>Ga0268386_10000843_pt1 | contig 20291 bp, 16 predicted proteins | sample RVTome_15_FD_200260 | JGI IMG/M metagenome (GOLD analysis project Ga0268386, IMG submission 200260) | Soil microbial communities from uranium-contaminated site in the Upper Colorado River Basin, Wyoming, United States - RVT150D86... ...
AGCTGTACTCGCCGATACGCTCGAAGCCGGTTACCAGCCGCGGCCGCTGCGGCGCGGCAACGTCGAAGATGAAGGTCTGGCCGTCGCGAAAGGCATTGGCGAAGATCCGGCCGCCGGACGGAAGGCCGTGGGGCATGTGGTGGGCGTCCTGCAGCGGCCCGCCCGCCGATGCCGTGGTGAGCAACTGGCCGTAGGTTGCCGAATCGGGATCGGCATCAATGGTGGCGAGGAAGGCGGGGTGCTCTCCGTCGTTATCCTTGAGCCAGGCGATTAGCAGGGAATTGGGCAGGGAATCGGGCAAGAACTCGGGAGCGCCCCCCTCGTCCTGCGCCTTGGCGGAAGCCGCCGGCAGGGCCAGGGCCAGCGCCAGGGCCACCAACGATAGAGCCGCTTTCCCCTTGAGCCCCAAATCGAACTTACTGGTTGATCAATGCGGTGACGATGCCGAGGATTATCATGGCGGGCACGTCGTAGGCGATCTGCATGGTCATCAGCGACTGCGGCGCCGGCTGTACCGCGTAGTAGATCAGATAGGTCGGGATGGTGCTCAACACCGCGACGGCGATGCCGAAGCGAATCCCCTGGGCCAGCCAGGATTTTCCCGCTTCACGGCCCATGCGGTAGATCCAGGTCAGCCCGATGGCGAGCACTACATGCGCCGCGATCATGTAGCCGAAGTAGTTCTGGGAGTCTTCCATGGATCGGTAGAGACCGGGCAGTTGGCTGTACTGGTCGAACAGCAGGGTGCCGTGGATGACGAAGCCGAGCCCCATGGAAAGGACGAACAGGACCACAACGGAAATGAGGAATCTAACGTTCATGGCTGCACTCTTGTTGGTATGTGGACGAGACGTCTCCCGCTTAGTATAGCCGCAGCCCGCAGTATTGCGGTGTTGTTGGAGCAGCCCCTCGCGGAAACTTCTGTTAGGTGACGTCGCTGGTGGGCTCGAGCATCTGCTCGATCTGGTCGGCGAGTTTTGCGACGTGGGCCACCGCGTAATCGAGTTCCTGGGCTTCCAGGAAGGCGTACGGCAGATTCGCGCAAAGCTTGATGTAGGGGATGCCGTCGAGGTCGCCGACGGCAAGATAGCCCACCCGTAGGGTGAGGTTGAGGCGCAGACACTTTTCGGCGCCGATGTCGGTGAGCGGCACCACCGGGGTCTCGACGCGCAAGACGCGCCGCCCGTCGTTGGCCTTGAGCTCGGCCAGGAATACGCCCTGCAGGCGGTCGCTCCCGTTACCGTTTCGGCCAACCGGGTAATCGAAGCTGATGATGAAGGGCTCGTCGATGCCGAGCTCGTAATTCTCCATGACGTGGTTGCGGACTTCAGCAAAAGTTTCCATGCGATACCTTTGGTTTTTCGTTACTTCGGAGCTAGCCGGGTGGCGCCGTCGAGGCGAATCGTGGTGCCATTAAGGTACACGTTTTCGACGATATGGGCAGCCATGGCCGCGAATTCCTCGGGTCTGCCAAGCCGCTTGGGGTAGGGCACGCTTGCGGACAGCGACGCCTGTATCTGTTCAGGCATCTCATCGACCATGGGCGTCCAGAACACGCCCGGCGCGATGGTCACCATGCGGATGCCGCAGCGCGCCAGCTCGCGTGCGATGGGCAATGTCATACCCACCACGCCACCCTTGGAGGCCGCATAGGCGGCCTGGCCGATCTGGCCCTCATAGGCCGCCACGGACGCGGTGTTGATGATGACGCCGCGTTCATCGTCCTCGAAGGGCTCGTTCTGTTCCATCAGGGCGGCGGCCGCTTTGGCGACGTTGAAGGTTCCCACCAGATTGATGCGAATCACGTTGGCGAAGAAGTCCAGGTCCATTGGGCCTTCGCGGCCCAGTACGCGGCCCGCGCCAATGACCCCCGCGCAGTTGACCGCGACGTTGAGCCCGCCCATTCCGGTCCGGGCCCTGTCGAGGGCGTCCGTGACGGCGCTTTCGGAGGTGACGTCGGTGCGGATGTATTCAGCGCCGAGTTCCTTCGAGACCTGCTCGCCGGCCTTGTCGTTGATGTCGAGCAGAGTGATGGCCCCGCCCAAGGATTTCAAATGCCGCGCGGCCGCCAGGCCGAGGCCGGAGACCCCGCCGGTGATGACCGCTTTGACTTGCTTCAATTGCATAATTTTCCTCCCAATAATACCTGTAGGAGCGGCGCCCCCGCCGCGATTGCGGCGCCGGGTCGCGGCGAAGGCACGCGCAACGGCTTTGCCGCCTAATTACGACCCTTCGGGTCTTTCATTACGGCGGCTCTCGCCTGCGCTGCTCCTACAAAAAAGCGTCATCCCGAAAATCGCGAAGCGAATGTCCGGGACCCACGTCACGGCGAGAGCGTCACCGCGATCGTTTCTGAACCAATGCTTTCCCGGCGCGGCTGTTGTTGTCGCGATCGAGTTCGTCCGAGATCCATTGACCCGTAGCCGCCAGCGCATCCAGATCGACGCCGGTTTCGAAGCCGAGTCCGGCCAGCATGTAGGCGACATCCTCGCTCGCCACGTTGCCGGTGGCGCCGCGCGCATACGGGCAGCCGCCGAGGCCTGCGACCGAGGAATCCACGATACGCACGCCCGCCTCGAGGCAGGCCAGGATATTGGCCAGCGCCTGGCCGTAAGTGTCATGGAAGTGCACCGCCAGGCGTTCCATCGGCACCTCGCGCGCGACCGCCTCCAACATGGCGCGCGCCTTCATGGGCGTGCCGACGCCGATGGTATCGCCGAGCGACAGCTCATCACAGCCGAGCTTGACCAGCGCCGAGCTCATACGGACCACCGCCTGGGTCGCGATTTCGCCCTCGTAGGGGCAGCCCAGCACGCAGGAAATATAGCCGCGTACCCGAATGTTGACATCGCGGGCGCGCTGCGCCACCGGCCGGACGCGCTCCAGGCTTTCGGCGATCGAGCAATTGGTGTTTTTCTGGCTGAAGGTCTCCGACGCCGCGGCGATCACCGCCACCTCGCGGGCGCCGGCTTCAAGCGCGCGGTCGAAGCCCTGCTCGTTGGGCACCAGCACCGGGTGGCGCGTGCCAATGCCACTACCAGAATCGAGGTCGAGCCCGGCCATCACTTCGGCGGCATCCGCCAGTTGCGGCACCCACTTGGGGCTGACGAAGCTGGTGGCCTCCACCACCGGCAGCCCGCAGGCCGCCAGGCGCTTGATCAGCTCGATCTTGGTGCGGGCCGGGACGGTGGCCTTCTCGTTCTGCAGGCCGTCGCGGGGACCGACCTCGACCATGATGACGCGCTCGCCGCTCACTTCAGCCGCTCTGCCAAGCTGGTTTGCGCTTTTCCAGAAACGCCGCGAGTCCTTCCTGGCCTTCGGCGGAGACGCGTAGGCGGGCGATCAGTTCGGCTGTGTAGAGGTCCTGTTTTTCCTGCTCGGCACGATCGATGCCCGCAATCTTGAGCACCAGGGCCTTGGCTTCCGACACCGCCTGGGGCCCGCCTTGCGACAGCCAGCGCAGTTGTTGCTCGACCATGTCGTCGAGGGTCTCCAGGGTTGCCAGTTCGCGCACCAGGCCGATGCGCATCGCACGGTTGGCGTCGAAGCGCTCGGCGGTGAGGAAGAACCGCCGCGCCTGGCGCTCGCCGATGCGGCGGATCACGTAGGGCGAGATCACGGCCGGCACCAGCCCGAGGCGAACCTCGGTGAAGGCGAACAGGGCGTCCTCGACGGCGATCACGATGTCGCAACAAGCGATCAGGCCGAGCCCGCCCCCGAAGGCCGCGCCGTTGACACGGGCGATGGTGGGCTTGGGATGAAAATTCAGCGTGCGCAGGAGGGCCGCGAGTCGCATGGCATCGTCGCGGTTTTCCACCTCACTGGCGTTCGCCATGCTGCGCATCCAGTTCATGTCGGCGCCGGCCGAGAAGGTCTCACCGGCACCGGTGAGCACGATGGCGCGGACGGCATCGTCATCAGCCGCTTCTTCCAGCGCCTTCGTCAGATCGGCAATCAGGCGGCCGCCGAAGGCGTTGTGCACCTCGGGCCGATTGAGGGTCAGCCACAGCGCGCCGCCGCGGCGCTCGACAATGAGCTGGGGTTCGATTGGTTGGTCGGAAGACATTCAGCAGCGAATCACATTCTAAACGGGGTTTACATCCTGAAGATTCCGAAGTGGCCGCGTTCGAACGGGGCATTGCAAGCGATGGACAGGCCCTGCGCCAGCACGGCGCGGGTGTCGGCGGGATCGATGATGCCGTCGTCCCATAATCTCGAGGTGGCGTGATAGGGATGGCCCTCGGCCTCGTACATGTCGAGGATAGGCTGCTTGAACTCCTTTTCTTGCTTCTCGCTCATGCTCTGGCCCTGCGTCTCCAGGCCCTCCTTCTTGACGGTGGCGAGCACCGAGGCGGCCTGCTCGCCGCCCATCACCGAGATGCGGGCGTTGGGCCACATCCACAAAAAGCGTGGCTGGTACGCGCGCCCGCACATGGCGTAGTTACCGGCGCCGAACGAGCCGCCGATGACCACCGTAAAACGCGGCACCGTGCTGCTGGCGACGGCCGTCACCATCTTGGCGCCATCCTTGGCGATGCCGCCGTGCTCGTACTGTTTGCCGACCATGAAGCCGGTAATGTTTTGAAGGAATATCAACGGAATACCGCGTTGATTGCAAAGTTCTATGAAGTGTGTGCCCTTGAGCGCCGACTCCGAAAACAGGATGCCGTTGTTGGCGATGATGCCCACCGGATAACCATTGATATGCGCAAAACCACACACCAGGGTCTTGCCATAACGGGCTTTGAATTCATGAAGTTCGCTTCCGTCGACGATGCGGGCGATCACCTCGCGGACGTCGAATTGATAGCGCTTGTCGACCGGGATCACGCCGTACAGTTCGTCGGCGGCGAAGCGCGGCTGCCGTGGTTTGCGCATGGCGAGCTGGACCGGCTTGGTGCGGTTCAGGTGCTGAATCACTTCGCGGGCGATCTGCAGGGCGTCGGAATCGCTCTCCGCCATGTGGTCGGTCACTCCCGACTTGGTGCTGTGGACCTTGGCGCCGCCCAGGGTCTCGGCGTCCACCACCTCGCCCGTGGCCGCGCGCACCAGCGGCGGCCCGCCCAGGAAAATGGTGCCTTGTTCCTTGACGATGATGGACTCGTCGCACATGGCCGGCACGTAGGCGCCACCCGCGGTGCAGGAGCCCATCACCACGGCGACCTGCGGGATGTTCATCGAAGACAGCCGCGCCTGGTTGTAGAAAATGCGCCCGAAATGGTCGCGGTCGGGGAAGACCTCGTCCTGCATCGGCAAAAAGGCGCCACCCGAGTCGACCAGGTAAATGCAGGGCAGGTGGTTTTCCTCGGCAATCTCCTGGGCGCGCAGGTGTTTTTTCACCGTCATCGGGAAGTAGGTGCCGCCCTTCACCGTCGGGTCGTTGGCAACGACCATCACCTCGAGCGTGTGGACCCGGCCGACGCCGGTGATGATGCCGGCGCAGGGGGCTACGCCGTCGTAGAGATCGTGGGCCGCCATCGGCGAGAGTTCGAGGAAGGGGCTGTCGGAGTCGAGCAGGGCGGCAATGCGCTCGCGCGGCAACAGCTTGCCGCGGCCGAGGTGCTTGGCGCGTGCCTTCTCGCCGCCGCCCGAGCGGGCGATGGCGAGTTTTTCCTCGAGGTCCTTGACCAGACCCCGCATGTAATCGGAGCTTTTCTTGAACTCGGGCGAGCCCGCGTCGAGCTGGCTTTCAATAATCGGCATCGCGCAGATTATGCCAGCTTGCTGCGTTTCGGTATCAAACCAGCTCGACCGCGACCGCCACGGCTTCGCCGCCGCCCAGGCACAGCGAGACCACGCCGCGCGTCGGGCCGCTCGTGGGCCCGCGCTTGCGCAGCGCGTGCAGCAGGGTGACCAGCAGTCGGGCGCCGGAGGCGCCAATGGGATGGCCGAGCGCACAAGCCCCGCCGTTGACGTTGACCTTGTCGTGGGGAATACCGTTGTCCTTCATGGCGGCCATGGCCACCGAGGCGAAGGCCTCGTTGATCTCGAAGAGGTCGACGTCGTCCACGCTCCAGCCTGCCTTCTTCATGACATCGGCAATGGCCGTCGAAGGCGCCGTGGTGAACCACTCGGGCTCGTGCGAATGCGTGGCGTGTGCAACGATGCGCGCCAGCGGCGTGAGCCCCAGCCTGTCGGCGGCCTCGGCGCTTGCAACGATGAGGGCCGCGGCGCCGTCGGAAATCTTCGAGGAATTGGCGGCGGTGATTCCGCCGTCCTTCTTGAAGGCAGGCTTGAGGTTGGGAATCTTGGACACATCACAGCGCGGCGGTTCCTCGTCCGCATCGCACACCACTTCGCCCTTGCGGGTCTGCACGGTGACCGGGGTGATCTCGTCGGCGAAATCGCCGTCGGCCATGGCGCGCTGGGCGCGCTCGACCGAGGCCGTGGCAAAGGCGTCCATCTCCTCGCGGCTGAAACCGTACTTGTCGGCGCACATCTCGCCAAAAATGCCCATCATCTCTTTATCGTATGGGCTCTGCAGACCGTCCCAGAACATGTGGTCCAGCACCTCGCCGTGGCCCATGCGCATGCCGCCACGCGCCTTCGGCAGCAGGTAAGGGGCGTTGCTCATGGACTCCATGCCGCCGGCGATGACGACGGACGCGGAACCCGCCTTGATGCCGTCATGAGCCAGCATGACGGCCTTGAGGCCGGAGCCGCAGACCTTGTTGATGGTCATGGAGCCTGCCGCCACCGGGATGCCGGCGGCGATGGCGGCCTGGCGGGCAGGCGCCTGGCCCAGGCCCGCGGCCAGCACGCAGCCCATGATGGTCTCATCGATGTCGTCGACGTCGACGCCGGCGTGCTCGACGGCCGCGCGGATGGCGGCCGCGCCGAGGTCAATGGCGGAGACGGGCGAGAATTGCCCCTGAAAGGAACCAATCGCTGTGCGGCGAGCGCCGACAATAAATACTTCACTCATTAGTTAGTCCTTAGCGTTGGTCGCGGCGAGGGCGCCGCTCCTACAAGCTCTTGGCGACGCCACGAATTCCTTGTAGGAGCGGCGCCTCGCCGCGATTTCGTTACTCGGTGCCGCGGAAGAGTTCGCGGCCGATCAGCATCTGCCGGATCTCATTGGTGCCGGCGCCGATCTCGTACAACTTGGCGTCGCGCATGATGCGCCCGGCCGGATATTCGTTGCTGTAACCGTTGGCGCCCAGCGCCTGGATGGCTTCCAGTGACACGGCCACTGCGCTGCGCGAGGCGTGCAGCAGGCAGGACGCCGGGTCGATGCGCGACTTGCGCCCGCCGTCGTAGTCTTCGGCCACGCGGTAGGCGAAGGCGCGGGAAGACTGCAGCGCGGTGTACATGTCGGCCAGCTTGGCCTGCATGGCGCCGAAGTCGCCGATGGGGCGTTGGAACTGCTTGCGCTCGCGCACGTAGGGCAGCACCAGGTCCATGGCGGCCTGCATGAGGCCGATGGGGCCGCCCGACAGCACCAGCCGCTCGGTGTTGAGCCCGCTCATCAGAACCTTGGCGCCGTTGCCGACACCACCAAGGACGTTTTCCTCGGGAATCTCGCAGTTATCGAACACGAGCTCGCAGGTGTTCGAGCCGCGCATGCCGAACTTGTCGAGCTTCTGCGCGGTGGAAAAGCCCTGCATGCCGCGCTCGATGATGAAGGCCGTCATACCCTTCGAGCCTTCGTCGCGCCCGCCCGTGCGCATATACACAATGACCACCCCCGCCTCGGGGCCGTTGGTGATCCACATCTTGCGGCCGTTGGCGAGCCACTGGCCGTTTATTTTCCTGGCGGTGCAAGTCATGGAGCCGACCACGTCGGAACCTGCGCCCGGCTCGGACATCGCCAGCGCGCCCACGACCTCGCCAGAGCACAGGCCGGGCAGGTACTTCTCGCGCTGTTCCTCGCTGGCGTTGCGATAGAGGTTGTCGATGCAGAGGTTGGAACAGGCGCCGTAGCTGAGACCCACCGAGCCGGAGGCGCGGGAGATTTCCTCCATGGCGACGACGTGCGCGAGGTAGCCCATGTCGGAGCCGCCGTACTCGCCGGGCAGCGTCATGCCGAGCAGGCCCAGTTCGCCCAGCTTGGGCCACAGGTCCTGCGGGAATTCGTTGGACTCGTCGATGTCGGCCGCGCGCGGCGCGATTTCGGCTTCCGCGAAGCGCCGCACGGATTCGCGCAGCATCTCGAGGTCTTCGCGGCCGGTGGCGGGTTGGGTCATTTCAATGGAGTCGGCGACCATAACGCCATTATAGATGAAAGTTTCGGCAGCAAGTCCGGTCGCGGCGAGGGCACCGCTCCTACAAGGGCTCTCCAACGCCGCCAAGAATTTTGGCACAGGGATGTGCCAACGCCCGCAGGGTGCGAGCCTTTGAAAACCTCGTCATCCCGGAACGCGCAAAGCGCGTGTCCGGGGCGCGTTTTTCAAAGGCGAGATGCAAGTCGGGCAGGATGCCCGATCTTGCTCAAACTCATAACGGAAAGCCGTCCTCGTCGAGCATCACGATCTGCAGGCCCAGTGTCTCCAGCTGCGGCCTGATTTCGTCGACGTCGCCCACTACCACGATGGCCAGATCGTCGGGATGGATCAAATGCGTCGCCAGCTCGTTGAGCGTCTCGCGGTCGGTCTCGGCCAGTATGCGGTTCTGCTGCTCGCGGTAATTCAGCGGCAGGTCGTAGCGCAGCACGTTGCCGAGCAGGCCCAGCTTGGCGCCCGGCGTTTCGTAATTGAGCGCATCGCGCTGGCCGATGGCGCTCTTCATGTACTCAAACTCCTCCTCGCTCATGCCGCCGCGGGCGTAGGCCTCGATCTCGCGCAGCGTCTCCTCGATGGCGTCCAGCGTTGCCTCCTTGTTGATCTCGGCCCCGAAGCGGAAGCTGCCGAGCTCCGGTCCGGAGCTGAAGCTGGTCGAGGCGCCGTAGGTCCAGCCCTTGTCCTCGCGCAGGTTGAGGTTGATGCGCGAATCGAAGGTGCCGCCGAGGGGGAAATTCATCAGGGCCGAGCGGAAGTGCTCACCGAGCGCGTCGTAGGGAATCGACGGGTGGGCAAAGCGCACGCTCGACTGCGCCGCCCCGTCCTTGTCGATCAGGTAGATCCGGCGGCCCTCGATTTCGGGCAGGCCTTCGATCGGCCCGCGCACGTTCTGCTCCACCGCGAGAGCGCCAAGGGGCGTGAGGACCTGCTCCACCTCGGCCATCGGCAGGCTGCTGCTGACCAGCACGCCCTTGAGGTGGGTTGGGAAATGTTCGGCGTAGAACGACGTGACGTCCTCCAGGGTCAGGCCCTCGACGCTCGAAGGCAGGCCCACGCGCGGATAGGACAGCGGGTGGGTGGGGCCGGCCAAGACCGCGTCGGTGGCGCGCGCTGCGAGCGACGGGCCGGACTTGCGAGCCTGCAGTAGCGATTCCATGAGCTGGGCCTTGAGGCGTTCGAAATCCTCCTGTGTGAAGGCGGGCTCCAGGACGCGCTCCATCATCAGGTCCATGGCCTCGGCGAGGTGGTCCTCGAGTACGGCCAGGGTGACGGAAGTCTCGTAGCCGCCCGAACTCACCGACAGCCGCGCCCCGATTCGGTCAAGGGCGTCGGAGAATTCGGCGGCGGTGCGCCGTTCGGTGGCTTCCTCCATCAAAGCGGCGGTCAGGTTGGCAAGACCGGCCTTGCCTTGCGGCTCGTCACGCTGGCCCGTGTCGAACACCGCGCTGATGGTGACGGTGGGCGTTTCGGGGTTGGCCACCCCCAAAAGTCGCGTCCCGTTGGCGAGCGTGAGATCGGCGACAGGTGGCAGCTCGACGTTGGGCTGCAGGCCCGGCTCGGGCTGAACGCTGCGGTCGAAGTCATCGCTGAAGGTCCGCAGGTCGGGTGTTTGATCTTCGCGCGCGAGCGGGCGCGGCGGGGTCTCGGGCGCCGTGTAATCGGGCGCGCGGGCGGCAAGGTCGGTACGCCCGTTCGGCACGATGCTCAGCACCACCATCGGCTGGCCCTCGATGTATTCGCGGAAGGCCCGCGTGACGTCCTCGGTGGTCACCGCACGGTAGCGTTCGAGGTCTTCCAGCACTTTTTTCGGATCGCCCATGAACATCTCGGTGAAGGCGAGCGCGCCCACTTTTCCGGACACGCTTTCCATGCCGAACACGCGCCCGGACTCGTAGCGCGCCTTGAACATCTCGAGGTCGTCCTGGTTGACGCCGCGCTCGGCGAACTCGTGCAGCGTGTCACGGATCGCGGCCTCCATTTCGGCCAGGGTCTCGCCCGAGGCCGGGTTCTGGATCACCACGAAGGACATCTCGCAGGCGAGTTCGCGGCAAGGGTGGCTGACGAAGGCGTTGACGGCCCGGCCGGTCTGCACCAATCGCTGGTAGAGCAGGGAGGCCTGGCCCTGCCCCAGGATGCGCGCCGCAATGTCGAGCGGGGCCTCGTCCTCGTGGTTGAAGTGAACCGTCGGCACCAGCATGGCGATCGCCGGCAGGTGGATATTGTCCTCCAGGGTGACGTAGCGGTCACGCTCGATGGTTGCCGGCTGTGGCGGCAGGTCATTGACTTGCGGGCCGTGCGGGATGGGCCCGAAATACTTCACCACCCATTGCAGCGTCTGCCCGATGTCGATGTCACCGCCAATCACGAGCTGCGCGTTGTTGGGGCCGTACCAGCGCAGGAAGAAGCGCTGCAGGTCGTCGAGGTCGGCGGCGTTGAGGTCCTCGATCCAGCCGATCACCGGCCAGGAGTACGGGTGGCCGGCCGGGTAGAGGTTCCTCATCATGGTTTCGCTGGAGCGCCCGTAGGGCACGTTGTCGACGCGCTGGCCGCGCTCGTTCTTGACGGTCTCGCGCTGGACCTCGAATTTCTCCTGGTCGACCGCCGGCAACAGCAGGCCCATGCGATCGGCCTCCAGCCACAGCGCCAGCTCGAGCTGGTTGCGCGGAATGGTGGCGAAATAATTGGTGCGGTCGGAGTTGGTGGTGCCGTTGATACTGCCGCCCGCGTTGGAGAGCAGCTTGGAATACTCACCCTCCTCGACGTTCTCCGAGCCCTCGAACATCATGTGCTCGAAAAAATGCGCAAAGCCCGAGCTGCCGGGCTCCTCCCGGGCCGAGCCGACGTGGAAGGCGACATCCACGTGAACCATGGGATCGGAGTTGTCCTCGTGCAGGATGACCGTCAGGCCGTTGTCCAGCTCGTACTTGGAAAACGGAATGTAAAACTCCTCGTTGCCGCCGTCCCAGGTCTCGATCAACCGGACGCCTTCAGGCAGGGCTTCGGTAACCTGCTCAGTCGGCTGCGGCGCCGCGCACGAGGCCCCCAAAAGCAGAGTGGCACACGCAAGCAATGCGAGGAGGCATTTTCTAAGCATGGGAAATTCCTTGGGAGGTCTTCAGACTCAGGGGCCGGACAAAAACATGGCCAGGCGCCGAATAAATGCAACCTGGCCATGTATATCCCGACACACTTTCGTCGGGTGGCGAGATATCAGATCGTCCCTGTTCGTCTTGCGACCATTTCCGTATAACTCGCCCCCTTGTACCACTTTCAAACATACTCCAATTTCTCCATTCCGTCCAATACGCTCCGCCGGACGAGACATTCTGCGGCGAATCGGGTTCATTCTAGAAGGAGACCTTCAGTCCGACGATAAAATTCCGTCCCGCCTGCGACGCCTGGTCTTTCAAAAACGATGAGTGGTTGCGAATTTCCTCGTTGAGAATATTGCGCCCGCGCAGGAACAGCTCCCACTGGGCATCGCCCCCGGCCGGCAGGCTGTAGCTGATATCGAAAGCGACGTCGTCGTAGCCCGCGGTTGGGGTCTCGTACTCGGCCAATTGGTCCTGCTCGGCGGCGTGGATCCATTCCAGCGAGGCCGACCACTGCGCCTGGTGCCAGTCCAGCCCGGCTCCGAAGCGGTGGGGCGGGATGCGCGGCACCTTGCTGCCGTCGTCCAGCTCGGCCCGGACGGCATCGGCGAAGGCCCAGGCCTCCCAATGACCGGATCCGAAGTGGCCGATGTCTAAGCGCAGTTCGAGTTCGCCGCCAGTGAATTCGGCGCCCTGTTGGGTCCACATGCGCACCGGCAACTCGTCCGCCTCTTCGCCCGTGTCGATGAGATAGATGAAGTCATCGAAGTCGTTGTAATACGCGGTGAGCGAGACCGAGACGCGGCCGGCGTGTTTCTTGTAACTGGCCTCGAAGGACTTCGAGGTCTCGATGTCGAGAGCGGGGTCGCCGATCTCGAACACTTGCGTGGCAACGTGCGGGCCGAAGGCGTAGAGCTCCTCGTCGCCCGGCGCGCGCTGTGCGTGAGCGAGGTTGAAGGCGAGGTGGGTCTCGTCATCGAGGTGCCAGATGGCGCCGGCCGAAGCGCTGAAGGGGCTGTGGCTCGCCGAGCGGCCGTCGTCGCTGCGCGTGTCGATGTCCTCGACGCGAAGGCCGAATTCGAAGCGCAGACTTTCGAACTCGGCCTCCTCCAGCCAGAAGAGCCCCAGGCCTTCGGTCTTTGAGGGCGGCACGAAGGCCTCCTCGCCCAGCGCTGAGAAATCCTGGTCGCTAAATTGCAGGCCGACCACGCCGCGCCATTTGCCGAGCGGCGCGTGAGTGACCTCGACACGGCCCTCGATGGTGTCGCTTTCGAACACCGTGCCCACCTCGGCGCCTTCGAACTCGGTGTGCTCGTAGTTGCTGTTGTTGAGCAGCAGCTTGAACTTTTCGACACCGCGCCAGGGGTCCATGGCCTGGATTTCGCCGTCGATGCGGGTCGATTCGAGGTCGATGCTGACGAAAACGGGCTCCTCTTCCTCGTGTTCCTCCTCCTCATGTTCGCCTTCTTCTTCGTGATGGTGGCCTTCACCCGGGATGCCGTATTGCGAATCGTAGACCGACACCGCAATGCCGGCCTGCCAGACCTCGCCGAACCAAGTCCCGCCGAGGGCGCCGCCGTGGTTCTGCAGCGCGCTGTTGGCGAGCCGGCCGGGCGGCTCCTCGCCCGGCTCGGGGTCGGTCTCGGCAAAACCGGGGATTTCATAATCGTCGCTGTCGCGGTACCAGCCGTCGGCGTGGAAGCTGAAAGAAGAGGAGCCGCCGTCGACGCGGGCAGCGCCGTAACGCTCGTCGGCGACCGAGTCGCCCTGGATCAGGACCCGTCCACTGAAGCCTTCCGGCGGTTCCTGCGGAATCCGATTGCTGCGCACGTTGACCACGCCGCCGATGCTGTCCGAGCCGTAGAGCAGGGTGGCGGGGCCGCGCAGCACTTCGATCTGGTCGGCCAGGAAGGGCTCGATGGCCACCGCATGATCCTGGCTGACCTTGGAGGCATCGTTACTGGAAAGGTTGTTCTCCATCACCCCCACGCGCGAGGCATCCATGCCGCGGATGATGGGGCGGCCGACGTTGGCGCCGAAGCTGGCGGAGCTGAGGCCGGGCATGCTCTTGAGTGTCTCGCCGAGTGACGAGGTCAGCTCGCGTTCCAGCGCCTCGCCGGAGAGCACGGTGGCCGACTGGGTCATCTCCAGCGCGTCGCTTGCAAGCGGCGTTGCCGTCACGCGGACCTCCTCCAGCGCCCGTGCTTCGTGGTAGGCATCGTGCTGGCGGTCGCGTTGTGGCGGGTCCTGGTCCTGTCCGAGGGCCTGCTCGGTCATCGCCAAGGCTGTGATTATCCATGTGATCAAAAAATACTGAATTAAACTTCTTCTGTTCATCTCTTTCACCTGATATATCAGAGATCGTCCGAGTGACGATCTATGAAAAAACAATTAGTTAGAGTGATTTAGAGAGAAACAGGTGGAGCACGCTGGAAATAGGGATTCGGCGCATCGCTATGTAGCCGGGAAGGGGCATATTCGAAGAAAAACTCGACGCTTTGCGGACACTCGAGGGCCGGCGCGGTGGGGGCAATCGGGGTGTCGAGGCCGCTCGACAGCGAGCAGGTCGCGCACAGTTCCTGGGCGGGTTTATCCCAGTGGGTGAGCTCGTGGGCCGCGGCCAGGCCCTGCGCGGCGAGGAGGATGATCAGGAGCGCCGCGCGCAGGAATCTAACCCATGGTGAGGCCGGGTTGTTCATGGCCCGGACATTATATCCGGCCTCGGCCGGCAATTATCTACAATTATCTCAATCTATCGCGGCAGGGCAACTGACCAGCGGCACGCACAGGCCCTGGATGGCCAGTTCGTCGAGCAGGGCGAGGTGGTTGGTGCCCGTGACCCGGGACGAGATTACCGTCGACATCCCGATGTCGCCGCTGCCGAGGGTGCCGACGCTGCCCAAACTCGAACCGCCCTGGAGAAACTCGGAGCTGACCCATGAAACCATCACGTCCAGCTGCTTGAAATCCGAGAACAGGATTCCGGGCGGGGCGGATTGGGTGAACTGGCCGGTCGCCTCGTCCCAGTAAAAGTCCGTGACCGTCTGCTCCACGCTGAACTCGATGCCGCCGCGGGTCACGGTGGTCGTGGCGCTTTGGACATCCTGGTAGGCGAAGGTGCCGCCTTCTTCATCGCTGGCGAGCCGGGTGAAGCGCTTCTGCGTTTCGATCTGTTCTTCGGCGATGGTAGAGGCCAGGGTGCGGATCCGGGCATCCAGGTTGGAGCGGGCGAGTTGGCCCTGGAGCTGCATAAAGGCGAGCACGCCAAAGGCGAGCACCACCATGGCGATGAGCACCTCCAGCAAACTGTAGCCACAGTCGCCGCCACGTGCCAAGCCTGCGCCGGGTCGCGGCGAGGCGCCGCTCCTACAAGGATTCCGCGGCGAGGCGCCGCTCCTACAAGGATTCCGCGGCGAGGCGCCGCTCCTACAGGGATTCTGCGGCGTTTCCGAGAGCTTGTAGGAGCGGCGCCTCGCCGCGACTGATCGCCGAGGGGGAGGCGCTCCAACACTTTTCGGACGAGTCGAGCAGAGATCCTGCGCATTTCGATTCACGGGTTTACTCCCATTCCTTATGAAAGTCCGTCCATGTGCCCTGCACGGCACCGAGGCTGGCCGACAGGGTCGAATTGACGATAAGGTTCTCGTCGTATTGGACCGTGGCTGTGCCGTCAATCGCGCCCCAGGCGCTGTCCGAGACCAGCTGGCCCTGGACCAATGCGCCGTCGCCGGCGGTCAGCGTTGCGGTGGCGTCCTCGACGTCAGTGACGAACAGTGTGCCGTAAATGTGCGCGCCGTCGGCGAGGTGGGTGTTGGAGGCAGCGCTGATGATCATCACCGGATGGGCTTCCGAGCCCACGGTTCCGCTGATGGTGCAGGTGTCGCCGGTGATCCAGAAGGTGCCGTAAGAGTCGGCATCCAGGACGCTGCAGTCGTTGATGACGGTGACGCTGTCTCGGACGATCTCCCAGTTCTCCTCGGCCACCCCGAAATAGGCGGCGAACAGGTCGCAGGGGAAGGCGGCATCGCCCAGCAGGTCGGCGCCCGCGCCGAGCAGACTGCCCAGCAAACCCAGCAGACCGCCGGTGGCGCTCAGCACCTGGTCATTGGCGATGGCGCTGAGGATTCCCAGCAGGTCGGTGGGCGCAGGGCAGGAACCGCCCCCGTTCTGCAACACGCTCAGCGGGCAGGACAACAAGGATGAGACGTCGAAGTCGGTCTGCGGTCCGCAGGCGGGGTTGGCATTACCCCAGATGGAAAGCGGGTTGCTCGGGTCGAGGTCGTTGGCCGCGAGCTCCAGCAGCCCGGTGGTCGGCAGCGGGCCGCCGGTGACCAGCGGCACCGCGGGCGTCGAGGCCTGGGCGCCGATGCTGAAGTTGGTTACGTTTTGGCTGATCAGGGCCTCGGCCGCGCAGCTACCGTTGTGGCACGCGGCCTGGCCGCGCGAAAGCAGGGTGATCATGAACTTGGAGTTGTCGACCAGAAGGCCCTCGAGGATCTGGCAGCCGAGAATCTCGGAAGTCAGGCCCTGCAGGATGTCGAGGTCTTCGACGAAGATGAAGCACAAAAGCGCCTCGACCTCAACGTCGACCGCATTGCCGAGGATGCTGGTGTCGACGGGCAGCTCGGTCGAGCCGTTGTGATTGTAGAAATAGACGTACGGCCGGCGCGCATCGTTGGGGTCGCCCCAGCACGGATGAGTCTTGTCGCTTTCGTAGTCCACCGAGGCGCACTGGGTCCAGCGCTCCGCGCCCGGGAACAGAAAGCCGTCCAGATCACCGACGATGTTCTCCACGTCCGCGTTGATGAGCAGCGTCTGCGTCTGGAACCACTCGGTGGCGAGCTCGATGCCGGCCTGGGCGGCGTGGAAGGCCTGCTTCTGGCGCAGCTCGTCGGCCGATTGGCGCTGCTCGGCCATGCTGCTGTAGGTGGAGTAGGTGAGGATGATGGCCATCAGAAAAAGCACCATCACGCAGGTGTAGATCGTTACAACGCCCCTGGGCAGCCGGGGCGCAGCTTGGCCCCGGTGATTCCCTGCATGAATTGCGAAATCCCTTCGCGTCATCCTCATCTTCTCCGTCCTACATCAGCATGTCGTTGCGCACATCGATGGTGGTCTCGATGGTTTCGTTGACGTTCGCGTCGCCCACCAGTTGACCGGTGATCTGAATCCAGATCCGCCGCACGCTCTGGGTGGTGTTGTTCCCCAACAGGTCGGTCGAGACCACCTCGTCGAACGACCCGGAATCATTCACCGTGAACGCGCTGATGTCGATCACGTTCGGGTTGGTGACCGGCGCCCACGAGTCCGAGACATCGTTACAGTTGGGCGTGTCCCCGCCCATCCAGGTCATCAGCACCCCGACGTTGTCCTCGACCACCCGGCGGTAGCCGCCGAAATCGCCGTTACCAATGGTGGCGTCCTGGTCGCGGTCGAGCTCGAAGGTAAAGCACTCTCCGCTCTCGCTGATCTCGATGCCGTTGGGCAGTTCGATCGACTCCAAAAGTGGCAGCGGGTCAAGGATTCCAAGCGGCTCGGGAAGTGCGATCGTGGTGCTGGGCAGGCACAGCGTATTGGCCAGGCACCATTGCGCGCCTGCCGTGTAGCCGGCGCGGCGCACGTCGCGGCTCATCAACTGCATGGACTTGCGCAGCTCGTTGGAGAGCAGCGTGTAATGCAAGAGCTGGGAATTGGTGCCCAGCGAATTGCTGAGCGAGAGGACGGCCGTCACCGACACGATGAGGCTGAGCAACATCGCGATCAGCATTTCGACCAGGGTGGTGCCCCGCTGAAGGGCAGTGGCAAATAGTCTACTATGTTCCTGGGTGTAAACCCCCAAGAACGCGTACGCGTCCCTTGTACACATCGTTTTCCCCTTGACCCCGAACGCAGATGACTCCTATTCCCCCTTGTCACCCGGCGGGGCCGAGCACCTTCACAGTGCCCTCAGTGTTTTCTGTCCAGGAGGGTAGAAAACTGAGTCCAAGGTACGTTCAAGTCGGGCCGATTGCAAAAGGGGAGCTCCGGGATTCCGACGAACGGGGCGTCGCAAAAGACAGGCGGCTGGCCGCCTTGCCGAGGCGGGATTTTGGCGGTCCTGGCGGGTGCCCGCCAGGCCGATTCAGAGATTGGCCGCGACTACAGCCAAAGGAGGCTTTGCACCTCGACCGTGGAATGCAGAGCCTCGCTTGCGTCCGCATCGCGCACCAGGCTTCCGCTGAGCTCCAGCCGGATGCGCCGGGTCGCGGCGCTCGCCGATTCATCGGACTCCCCGCTGAAAGTGGCGCCGCCGCCGGAATCCGGGTCCTCCGATACCGTGAATGCATCGATGTCGATCACCGAGGCGTCGCTGACCGGCGCCCATGGATCCGGGTCGCGGCAATCGGGTTCGCCTTCGCCCATCCATAGGGCGATGACCCCGATCCCCCCGATCATTTCGTGCCGGTAGGCGCCGACCTCGTCCGGATTGATCATCCCGTCCTCGTCGCGATCGAATTCGAAGATGATGCATTCGTTGTCTTTGCTGATCACGATGGGAACCGGATTGCGGGAAATGTCGCGGCGCATCAGTTCCATCGCCAGGTTCAACTCGTGATCAAGCGCGGAATAGCGCTGCGGCCACAGCGTGTCGCCGTTATAGGCGAGTACGGCCAGGGCCGAAACGACCAGGCTCAGGATTGATCCGATCAGGAATTTCGCCGCCAGGAAGCCACGCTGGCTTGACGGTGGGCGGATAGATGGTTCCCCTTCCCGGGGATTAACGCCCGATGGCGTGTACAGCTCCTTTGCACACATGTTTCCCCCTAGGCTGCCGTCGAGGCCAGATCAGCACTGCTTCGATGTCCTCTGGGCGCAGCCGATTGTCGAACCGAACACGTCCTGTGTTCAGCGGGTTCCTGCGAGGGCAGAAGCCCAACCCTAAATTACGGCGAAACCCGGAATTTTTCAAAAGGCGCGGCGGCGATTTCCGACAAACGGGGCCTACCGAAAGACTGGCGGCGAATTTCCGTTGACAAGTCCGAAATTGGGCATATATTTGCCCGGCGTACTCCTGCACAGGGTCTTCAAGGTGGATTATGACTCGAGCCATCGTGTCTGCCTCAGCTTCAACACTCAAGGAGTTCACTATGCGTAAATCATGCGTGTTATCGGCACTTTTTGTCTTGGCCTCAGGGACGACGCCAGCGGTTCAAGCGCAGTGGAGTGGTCCGCTGTTCGGGCTCGCCACCGCTCCCAACGGCGACATCCTGGTCGCCGATACGGGGGCCGGCGTGGTGAACGATGACACGGGCGCCCTGATCCATTCCCTGCCCGGCATCACCGACATTGCGCCCATCGGCAGCGGCTCATTCTGGGTGACGCGGACCGCCACCGATCCGTTGGGTGCTACCGACAGCGGCCAGGCCCTCCTGCGGGTGTCCAAGGGCAAGGCGCGGGTGCTGGTCAACCTGTTCCAGTTCGAGGCGGCCAACAACCCCCACCCGGCGAACGTCCAGTCCAATCCTTTCGACGTGCTTTCCTTGGGCGGCCATGCAGCCCTGGTCTCCGATGCGGCGGGCAATGACTTGCTAAGAGTGGACGACGAGGGCAACGTAGAAGTTCTGGCCATCTTCCCGACCCGACTGGTCTCGACCGTCAGCCTGAAGAGTGCCATTGGTTGCCCGGGGTCCGGACTGCCGCCTTGCTTCGTCCCCGACATGATGCCGGCGGAGGCGGTGCCGACTTCCGTCGCCGTGGGTTCGGACGGGTATTACTACGTGGGTGAGCTGCGCGGCTTTCCCGGCCCGCTGGGTCAGTCCAGCATCTGGCGCGTCGCGCCCTGGGCCTCGTGGGCCGATTGCGGCGTAAGCCCGGATTGCACGGTGGTTTTCGACGGTGGTTTCACGTCGATCCTCGACCTCGCCTGGGGCCCGGACGGGCTTCTGTACGTGGTGGAGTTCGACGAGAACGCCTGGTTCGCCGCCCAAATCCTTGGCATCCAGGCCGGCGGAACGGTCAATGCCTGCGACGTCGACACACTGACCTGCGTCGAGGTGGCCACCGGAATTTCATACGTCACGGCGATCACTTTCGGCAAGCGTGGCGAGCTCTACGCCACGCAGGACGCCATCATCCCGCCCCTGGCCAGCATCATCGAGATTCCGTAACACGCGAAGGTAGATTCTTGAGGGTCGCGCCCGAACGCGCGATCCGGTGATCGGAACCCGGGGCCGCCGACAGGCAGGCAGGCGGCCCCGGGGTTCTCCGGTCACGGGGCTTTTATCAGCCGAGCCCGGATTGGAACCAAGGAAATTTTCGCAGCGGGAGGGTTCGGTTTGGGATGGGCGGTGTCCGGGGGGATGCGGTGGACGATTGTTTAAACTTAAACTGGGCCGGCGCCATCCAATAGACGAGTTGACCCGGTGCAGGCCCATGTCCGAAGCAGTCGTTCACCAATCCCGGCACGCGCCATTCGAAACCATGGCCATGCACCGGCACCGCGCCGCTTATGTCGCACTGGTGCTGGACGGCGGCTACGAGGAATGCGGCCCGGACGGCCGCTTCAGTTGCGGCGTCGGCGGGGTGATCGTTCATCCCCCGTGGCACAGGCACGCCGATGAGTTCGGCAGCGGCGGCGCGGTGGTCCTGAATTTGCCCGTCGCAACCGCGGACGGGCTTACCTGTGCGGAGGTGGCGGACGTGACGGCAATCGAGTCGCTGGCGCGGCGATCGCCGAGGCTGGCTGCAAGAGCCGCCATCGAGGAAGCAGAACCACGCCCCCCGTTGACGCCTTCCGCCTGGCTCGAAGACCTCACCCGGATGCTGGCGACTGATGAATTCACTCCCATTGGCGAACTCGCTTCGCGTTGCGGCGTGAGCGCCGAGCACGCCAGTCGCGCCTGCCGGCGCTGGTTCGGCGTCGGGCCGGCTGAATTGCGTCGAGAGTCACGCTTGCGTCAGGCCATCGGCCTACTCGAAGCGGGCGCCTCCCCATCCGAAG
>Ga0268386_10000844_pt1 | contig 20281 bp, 14 predicted proteins | sample RVTome_15_FD_200260 | JGI IMG/M metagenome (GOLD analysis project Ga0268386, IMG submission 200260) | Soil microbial communities from uranium-contaminated site in the Upper Colorado River Basin, Wyoming, United States - RVT150D86... ...
GGCGGCGGCACCGCGAAGGGCAACCCCTCTCTCGACCTCTTCCCGTTGACCACGAGGAAGGCTACTCCCGTGGTCGCGCCGGCCGGGACTTCTACCGTCCCGCTCTCCGCGGCGGCGTCTACCGTTCGGAACGCGCTGGAAATCCCCTGCGGGTGGAGAGCCGATGCGAAGGAAAGCACGTTGTTGGTGGTCGCCGGATCGAGACCCAGGCCCCCGACCGTCACGATGTCTCCCGCGAGCCCGGTCCCGGGCGAGAGGGCTCCGAGGGTCGGGAGCACCTCGTAGGACTGGCCCGCGCTGGCCGTGCTGCCGCCCTCGTCGGTGATCGACGCTTGCACGCTCAGGATGCCGGCGACGAGGCTGGTCGCCGGCACGAACGATGCCTGCGACTCCGTCGTGGTGAGCGTGCCCGCGACGTCGATACCATTGTTCGCGACCGTCACGCTCAGGCTGTCCAGGTTCAACGGCATTCCGGGGTCGTCGCTGGAGTAGGAGATGATCACGGTCACTCCAGCGCTCGCGACCGGCTCGCCTGCGACCGGTGACGTCACGGTAATCCTGGGCGCCGCCTGGAGCGACGCCGTCAGCGCAAAGACGGCAAGAAGGGGACCAACCGGTCTGATCGCTCCCGGTCCACCAGGTATTTCCACGAGGCGACTCCCTTGGCGCGTCCCATGACTGCGGCGCCTTCCGAGCGTCATGGACACAAAGGTGCGTATCGGCCACGGCTATGGACCTGGCGGGGAGCGCGCCGCCGGCCGTCGCGCCATGCGTGACCGAGGGCTGCGCTATCAACTCCCTCTACCGTGCGGCGACGGCCAGACCCCGCAAACGCATCGCACTATCCATACTCAGCGTCAGTGAAACAGCTACGCCATCCCTGGAGAGGCAGTCAAGGCAGGCTTGCCCTCGCCAATCTCTCTCATTGGCCGCGACGCAAGGTCGAAGCCCTCAGAGCGGTCCTCAAGCAGGCGGAGCCGACAGCGGGATCCATGCGTCGCTATCATCGTGCTCGCCGTGCGTGTCCGGCCCACGGCCTGATCTGCATGCTCGCCTACTGCGTCGAATGGCACATGCGTCGCGTCCTCGCCGCCATGTTGTCGATGACGACGACAAGACTGCCGCCGCTCGTCAACGCCCCTCCCCAGTGGCGAAAGCCAACTCTTCGCCAAGGCCGCAGCCAAGGCCCGCAGCAAGCTGACGACCGACGGGGCCCCGGTCCACAGCTTCCAGACCCTCCTCGCCGGCATCGCCGCGGTCGTCAAGAACCGCCTTCAGCCCAGGGCACGGCTCCAGCCCAGCCTTCGCGATGATCACCACACCCACGCACCTCCAGCAGCGCGCCTTCGGTCTTCTCCGAGTCAGCCCTCGGCGGTAGTCAGTCACGCGACCACCTCGTCGCGTCAGACGCACGCCAATCAGTGACTTGCGCTCCCCACGGCCGGGAACCTCCGGCTAGCGGGGGGAGGGGGGCGCGGCAACCGCCCGCCGCCGGCGCCAGCGAAGCACGAGCCAGCCCGCGAGCAGCCCCAGGACGACCAGGAGGGCGATGCAGACCTCGCAGGGACCGGCGGGGGCCGCGGCCGTCGCCGAGGCCGGCCAGGGCTCGGCCAGGTACGGGAACTCGTCGAGGAACGGCTTGTCGTTGGCGGTCGCGCGCGGCCAGTAGGGGTGCGCGCTCTGGACGAAGGTCAGGTCCACGAGGAGGCAGTCGCCCTGCGCGCACGTCGCGCCCACCACGTCGTCCGGCAGGCGCCGGCCGTTCGGATACCCCGGGGGATGGCGCGTGGTGAAGACCAGCACGTCGGGGAAGTAGTCGTAGGAGCGGATGGCGAAGGTGGACTGGTAGAGCGGCACGACCGGGGGCAGGCACCGCTGGAGGAAGCGCTGCACGCGCGCCCGCGAGTGGGCCTTCGCGTGGAGGGCGGCCACGTGCTCGCGCGGGGGCAGGGTGTTCAGGAAGCCGAAGCGGGGAAGCTGGGTGCGGAGCGACCGCCCCACGTGGTCGATCTGCCCGCCCCCGTCCACCTCGTGGGTCGTGGCCCACATCAGGAAGTCCTCGCGGCCCGGGGGGAACGCCGAGAAGGGGATGGCCGTCGCCACCGCGATCACGTTCGCCCCGAAGAAGGGGGAGAAGATGAACGGGTCGTCGCGCACCCCCGCCCAGACGCGCACCCCGTCGGCCCCCGCGAGGCCCTCGAAGGACCTGTCCTTCAGGCTGGCGTGGTCGTCGAGACGGAACCTCAACGTCACGTCGGCGGCGATCCCCCCGGGATCTCGGATCGTGCCTCCGTAGCGGGCGCGGTCCTCGGCGCTCTCGTAGGTGACCGGGGTGTGGAGGTCGACGTGGACGCGGTACTCGAAGGGGACGAGGCCGTAGGGCGGCCCGGACGGCGCCCGCGGCCGGAAGGTGAGGATCACCACCAGCTCGTCGCCCTCCGGGAAGACGAACAGGCCGGTGATGTCCGGCTCGAGCGGGCCGGTCCCCCCGGGGTCCGCGTGGTCGGAGGCGGATGCCCCCGCCGCGCACAGGACCAGCACGAGGCCGGCCACGACGGCGGCGCTTCGCGGGGGGCTCAAGGGGATTCCGGGGTCGAGTGTAGGTGAAGGACCAATGCCAAGGCAAGGTCGGGGAGGGGCGCCGCGGCCGAAGCCGGGCTCGTCGAGGGGACCCGCTCGGGGACCCGGGGGGGCGTCCCTCCGCCACGGGGGTGCCCCTCGTCAGGGGTAGCTCGTGAGCCTCGGGACGTTGCCGACGTTGGGGGTCGCGGTGCCCCCCGCGCCGTTGACGATGTGGGTGATCTCGCCGTTCGCGATGATCGACACCGTCACCATGCTGTGGAACCGCGCCGCCCCGTTCGTCGGGGACTCGATGGCGTTCGCGAGGTCGACCCCGGGGTTGAAGAAGACGCCGTAGACCCCGAGGCCCCACGCCTCGTGGCTGGTCACCGAGCCGGCCACCTTGTAGGAGGCCCAGCCGTCCACCCCCCCGCCGCTCGTCCAGCTCGCCTGGTTGGGAGGATCGTAGGGGAGCTCGGACTGGTAGAAGTAGGTCCGCCCGCGGTTGCCGTTCCAGATCGTCTGGTACTGCTGGTAGTGCTCGACGAACAGCCCGTAGAGGGTGACGTCGTCCCCGTTGACGACCAGGCCGGTGGCGGCGGTGTTGCTGGTCCAGCCGACCCCGCTCCCGTGATCGGCCCGCCAGAGCCAGAGGTGGTCGCCGATGACGTGGTGGCTGTTGACCCGGACGCTGACGCCGGCCCTTCCCACTCCCGCCCCCCCGACCCGGACGAACACGTCGTGGAGGGACGTGGGGCTCGCGGAATGGCTCGCCGAGCTGCCCGGGGGTCCCACCTCGAGGAGGACGGGGGAGCTCGTGCCGCCCGCGTCGAACAGGAGCCCCGCGAGGACCACCCCGTCCACGTCGGCCACGGTCATCGCCGCCTGCCCGGTGACCGCCCGCAGCGTGGCGAACCCCAGGCCGAGCACGACGGTGCCGGCGCGGGTGACCCGGATGGGCTCGTTCAGCTCGTAGGCCCCCGGGGTGAGCAGGAGGTGCTTTCCCTGGGCGAGGGCGGAGTTGAGGCTGGCCGCGGTGTCCGTGCCGGAACGGGCGACGTGGAACTGGCCGATGGGGATCGAGGTTCCCGGCGTCGGGCCGCTCGCCCACGAGGTCCCCTGGCTGTTCGTCCGCAGCGACGGCACGAAGACCGCGTACTGGCTCCCGTCGAGGTAGAGGTACGGCTTCTCGCGGACGATCGGGGTCTGGCCGACCTTGGTGTAGGCCGGGCTCGGCCAGCTCCCCGCGGGGGCGTTGACCACCCCCACGAACACCATGTTCCAGTTGGAGCCGGTCCAGCTCCCCCACTGGGCGTTGCGGGAGATCCACTGCTGCTGGGGACCGGAGTCCACGTTGCCGTCGATCCGGGAGTCGGAGATCCAGCCCCCGCTTCCCCAGCCGCCGTTCTGGTGGAGGACCAGGTTGCCCCGGACGTGCATCCGCCGGAAGGGCACCGCCTGGGAGACCGCCCACTGGAGGGAACCGCCGGGACTTCCCGTGGCGAAGTTCTCGACGCCGCGCCAGAAGTTCTGGGTGGCGTTGTTGCCGCCCAGGAAGGCGTCGGAGCGGATCGTCGCCACCGAGACGTCGTCGGGCGACCGGCCCAGGCCCAGCACCTGCGTGGAGAACCCGACGGGGACGTTCACGGCGTAGGAGCCCGGCTTGAAGAGGAGGGCGTGGCGGGCGTCGCCGAAGTGGTTGCCCTGCTGGATCGCGTAGACGCCGTCGATCTGGCTTTGGATCGCGGATGCCGACATCGAGGGATCGAAGACCAGCACGTTGGGGCCGAAGTCGACCACCCCGCCGGTGGTGGTGACCGCGATCGGCGCGCTCGGGGCCGAGCTGCCGTGCTCGTTGATCGCCCCGACCGAGAAGGAATAGGCGGTGCCGGCCGCGAGCCCGCCGATCGTGGCGCCGGTGGTCGAGACCTGGGTCGCCTGCGAGCCGTTCAGGAACACCCGGTACTGCACCGTGCAGTTGGCCCACGGGGGGGAAGCGTTCCAGGCGAGGGTCACGCTGCCGTCGGTCTGGGCGGGGGAGCTCAGGCCGGTGGGCACCCCGGGCAGGGTGGTGCACGCGCCGGGAGGGGAGAAGCCGATCCAGTTGACGTTGAAGCCGCCGGCGTCCATCGCGAGGCGCACCACGCGCCGGCCCGCGGCCAGGGTCACCCCGGGACGCGTCACCGTCGTCCAGCCCTGCCAGCCGCCGGTGGCCGGGAAGCTCACCGGGCCGGTCACGTCCTGGCCGTCCACCTCGACGTGGAGGGTCCCCCCGGCAGCCAGGGAGGCCACCCGCACCCCGAGGGTGTACGAGGCAGTCGCGGCGACGTCGGCGGTGTACTCGAGCCACTCGCCGGCCGCGCTCCAGCCGACGTCGTATCCCCCGCCGGCGTCGGTCGTGGCCTCCACGTCGACGCCGTCGGCGCGGTACTGGCCCCCGGAGTTGCCGGCGGTGGTGTCGTGGTGGGCCACCCCCTCGCCGCCGGTGTCGTAGTTCTCGGCCTGGATCGTCCCGGGGACCGGCCAGGCCACGCCGCCGAAGGGCTGCTGTGCCCCGGCGGCCGGGGTCAGCCTCAGCCAGTTGACGTTGAACCCGCCCGAGTCCAGCGCCAGGCGCAGCACGCGCCGGCCCGCGGCCAGGGGCACCCCGGGGCGCGTGACGGTGGTCCAGGCCTGCCAGCCGCCGGTGGCTCCGAAGCTCACCGCCCCGCTCACGTCCTCGCCGTCCAGCTCGAGGTGCAGGGTCCCCCCGGCGCTCAGGGACGCCACCCGCACGCCGAGGTCGTAGGCGCCCGCGGCGGCGACGTCGACCGTGTACTCCAGCCACTCGCCGGGGCCGGTCCAGCCCACGTCGAAGCCCCCGCCGGCGTCGGTGGCCGCCTCGATGTCCACGCCGTCGCCGCGGTGCTGCCCGCCCGAGTTGCCGGCAGTGGTGTCGTGGTAGGCGGTCCCCTCGCCGCCGGTGTCGTAGTCCTCGGCCTGGATCGTCCCGGGGACGGGGCGCGGCGTGCCTCCGAAGGGCTGCTGCCCGCCGGGGCTGCCGTAGACCTGGAGCTCCCACAGCGAGTAGCCGTAGACGGTGCCCCGCTGCGTGCCGTAAAAGCGCACGTAGCGTCCGCTGCCGGAGACGTCCAGGTCGTTCACCCCGCCGGCGCCGCCGGTGGTGGAGTGGATCGTCGTCCAGGTGCCGGCATCGTCGGAGACCTGGAGCTGGTAGGCGCTCCCGTAGGCGGCCTCCCAGCTCAGCACCACGCGGCTGATGGAATGGGTGGCGCCGAGGTCCACGTGGATCCACTGCGGATCGCTGAACTGGCTGGACCAGCGCGTCGCGGCGCTGCCGTCCACCGCGTTCCCCGCCGGGTAGGCGCTGCCCTCGTTGGAGGACGAGACCGCGGGCCTCCCCTGGGAGAGCAGGGACTGGGCCTGGACCTCGGCGCCGGCCAGACCCAGCACCAGGGCGCCGAACAAGGGCGCCGCCGACGAGCGGAACGGATGATCCCCCTGGGACACGTGCACCTCTTTCCTGGGCGACGTCGCACGGCGGTCGTGGGCGCAGGCTACGCCGCGGCGAGAAAGGGGGTCAATCGCCTGTCTTGGCTAGCCGGTCCGGAAGGTGCGCCGGCCGCCGCCCACGATCGTTGCCCGCCGCGGCCGTCACGGAGGGGGGCAATCCCGTCGGCTATACTCGCGGCACCGCGAATCGAGCCATGGCGGCCAGGCCCTTGGGACCGGTGACTGTCGCTGCGGATCCCGCCGCCCGCTCCGGGCGAGCCTCCCATCCCGGGCTGCTCGTGGCCGCCCTGGCGGCCGGGCTCCTCGCCCAGGTCGTCCTCCTCCACGTCGCCCACGTCCCGACGGAGCGTCCGCTCGTGGGGGACGAAGGGCTGTACCGCGCGGCCGCCCGCAGGATCGCCTCGGACCAGCCCGTCACCCCGACCTTCCTCCACCCGCCGCTCTACCCGCGGTTCCTGGCCGCGGTGGAGCGCGTCCTCGGCCCGGAGCGGATCGCGGTGGAGCTCGTCCAGTCGGGCCTGCTCCTCCTGGGCGGCCTCCTGCTGTGGGCGCTCCTCGGCCGGGCCGGGCTGGGGCCCGCCGCTCGCGGGTCCGGTCTCGCCCTCTTCCTCCTCGACCCCCAGGTCGGCGCCTTCGCGCAGTACCTGTGGCCGGAGGTCCTGCACCTCGTGCTCGTCCTCCTCGGCCTGTGGCTGCTCGTGGGGCCCCTCGGGTCGGGGGGCGTGGCCGCCTTCCTGGCCGGGGGGGCGTTCGGCCTGGCCGTGCTCACGAAGTCCCTGGTCCTGCCCTTCGTCCCCGTGCTCCTCGGGGTGGCCGCCCTCGGGGCCGCCTCCCCGGCCGCTCCCGCGCGGGCCGCGCGGGCGGCCGCGTTCGCGGCCGGCCTCCTCGTCCTCCTCGTCCCGGTGGCGGTGGCCAACGGCTGGCGCCACGGCTACTGGGGGATCGCCGACAGCGGGTCGTTCAACGCCTGGGTCGGGCTCAACGACCCCGCGAACCGCCACGACTACGACTCGGTCGTGGGGCGGGCGTGGGGCGAGCACCTCGCCTCGTCGGCGGATCCCGGGGAGCGCCGCCGCCTGGCCCGGGCGGCGGTCGCGAGGACGGTCTCCCGCGAGGGACCGCTCCACGTCCTCTCCGCCCAGCTCGGCAAGCAGTACGGCCGCCTGCTCGACCGCGAGTCGTTCTTCACCGACCAGCTTCCGGGCGGCCGCCTCCGGCCGGGCGCCCCCCCCCGGTCCCGGGACCGCTGGCTGCGGGCCTGGGGCTACGGGGCGTACGCGGCCGTCCTCGTCCTCGCCGGGCTCGGCGTCGGGCTCGCGGACTGGCGGCGGGCCGGGCGGCGCTGCGCCCTGCCCGCGCTCTTCCTCGCGTACAACGCCGCGCTCTTCCTCGTCCTCCACGTCAAGACGCGGTATCGGTTCGCGTTCCTGCCCTGCCTGGTCTTCTTCGGCGCGCTCGCGATCGACCGGTTGGCGGCCGAGCCCGGCTTCTTCTCCTCGGATCGAGGCAAGCGGCGCCTCGCCCTGGGGGTGGCCCTCGGGGGGGGCCTCCTGTTCCTCGCCTTCGGCCGGGCCTGCCCGCCGGCCTGACCGCCACGCCGTCTACGCGAGCTCTCCCCGCAGGATGCCCATCACCAGCGTGTCGAGGTAGCGCCCGTGCTGGTAGCGGTCCTGGCGCAGGCGGCCCTCGAGGCGGAAGCCGAGGCGCTCGTAGCAGGCGATCCCCCGCGCGTTGTCCTCGTAGACGCGGAGGTGGATCCGGTTGAGACCCAGCTCCTCGAACCCCCAGCGGCAGAGCGTGCGGGTCGCGTCGGTCCCGTAGCCCCGGCCCCAGTGGTCGCGGCGTCCGATCACGATCCCGAGCTCGGCCGACCGGTTCCGCCAGTCGACGGCGTGGAAGCCCAGGTTGCCGACGAGGGTCCACTCCGCGGGCTCCGCCCCGGGGTCCGAGGTCCGGGCCTCGAGGGAGAAGGGCTGGACCGCCGGCTCCTGCTGGAGCGTCCCCTCGAACCACTGCTCCTCGTGGGCGCGGCCCAGGGGGAAGCCGAGGGCGAGGTGCTCGCGGACCTCGGGGTCGTTGAGCCACTCCACGAAGTGGGGGAGGTCGGAGCGCTCCATTCGGCGCAGGCGGACGCGGTCGCCCAGGATCACGGCCTCGATGATGCCCGAACCCCGGTCGGGGCGCCACGCCCGGGAGGGCTGCCCGGCGGGGGCGGGGAAGCGCCGCCTCGGCCGTGACGGTGACGTGACGATGGCCCCACCCCGGGACGACGCCGCGATGGCTCCCCCTCCCGTCGAAAAGCCCTTGCGCGGTCGGGGACGATCGCATAGCTTGGGTGGGCCACGACCATCGCGACTGGGACGAAGTCTGCGGCCCGGGGCCCGCGTGGCTCCCGGGCCCCGAGGAGGATTGCGCGATGACTCGAAACAGACCGTGGCGGATGCTGGGCGCGCTGGCGCTCTTGACGATGACGGGGACCGGCTGGGCCGGGGCCGCCGAGACGTTCACCTCGGACCTCGCGGGAAGCGAGGAATCGCCTCCGATCTCGACCCCGGGCCGGGGGCTCTTCGTGGCGACGCTCAACGACGCCGAGACCTCCCTCGGCTTCTTCCTCACCTACTTCGGGCTGGAGGGGCAGGCGATGATGGCGCACATCCACTTCGCTCCCCGGGGGGTCAACGGGGGGATCGTGGCCTTCCTCTGCGGCGGCGGCGGCAAGCCGGACTGCCCGGCCCCGGGGGTGCCGGCGACGGGCACGGTGACCGCGGCCGACGTGACCGGACCCGCGAACCAGGGGATCGCCGCCGGGGAGTTCGCCGAGCTGCTACGGGCCCTCCGGGCCGGCGACACCTACGTGAACGTGCACACGAGCCTCTTTCCGTCGGGGGAGGTCCGCGGCCAGGTGAAGTAGCCCCGGGCGATGCTCGGGCGGTGCCCGCCGGAGGTGCGTCCTCGCCGGCTGCCGGCGGGCGCCCGGGCTTTCCTGGTCCCACCCCCCTCCGTGCCGGCGGGGGGCTGACGTAGACTCCAGGGGACGCCCGTTCACGAGGACCGATGTCCGATACCCCGAGCCGCGTCCGTCGAGCCGTCCTGCGGGGGGTCGCCGCCTTGCCCTTCGTGCCGGCCCTCGGCGCGGGTCCCCGGCCGGCCCGGGGAGAACCCCCCGCACGCTCCCCGGAGGCGACGCCCGCCTCCCCGCCCGCGGCGAGGATCAAGCTGAGCTGCAACCTCTACTCGTTCAACGCGCCCCTGCGCAGCGGCGAGACGACGCTCGAGGAGGTCGTGGACTACTGCGCGGAGCTGGGCTTCGACGCGGTCGACCCCACCGGCTACTACTTCCCCGGGCACCCCGCCTCGCCCCCGGACGCCTACCTGTACGAGATCAAGCGGCGGGCCTTCCGCAGCGGCCTCGACGTCAGCGGCACCGGCGTCCGCAACGACTTCACCGTCCCCGACGCCGCGAAGCGGAAGGCGGACGTCGCCCACGTCGGCCGCTGGGTCGAGGTGGCGGCGAAGCTCGGGGCGCCCGTCCTCCGCGTCTTCGACGGTCGCGGCGAGGCGGCGGGAGCCACCCGGGAGCAGATGACCGACTGGGTGGTGGAGGCGTTCCGGGCCTGCGCCGCCCACGGCGAGCGGCGCGGGGTCATCATCGCCTACCAGAACCACGACGAGCTGCTCAAGACCTCGGCCGAGGTGCTCGCGCTCCGCGAGCGCGTGGGGTCTGCGTGGTTCGGGCTCAACGTGGACGTGGGCAGCCTGCGCACCGGGGACCCCTACGAGGAGATCGCCCGGCTCGCTCCCCACGCCTGCACCTGGCAGGTCAAGGAGCGCCTCTACCGGAGGGGGAAGGAGGAGAAGACGGACCTGAGGCGGCTCGTCGCGATCCTCCGGGAGGCGGGCTATCGCGGGTACGCGCCCCTCGAGACCCTGGGCCCGGGCGATCCCCGCGAGAAGGTCCGGCGCTTCCTGGACGAGGCGCGGGCCGCCCTCGCCTGACCGGTCCGCGCCCGCCCGCGGACCTTCCCCCGCGCCAGCGGTGTCGAAGGACCAGGCCCATCGGGGAGGCGAGCCATGACCGGCGAGGCGGGAGGACGCGCGCCGCGGGCGGGCGCGATGTCGGAGATCAACGTCACGCCCCTCATCGACGTGATGCTGGTCCTGCTCATCATCTTCATGGTGGTCACCCCGATCGGGCAGAAGGGCCTGGACGTCGCCCTGCCCCGGCCGAGCCCCCGAGCGAGCGAACCGCCTCCGTCCACTCATCCTCTCGTCGTGACCATGGAGGGAACTCCCGGTGGCGGATCCGTCATCCGGGTGAACACGAGGCCGGTGTCGAGCCTGGAGGACCTCGCGGGGACGCTGCGCGACGCCTTCCAGGCCAGGTCCGACAAGACGATCTTCGTCGGCGCCGACGGGACGATCCCCTACGGTCGGGTCGTCGAGGCGCTGGACGTCGCCCGCGGCGCCGGGGCGGACCGGATGGGGGTCATGTTGCGGCCCCCCGGAGCCTCCTCGTCCCGTGGCGGCCTCCTCCCGGAGGGGGGCTCGACGGCTCCTCCTCCCCAGCCTCGTCCGAGGTGAAAACGTCGGAGGCCGGCGGGTCCGGGGGTGACCTGGCGCCCCGAGGAGCCCACGAGCGAAGCCCTGGCCGCCGGCTCCAGGTCGCCCGGGGCCTGAGCCCTTGCTCGTCCATCCCGTGGTCCAAAGCCGGCTTCGGCGCTAAGATCAGCGCTCGCGGGGGGCGCCCCGGTCCGAACGGGAGGCGATGCCGCCGCGAGTCCCGGGCGTTGCGAAGAAAGCAGGGTGTCGGCCATGAAGAGGTCGAGGCGTGGGGCCTGGTTCAGACGGCCGGTTCTCCCCCTGGTGCTGCTCGCCGTCGCCTGCCGCGGGTCCGAGCCGGCGCCCGTCCCGGCGGTCTCCCCCGGCCCGGCGGCCGCCTCGGACTCCCCGGAGGCACTCGAGCCCGCGCCCGAGGCGACGCCGCTTCCCGCCGGCATCGCCCCCCTCCTCGAGCCCTTCACGGGCGACCTCGACGGCATGATCGAGAGGCGCCTCGTCCGGGTCCTCACCGTGAGCAGCCCCCTCCTCTATGCCGTGGACAAGGGCCGGGAGGTCGGGATCACCTTCGAGTCGGTCAAGGCCTTCGAGAAGCAGCTCAACGAGACGCTCGGCAACAAGGTGGTCTCCGTGCACGTGGTGATGCTGCCGGTGGCCCGCGACCAGCTCCTGCCCCGGCTGCTCGCGGGGCAGGGCGACATCGTCGCCGCCAGCCTGACCGTGACCCCGGAGCGGCAGAAGCAGGTGGACTTCTCGGCCCCCCTCGCCACCGGCGTGCAGGAGGTGCTCGTCACCGGTCCGGCCTCGCCCCCGGTGGCGAGCCTCGACGAGCTCTCCGGGAAGGAAGTCTACGTCCGGCCCTCCAGCAGCTACGCCGAGCACCTGCGCGCGCTGAACGCGCGCTTCGCGGCGCAAGGCAGGGACCCGGTCACGATCACCGCCGCCCCCGAGACCCTGGAAGACGGCGACATCCTGGAGATGGTGAGCGCGGGGCTGGCCCCCGCCACCGTCGTCGACGGGTACAAGGCCGACCTCTACACCCAGGTCTTCCCCGAGCTGCGCAAGAACTCGGACATCGCGAGCCCCCCCGGCGACATCGCCTGGGCGTTCCGGAAGGGGAGCCCGAAGCTGGCCGAGGCGGTGAACGCCTTCGTCCGGGGCCACAAGCAGGGCTCCCTGGCCGGCAACGTCCTCATCAACAAGTACCTGAAGACCACGAAGTGGGTGAGGAACGCCCGCAGCGACGAGGACCTCCGCCGGTTCCGCTCGATGGTCGAGCTGTTCCGGAAGTACTCGGCGAAGTACGACTTCGACGTCCTGCTGATGGCCGCCCAGGGCTACCAGGAGTCGCAGCTCGACCAGTCGAAGCGCAGCCACGTCGGCGCGATCGGCGTCATGCAGGTGATGCCGACGACCGCCCGGGACAAGGCGGTCAACATCCCCGACATCGAGAACCTCGAGAGCAACATCCACGCCGGGATCAAGTACAACCGCTGGGTGGCGGACAACTTCTTCGACGACCCCGCGATCACCCCCTTCAACCGCGCCGCCTTCGCCTTCGCGTCCTACAACGCGGGCCCGGGGCGCGTCTCGGGCCTGCGCAAACAGGCGGCGGCGGAGGGGCTCGACCCGAACGTGTGGTTCAACAACGTCGAGCTGGTCGCGGCGAAGCGGATCGGGCGGGAGACCGTCACCTACGTGGGCAACATCTACAAGTACTACCTGGCCTACCAGATGATGGTGCAGCAGGAGAAGACGCGCCGCGAGGCCAAGGCGGCCGCGACCGGCTAGCCGGGCCCGATCCACCCGCCCCGGCCGGGAGGCTCCGGTCTCTCCCCCGCGCGCCCGCCGACCGCGTAAGCTACCGCGATGGTCGACCGCCTGGCCGTGACCGGGGCCAACGGGTTCGTGGGCCGACACCTCACCCGCCACGCGAGCGCCCTCGGATGGGAGGTGGTGGGAGTGGTGCGCTCGCGGGAGGCCGCCCGCGCGGTGCGGGACGCGGGAGGGCGGCCGGTGGTCCTGGCCGGGCCCGACCCCGACGCGGCCGCCCGTGCCCTCGAGGGCTGTCGGGCGGCGGTCCACCTCGCCCAGATCGGCGCGGAGCGGGACGGCGCGACCTACGAGGCGGTCAACCTCGGGGGGACCGAGCGCCTGGTCGACGCGGCCCGCCGGGCGGACGTCCCGCGGGTGGTGTGCTTCTCGGGCCTCGGGGTGGCCCGCTACGGCCTCGCCCCCCGCTGCACGAACCGCTACTTCCTCTCCAAGCTCGCGGCCGAGGTCGCGCTCTACCGGTCGGGCCGGGACGTGGTGGTCTTCCGCCCTTCCTACGTCGTGGGCCCCGGGGACGCCTTCGTGCCCGGCCTGCTGCGGGAGATGGCCGAGGGCGTCGTCGAGCAGGCGGGAGACGGCTCCCATCGCTTGCAGCCGATCGCGGTGAAGGACGCGGCCGCCCTGGTGATGGCCGCGCTCGACCGGCCCATGGAGGGCGGGCCCCGGGTCTACGACCTCGTGGGGCCCGAGCCCGTGTCCTTCGCGAGCTTCCTCGCGCGGCTGGCCGCGGTGGCCCGGACCCAGGGGAGGCCGGCCGGCCACGAGGTCCGGCTCGTTCCCGTCGAGGAGGCCGACCGTCGGGCCCGGGCGGGGGGATACCACGGGATGCTCGCCGACGAGCTGGACTGCCTGCTCTGCGACGAGGTATCCGACCCCGCGCCCCTCGAGGGCCTGCTCGGCCGCCTCCTCACCCCCCTCGACGAGGCGCTCGCGGCGGCGGTGCGGGCGGCGTGACCGCGGCCGACCTGCGGGTCGAGATCGCGGTGCTCGGCGCGGGCGTCGCCGGGGCGGCGATCGCGTGGGAGCTGGCGGGGCGGGGCCGCCGGGTCGCCCTCCTCGCCAGCCCGGACGACGCCCTCGCCCCCGGCCTGGGCCACGTCCTCACCGGTCCCGGCGAGCCCTACGTCCAGGCGGTGCGGCGCCTGGGGCGCGACGCGGCCCGCACCGCCTGGGAGTGCGGCCGGGAGAACGGCGACCGGCTGCGCGGGTTCGTGGAGGGCCGGCCCGGAAGCTGCGGGTACGAGCGGCGCGGCGGTTTCCTGCTCGCGGGGGACCGGGCGGAGGGGATGGCCCTCGCCGACAGCGAGGACATGCTGCGGGACGACGGCTTCCCCGGAGAGTTCCTCGACCACTACATGCTCGAGGCCCGGTTCGACGTCTCGGGCTTCGCGGGGGCCTACTGGGCGGCCGACGATGCCGAGGTGGACCCCGCGCGGCTCGTGGTCGCCCTCTCCGCGGCCGCGGCCGAGCGCGGGGCCCAGGTCCGGCCGCCGGTCCACCCGCCGGTGGTGGAGCTGGATGCCTCCGGGGCCGCGATTTGGGGGCCCGCGGGACGCGTCCGGGCGGACTGGCTGGTGGTCGCGACCGACGCCCTCCCCGACAGCGTCGCGCCGTTCGTGGAGGCGCCGGTCCGGAGGGAGGCGGTCCACGGGCTGACGGCCGCGCTCACCCCGGGGCCCGCCCTCCCGAGCCCCGCCCGGACCGCCGACGGCGCCCTCGCCTGGCAGGTCGCGGGGGAGCGTCTCGTGGCGGCCGCCCCCGCCCCGGGAGGGCCGCCGGTTCCCCCCGGCCTCGCGGAGCGGCTCCACGCGCGGCCGGGCTCCGCGACGGCCTGGGAGGCGCGGGTGGGCCGGTCGCCCGACGGGCGCCCCCTGATCGGCCTCCTGCCCGCGCGCCCCCTCGCGCTGGCCTCCGGGTTCGGCGGCCTCGCCCCGAGCCTCGCCTTCATGGCCGCCCGCTGGATCGGGGAGGCGCTGACCCTCGGCGAGGACCCGACCCCCGGCGTCTTCCGCGCGTCCCGCACCCCGGGCGAGGTTTGAAGCCACGCCGCTTCCGCAGTAGGCTCGCTCCCGATGCGGCTCGGGGTGACGGAGACGGTGGACTGCGCCCACTCGCTGCCCGGCCACCCCAAGTGCGGCCAGCTCCACGGCCACACCTACAAGGTCGAGGTGGTGGTGGAGGGCGAGGCGAGCGGAGGCATGGTCATCGACTTCGCCGACCTGCGCGGGCGGATCCGCGAGGTCCTCGGCCGCTACGACCACCGCCACTGGAACGACTTCCTCGAGTTCCCGACCGTGGAGAACATCTGCGCGCTCCTCGCCGCCCAGCTCTCGGAGCGGCTCCCCTTCCCGTTCCGCATCCGGGTCTACGAGGGCTACGGCAAGTGGGCGGAGACCGGGCCGCTCCCTTGACCGGCTGACGGTTCCGGCTATCATCGTCGGCAGCGATACCGTCCATTCGAGCCGCTCATCGTCCCCCGTCGGCCCGCCCGGGAGGTGTCCATGTACCGAGCCGCGCGACGCGTCACTCTCCTCCTCGCCGCCCTCGCCGCGTCCCCCGGCCCCCTGACGGCCCAGGCCCGCCTGACCGGGGCCGACCTCCAGGGAGTGGTCAAGGACGAGTCGGGGGCGGTGCTCCCCGGGGCGACCGTCACCGCGGTCAACCGCGACACCAACGTGACCCGCACCGCGAGCACCGGCCACGAGGGGCGCTTCGTCCTCCCCGCGCTCCCTCCCGGCTCCTACCGGATCACGGTCGCCCTCCACGGGTTCGCCAGCCAGACCCGGGACGGGGTGACCCTGCAGCTCGGCCGCTCGCCGGAGCTGGACGTGACCCTGAAGGTCGCCGGGGGCCAGGAGGAGCTGACCGTCGTCTCCGAGGCCCCCCTCATCGACCCCACCGACACCACGGTTTCCTCGGTGGTGGGCCAGCAGCAGATCGAGGGGCTGCCCATCAACGGGCGCAGCTTCATCAGCTTCTCGGTCATCACCCCCGGGGTGACCACCGACCGCACCCCGCAGCAGGGGGCCTCCGCCACCTCCGGCCTCTCCTTCACCGGGCAGCGGGCCCGCTCGAACAACATCATGGTGGACGGCCTCGACAACAACGACGCGGTGGTCGGCTCGGTCCGGGCCACCTTCAGCCAGGAGGCGATCCGCGAGTTCCAGGTCATCACGAACTCGTACTCGGCGGAGTTCGGCAAGGCCTCGGGAGGGGTCGTCAACATCGTCACCAAGAGCGGGACCAACGAGGTCCGGGGCAACGCGTTCTGGTACTTCCGGGACAAGGGCCTGAACGCGAAGGACCACTTCGAGGAGGAGGACGTCTTCGGCAACCCGGTGGACCGCGACAAGGCCCCGTTCCGGTCGAACCAGTTCGGAGCGACCCTGGGCGGCCCGATCCGCAAGGACCGGACCTTCTTCTTCCTTTCCTTCGAGCGGGCCGACGTGACCGCCTCGAACTTCGTGAACATCGAGGAGAGCGCGGCCGCCCTCCTCAACGCGAACGGCTTCCCGGTGGAGACGGGCGCGGTGACCTACGCCTTCGACAACTGGGAGGCCCTCGGCAAGGTGGACCACCAGTGGAGCCCCGACTCGAGCCTGGCCTTTCGGGCCAGCTACTCGGACACCACGAACGAGAACGTCGAGCCCTTCGGGGGGATCGTGGCCCGGAGCCGGGGGGCGGTGCAGCTCCGCAAGGACTGGTCGCTGTCCGCCTCCCAGACGGACGTGCTCTCCCGCCGGTGGGTGAACGAGGCCCGGGTCCAGGTGGCCCGCCAGGAGCAGGAGATCAACTCCCTCGACCCGAACTGCGGCGGGCCCTGCCTCGCCGACGACCAGGGGGGGCCGACCCTGGAGATCACCGGCTTCGCGAGCGTGGGCCGCCAGCGCTTCACTCCCCAGCCCCGAAAGAACACCCGGCTCCAGCTCGTGGAGACGGTGAGCTTCTTCGCGGGGAGCCACTCGGCCAAGGCGGGGGTGGACTTCAACTGGGTCCACACCGGGGAGGACGACAGCGCGCTTCCCCTGCACTTCGGCGGGCGCTACATCTTCGCGTCGCTCCCCGCCATCCCCGGCCTCATCCCCGCCCCGATCAACGCGCTCCAGGCCTTCTCCCTGGGCCTCCCCGGGGCCTACGTCCAGGGGTACGGCAACTCCGCGGCGGGCTACGGCTACAAGGACCTCTCCTTCTTCGTTCAGGACGAGTGGCGGATCACGCGCCGGCTCACCCTGAAGCCGGGGCTCCGGTACCAGAAGCAGTTCTGGGACGACATCCCCTACGACGTCTCGGACCTCGGGGGGGCCCGCTACCGCTACTCGTTCCCCCAGGACGGGAACAACTTCGGCCCCCGGGTCGCGGTGGCCTTCGACCCCACCGGGAAGGGGCGCACGAGCCTCCACGCCGCGTGGGGGATCTTCTTCGACAACCAGATCGCCGGCCTCTCCGGGATCACCAAGGGGATCAACGGGACCGACGGGGTGCGCACGCTGGTGCTGCGCTTCCCGGCGAGCCTCCCCGCGTGGCGCGCCCCCGGCAAGCGCCTCCCCGAGCCGGCGACCCCCTACCCGAGCCTCGTCATCTCCATCGACCCCGCCCTGCGCACCCCCTGGGCCCAGCAGGTGGCGGCCGGGATCGACCACGCCCTCGGGCGCGACTTCGCGGTCTCCGCCAACTTCGTCTGGGTGCGGGGCAAGGACCAGACGGGGACGATCGACTACAACCCGGTCGTCCCCGCCCTCGGGGCGGGACGGAGGCCCAACGACGTGGGCGGGGTGGCCGGCACCTCGGCCTCGGTCCTCCAGTACACCTCGTTCGGGGAGACCTGGTACAAGGGGGGCACGCTCTCGATCAGCAAGCGCTTCAGCGACAACTACCAGTTCCTCGTCTCGTACACGCTGTCCGAGGCGGAGGACAACTCGACCGATTTCCAGAGCGCGTTCATCCCCCAGAACAACGGGACCGGGCGCGACGCGGCGGACCCGACCGGGGTGCCCACCGGCTTCGATCCCTCTCTCGAGCGCGGACCGGCCACCCACGACCAGCGCCACCGGCTGGTGGTGTCGGGGCTCTACCAGCTCCCGTGGGACGTCCAGGTCTCGACCATCGTCACCGCCGCCTCCGGCCGGCCCTTCACCCCCCTCGCGGGAGCCGACCTCAACGGCGACGGGGACGGGGGGGCCTTCCCGTCCGACCGGGCCCGCCGCGACCCGGCGAGCGAGGCCACGAGCGTGGGGCGCAACCGCGGGACGATGGACAAGCAGGTCATCGTGGACGCCCGGCTCACCAAGCGGATCCGGCTCGGGGGGCGGGTCGCGCTCGACGCGATCGTGGAGGCCTTCAACCTCCTGAACCGGACCAACTACAGCGAGATCAACAACGTCTTCGGCCGGGGCCGCTTCCCGGACGACCCCCAGCGCGACGCCCAGGGCCGGGTCACCTACGGGCTCTACGAGCAGGCGCTCGCCCCCCGGCAGATCCAGCTCGCGCTGAAGCTGAGCTTCTGATGCAGGAGCACCGGCGCAGCCGGCGCTCCCCGTTCACGTCCAGGAGGTCAAGAGTCATGTATACCGACACGCGTCCACGTAGGTTCCTCGCCCTGCCCTTCATCCTCGCCCTGCTCCTCTCTCTCGCTCCCGCTCCCTCCCCCGCCGCCGACCCCATCCTCTCCCTGCGCGCGGTGGCCGTGAACATGAGCGGGGTCGGCCGCGCCCGCGCCGGCACCATCGACATCGTCATCGAGCGCTGGTCCACCGACGAGGAGCGCGAGCAGCTGCGGGACGTGCTGATCGAGAAGGGCGGGGACAGGCTCCTCTCCGCCCTCCAGAAGATCAAGCCCCGGGCCGGCTACCTCCGGACTTCGACCAGCCTCGGTTGGGACATCCAGTTCGCCCGGGAGGACGAGTTCGGGGACGGGGGCCGCCGGATCGTCTTCGCGACCGACCGGCCGATGAACTTCTGGGAACTCCGCAACCAGGCCCGCTCCTCCGACTACGAGTTCGTCCTGTGCGACATCCGGCTCACGAAGGCCGGGAAGGGCACGGGCAAGCTGGCGGGAGCGGCCAAGATCGAGTGGAAGGGGGACACCCGCACGGTCGAGATCGAGAACTACGGCATCGAGCCGGTGCGGCTGACCGAGGTGCAGGTCGTGGGCCCGAAGGGGAAGTAGGAGCGAGGGCCGGCTACTCCACCGGCCGGGCCTCCCTCCGGACGAGGTCCGCGAGGCGCTCCCGGATGGAACTGGTGGCGGCGCCGGGGCGGCCGCTCCCCAGGACCTGGTCGTCGACGCGGACGACCGGCAGCACCTCCCGCGAGACGCTCGTGAGGAACGCTTCCCCGAGCGCGCCGAGGTCGTCCTTCCTCACCGCGGTCATCCGTACCGGCAGCACGTCCACCGCGACCTCGAGGACGAGGGCGCGGGTGACCCCGGCGAGGACCCGCCCCTCCTCGGTGTGAAGGGCGAGGTCCTGGACGGCGAAGAAGTTGCTGGTGAGGCCCTCGAGGAGGCTCCCGTCCTCTCCCACGAGGAGGCCCTCGTGGACCCCGGTGGGCAGCGAGCCGTAGGCGCGGGCCGCGGTCGCGATGAACCTCGTGTCCTTCGCATGGGGATTCTCGCGGCGCAGGGGCAGGGTCACGCAGGCCACTCCCTCGCGATAGAGCGCCTCGGGCAGCGGCTCGAACGGCTCGAGGGAGGCGAAGAGCCGCGGCGGGGCGAAGGTCAGGCGGATCCGGGACTCCTCGTGGCGTGAGGCTCGGAGGGCCTGGGCGAGGAGGCTCCGCGCGGCCCCGGCGTCGAGGGGGGCCGGACCGGACTGGAGGGCGACCGACTCCTCGAGTCGGCGGAGGTGCTGGGACAGCCGGACCACGCGGTTGGCGGCGTAGGTCCGCAGGCTCGTGTAGGCGCCCGTGGGTAGACCTGCCGAAGCCTCGGCGAGGCTTCGGGCTTCGAACAGGAGGCGGGCCCTGCCCTCCTGCCATTCAAAGGTCCGTACCGCCATCAGGCCTCCAAGTCATTGGCAACTCGATAGATAAACTGGATAGACGCAACTGTATTGACAATTACACACTCAACCTGTACCATTATCAACTGGGGAGGGTCTCTTGAGCAAGATCATCGGAATCGACCTCGGCACCACGAACTCCGTGGTGGCGGTGATGGAGGGGGAGGACCCCCTGGTCGTCGCGAACCCCGAGGGAGCCCGCACGACGCCGTCCGTGGTGGCGTTCTCCAAGACCGGCGAGCGGCTGGTGGGCCAGGTGGCGAAGCGGCAGGCGGTCACGAACCCCGAGAACACCGTCTTCTCGATCAAGCGCTTCATGGGCCGCAAGTTCTCCGAGGTCAGTGACGAGCAGAAGATGGTCCCCTACAAGGTGGTCGAGGCCCCCAACGGGGATGTCCGCGTGCAGGTCGAGGGCAAGCTGTACTCGCCCCCCGAGATCTCCGCGATGATCCTCCAGAAGATGAGGGACGCCGCCGAGCAGCACCTCGGCGAGAAGGTGACGAAGGCGGTGATCACGGTCCCCGCCTACTTCAACGACTCCCAGCGCCAGGCCACCAAGGACGCGGGGAAGATCGCCGGCCTCGAGGTCCTGCGGATCGTCAACGAGCCCACCGCGGCCGCCCTCGCCTACGGCCTCGACAAGAAGAAGGACGAGACGATCGCGGTCTACGACTTCGGGGGCGGCACCTTCGACATCTCGGTCCTCGAGGTCGGCGAGGGGGTGGTGGAGGTCAAGGCCACCAACGGCGACACCCACCTCGGGGGGGACAACCTGGACCAGCGGGTGATCGACTGGATCGTCGCCGAGTTCAAGCGCGACC
>Ga0268386_10000845_pt1 | contig 20279 bp, 10 predicted proteins | sample RVTome_15_FD_200260 | JGI IMG/M metagenome (GOLD analysis project Ga0268386, IMG submission 200260) | Soil microbial communities from uranium-contaminated site in the Upper Colorado River Basin, Wyoming, United States - RVT150D86... ...
GGTCCCACTGCTCGATGGTGCCCCGGGAGTACTGGAGCTTCTCCTTGAGCTTCGACTCGCGGATGTGATCGGCCGCGTCCTGTAGCTCGCGTGCCGCCTCCGGGTTGTCCGCTCGGCCGGCGCTGGCCGCGTTGTCGAGCTGGCGCTCGAGGTCCTGGACCGCCTCGGTCATCTGGTCCTTCCGTTCGCGAAGGCGATCGATCTGCGCCTGACGCTCGGCGGTGCGCTCGGTCGGAAGCTCCCGGACCTCGCGTTGAACCTCGCGCTGCTGCCGCTGCAGATCCTCGACCTGCGAGATCGCTTCCTCGGCGTCCCGCCGCGCGCGCTCCGAGCGAGCCTGCTCGAGACGGCGGCGCGCCTCCTCGAGGCGCTGCAGGGCCGATCCGGCCTCCGACGCGCCGGTGCTGCCGGACTGCGTCGCGGCCTGTCGCATCTGCTCGGCCGCCTGCTGCAGGTTGCGCGCGGTCTCCTCGAGCTGTTGATCGTTGCGCTCGCGGGCCAGCCGCTGGAGCTGCCTTGCGGCCTCCTCGGTCTCCTCAGCGAGATCGCGTTGAGACTGGTTGCCGCCCGAGGCCCCGCCCTGGCTCTGCTGGCCCCGACGACGCTGCCGTTCGGCCTCCTGCTCCTGGCGCCGTGCGAGCTCCTGGAGACGCTCGAGCAGCTCGTCGACCTCGTTGTCCGCCTGTTGCTGCTGACCGCGCTGGACGGTCTCGTACTGGTTCTTGAGCTTGTCGAGCTCTAGCTCGAACAGGTCGGCGAGATCCTCGGCGGCCTGCTGTCCGCCACCGCCACCGCCGCCCTGGGACTCCTGCTGCGTGGTCACGTACCGCTCGTACGTTTCCTCCGCCTGCTGCAGGTATCGTAGCGCTTGTTGCTCGTCCGGAAGCGCCTCCCGGAGCTCCTCGTCGTCCAGGAATCCCTGGGCCCTCTCCATGGCCTCCTCGGCCAGGGGCAGCACCGCCGAGACATCGCGAAAGCCCTCATCCGTCGTCGTGAGGCCGCGGTTCTGCATCCGCTGCAGGAGCGTACCGACCTGGTCTCTCAGGCGACCCTGCGCGAGGCCCACGCTGACGACGTTCTCGCTGAACTCGCTGTCGCTGTAGGTGTCGCGCTGGCGGATCAGATTGAAGGTCGCCGCGATGACCTGGCGCTGCAGCTCGGACAACGCCATGTCGTCCTGCTGCATACCGCCCCCGCCGCCGCCACCGCCACCCTGCTGCTCCGCCTGCCGATAAGCGCGCTCGAACGGGCGCATGTTCAGGAAGTAGATGTCGCTCGTGACCACCTTGTCTCCGCCCATGGAGCGGTTGTCGCGCACGATGGCGTAGTACGACACGAGGTCGCCGACCTCGAGGGGCCACTCCTCCAGGAAGAGCGTGTGCCCGGTCGAGACATCGGCGAGCGGCGCGCCGCTCGCCTCGAACAACGAGATCGTGTCCTCGGGTCCGGCGTTCACGGAGACGACGAGGCGGATGTCACCGATGCCGTAGTCGTCGTTGGCCCGGACCTCGAGGTAGACCTCCTCGATCGTCGACGCCGGCATGTCGCGACCGGGACGGCTGAAGCTGATCGAGGGATCCTGGTCCCTGAGCACGTCGATGTTGTATTCGGGCGATGAGCGCACCAGCGCGCCGTTGTCGCGGGCGAGCTGGATCGAATAGAAGTCGTTCTCGCCGATCGTGAACCGGGCCCGGAGGGTGCCGTCCTCCTGCGGCTCCAGGTCGGCCACCGCCTCGCCGTCGAGGATGAGCTTGCCGCCCGGCGCCGTCATCGTCGGCTCGATCGACAGCTCGACCTCCGTGCCGGCCAACGCGGCGACGTCGCCTCCGTCCTGGATCGTGCGCGATGGGAGGCCCGTGTAGCGGGGGAAGTGGTAGGTGACGTCGATCTGATCGACGTACGGCAGGTCGGCCACGTCGATCGTGAAGGTCGGGGAGCGGACCCCCGTGGCCTCCACGAAGTACTCCGTCGGCTCGGCCACACCCAACAGCATCACCTCGAAGCCCGCCTCGAGCGCCGGCAGCATCGTGATTCGACGGAACGACGGTTCGGACTCGCCCTTCACGAAGACCGAGGCGTCGGCGCTCTCGAACCCCGACAGACCCGCGATGATCATCTGGTCGGAGCCGCGCGCGATCGTGACGTCGCCGGGCTGAACGGCGACGCTGTACGGGTTGACCTCTGCCGGGTCGACCGTGGGAAGGAGGAGCGCGCTGAGCCCGTGCCGCAGGTGCGGCGGCCCGAAGAGCGTGACCGCGAGCGCGAGCACCGCCACGGCGGTGAGCGCGCCGGCGAATCGGTAGAGGCCGCTCTGCTCGACGCGACGCCCGTACTGGACGCCTCGCGCCTTCTCGACAGCGACCTCCAGGACCCGCTCCGCCAACTCGGGGGAGACCGACCGGTTCCCCGGGTCGAGGGCGCTCACCACGGCGTGCTCGAGCGAGGGCTCGTGCTCCTCGAGGTAGAGCGCGACCTGCGTATCGGTTACGCGGACGAGCAGAGGCCGGATGAGGAAGACGATCATCGAGATCGCGAACGTGCCCCAGGTGGCCACTCGAAGCCACACCACCGCCTCGGGGTCGAAGCGCATGCGCTCGAGGCCCATCGCGGAGAGGAGGACCACGCCACCCGTGAGCGCTGCGACCCACACGAGCCCGCGGAGCGCGATCCGGGTCCGCCAGCGCCACTTCACGCTCCGGATGACGCCAAGGATTCTGTTGCGCGCGATACGTCTATCCGAATCCCTCATTATCCTCTCCCCTTCGCGGACCGTATCTCAACCTAGTATCCGTCGGCCGCGACCCGCCATGTCGCGCTGACCGACCGCCCTCCCCCCCTCTTCGTACTAACCGGCGACCGCCCCGGGTGCTCCCCTGCTCGTTCTGGACACCCAGTTGGAGAGCGCGGTCTCGATCACGAACAGCGCCAACGCCACCAGCAGCAGCCAGCGCCACAGCGATTGTCGCCGCTCCTGGTCTTCGCGCTGCAGCTCGACGGCCTGAGTGAGGCTGGCGCCGTCGCGGGTGGCCGTCGCCGGGGCCATGATCTGCGCGACGAGCTCCTCGGGGTCGAGCCGACTCAGGTTCGACTCGGCCAGATCCACGTTGACGGCCATCACGAACGGGTGGTCCGGGTCGGTTCCGGGCTGCCTGACGGTGTAGAACCCGTGCTCGTCGAGCGGCAGGTAGCGCGGGCCCTCGTTGGCCGGCATCTGGAGCGTGGACCCCGTCGGAGTGATCGCGACCTGGTCGAGACCCTCGGCCAGGCCCGTCGCCTCGGACGACACGAGCCCGGCCGTCAGGAGCGCCTCCGGGTTCGCGAGGTCGACGACCTGCCCGGTGATGAACCAGGGTCGCACCTCCGCGCGCCCGCCCAGGTACTCGCCCAACCTGTGGACGAACGGCAGGTACACCGGCTGCAGCGCGAGGTCGTTCCAGAAATCGTCGAGCGTGGACGTCCACACCATTACCTTCCCACGCTCGCTCGGACGCTCGACGAGGGCGGGCGACCCGTCGTCGAACCGGGCGAGCACCGTCGCGGAGTCGGAGGGCTGGAACGCACGGGCCCGGTAGAAGCGAGCACCGGTGAAGTCACCGCTCCGTGGCCCCGAGAACACCTCGAAGACGGGGTGATCGTAGTCCAGGTACCCGAGGCGCCCGCCCCGTCCCTGGATGCGATCCTCGACCGGCCCGATCAGCCCCGGCAGCAGGTCGGCGGCCGACGCGGGCCAGCCCCCGTCCTCGCCGAGCGCGATGAGGACGCCGCCGCCGTCGGCCACGAAGGCTCGCAGCCGCTCGGCCGAGGCGCCGTCGATCTGGACGTCGTTGAGGAAGACCGCGGCCCTTCCCTCGAGATCCACGGGTCGGATGGTGTTGGCGCGCCGCTGCGTCACGCCGAAGCGGCCGTCCTGGGAGATGTCGAGCGCGCCCCGCAGGTACAGGCTCACGCTCTCGTCCGAGCTTCCGCCCTCGACGATCAGGACCGGCAGCGCGGTGCCGGGCGACACCACGAAATGGTGCGAGTCGTCGGCGACGAGCGCGTCGTCCGGCACGCGTACCGTGCCGCGCGTATGCGGTTGGGAGACCGTGAACGGTTGGAAGGCCACGGCCAGCGCGGCGTCGGGCTGTAGCGTCACCGTGCGGCTCTGGATCTCCCGGCCGTCGAGCTCGAGTGCTACGTTCACGTCCAGGGCGCCCGAGCCGCCCCGCCGCACGACGCGAGCGCTCGGCGTGATCCGCTCCCGACCCGACACGATCTGACGGGGCAGGGAGACATCGGTGACCATGACGTTGTCGATCGCCTCGTCCGTGCCGAGCGGGATCGGGGTGACCGTCGAGCCGGGCGGCAGGCGCACGCCCTCGTCGCCCGTCCAGCCATTGCGTTGGAAGTCGCTGAGGAGGTAGACGTGGCCGAACGCGAGGCTCGACTCCTCGATGATCGTTTGCGCCACCTTGAGCGCCGGGCCGAAGCGCGTCGGGCGGGACGTCACCCGCACGGTGTCGAGCGCGCCCCTCAGGCGAGCGCGGTCCGACGTGGATCGGGCGAGCACCGACGCCCCCTGCGAGAACGCGACGAGCGAGGCTCGATCGAGCGGCCCGAGCGCGTCGAACACGGCCCGCGCCTCCCGGCGGGCCTCCTGCATGTGATCGCCGATCGCCATGCTGTACGACTGGTCGACGAGGACGACCACCTCTCGCGGTCCGGACGCGCCCCCGAGACCCGGATCGCTCTCGTCGAGGAAGGGTCGCGCGAAGGCGATCGCGAGCAGAGCCAGCGCCAGAGCGCGCAGGGAGAGGAGGAACCAGTGCTGGATCCTGCGGCGCCGCTGCTCCTGGTACGGGACCTTCTCGAGGAACATCAGCGACGGGAAGTGCACGACGTTGCGGCGCTGGCGGCGCGTCAGGTGCACGACGATCGGGACGGCGACACCCGCCAGCCCGAGCAGGAACAGCGGAACGAGGAAGGCCAGGCTCATCGGGCCTTGCTCAACCGTTCACGGGCCAGGAGGTACTGGAAGAGCGCCAGGTCCAACGGCTTCGACGTGTCCAGCAGCGTGTAGTCGATGCGGTTGTCCGTGAAGCGCTTCTTGAGCGTCGCGAGGTGCTCGGCGACCATACGCTTGTACTCGTCGCGCAGCTTGGTCGGGATGACCGGAATCTGCTCGCCCGTCTCGAGATCCTCGAAGCCCGAGGCTTCCTCGAACGGGAACTCGAGCTCGTGGGGGTCCATGACCTGGAAGACGATCACGTCGTGGCCGCGCGCGCGCAGCGGGCCGATCGCCCCCAGCACCGCGTCGGGCTCCTCGTAGAAGTCCGAGATCACCACGAGGATTCCCTTGCGTCCGAGCAGCTCGGCGACCTGCATGAGCGGCTCGTGGAGCGACCCCGCGCGGCCGGCGTGCGCTTTGTCGAGCGTATGGAGGACCGTGTCGAGGTGCTTCATGGACGGCGGCACGTAGTCCACGATCTCGTGGTCGAACGTCACGAGGCCGACCCGATCGCGTTGGCGGTTCGAGAAGAACGTCAGGCACGCAGCCAGGTAGCGCGCGTAATCGAGCTTGGCGAGCGAGTGGCTCCCGTAGCTCATCGAGCGCGAGACGTCGAGCAGAACCGAGAAGTTCGCGTTGGTGTCTGCCTCGAAGAGCTTGATGTAGTGCCGATCCGTGCGCGCGAAGAGCTTCCAGTCGATGCGCCGGATGTCGTCGCCCGGCATGTACGGACGGTGCTCGGCGAAGTCCATGCTGAAGCCCAGGTAGGGCGACCGATGCAGCCCGGTGAGGAACCCGTCCACCACGGTGCGCGCGAGCAGCTCGAGGTTGCTGATCCGACCGAGCACGGCCGGGTCCAGGAACTGTGCGCCGGAGCCGCCGGTGCGGTTGCGAGGGGTTGCCACGACCAGCCGTCCCTACATGCCCGAGGAGGGAACGGGAGCGGATTCCAGGAGCATGTCGACCAGCACCGCCGCCGTCATGCCCTCGGACTCGGCGTGGAAGTTCGTGAGCACACGGTGGCGCATCACCGGTTGTGCGAGCGACTTGATGTCGTCGAAGGTCACGTGGTAGCGGCCCATGGTCAGCGCTCTCGCCTTGGCGCCGAGCACGAGGTACTGGGCGGCTCGCGGCGAGGCTCCGTACGCGATCCACTTCTTGACGAAGTCCGGACCGTCCCCGTTGGGGCTGGGCCGGCTGGTGCGGACGAGCCCGACGGCGTACCGCAACACGGAGTCGGACACCGGCACGCGCCTCACCAGCTTCTGGAACCCGATGAGGTCCGGCCCCGTGACCGCGTGGCTGAACTCGGGCTCGAGGATGCCGGTGGTCGACCGGATGACCTCGAGCTCCTCCTCCTCGCTCAGATGATCGATCGCGATCTCGAACATGAAGCGGTCGAGCTGCGCCTCCGGGAGGGGGTACGTCCCCTCCAGCTCGATCGGGTTTTGCGTGGCGAAGACGTAGAAAGGCTCCTCGAGCACGTAGGTGCGGCCCTGGACGGTCACGCGGTGCTCCTGCATCGCCTCGAGGAGCGCGGCCTGCGTCTTGGGCGGCGTGCGGTTGATTTCGTCGGCGAGGACGATGTTCGCGAAGATCGGCCCGGGCGCGAAGACCATGCCCCGGTGGCCGGTGGACGCGTCCTCCTGGATGATGTCCGTGCCGGTGATGTCGGACGGCATCAGGTCGGGCGTGAACTGGATCCTGGAGAAATTCAGGTCCAGCACCTGCGCGATCGAGTGGATCAGGAGCGTCTTGGCCAGGCCCGGCACGCCGATGATCAGGCTGTTGCCGCCGACGAAGAGCGTGAGCAGGACCTGCTCGATCACCTCGTCCTGGCCGACGATGAGCTTGCGCAGCTCCTTGATGATCTGCTCGCGTCCGTTCTTCAGACGGTCCGCCAGCGCGACATCGTCGGGGTTGTCGAGCTTCACTGTTCCGATCGCGTCATCCGCCAAGTTCGACTCCGTTGCTTTCTTCAGATGGAGGGGGCTAGCCCCCGGGGCGTTACATGTCGGGCGATTCGGTGCGCGCCGCCAGTGGACCGCGGCGTCGGCTAATGCGTGAGCCCATACACCACATAGTTCACACCCAACTTGTATGCTTCGTTCGCCAGGTCGATTGGGTAGTACCCGTAGTCGCTGTACTCCCAGTACTCGGCGATGTCGTTGTTGTGGTTGATGACGATCATCATCCGCTTCGTGGGATCGTTGTCCTCGAAGACGCCGTACCAGATCGGAACCTCGCCGCCATACGGCGGGATCACGTTCTCCGGCAAGATCCGGAAGAACGAGTCGAACACGTCGTTCGTCTCGTCGATCATGATCATCGCGTGGCCGGGCAGCGCCCGGTCGAGCTGGTACTCGAGATTGTCGAGATCGCGGAAGCCGCGAAAGTCGTCGACGATCAGAAAGCCGCCCTTCAGGAGATACTCGCCGAGCCGCACGGCCTCCTCCTCGGTGGGGTTCCATGCCCCCACCTCGACGATGTAGGCGATCGGGAACTTGAAGAGCTCCGGGTCGTCGAGCACCAGGACGTTGGACGCCTCGGTCTGCGTCCCGACGAACGTCATCTCCTTGACGATCTGCAGGAAGTTGCGCTCGGCCCGCGGGTAGTCGTGTGCCCACATCGGCTCGCGGCCCCCGCGGCGGCCGAACCCACCGAAGCCGCCACTGCGGCTGGCGCCGTACTGAATGCGCAGGAAGTGGTAGAGCCCGTCGTAGGGTGCGTTCGCGTTCTGGGCGGTGGCGGGTAGCGGCTCCGCCCGCCCCACCGCCGAGGGCACCACCGTCGAAGCCACCACGACCACCGCGGTCGCGGCCAGGGCCGCCGCGCCCAGCAGGGCGGCCCGCCTCACCGGGCTCCGTCCCGGGTGCTGCCGCGTAGCGCGAGCAGCAGCTCCAGCGCCTCCTCGTAGTTGGGTGCGATGTCGAGCGCGCCCATCACCGAGCGACGCGCGCCGCTGCGGTCGCCCGCGGCCTGCTGGGCCACGGCGAGCAGGTAGTACGCCTCGGCCCGGTCCACCGGATCGAGAGCGACAACGGCGCCTCGCTCCCGCACCGCGCCCTCCAGGTTTCCGACCTGCCCGTGCAACACCGCCAGGCGCTGGTGGACCTCCAGCTCGTACGGCCAGATCAGGACCGCTTTGTCCAGGGCCGCCGCGCCCTCGGTAGGCCGGCCCAGCTCCTCGAGGATCTCGGCCTGCATGAGGAGCGCCTGGTAGTTCGACTCCGAAAGATCATTGAGTCGATCCAGCGCGGCGACGGCGCGCTCGGGCTCGCCCTGCTCGCGGTGGATCTGCGCGAGGAACCAGTACGGGCTGTCCGCTCCTCCGTACTCGGGGAAGATGACCAGCGCCTCCCGGAAGTGGGTCGCGGCCTCGTCCAGGTTCCCCTCCCGGAACAGGGTGGCCCCCAGACGGAGTCGCCCGAGCAGGTCGCCGGGGTGGGCTCGGACGTGGTTCCTCAGCGCGCCCACGTCGGCTCCGCCCGCGGGCGCGTCGCCGACCCGGGCGAGCCCCCGTAGCGGACGCTCGAAGCGGGTGCGAAGGTAATCGTCGAACTCGTCGTCGAAGGCGGTGATCGGCGTGCCGAGCACCGACTCGAACAGCTCCTCTGTGGTCTCGCCCCGCCGATAGCCGTCGAGCATGCCCCGGATCGCCGCGAAGCCGTGGCGTTCCTCGATGACCTGGAAGACGAGCGAAGCCTGGTAGTACGAGAAGACGACCTGCTGGGGGTACTCGGGGCGCATGAAGCCGTCGTTGAGCTCGCTCACCTTCTTGAGGCGGTTCTCCGCGAGCGCCTGCACGAACTGGACGCTCGGCTGGTGCCCCCAGCCGGTGCGTGCCTTGCGCTGTTCGTGAACCGCCAGGCCCTCGGAGAACCAGCGGGGCACGCGGTTGTCGGTGAGCGCGAGGTGGAACGTGTGCGCGAGCTCGTGCCAGAACACCGAGGCCCAATTGTACTCGCCGAGCGCGCGCGCGGCCGGCGAGTCCATGACCAGGACCGGGCCGAAGCTCACGCCCAGCGCGCCCAGCCCCGCTTCGCCGAGGGTACGCACCGAGAAGTCCGCGTGGCTCGGAAAGAGCTCCGCCCGAACGGGAGCCGTCGGCTCGGTGCCGTAGCGCCGCGACAGGCTGTCGTACGCCTCCTCGACGAGCGGAATCAGATAGTTGGCCAGGAGCTCGTCCTCCGTGCCGTGCAGAAAGAGCTCGAAGTGGTCGGTGGTGTGCACCTCGAAGCGCTCGAACGTGTCCAGGAGGTCGAGGCTGTTCTTGAACCACGGATTGTAGGGATCGCCCGCGAAGGCACGCTCCAGGTTCGCGCGGCCCTCGTCGATGCGCCCGATGCGCAGCTCGTTCATGCCGAGCAGGCCCCACGCCTCCCAGGACGCCGAGTCGAGCGCGATCGCCGCTTGGGCGCGCTCGACCGCGTCGCCGTAGCGGCGCGTCTGTACCGCGAGCTCGGCGAGTTGGACGTCGAGCCGCGCGTACTGGGGGTTCACGGCCAGCGCGCGTTGCCGCACCTGGCGAAACGCGTCGGCCTCCTCGGCGAGCATGTGTGAGCCGGCCAGCGCGGTCAGCGCGTGCAGCGACTGCGGGTTCACCTCGAGCGCCCGCTCGGCCTCCGCGCGGGCCTCCTCGTGACCCTCGTTCGTCAGATGCTGCGTCGCGAGCAGGGTGCGCGCCTCGACGTGGTTGGGATTGACCTCGAGCACTCGTTGGAGCTCGTCGCGCGCGTCACCCGAGCCGTCGAAGATCAGCGCCTTCGCCAGCCCGAGCAGCGCCTCGGGGTCACGGGGATTCTGCCCCAGCGCGGCGTCGAACTCCGTGCGAGCGGCCGGCCCGTCGTACTTCTCGAGGAAGAGCGCGCCGGCGCGGACCTTCGGCTCCATCCAGCCGGGGTCGGCACTCGAAGCCTCGTCGAACGCGCGCAACGCGTCCTGGAAGAGGTCGGGGTCGGTGCGGCCCAGGAACCGCACGGCGCGGCCGACCGCCACGAGGTCGCGTGCGGACATGCGGCCGTCGGAGCCGTTGTACACGTCGATGAAGCGGTCGAAGCGCTCCATCGATTCGTCGATGCGCCCGCGGTCGAAGAGCAGCTCGGCCAGGTTTGCCTCGGCCGTGAGGCTCCAGGCGTTGCGCGCGGCGATCGCTTCGGTGAAGGCGGCCTCGGCCTCGTCCCAGCGTCCCAGATGCACGAGCGCTTCGCCGGTCGCGTTGGCGACCGCCGCGGGATCGGGCGCCGCCCGACCCGCGGCCACGGCGTCCTCGTAGCGGCCGGTGGCGATGAGCGCGTCCATCATCCACACCCGGGCCTGAGTCGCACCCGGCTCCGATGCGATCACCTCCTCGAGCGCGGCGATGCCGTCCTCGTACTCGCCCGAGCGGATCGCGTCGCGCGCTTCGTCGGCGGATTGGGCCGACAGGGGCGCGACGGCCAGCGGGCCGAGCAAGGGGCCGGAAGCGGGGCTTCGCGGAGTCCCCGTGGGGGCGATCGACAGGGTCGCCAGGACCAGGGTCGAGGCGAGGGAGATCCTCACACCGAGCCACCTTCCTTCGCCGCGCCGCCTTCCTTCGCGCGGATCTCCCGATTCTTCAACGCGAGCTCGACGAGCAGCTCCTCCATTGCGTCGAGGTACTGCTCCTCCTCCATCGCGTCGCGCACGGCGCGGAGCTGATCGATCCGGACCTGGATCTCGTTGCGCTCCTGGTAGAGCCGGGCGAGCTCGGGGTCGTCGGGGACCTGTGCCGCCGTGCCCGAGATGCCTCCGAGTTGGAACGTCGCGGCCAGCGATCCATCGGGGCCGGCGATGGCGGCCTCGGCGCTGCCCTCCCCGTCACCGTTGTCGTCGAGCACCGCGTGCTCGGTGAGCATCTCGTTCTCGGACTCGTAGTAGCGGGCGACCTCCTGGCTGGCGAACTGGAACGCCTCGAGGAGCGACACGCGCGCGTCCTTGTCGATGTCCGCTCCGTCGCTCGCGATCGCCTGCGCAAAGAACTGGCCGAACTCGGTCGCGTTGCGCTCCATCTCGCTGCGAGTGGCCGCGATCACGATCCGATTGGGCCCCGACAGCGGCTGGACGAACGCGCCGCTGGCGCTCCCGGTGTGGACGAGCGCGAGCGTCTGGGTCGGGAACGCCATCAGCCCCATCTCGAAGTCCGACGGCGTGAGGTCCGGGCCAGGCAGGTTGAGCTGCGTCTCGCCGCCGGTCGACGTGCCGTGGCCGATGAGGATGACGAGCAGCCGATCCATGGGACCGGCGCTCTGCGCGATCTCACCCAGCAGCTTCAGGACGTTCGCCCGCGTCGAGCGATCGGAGATCATCTCGGGATCGGCCTCGACGCGCTCGCCCAGGTAGGTCACGTCTTCCGCGGCCAGCCCGTGCCTCTCGATCAGGGCGGTGTAGAGCTGTGAGGCCTCCGCATGGAAGCTCTCGCGGTACTCCTCGGCGCCGCCGAGGCCCGCGACGATCAGCGCGTGCGTGCGCCCCTGGCCGGACAGCGGTGCGGCAAAGGCGGTGGTCGCGGACGCGGCGAGGAGCACGGGGACGACGAAGGCGAGGAGGTGAGCCGGTCGAACGTTCGGGAACGCGCGTTCGAGGTGCCTCACACCAGCCCCCGGATTCGCCGGTAGCCCCACTCCGCGCCCATCAGGAGCAGCAGGAGGAGGAAGAGCGCCGGCATGTCCCAGAGGTCGTGCTCCTCCACGAGCGTCACGCCGGCACCGGTCACGGTGATGTCCTCGGGGAGGGTCGAAACGGTCTGCGGCGTGTAGAATTGGCCGCCGGTCTCGCTGGCGATCCGGCGTAGGACGTCGGTTCGCCGCCCCGCGCCGAAATACTCCTCGTCGCTCGGCGCGGCGTGCACGAAGACGTGATGCGTTCCGACGCTGACGCCCTCTCGTTCCGCGAGCAGCTCGATCTCGTAATCACCCATCTCGGCCGGCCGGAACTCGACGGCGTACTCGCCGTCGTCCTCGACCGTCCACTCCATCGGCAGCTCCTCGCTGACGCCGGAGGCGCTCGTGACGCGGGCACGGACCGAGGCGTCATTGATCTCGATGTACGTCGAGTCCGAGACGGACGCGACGAGACGCACCGTCTCACCGGGCTCCACCTGCTCCTGGTCGGCCTGGATCTCGACCGCGTCGGGCACGCCGTCGACGAGCCAACGGAGCATCTGCTTCCAGAACGACTCGTGGCTCTGGTCCTCGAGCGGGACGTCGGCGTGCATCTGCCAGAGCCAGGTGTCCTGAGCCGTCAGCGCGATCGACTTGCCGCGCCCGTACCGCTGGAACGCGAGCACGACCTGGTCGGGCCCGCCGCTCGACACCCGGCCCTGTAGGAGCGTGGTCGCGCCCGGCCGCACGTCCGTGAGCGGGTTGACGATCGTGACTGGTGGGAGCGAGTCCCAGCGATTCGAGACGTTCTGAGGCTCGGCGTCGAGCTGCACCGCCGCGTGCGCCAGGCCGGCCGGCGTGGGCCGCACCTTCACCTCGGCGAAGTAGCCGTCGGGTCCGCCCTGGGGCGCGCCGAGCACGACCGGCATGACCTCCTCGACCGGAGTTCCCTGCCAGCCCCCTTCCGCGAAGGCCGCGTGGCCGCCGAGGAAGATGACGCTTCCGCCGCGCTCCGAGACGAAGTCGGCGATCATCTGGAGCTGGTCGTGCGTGAAGAACGAGGCCTCCGCGCTGCCGAGCACCAGGCCGCGGTAGCGGTACAGCTCCTCGCGCGACGTCGGGAAGCCGAACTCGAGCTCGGTGCTGTCGGTCACCGACAGGCGCAGGTACTTGCTCTCCGCGGTGCGCTGCAGCACGACGAGCTGGAGGTTTTCGTCGTCCTCCACCGCCCGGCGCATGAACTTCACCTCGAAGCGCGGCTCACCCTCGAAATAGAGGATCTTCTCGCGCTCGCCGCGGACCTCGACCCACGCGTTCCGCCGGTTGTTGCGGTCGACGCGCTCGCCGGGCTGTGGGGGGATCCGAAACTGGACGCGCCGCGGCCCCGGCTCCGTGAGCTCGAATCCGATGCGGACCACGACCGGCTCGCCGTCCGGGCCGAGCTCGACCGTCTCCTCGGCGAGGATGCGCGTGTCGTCCTCGACGATGATCGGGACGGTGCGGCGTCCAAAGCCGCTCTGAGCGACCACAAGGTCGACCATCAGGGTCGAGCCGGCGAGGACCGACCGCGGCAGCTCGACCCGGCCGAGCTCGATGTCGGGCTCGATCATTTCCTCGCCGACGCCCACGGTGAAGACCGGGACGCCCGACGCCTGCAGCGGGACGAGCGCCTCCGTCAGCGGCCGCCCGTCGTTGTCGGCGCCGTCAGAGACGAGGACCAGCCCCGAGAGCGGCACGCCCGCGAGCTCTGCCCGCGCGGCGTCGAGCGCCCCGCCGATCCTCGTGTGCGTGCCGTCGAAGGTGAGCTCCTCCAGGCCGTCGATGCGCGACGTCCCGTCGGAGAACCGGAAGAAGCGCAGCACGAAGCGCTCGGAGAGCTGCTCCAGCAGCGCGCTCTCGCCGGGCGTGAACGCCTCGGCGACGAACGCGTTGCGCGGCGTGCCGTCCTCGTTGGCCAGCTCCATGCTGCGCGAGTCGTCGACGAGGACGCCGACGAAGTTCTGCTGCGGCACGACCGACGAGATCACGAGCGTCGGCTGCATGAGGCAGAAGACGAGGACCGCCAGCAGCGCGACGCGAAGGCCGGCCATGATGCCGCGGTCGGTGACGGTGCTTCGGCCCCTCGCGATCGTGTACGTGGCGACGGCGCTCGCGCCGATGAGCCCGGCGACCCCGAGCCACATCCGCACGGAGGCGGGCGCGCCGAACACGAACTCGCCCTGCTCGAAGAACAGCGGGCGGTACTTGAACAGGAGCTCGAAGATCGCGTCCACGGTCAGTGGCTCATGGCGTAGACGATCATGTTCGTGCCCATCTCGTACGCGTAGGTCGAGAACTTCAACGGGTAGCGTGGGTCCTCGGCCCATTCCCACGCGTCGCCGAGATCCGTGTTGAAGTTGATGATGACGCTGAGGCGGCCCTCGTCGTCGTACATCCCCTTCACCTGCGGATAGCAGCCCCAGCACTCGGACGTGTTGTACGTGTTGCCCCTCGCTGGAACCTGCAGCACCTCCTCGATGTCGTAGTACGCCGAGTAGATCGGGTGGTCGAGCCCGATATCGACGATCTGCCGGTCGGGGTAGACGCGCCGGATGTTGAGCTCGAACTGGGCCCACTCGTACGGGCCCCAGAAGTCGTCGACGATCAGGAAGCCGCCCGCGTCCAAGTAGCCGCGCAGGCCCTCGACCTCCGCTTCGGTCAGGTACATCCCCCCGACCTCGACCGCATAGAGGATCGGAAACTTGCGGAGGTTGGGATCGTCGAGTCGGACCGCGTTGTCCCAGTCGTAGGCGTTGATACGGACGAGCCGCTTCAGCACCACGAGGAACTGCTGATCACCCTTGGGATAGTCCGTCGCCCAAGAGCGGCCGCCGCGGCGCCCGTAGTACCCCCTGCGCCCGCCGCCCGAGTAGATGGCACGGGTCCAGTAGAAGGGGAACCGGCCCGCCGTCTCGATCGGGTTGATGCGCGGGCCACGTGCCCCCCCGTACTGCGGGCGCCCGACCGCCGGAGGGGCCTCCTGCGCCAGGAGCTCGGCACCGATGCCGAACACGCCCGCGCTCCCGTCCGACTCACCTCCACCCCCCGCGAGGGCCAGGGCCATGGCCGCGGAGCATGCCGGCACGAGGCCGGCGCGGTGGGAATGCCTCATCGCAATCGCCTTCCGGAATTTGTTCGGACGCCGCGGGATTCATTCGTACGGTCCCCCGCGATCGTTGGTTCCTGCGCGCCGCTTCACGGGTTGCGCGCGCGAACCGCTCGCTCATACCCGACACGCGGTGAGATCCGCCCGCTGAGCTACCGCCGCGAATCCAACGGTCCCCGACGACGTAGGGACCCATCGTCGTGTCGGCCGTCGGGTGGGGCGGGGCCCTCCGCACGAGCGACAGTACGGCATCCCGCGTAGAATGGACATATGACGAACCAACCAATGACCGTCACGGAACGTGGAGTCACCCTCCGTGACTTCGCGATCTTCCAGCTCAAGCTCGTCCTCGACGGCAGCAAGGACTTCGTCGCGTTCTGGGCGTCGATCTTCGCCATTATCCTGGACTTCGTCGCCGGGCGGGGCCGCCGGCCGCGGCTCTTCTACTCCGTGGTCCGGGCCAGCGAGAAGTTCGACAAGTGGATCAACCTCCACTCCGTGGTTCAGGAGATGGACGCGGAGCGGAGCGAGGAGGGACTCCTGGGCGCGAGGGATGCCGCGGCGGAGACGTTCATCGGCGAGATCGAGCGACTCGTGCGCGGTGGCGAGGCCGACCGCGCCCGCGCCATCGACCTGCTCCGTACCCGCAGCGAGAAGATCCGCAGGAAGGTCCTCGATCCGCCGCGCGGACCGGACGCCGGGGGAGTCAGCCCGGACGCCGGACGGGGCGGGACGGACGGGCGCCGGGAGTAGCGATCGCGCCGCCGCACGGTCCGCCCTCCACCGGGCGAAGCCTTGCCCATCACGGCCCGTCCCGTATCGTGGCGGGGCACCCCCGACCGGCGAGGACGGCGTCGAGTGACCCAAGAGATCTCCACGGACTTTCTGGCGCTCCAGACCGCGCTCGCCGGGCGCTACTCGCTCGAGCGCGAGCTCGGTCGCGGCGGGATGGGCGTCGTGTACCTCGCGCACGAGGTCGCGCTCGACCGCCCGGTGGCCTTGAAGGTGCTTCCGGCCGAGGCCTCGGCGGACGCGGGTGTTCGCGCCCGCTTCATGCAGGAGGCGCGGACGGCCGCCAAGCTCTCGCACCCCCACATCGTCCCGATCTTCACGGTCGACGAGGTCGATCGCTACGTCTTCTTCGCGATGGCGCTCGTCGACGGCGAGACCCTCGGAGAGCGCGTGCGGACGCGCGGGCCGCTGTCGGATTCGGCCGCGATCCGCCTGATGCGCGAGGTGTCGTGGGCGCTCGGGTACGCGCACGCTCAGGGCGTCGTGCACCGTGACGTGAAGCCGGACAACATCCTGTTGGAGCACGGCACCGGGCGCGCGCTGGTCACCGACTTCGGGATCGCCGAGGTGGTCGTGGCGGGGGACGCGGGCCGTGAGCGGTCCGACCACGTACAGGGGACCGCGGAGTTCATGAGCCCGGAGCAGGCGACGGGCGCTCCGGCCGACCATCGCAGCGACCTGTACTCGCTCGGCGCGCTGGGCTTCTACGTCGTCACGGGTCGCGCGCCGTTCGAGGGTGCGTCGCCGTCGGTCGTGCTCGCCAAGCACGTGACGGAGCCGGCGCCCCTCGTCGCGACCGTCGCGCCCCATGCCCCGACGGACGTCGCGCGCACCATCGACCGGCTCCTGCGAAAGGACCCCGAGCGGCGCTTCCAGGACGGGGCATCCGTGGCCGACGCCCTGAGCCGTGGGGCCGCCGCGGACCGCGCGCTGCCGGTACCGTTGCGGGTCTTCATCCGTCATCTGCGCGAGATGGCCCGCGTCACGCCGGGCGCAACCGCCTTCCTGATCTTCTTCGGGTTGCCGTTCTTCGCCACGCTGCTGTTCCGGTTCGGCCTGAGCGGCGTGAGCTGGATCGTCACGCTCGGCGTCGTCCTGCCTCTGACCGCGCTCGGCTACGTGGTCGCGAGGGCGCGCAAGGTGATCCAGGCCGGCCACACTATCGAGGACGTCATCCTCGCGCTGCGTCAGGACGTGCTGCAGCGCAACGAGGAGTTCCGCTTCGACGTGGGCGAGCGCGAGACGGCCGTGGACCGGGGCGCGAAGACGGTCGCGATCGGGGGGATCCTGATGGGAGGGGCGGCGCTGCTCACCGGCTCGGCGGCTTTCGCCTCGGCCCTGCTCCCGGTCGGCGCGGGCCTCGTGAGCGTCGGGGTCGGCGCCGCGGTCCTACGGGCGAGCCGCGCTCGGCGGAGGGCCGACATCCCCGGGGAACGCTGGCTCAAGTTCTTCGAGAGCCGCGTGGGTCGATGGCTCTTCAAGCTGGGCGGCATCGGGACCGAGACGCGCGACGCGATCGGCGCCGGGACGTATCGGCCCACGGAGATGGCGATCAGCATCTCGGCGGCCCGCCTGTACGACGACCTTCCGAAGGCGTCGAAGAAGGGGCTGGAGGGGCTGCCGGAGACCGTGAGCAAGCTCGAGCTGGACGCGCGTACGCTGCGCGGACAGATCGAAGAGCTCGACGGCGCCCTCAGCGAGATCGGCGACGAGCCCGCCGCTCCGGGCGCGGACGTCCGTGACCGCGTGCGCCGCGAGGTGCAGTCGGCCCGCGACGAAGCGGCGAGCCGGCTGAGAGACGTCGTCGCGGCCCTGGAGACGATCCGGCTCGGTCTCCTGCGCATGCACGCAGGCGAGCGCGTCCTACAGAGCGTGACGACGGAGCTCGAGACCGCGAAAGGGCTGTCGGGCGACATGTCGTCGCTGCTCGAGGCGCACCGGGAGGTCGAGCGGCTGCTCGCCGAGCGCCGGGCCACCGGGGCGTTCCGCATCGTCGAAGGGGATTAGGCCAGGATTAGCCCTGGGTCGCCTCCTCACGGCGTCGCGACGCGCGTCGGCTGGCAAGGGAAGGCGTTACACGAACGAGCCTGGCGGCCTCGGGTGGGGGCGCCTACCCGATCGGCCGCGTGAACACCCGCGGCGCGTACTCCCTCAGGTGGCGGTCCTTGCCGGTGTACGGTACGCCGTCGGTCATCCAGCTCGGGGCTGGCGTGCCCTTCAGGTGGTAGTCGAAGAAGTCCTGGAGCCGGTACTGGAAGTCGATGCGGTTCTCGAGCTTCGCCAATCCGTGCCCCTCGTCCGGGTAGGAGAGCCAGATGATCGGCTTTCCGAGAAAGCGCAGCGCGTTGTACCACTCGAGCCCCTGCTCCCAGTTCACCGTCGGGTCGGACTCCCCGTGCAGGTACAGGACGGGCGTATCCATCGTCTCCACGCCAGAGATCGGCGACTGATCCCAGTAGAGCTCGAAGTCGTCGTAGGGGTTCGTCGCGTACCGGCCCTGCCCGTAGATGTCGTACTGGTGGTTGTTCTGCCCGCTCCCCACGAAGAGCTGGTTGAACTCGCTCACCAGGTTGATCGGCGCCGCGCCGTGCGCGACCGCCGCGAACATGTCCGAGCGCGTCGCGATGTACGCGCCCCCGCCTCCGCTGTAGGAGTGCCCGCTCAGGCCGATCGCCTCGGGATCGGCGTAGCCCAGCTCGATCACCTTCCGGACCGCCGCCTCGACGCACTCGAGCATGTCCGAGTGCGAGCTGCCGATGCGGAAGTGCACGTCCGGCTGCATGAGCAGATACCCGTTGCTCACCGCGCCGGCGAAGTTGGGCTGGTGGCGGTACTCGGGTGTCGGATACCGGTGCAGGTCCTGCGAGTACTTCTCGTAGAAGCGCACGATCATCGGGAGCCGGTCGCCTGGCTCGTAGCCGTCGGGAATCGCGAGCGTGCCCTGGAGCGGCACCCCGTCGGCGTTCGTGTAGTCGAACAGGATCCGGCGGCCCCAGGCGAACTCGGCCTGCTGGGGGTTCGCCTCGGTGACGCGCTCCCGCTCGCCGAGGTCGGAGTCGCTGACCCAGAGGTCGGGGAAGTCGGACCACGTCTGTGCGGTGAACAGGTATCGGTCAGCGTCGGCGGCCTCGAGCGGCGCGCCGAACATCCGGTCCTCCCAGACGATCTCCTCGAGCCGGTCGCCGTCGAGCCGGAAGAAACCGGCCTTCTTGGTCCATTCGCCGTACGCCGAGAGCAGGATCGGCCGGGAGAGGTCGATCGTCTCCTCGTCGGGGTCCGTTCGCACGTAGCGTAGCCGCATCTCGTCGGCCGCGCCTCGACCACCGGTCAGGTTGCGCGCGACGCTCCCGTCCAGCGGCTGGAGCCATACGTCGTAGCGATCGTAGAGGAGGATGGCGTCGCCGTCCGCCGTCCAGCCCGCCACGCCGTACGGGGGCTTCTCGCCGAAGCGGTCGTACTCGAGGTCGGTGAAATCGACCGGGGCGGACGCGGTCAGGTTCGTGTGCCGGTCCTCGTCGATGAGGTAGCTCCACACGTCGCCGTCCTTCCAGTACAGGTATGTCCGGCTGTCGGGCGCCAGCCCGAGCGTGCGCAGATGCCCTTCCAGCACCGGCGTGCGCTCACCGGTTCGCGTGTCGATGCGATGGTAGTCGGCGACGCGGGGCCTCCAGTCCGACAGGTAGGCGCGGTCGTCGCGCCCGATCGCCCAACGGCCGCTCTTCGCGACCTCGACCGTACGCATGCCCTCGTCCGCGAGCCGCACGAGGCGCCCGTCCGCCACGTGCAGCGCGGCGACGTAGGTGCGATCGCGATCGGCCGATGCCTGGCGCGCCTGCTGGCTCTGGATCCGGTCGTCGGCCCAATGCCAGATGTTCACGTCGGCGAGCGGCAGCCCCTCCTCGGACCACTCCGCGAGCTCGTCCTCCTGGGCCTTCGTCCCGACGAAGAGGATGGTGGCGTCCTCATTCCAGACGAGGCGGCCGTCCTCGCTGACCACGTCGCCCTCCGCGAGGCCGTCCCCGCCGGGCGCGAGCTCGTGCCCACGCGGATCGCCCCGCCCGAAGCCGGTGAACGCGACGACCGCGTTCTCCCGCTCGACTTTCCCCTCCGGCACCTCGCCACGAAGAACGGCGAGCGCGCTCCCGTCCTCCGCCCACGTCATCCGCGCGTAGCGCTCCTTGGCGTTGTCGAGGCCGCGCCGGGCGCCGGTCGCCAGATCGACGAGGTAGAGCCCGTTCCCGTCTCCGTCGGCGGCGTCGACCGTGTACGCGAGGTGCGTGCCCGGCTCGTTGAACGAGACCTCGTGCACGCTGCCGACCAGCTCCTCGTATCCCTCGGCCAGGTTCCGCAGGATCAGGTCGGACCCCTCGTGATCGGCGTCGGGATCGGCATGCGTCTTTTCCACGTAGAAGTGGCTCGAGCCCTTCGCGAAGCCGAACGACTCCGCGTCATCCCACGTGCGGGCCTCGCCCGTCGCCAGATCCATCAGTCCGGCCTCGAGCGGCACGTCCTCGTCCTCGCGCTCGAGCTTCTCGGCCTCGAGAAAGGGCGGCGACACGAAGTAGGCGACCCAGCGCCCGTCGTCGGAGAGCTCGGCGTCGAACGCGTTCGGGACCTGGTGCGTCACGTCCGAGTCGAGGGCGCGGACGTGCAACGTGTCGTCCATGCGCACCTTCGCGTACGTCCAGGCGACCCAGCGCCCGTCGGCGGAGATCGATTCGCCCTCGATGGAGCG
>Ga0268386_10000846_pt1 | contig 20279 bp, 11 predicted proteins | sample RVTome_15_FD_200260 | JGI IMG/M metagenome (GOLD analysis project Ga0268386, IMG submission 200260) | Soil microbial communities from uranium-contaminated site in the Upper Colorado River Basin, Wyoming, United States - RVT150D86... ...
TAATATGAAAAAGACGATTTTACTATCAACATTGATGCTTATTGCTGTATCCTATACAGTGTTTGCACAGGACGACGAGAATCCCTTAGTGATATCAGGGAGCGTCGATACTTATTACAAGTATGACTTCTCCGGAGAATCAAATAGCCTTACCAGCTTTGCTACCGATCAAAATTCATTCTCAATTGGTATGGCAAATATTATACTTTCCAAAGAGGTGGGTAAAGCATCTTTCGTAGCAGATGTAGCATTCGGACCACGTGCGGAACAAAGCGCTCCCGGTGTGATACAGAACCTCTACGTTTCCTATGCATTATCCGAAAAACTGTCTGTAACCGGTGGATTCATGGGAACCTTCGTTGGTTATGAAGTTATTTCACCTGCCGGTAACTTCAACTATTCAACCTCGTATCTGTTCAGCAATGGCCCTTTCCAAAACGGAGGTCTAAAATTCGATTATGCGTTTTCGGACAGGGTTGCTTTAATGGTGGGCGTTTTCAACGAGTTTGACTCCTACTCCAATACCAGCGGTGGATTGGACTTCGGCACTCAGCTCTATATATCCCCAGCTGATGGATGGGATGCCTACATAAACTTTGTAACCAGCAACGATTCCGGAACCGAAATTGACCTCACCACCACCTACCAGATCAGTGATGCATTAATGCTGGGTCTGAACGCCGCCCAAAGAACCACTGGAGAGTTCTTTGACGAGGATGAAGGTGATGGCTCTAATTTCACAGGAGTTGCACTATATGCAAATTATGCATTTTCCGACAGTTTTGCTTTGGGCTTAAGGGCTGAAACTTTCGAAGATAAGGATGGAGGAGTACTATCGGATATCTCCAGCAGGGTCAATGCATTCACTTTGTCTGCCAATATTGGTTCAGGTCCTTTGAAACTGATCCCGGAGATCAGAATTGATTCGGCAGATGAGGATCTGTTCATAGATGGTGAAGGTGATCCTACTGATTCATTTGCACAGTTCCTGATGGCAGCGGTATTTTCATTCTAAACTATATCACCCTTAAAAGGAGCGCCGGTCCGAACCGGGGCTCCTTTAAAATAGACAAACCACCAACCAAACATCATGAAAATCATCAAACTATCATTTATCCTGCTACTACCCTACCTGAGTGGAATCAGCCAGGCCAATTTTCCACTGCCAACCAATGAATCAGGCCAGATCGCATTTAGTAATGTGGTCAATGTGGAAAATACCTCAAAAGAGATCTTATTCCTGAATACTTTGAACTACCTGCAGGCAGTAGTGAATGACCAAAGAAATTTAAAAGCCCACCCCATTTTCAACGAAGACAGTACTGAGATTACTTTGCCATTGACCTATACAGTGTATCATGATTTTCCCATACACTCACCACATGGTCTGATAAAATATCAGTTTACCGTTGCTGTAAAAGACTCGCGCTACAGGTACGTGGCTACCGGATTTACCTTCCATTATCTTAAGAGAAACCGTTATGGAAAATTTGTTGAAGTGAAAGGAAAATCAAAGCCACTGGAAGAACCTGTATTTAAAGGAAAACAAAAATTATGGGACCAGTATAAAGAAGAGCTGCCAGAAAAGACAGATCAGTTTGTTCAGGAGTTACAGGCGCAGATAATGATACTGCCTCAAGTCCCGGAAGAAAAAATTGTAAAGGTAAATGATGACGACTGGTAAATCCATGTGCGGTCAGAAAGATTTAATTTTGGTTTGTCTAAAAACGATTGGAGCTATTTACAACATTCCTTAGGTAGTGGAAAATTCCATTTTAAGTAAATAGAAAACCCCGCCTTTGGCGGGGTTCCAATCGTTTGATCACAATCAACTAATTTGTTCTTTTTGTGCTCAAGTTTACTAACAATAATTAACCATTAACCTGCTTAAATGTAGCTAATTCCAAACCTGAAAAAAAGCGAACCTGCAGGAATATCAATAAAAATACAATCATTCAATATATAGGTTAATAAAATTTGGAATTTCATAAATTCCGTCTAATTAACTGCAGTCTTTTTGGAAATTTGCCAAATCCAATTTGGGTTTATCGTCTCTGGTCAGATAGCAGAAACTGCTTTAAATCCCCGAAAGAGGCGGACAGTTGAACAGCTTTTTTTTCACGTTTCAATACCTGTGCCAGTCGCTCCGGAACTACTATTTTCTGCGCTATTAATGGTTGGACCTCGTTTAAAAATTTCGCGGGGTGGGCGGTGGCCAGGAAAACTCCGGTGGCCTGGGAATCAGTTTTAAAATATTCCTGTAAACCCAGGTAACCTACAGCTCCATGTGGATCCATGATATAACCGCACTTATGATATACCTCACTGATGGTTGCTCTGGTCTGACTGTCATCAAAGGTAAATCCGGTTATGTATTCTTCCAGCAATTCCCGGCTCCCCTGGAACAGATCAATCACTCTTTCGAAATTGCTGGGATTTCCCACGTCCATGGCATTGCTAATGGTATCGATGGAAGGCCTTGGTTTGAAATCCCCTGATATCAGGTAGTCGTAAAAAACCCTGTTGGCATTATTTGCGGCGATAAAGCGCTTTATGGGAAGTCCCATCCTTCTGGCCAGTAATCCCCCCATCAGGTTCCCGAAATTTCCACTGGGTACCGAGCATACAATCGGTTTTCCTAACTTTTTAAGCCGTGCATAAGCCTGAAAATAATAAAAGCTTTGAGGGATCAATCTGGCTATATTTATGGAATTGGCAGAGGTAAGATTGCGGTAGCGCTTAAGTTCCGGATCCAAAAAGGCGGTTTTTACCAGCCTTTGACAGTCGTCAAAGGTGCCCTTTATTTCCAGCGCCGTGACATTTTCTCCAATAGTAGTGAGCTGCTTCTCCTGGATTTCACTCACTTTACCTGAAGGATAGAGTATAACCACATCAATTCCTGGTACTTTGAAGAATCCATGGGCTACTGCACTACCGGTATCACCGGAGGTGGCCACCAGTATACAGGGCCTGGCATCATCTTCATCCAGCAGTTGTGCCAGCAAACGCGCCATGAAGCGTGCTCCAAAATCCTTAAAGGCCAAAGTTGGACCGTGAAACAATTCCAGGCAATGGACATTTTCCGTTAACTGTTTTACAGGTACCTCAAAATCAAAAACCTCCTCGACCATTTCCTGCAATACTTGTTCATCCAGGCTGCCACCCAGCAAGTAGCCGCATACTTCATTGGCGATCTCTACAAAGCTTAGCCTTTCGATACCATCAAAGAATGAATCAGGCATTTCCGGCAGGTATTCCGGCATAAACAAACCGTTATCGGCCGGCAATCCCTGCAAAACCGCCTGCTTGAGACTGTATTTGAAAGCAGGGCTTTTGGTGCTGTAAAAATTCATATCAGGACAGAATCAATGGGCCATGCTGATTAACAGGGGAAACGTACACATCTGTTAAAATGTCCAGATCCTGAAAACACTTTAGCATTGCCTGGGCCACCTGGTTGGCGGTCTGTTCAGAGCAGCTCAGAGAGAACATACTGGGACCTGAACCTGATATTCCACATCCTAATGCCCCGGCTTCCAGTGCCGCTGCTTTCACCTGGTCAAAACCGGGGATCAATACAGCCCTCACGGGTTCGACTATTACATCTTCCATAGATCTTGAAATCAGTTGGTAATCTTCCTTTATAAGCCCTGTGATTAATCCGGCAATGTTTCCCCATTGTCGCACCGCGTCTCTTAGCAACAAACTCTTTTTCAGGATACTGCGGGCATCCTTGGTGGCAATTTCGATTTGGGGATGGACTATGGAAGCATAAAGTTCCCTCGGTGCGTCAATTTTCACTACATCCAGTGGGTTGTAGCTTCTGATCAGGACAAATCCTCCCATCAAAGCCGGAGCAACATTATCGGCGTGCGGTTCACCGCAAGCCAGCATTTCTCCCTGCATGGCAAATGGCAAAAGCTCAATAACTTCCAAAGGTCTGTCCATCAGCTCATTGATAGCAAAAACTCCGGCTACCGCACTGGCAGCACTGGAACCCAGACCACTGCCCAGCGGCATCTTCTTTTCCAGGTAGATCTCAACCCCGGTATCAAGTTTCAAATGGTCCAAATAGGCTTTGATAGCCACCGAAACAGTATTTTTTTCCACATCCTTAGGTAATAATCCATCGTCACCTTTAATCTCTTCAATGGATATGCCAGGTGATTGCCTGAGTTTTACCAGTACCACGTCACCTGGCTGGTGCACTGCAAAGCCCAGGATGTCGAAACCGCAGGTAACGTTAGCCACAGTGGCCGGAGCGAAGACCTTTATACTTTTCATCCCACTAAAAAATCACTGACTTCGATGAGATCTGCAAATACTCCGGCTGCGGTTACTTCTGCACCTGCACCGGGTCCCCTGATCAGTAATGGTTTCTCCTTGTACCGGGCTGAAGAAAACGCAATAATGTTATCACTGCCGGACAATGAGTAGAACAGGTGATCACTTCCCACGGGCACCAGGCTGATATTGGCTTTACCTTTCTCCAACCTGGCAATATATCGCAGTACCTTCCCCTGTTCACCGGCTTTGTTGATCCTGGATTCCATTACCGGGTCCTGGCTGGCCAGTACCTTAAAGAATTCAGCCACCGATTTAGCCTCAAAACACTCCGGAGCCAGCAATGGCTCAATTTGAACATCTTCCAATTCCAGGGACAAACCAACTTCACGGGCGAGGATCAGGATCTTTCGGGCCACATCCATGCCATTCAGGTCATCACGCGGGTCAGGTTCTGTGTAACCTTTTTTCTGAGCTTCACGCACAATTTCACTGAACTTCTTAGACCCGTTGAAGCTGTTGAAGATGTAGCTTATGGTACCCGACAACACACCTTCGATCCGGGTGATCTGATCGCCGCTTAAGACCAGCTCATTCAGGGATTTAATAACCGGTAGCCCGGCACCTACGTTCGTCTCATAAAGGAATTTGACCTGCTTGTTAAACGCGGTCTTCTGTAGTTTTCGGTACTGATCCATAGACTGCGAATTTGCCACTTTATTTGGTGTTACAATGGATATGCTGGATTCCAGTACCTGCTGGTACACCTCCGGGACTTCTGAACCGGCGGTATTGTCGACAAAAACGCTGTTGGGCAGGTTGAGTTTCTTCATACTGTTCACGAAGGCTGCAAGATTGGTTTTTTCACCTCTATCACTCAATTGCTCTTTCCAGCTGCTTATGGAAATCCCATCCACATCGATCAGCATTTTACGGGTGTTGGCTACGCCAATTAACCGTATTTCCAGTAAACGCTGATTATAAAAGAACTCAAACTGTTTATGAATTTGTTGCAACAGGGTCTTACCTATTAGACCGGTACCCGTCATGAACAGGTTGAGTAACCGTCTGTTGGATAGAAAAAATGCCCCATGAAGTACTTTTAAGGCTTTGGGCAAATTGTGCTGATCAATCACCACAGAAACGTTCAACTCAGAAGAGCCTTGTGCAATTGCTACTACATTAATACCATTCTTACCCAAAGCACCGAACAGTTTGTCCGCTATTCCCGGAGTTCTGCGCATATTCTCACCAATGATCGCTACTATAGAATAATGTTCCTCGATCACTATGGGGTCGAGCAGCCCGGACTTCAGTTCAGCGCTAAACTCCGATATCAGCGCTGCTTTGGCGGGGGCCGATTGGTCAGGGTTTATTGCAAAACAAATGGAGTGCTCTGAACTGGCCTGTGTGATCAGAATTATATTCACTCCTACTTTCCCCAGGGCCCCGAACAGCCGGCTGGCGATACCGGGAACCCCCACCATACCACTACCTTGTACGTTTATCAATGCCACTTCCTTTATGGAACTAATCCCTTTTATAGGCATGTCGGGGGTTTGTGCCTCTCTACTGATAATGGTCCCCTCGAAATCCGCATTAAAGGTATTCAGTATTCTTAGTGGTATATTCCTGGCAAATGCTGGCTGTAAGGTAGGAGGATAGATCACTTTTGCCCCAAAATGGGTCAACTCCATAGCTTCCACATACGACAACGCCGGCAGCGAAAAAGCCCTGGACACAATATTGGGGTCCGCGGTCATTACGCCGTCTACATCCGTCCATATTTCAATTTCATCAGCACCCAGGGCTGCTGCCAGTATGGCCGCGGTATAGTCCGATCCTCCCCGTCCAAGTGTGGTAGTTTGCCCGGAATCATTTGCGGCGATGAAACCGGTAACTACCGGGACGCCCTTCCTGTTCTTAAAATAGGCAGCAATCAGTTCATTGGTGGTCTCAAAGTTTACTGATGCAGACCCGAACTGGTCATCTGTTCGTATCAATTCCCGGCTGTCCACCCACTCAGCCGGCATGCCCAGCTGCACCAGATAATTGTAAATGATATAGGCAGAAAGTCTTTCCCCAAAACTCAGTATGAGGTCCTTGCTGCGGGGAGACAGTTCCTTTAACAGGGTAACGCTATGTATGATCTCTTCCAGATCGTTTATCAGGCGCTTGGTATGTGCCAGGACCTTGCTTTGTGCTTTTATGGGCAACAGGTCCTTTACCACTTTGAAGTGACTGTTCTGAATATTCAGGATGCCCTGGTTAACCTGATCCAGATCCCCGCCAATGGCCCATTTTCCAATATCCAACAGGTCGTTTGTGACCCCCTTCATGGCGGATACTACTACAATAAGGGGTTCGTTCGAATGATAGTACTGCCCGAGGATCCCGCCAACCAGTTTTATACTATCAGTGGACCCAACAGAGGTACCACCAAACTTTAAGACCTTCATGCCAGCAGTGCCATCAATATGTTGAACATAATTAAGGAAGATAGCTCTGTCCCATGAGAAATTTATCACATTCCCGTGCGGCAGCGCGTCCCTCGTTTATGGCCCATACTACCAGGCTCTGGCCTCTTCTGGCATCACCAGCGGCGAATACTTTTTCTACATTGGTAGTAAACCTTCCATAGGGGGCTTTTATATTGCTTCTTTGATCGGTTTCTACTCCCAGGGCTTCCAGCAGCGAAGACTCCGGGCCTAAATATCCCATGGCCAGCAACACCAGGTCTGCCGGTATTATCTTCTCAGTGCCCGGTATTTCCATTGGCATAAATCGCCCCTGTGGATCTTTTGCCCACTTGATGGTAACCAGATGAATGTGTTTTACTTTTCCATACTTATCCCCGGTAAATTTCCTGGTCATACTGCAATATTGTCGCGGATCATCCCCAAAGCGGGCCTGGGCTTCCTCCTGGCCATAGTCCAGAAAGTACACTTTTGGCCATTCAGGCCATGGATTGTTTACTGCCCTTTCCAGCGGTGGCTTATCCAGGATCTCCAATTGATTCAGGCTGGCACAACCATGCCGTAAGGATGTGGCCACGCAGTCTGTTCCGGTATCTCCGCCACCGATAACAATCACATGTTTATCCTTGGCACTAATGTAGTTGCCGTTCTGCAGGTCGCTGTCCAACAGACTTTTGGTATTGGTTCTCAGAAAGTCCATGGCAAAATGGATCCCTTTTAAATGACGGCCTTCTACCGGCAGGTCTCTGGGTTTGGTGGCGCCTGTACACAATACCACTGCATCAAAGTCATTCATGAGGTCCGATGCCTCCAGGCCTTTTCCTACCTCCACGCTGGTCTTAAACTTAATGCCTTCCTGCTCCATCACTTTGACCCTGCGCATTACCACTTTATTCTTATCCAACTTCATATTGGGAATACCATACATCAGCAACCCCCCAATACGGTCGTCTCTTTCAAATACCGTCACTGAATGCCCTGCCTTATTAAGTTGATCGGCACAAGACAATCCGGCAGGACCCGATCCAACCACCGCCACTTTCTTTCCGGTTCTATTTTCCGGAGGCTGAGGTTTTATCCATCCCTCCTTAAAAGCCCTTTCAATGATGGTATTTTCAATATTTTTAATAGTTACCGGAGGTTCGTTTATCCCCAGTACACAGGACCCTTCGCATGGCGCCGGGCATACGCGGCCGGTAAATTCAGGGAAATTATTGGTCTTTAGCAGCAGTTGTAACGCTTCCTTCCACTTCCCTTTGTAAACCATATCGTTCCAGTCAGGAATAAGATTGTTGATGGGACAACCCGTGGCCATTCCCGATAAAAGGGTCCCCGTATGACAAAATGGAACACCGCAATTCATACAGCGGGCCCCCTGGTTTTTCAGGTGCCCTTCATCCATTTCCAGGTGGAATTCATTCCAGTCCTTTATGCGTTCGCCGGGGGGCCGGTCCACCGGAATCTCTCTTTGATATTCTAAAAAACCTGTTACTTTTCCCATCTGACTCAGCTAGCTTGTTCCAGTTGCTTTTGTTCCTGAAGCACCCGCTTATAATCCCTTGGCATTACTTTAACAAAATGGTTGCCCACCTGATCCCAGTTAGCCAGGATCCCTGCAGCTACATCACTACCTGTGTAATTACGGTGCTTCTTGATCAGTGATTTTAGCAGATCAAAATCTTCGAACGAAAAAGGATCCAGATCAACCATTTCCTGGTTACAGAAGCGCTCAAATCGATTTAGAGGATCATAGACGTATGCCACCCCTCCACTCATACCAGCGGCAAAGTTCCGTCCGGTGGCTCCAAGAATCACCACCTTGCCTGCGGTCATATACTCACAGCCATGGTCGCCAACACCTTCAACCACAGCTGTGACACCTGAATTCCTTACACAGAACCTTTCGCCAGCCTGTCCGCGGATAAATGCTTCACCGGAAGTCGCCCCGTAAAAAGCTACGTTGCCAATTATCATATGTTCATGCGGTCGATAGGTGGATTCGCGATGAGGGTAAATAATCAACTCGGCTCCTGATAGCCCCTTGCCAAAATAATCGTTGGCTTCGCCTTCCAGTTCAAACCTCAGTCCTGGCGCTGCGAAAGCCCCAAAGCTTTGGCCCGCTGAACCTTTAAAGCTGAAGTGCAGGGTCCCTGGTGGAAGGCCCTTGGTGCCATATATCTTGGAAATCTCGTTACTCAACAAGGCCCCTACCGCCCGGTCGGTATTAATGATATCGAATGATCCCTTATAGGCTGTGCCGTATTCGAGCGTACGCCGGGCTGCTTTAAGCAGGATCCAATCCAGGACATCATCCATTTCGTGGTCCTGGGAAATTTGACAGTACAAGCCTGCTTCAGCACCTGACTCTTCTTTATAAAGTATGGGGCTAAGGTCCAGTGTCTTTAACTTCGGATGCTCAATGTTCTCGCGAGGTTCCAGGGCATCAACCTGGCCCACCATTTCATTGACAGTTCTAAAACCCAAAGAGGCCATAATTTCCCTCAGGTCTTCAGCCAGGAACTTAAAGAAATTCACTACATGATCGGGATCCCCGGCGAATTTCTTACGCAATTCAGGGTTTTGAGTGGCTATGCCAACCGGACAGGTATTCAGGTGGCACTTACGCATCAGGATACAGCCTTCCACCACTAAAGCGGCGGTTGCGATTCCCCATTCCTCAGCTCCCAGCAAGGCGGCCACCGCCAAATCCCTGCCGGTACGGATCTGCCCATCGGTTTGAAGTACTACCCTGTTCCTCAGTTTATTTTTGACCAGGGTCTGATGAGCCTCTGCTACCCCCAGTTCCCAGGGCAATCCGGCATGACGAATTGAGCTGATGGGGCTGGCCCCGGTACCCCCGTCATGCCCTGCGATCAATATTACATCTGCTTTGGCTTTGGCTACACCGGCAGCAATAGTGCCAACGCCGGCTTCGGCTACCAGCTTGACATTGATCCTTGCTTCACGGTTGGAGTTCTTAAGGTCAAAAATGAGTTGTTTAAGATCTTCGATACTGTATATGTCGTGATGTGGCGGGGGCGAGATCAATCCCACACCCGGGGTACTGTGTCGTACCCTGCCAATCCATTCATCCACCTTGTGTCCTGGCAATTGGCCGCCTTCACCGGGTTTTGCACCCTGGGCCATCTTTATCTGAAGTTCATCCGCATTGGCCAAATAGTTGCTGGTTACCCCGAAACGGCCGGAAGCTACCTGCTTTATGGCTGATCTTTCCCAGTCTCCGTTAGGTTTCCTTTCAAAACGGATCTCATCTTCACCTCCTTCTCCAGTATTGCTTTTCCCCCCAATCCTGTTCATGGCGATGGCTAAGGTAGCGTGCGCCTCATGACTGATGGAGCCAAACGACATGGCCCCGGTGGCAAACCTGTGGAAGATATTTTCGGCAGGTTCCACCTCCTCCAGCGGAACCGCGGTCCTCTCTTTAAATTTGAACAAACTTCTCAGGGTGCAGGCACGTTCCTGCTGGTTGTTAATAAGTTCCGCGAATTTTTTATACAACTGGTAGTTGTTATCCCGGGTAGCCCGTTGCAGGAGGTGAATGCTTTGTGGATTGAACAGGTGGAATTCCCCGTCATTTTTCCACTGGTAAATACCCCCTTCCGGTAAACCCTGTTCAGATCTGAACGGCGAATTAAAAGCTTCACCATGGCTTTCCAATACATCTTCCGCCAGTTTATCGAAGCTAATGCCTCCGATTCTCGATATGCTGTCGGTAAAGCATTTGGCCACTACTTCATCACTCAAGCCCAGGATCTCAAAAATCTGCGCACCCTGATATGACTGCAGGGTAGAGATGCCCATCTTTGAAAATATCTTTAAAAGGCCATAGTTAACGCCGTCCATATACCGATGGATTGCTTCGCCTTCATTGGCTGACATATCATGTGCCGACATTTCCCTTATGGTATTCATGCTTAGGTACGGATAAATGGCATTGGCACCGTAACCAATTAAAGTGGCAAAATGGTGGGTCTCAATAACTCCCCCCGAAGCAATCACCAGACCTACCGCAGCCCTCAATGTCTTATTGATCAGGTGATGATGCACTGCCCCGCATATTAGCAATGCGGGAATTGGCGCCATGGTGGGTGATACGTCAGTATCTGATAAAATCAGGATCTTTACTCCGGCCCTGGCAGCCTGCTCTGCTTCCAAACACACTTCATCAATGGCCTGTTGCAGACGTCCGGGTTTGCCATCCACCTTAAAAAGGGTCTTTATGGTAGCGCTTTTGAAATTCGGATGTTTAATCCGGCTTAATTTTTGAAAGGTTACCGCATCCAATACAGGATGTTTCAACTGAATTTCCTGGCAGTGCTCAGGAGTCTCTTTGAGAACGTTTAGGTTGCTTCCCAGCTTGGTAAAAAGGGACATCACCATTTTTTCCCTGATGGGATCAATAGGAGGATTACTGACCTGGGCAAATAATTGCTTAAAATAGTTGGCAATATGCTGGGTCTTTCCGGAAAGTACCGCCAAAGGAGTGTCCGCTCCCATAGAACCAACCGGTTCAGCGGCCTTTTCTACCATTGGACCCAGGATCATCTGCAGGTCCTCCTGGCTGAAGCCGAAAGCAAGCTGTTTTTGCAGCAGATCTTCACTGCTTTCCTTCACAGGCTTTGCTGGCAGGTCATCGATATAGACCTTGTTTTCATCCAGCCATTGCTGGTAAGGTTGCCTGGAACAAATATCTCTTTTCAATTCTTCATCGCTGATGATCCTGCCCTGTGCCAGGTCAGCCACAAACATTTTTCCCGGCTGAAGCCTTCCCTTCAGGACCACTTTGGATTCATCAACCGGCAGCGCACCGGCTTCCGAGGCCATTACCAGCTTGTCGTCAGAGGTCAGGCAATATCTTGATGGTCTGAGGCCATTTCTGTCAAGTGTAGCGCCAACTACCTCTCCATCGGTGAAGCAGATAGAGGCGGGGCCATCCCACGGTTCCATAAGAGAGGCATGATATTCATAGAAGGACTTTTTATAATCTTCCATAAGATCATTTCCCTGCCAGGCTTCGGGAATAACCATCATCATGGCGTGAGGCAATGATCGCCCTCCCAACACCAGCATTTCCACAATGGCATCCAGATTGGCGGAATCCGAATGTGACTTGTCACATACCGGCAGCAATAACTCGATCTCTTCAGGTGTGAAAAGGTCGGACTTAAAAAGCGCCTGCTTGGATTTCATCCAGTTCACATTACCCCTGATGGTATTAATTTCCCCGTTATGGGCAATGAACCGGAATGGCTGGGCCAATTTCCACTTGGGAAAAGTATTGGTACTGAACCTGGAGTGTACCAGGGCCAATGCGCTGACTATCCGATAGTCCCTGAGATCAGTATAATAAACCGGCAGTTGATTGGTTCTCAACTGGCCTTTGTAAACTACGGTTTTGGTAGACAGGGAAGCCCAGTAAAAATCGTAATTGTTGCCAGCAATAGCCCTGCCCCGGGTGGTGCTGCCAATACTATGGGTAGTATGCATGCGGAACACGAACAGTTTTCGTTCCAGGGTACTCTGGTCCACTTCCTTGCGGTGTTTGATAAAGACCTGCTCGAAATTCAATTCCACGGATTTAGCGCTTTGGCCAATATCTTTGTTATTGACGGGTATTCTGCGGAAGCCCAGAATTTCAAGATCGAGTAAATCGGCTACTTCGTATAGTCTTTGCCGACAAGCTTCCCTCACCTGCTCAGTGGTGGGAAAAAAGATCACCCCCGCCCCATATAAGCCGTAGTCCGGCAGGTCGATACCCAGTTTACGACATTCATCTGAAAAAAATTCATGGGGGATCTGGATTAATATCCCCGCGCCATCACCGGTCTCCGGCTCGCAGCCACATGCTCCGCGATGCTCCATGTTCCGGAGCATAACTAATGCATCCTCAACCACCTGGTGTGACTTTACTCCCTTTAAATTGGCTACAAAACCAATTCCACAAGAGTCTCGTTCCATTTCGGGGAGGTATAGTGATTTGTTTTTCCCTTCATTCATGGTAAGCGTAGTAAATATAACAACGGCTATTGAGCAACCTGTTTGCAGAAGCTGCAGATCACTTCTTCAGTTGCATTCCGGTTTGGCAGGTTTTACCAACCGGATAACAAATTTAGTTAAAATGACCCCCTAATTAAAATATTTTATAATATCATTATATCCAATTAATACAATTGAAATAATTGAGTTTATTTTTTATCAGATTAGCAATAAATCCCGGCAATCGATGCCTGATTTTACCAAAATAACAGGCCGCCCTTTCCTATTCAGGTTCAATTCTAAACCATACTGGGCTTGGCAGATTTCTGATTCTGGGGTCGCAGCTTACGGACCATGGCCCCGGCCTGCCACATTTCAGACTCCCTTAGTTCGCGGAGTTCTGCTGTTAGTTTTTCCCGATAGTCCGGCTGGCTGTTGGTGGCGATTGATCTTCTGGCTTCCTCGCCACTGGCCACTTTGGCATATAGCTCCTCGAACACCGGTTCAACTGCCTGGCGGAACTTATGCCTCCAATCCAAAGCGCCCCGCTGGGCAGTGGTAGAACAATTGGCATACATCCAATCCATTCCGTTTTCTGCCACCAACAGGATGAGACTTTCGGTTAACTCTTCAACAGTTTCATTGAAGGCCTCACTGGGAGAGTGACCATTTTCGCGCAGCACTTTATACTGTGCTTCCAGGATGCCGGCCAGCGCTCCCATCAATGTCCCCCTTTCACCGGTCAAGTCGCTGTAAACTTCCTTTCTGAAATCGGTCTCGAACAGGTAACCCGATCCTATTCCAATTCCCAGGGCCGCCACTCGCTCCTTGGCCTTTCCTGAATAATCCTGGTGGATCGCGAAACTTGAATTGAGGCCTTTACCAGACAGGAACATTCTGCGAAGACTGGTGCCCGATCCCTTAGGCGCTACCAATACCACATCCACGTCTTTGGGGGGTACAATACCGGTCTGATCATTGAAAGTTATACCGAACCCATGTGAGAAGTACAGGGTTTTACCGGGTGAAAGATATTTTTTTACCGTAGGCCACAAGGCAATTTGCCCGGCATCCGACAGCAGGAACTGCAATATGGTACCACGTTCACAGGCTTCTTCGATAGAAAAAAGATTTTCCCCGGGAACCCAGCCGTCGGCCAGGGCTTTGTCCCATGATGGTGAAGGATACCTTTGTCCGATTATAACGTTGAATCCATTGTCTTTGAGGTTAAGCGCCTGACCAGGCCCCTGCACGCCATAGCCTAATATAGCGATAACATCATCCTTAAGTATTTCCTGTGCTTTCTCCAACGGAAATTCACCACGGGTGAGCACTTCCTCTTCTACTCCTCCAAAATTTAACTTTGCCATTTGTAATTCTTTTTAGTGTTATAATTCTATTTATTAATGGTGATTATGCAACTCCTGTAAAAACAGATCGGTACGCCTGGTCGATTTTGACATGGCAATCCGGCCAGACCTCACGAATTCCAGCACTCCGTATGGTTTTAGCTTTTCCAGCAGATCGCGGGTCTCATGCTGATGGCCGGTCTTTTCTATTATTATAAAATCCTCTTCGATCACCAGGATACGGGCACCATTGTTGCGTACCAGGTGCTCGGCGTTATCCCCATTGAGAAATACCCTGGTTGGTACTTTATACAAAGCTATCTCCTGGTAAAATATCTCATCATTCTCATAGACAAAAGCCCAGAAAACGTCGATAAGTTTCCGGATCCGCTTGACTACCTTCTCAGCCTGTTCCCTGGTAGTTTCTATCACAATGGTGTATCTGCTTACACCCTCCACTTCGGATTCAGAAACATTAATGCTTTCAATATTTATCTTCCTGCGGGTGAATATTATGGTTACTGCATTAAGCAGACCACTTTTATTTTCCGTAAGGATTGATAGATTGAAGGACCTGACCAGTTTTCTATTGTCAGTATTTTCCGATGCCAGTTTCGTATCGTTCATCTTATTCCATTCTTATAGATGCTACTGAGGCCCCCGATGGAACCATCGGGAACACGTTCTCTTCTTTCTCAACTACAACTTCCAGTAAATATGCACCCGGGTGGTCCAGCATTTGCTTCACCGCATCTGCCAGTTGCACACGATCGCTCACTTTCTGGCTCTCGATGTAAAATCCTCTGGCAATGGTAGTAAAATCCGGGTTCTTCATTTCGGTAAACGAATACCTTCTTTCGAAAAACAGTTGTTGCCATTGCCTTACCATGCCCAGGAAACTGTTGTTCAAGATCACAATTTTCACCGGAATGCTATATTGAAATATGGTGCCAAGTTCCTGAAGTGTCATCTGAAAGCCACCATCTCCGATTATGGCAACTACCGGCCGGTCAGGCTGTGCAACTTTGGCGCCCATGGCGGCGGGAAGCGCAAAACCCATGGTACCCAGTCCTCCGCTGGTCACACTGCTGTGGGGCAACTTGAATCTGTAGTAGCGGGAAGTAACCATCTGATGTTGACCCACATCGGTCACCACAATCGCTTCTCCACCGGTGGCTTCGGAAATATGTCTGACCACTTCCCCCATGCGGATCCCATCGGTTTGGGGGTACAGATCGTTGGTAATGATCTTATCCACCTCAATTTGATGCAGTTTCTTAAACTGTTCCAGCCACGCCTGGTGTTCGTTCTCTTCGATCAATGGCAACAGCGCTTCCAAAACCTGTTTGGCATCACCAATCACAGGTACATCGGCTTTTACATTTTTGTCGACCTCTGAAGGATCTATCTCGATGTGAACGACCTTTGCCTGACGGGCATACTGGCTCAGGTCGCCGGTCACCCGGTCGTCGAACCGCATTCCCACTGCTATCAGCACATCGCATTCGTTGGTTAATACATTAGGTGCATAATTGCCGTGCATGCCCAGCATACCCATGTTCAAAGGATGGTCATTGTCAAGGGCGGACAATCCCAGGAGGGTCCAGGCCGATGGAATTTGGGCTTTTTCGATAAGTCTGCGCAATTCCTGCTGTGCCTCTGATATCAGTACACCCTGGCCTATTAAAAGGAAGGGACGCTTGGCTTTATTGATCAGGGAAGCGGCCTCTTTCAGTTTATCCTGTTTAATGACCGGCATCGGGTGGTAGGTTCTAATCCCGGAACACTTTAGATATTCGAATTCCATGGAAGAAAATTGCGCATCCTTGGTAATATCGATAACTACCGGTCCCGGTCGTCCTGACCGCGCGATATAAAATGCTTTGGCCAGTATTTCCGGAATCTCCCTGGCCTGAGTTATCTGGTAGTTCCATTTGGATATGGGCATGGAAATTCCAATAACATCAGTCTCCTGGAAAGCATCAGTGCCCAGCAAACCTGATGCCACCTGGCCGGTAATACAAACTACCGGAGTGCTGTCGATCTGGGCATCTGCTATTCCGGTGATCAGATTAGTAGCCCCGGGCCCGGAAGTGGCAAATACTACTCCTACCTGTTTGCGAACTCTGGCATATCCCTGGGCAGCATGTATAGCACCCTGCTCATGCCTGACCAGTATGTGTTCAATCCGGTCCTGGTAATTGTACAGGGCGTCGTAAATGGGCATTATGGCCCCTCCTGGATATCCAAATATGGTTTCCACATCCTCTGCCAGCAGTGAACATATTACTGCTTCCGCACCCAGCATGGTTTTCTTTTTGGTTATGGCTTCCTTTTCGTTCACTAATGTTTCCATTGGTTTAATTATCAGTAATACAACCTAGCGAGGCCGACGAAACCGTCTTTGCATATTTATAGAGAGTCCCCCGGTCTTCTTTTAATTCGGGAGCTTTCCAGGCCAATCGCCGGTTTTCAATTTCTTCAGGTGATAAATCCACCTCCAATTTATTGTTGATGGCATCTATGGTTATGATATCCCCGTCTTCAATCAAAGCGATCAATCCCCCCAGCTGCGCTTCCGGGGTAATATGCCCAACCACGAATCCGTGGGTACCCCCGCTGAACCTGCCATCGGTGATCAAAGCCACGCTGTTCCCCAGCCCGGCGCCCATTATGGCAGCGGTTGGCTTTAACATTTCAGGCATGCCAGGTCCGCCTTTCGGTCCTTCATAGCGGATCACCACCACCTCACCTGGGTTAACCATTCCATCCCGGATTCCCTGGATGGCTGCAAATTCGCTGTTGAAAACCCTGGCTTTTCCGGAAAACTGCTCACCTTCCTTGCCGGTAACCTTTGCTACTGCGCCTTCGGAGGCCAGGTTTCCGTAAAGGATCTGCAAATGCCCGGTGGATTTAATGGGAGCGTCCACGGCATGGATCACCTTCTGGTTTTCCATTAGGCCGGGTAAGGCCTCCAGATTCTCAGCCAGTGTTTTACCGGTGACGGTCATACAATCTCCTTTGAGATAACCGTGTTCCAATAACATTTTCATCACTGCCGGTGTACCGCCTGCCTGGTGAAGATCTTCCATCAGGTATTTGCCGCTGGGCTTAAGATCCGCCAGATAGGGAGTCCGGTCACTTACTTTTTGAAAGTCTTCCAGTGAAAAATCAATCTCCAGGGATTTGGCCACAGCCATCAGATGCAACACAGAATTTGTGGAACCTCCCAGGGCAATAACCACGGTAAAGGCGTTTTCCAGGGAGTCCCTGGTAACGATGTCCCTGGGCTTGATATCATGCTGCAGCAAGTAATGAATCTTGCTTCCTGCCTGCCTGCATTCAATTACTTTTTCTTCACTCAAAGCGGGATTGGAAGCGCCATAAGGAAGACTCATACCCATTGCCTCCAGTGCTGAGGCCATGGTATTGGCAGTATACATACCACCGCAGGCTCCGGCTCCGGGGCAGGCATTTTGAATTACACACTTAAACTCGTCTTCAGAAATTTTCCCTGCCCATTTTTCCCCCAACGCCTCAAATGCAGACACTATGTCCAGTTTTCTGTCTTTATACCTGCCGGATGCAATGGTACCTCCATATACCAGAATGGCCGGACGGTTTAACCTGCCAATGGCCATCATAGCTCCCGGCATATTCTTATCGCATCCTACCACGGTTATTAATGCATCATAACTTTGGGCATTCACTACTGTTTCAATGGAATCGGCTATAATATCCCTGGAGGGCAGGGAGTATCGCATTCCCGGGGTCCCCATAGACATCCCATCACTGACCCCTATAGTATTAAATACCAGTCCGATAAGATTCTTTTCCACTACCCCGCTTTTTACATGCTGGGCCAGAGCATTCAGGTGCATGTTGCAGGGATTCCCTTCATACCCGGTACTGGCAATGCCAACCTGGGCTTTAAGCAAGTCTTCCGGGGTTAAACCGATGGCGTGCAGCATGGCCTGTGCCCCAGGCTGGGTGTTGTCCTGGGTGAGTCTTTTACTGTATTTATTAATTTCCTGTTCCAAGTTTAATTTCTTTAAACCAGGGTGAAATCCCTGAACTCATTGTTGGCCACTCTTTGCCGGTACATTAAGAAAAGACTGTATGCCACAGTATCTTCCCAATCCATATTAAAGTCATGCCCCCCGATTGATTTTATTCCGGCAATTTCAGCCGCCGTTCCGGTAAAAAATGCGGTGTCGGCTTCCATCAGTTCTTCGGCAGTGATTTTTTTTTCTATCACCCGGTAGCCCATTTCCCGGGCATAACCCATGACGGTGGCCCTGGTTATTCCCGGCATTATGTTACCTGCCGGTGGTGTATGAAGCACTTCGTTCTTTTCATAGAAGAAGTTAACCCCCGGACCATCGGCCACATACCCTTCCGAATCCAGCAGCAGGGCGTCATCAAATCCTTTTGACTTTGCCTCCATGGTCGCCAGTGCGGAATTCCCATACATGCCACAGATCTTGGCATCTGCCGGAAACAATCCCGGATCCTGCTTCTGATGACTGGAAATCATTACCCTTAACAAATCATTGCCGGAGAAGCGGTCCCAGGCCCAGGCAGCCATTAACAGGTATGTTTCACGGGTTCTGCGGGCGGCGGTACTTTTGGCCAGGCACACCAGTGGCCTTATGTAAGCGTCACCCAGATTATTTTTATCCAGTAATTGATAGGCAATTTCAGTAAGCTCTCGCGACGAATATTCCAGATCAATGGACATTTTGGATGCTGAATATTGCAGTCTTTCGAAATGCTCCCTGGCTTTGAAGACCTGAGGTCCGGTACCGGTTTCATAGGCCCGCATTCCGTCATATACCCCATTGCCATAATGCAGGGTTTGACTGAACAAATTACCCATGGCATCCGTGGCATTCAACCACCTGCCATTAAGAAATAACACTGTGTTCCTGTTAAAATACATGGCTCACTTTTCAATTACCAAGAGCTCAAAAAAAAACGCCATCCCTGAACCGGAATGGCGTCTAGTTTGATTTCTTATGGATCACCTATACCATTCCCGTTGCAGTGTACTAGTGAGCACACCAGTATTGACGACAGAAGTAATGATATAAGTACCGGTCATGATTCGTTTTTAGACTGAAAACAAAATTATAAAAATTAATTTTCATTATCCTAATTCCCTATTCACTTTTTGCACTGATCTGACTTACTTCCCCGATAAACCTGGCTACTGCATCCCCGACTTCATCGGTTCCTTTGGCGGGTCCATCGGTCAGGTCTTCGGTCAGGATCCCACCGGAGATACAGGACTCTACCGCGTTGCGTATGCAGCCGGCTTCTTCCGACAGCGAAAATGAATGCTCCAGCATCATTGCCAAAGATAAAATTGCTGCCATGGGATTGGCCCTGTTCATTCCGGCCACCTCCGGATAGGATCCGTGTATCGGTTCGAATAGCGATAACTTCACACCGAGTGAAGCAGAAGGAAGCATGCCCAGGGATCCGGTTATTACTGAAGCCTCATCGGTAATGATGTCACCAAACATATTTTCTGTCAGAATCACATCAAATCTGCGTGGATTCTGGATCAATTGCATGGCGGCATTATCCACAAACATGCAGTCGAGTTCAATTTCCGGAAAGTCGCCGGCGCATTGGTTTACAGTTTCCCTCCACAAGCGGCTGGTGGCCAGAACGTTGGCTTTGTCGACCAGGGTCAGTTTCTTGTTCCTGGAACCGGCAGCCTGAAAGGCCAGTTTGGCAATTCGCACAATCTCCTCCCTGGAATAAATGCAGGTATCGTAGGCTTTGGACCCGTCCTCACTTCTTCCCCTGGGTTCGCCAAAGTATATTCCTCCGGTTAGTTCCCTGTAAACCACCAGGTCGGCATTCCTGATCCTTTCTGATCTGAGTGGAGACATATGAAGCAAATTTTGATAACTCTTTACCGGCCTGACGTTGGCAAACAGACCCAATTGCTTTCTCATGGCCAACAGCCCCTGTTCAGGACGGACCTTGGCTTTTGGATCGTTGTCGTACTTCGGGTCACCAATAGCCCCAAAAAGAACGGCATCTGACTGCAGGCAAATATCCCTGGTTTCCGTTGGGAAAGGTTCACCGGTGGCATCAATTGCACTGGCACCGACTAATCCGTGCTTAAGCTCAAATCGATGATGGTAGCGTTCCTCTA
>Ga0268386_10000847_pt1 | contig 20270 bp, 20 predicted proteins | sample RVTome_15_FD_200260 | JGI IMG/M metagenome (GOLD analysis project Ga0268386, IMG submission 200260) | Soil microbial communities from uranium-contaminated site in the Upper Colorado River Basin, Wyoming, United States - RVT150D86... ...
GACGCGCGCGATCGTACTGCAGGGTCGGCGGCAGTTGCCAGAGTATCGGGCCCAGCTTTTCCCTGAGCTCGAACAGTCCCGATGCGAAAAAATTGGCGAGCGCCGTCCCCGGCTCGCGCAGGCGAAGCATGTGCGTGACGAAACGAGGCCCTTTGACGGCGAACAGGAAATTCTCCGGGACGGCTTTATACCAGCCCGCGTAACTCTCGGGCCGTTGCAGCGAATAAAAGCTGCCGTTGAGCTCGATGCTGTTGAAGCAGTTCGCCGCGAAGGCGAGTTCCTGTTTTTGCGGCAAGCCTTCGGGATAGAAGCGGCCGCGCCATCCGGCGTAGCGCCATCCGGAGATGCCGATGCGCAGGGCGGCCCCCGGGAAGTCGCCAATGCACATGCTATTGCGAATCGTTCTCATTCTCTACACCATCGAGCAGGTCGAGATTTCTCAAAGGCCCGGCTTCGGTGCTTTTCGGACAAGGATCCCCGGGCGGCATCGTCAATGTCGTGAGCAAAACCCCCCGCGCCGAACGATCAGTTCATCGGGGCGGAGACATACCTCGGCGAACCGGATTTCAATCGTTGTGACACCGAAACACGTTCGCTGACACTGTTGGCCGACCACCAGATCAGCGAGATATGGAGTTTCGAAGCTACCGCGCGATATACGGAAGGCGACGCCGACTATCGCCAGGCCTGGCCCGCCTTTATCGGCGGCAACCGCTACGCGGTCAATCCGGACGGATCGCTGTATGAAAACGGATCGGTGCCGCGTACCTTTTATGACAGCTTTGCCACGTCCGAACGGAAAGCCGTCGACGTTCGCGCGCGCGCCGTTTTTCGACGGGCGGATTGCTGCACGAGGTGCTGATCGGCACGCAGTTCTAGGACGTGACGACGGATAGGAGTCGCATGCGCCTCGCCCCGTCGTCATCGCTGGTTCGGGATTCCCTGTCCGCGCATTCGTGGATCGGGCTCTTGGTCGGCGCGCTGATGTACCTCGTGTAGCCTGAGTGGAACGCTTGCCGTCTTCTACGAAGAGTTCGAACGTTGGGAGCAACCGTACGCGGATGAGTTCCTGGACTTCAGTCCGCGCGCCGCCGATGAGGCTTTCAACGAATTCACGGCAAACGGCACGGGGATCCCGCACAGCACTTGGTGTCGCTGCACTTATCTTCGGCCGTCTCGGGATGCGGCAGAAGCCGGCGTTCGCGGCCTCCGAAGCAGTGGGCACTGCCCTGACGAAGACTGGTCCGTTGTAGCTAGGAATGAGAATCATTATCATTGAACGGATTCGCCGGGGGTAAGGCGCCTGCTCCAGGAACAGGTATGGGACGCGGTTTTGAAAGACTCATTCAAATCGACGCTGGCGTCGCTTAAGCGCGGGCAAAAAGGCGTCATCAAGGCTGTGGACGCGGCCGACCCGGCGGTGCAGCGCCTCATGGTGCTCGGTCTCGTTAGCGGCGCGGAGGTGCAATTCACGGGGGCGGCGATTGGCGGGGATCCGCTGGAGTTTCGGCTTTTCGGCAACGGCATTTCGCTGCGTAGGGCCCAGGCCCTGCACTTCGAAGTCGTTGCCCTGGGCGAAAGTGGCTAGCACTCGCGCGATCAGTGTTCCGGTCGAGCGGATCTCGGTCAGGCGTTACGCCTCGGCCGCGATCGCCGTCATGGGCAATCCCAATTCCGGGAAGAGCACCCTGTTCAACAGGCTGACCGGCCTGCGGCAGAGCACCGCCAACTATCCGGGCGTCACCGTCGAAAAACACACGGGCGTGGCGAAGCTAGACGACGGGTTTATCGAACTAATCGACCTTCCCGGCACATTTTCGCTGAGCGCGCACTCGCTCGAAGAGCGCATCGCAGTCGACGTAGTACTTGGCCGGATCCCGGACCTCAAGACCCCGGCCGGCATCCTGGCCGTGGTTGCGATGAGCAACCTCTACCAGGGACTCTTCCTCGTGCAGCAACTGTGCGAACTCGGGCTGCCACTGGTCATCGCATTGACGATGACCGATGCTGCGGAAGCCGCCGGCGTCCGCGTCGACACGGACGCGCTCGAAAAACGCCTCGGTGGTGCGCGCGTTTGCCCGGTCGTTGCGACCACCGGGCAGGGCTTCGGGCAATTGCGCGAAGCGCTTGCCGCCCTGCCGAACGCGCCGCGTCCGGACATGCCGGCGTTCTGGCCGGAACTCAGGGCAGTGTCGTCCAGACTGGCCGTTGAGTCGCGAGGCGTGCTCAGTCCGGTCGAGATCGAGCGCGCGCTGATCGACGGCCCGAACGACCCGGCGTTTGCAGAACGGGCTGGCGACAGGATGCAGTCCCTCTTGCAGGAAGCGCGCGAGAGCCTGTTCAACGGCAGTCCGCCGGTGGTGGAGGAAGCGCAGCGGCGCTACGACTGGGTGCGTGACGTGCTCGCGAGCGTGCAGACCGAAAGCCCCGCCTACCGGACCTGGAGCGCGCGAATCGGCGGCTGGGTCAACCGACCTGTCCCCGGGACGATCGGATTGTTCGTCGTCATGGCGGTCGTGTTTCAGGCCGTGTTCGCATGGGCTACGCCGCTCATGGACGGGATAGACGCTGCTACTGCCGCGACCGGGGCATGGGTGGCCTCACAGCTCCCGTCCGGCGCGCTGGGGAGTCTCATCTCCGATGGCGTGATCGCCGGAGTGGGCAGCGTCATCATCTTCCTGCCGCAGATCATGATCCTGTTCCTGTTCATCATCGTGCTGGAAGACTCCGGTTACCTGGCACGCGCCGCCTACCTCATGGACCGGGTGATGCGCTCGGTCGGACTCTCCGGACAGTCGATCATCCCGATGATTTCAAGCTTTGCCTGCGCGGTGCCGGGCATCATGGCAACCCGCGTGATCCCGAACCGCCGGGACAGGATCGCGACGATTCTTGCCGCGCCTTTCATGACCTGTTCCGCCAGGCTCCCGGTTTACGCGCTCCTGATCGCCGCGTTCGTGCCGGCTTCGTCTATCGGCTGGTTCAACCTGCAGGGCATCGTGCTGTTCGGCCTTTATCTGCTCGGCATCGTTGCCGGAGTGTTGACGGCCTTGCTGCTGAAGCAGACTGCATTGCGTGGGCCAAAACCGGCTTTCGCGCTGATGCTTCCCGAGTTTCGCAAGCCGAACCTGCGCACAGTGGCGATCCAGATGCTGGGGCGGGTCAGAGTTTTCCTGCGTCGGGCCGGGACGGTCATTTTCTCCGTCGCGGTCGTAGTGTGGGCGCTCGCTTACTACCCGCGTTCGGACGATGTGCAAAGGCAGTTTGCCGCGGCACAGTCGACGTCCCGGGCGAGCCTTTCCGGCGAGGCTCTGGAGCGTGAGCGACTGCGCCTCGCGAATGAAGCTGCCGCGGCGCAACTCGAGCAAAGCTGGCTCGGCAGGGCGGGAAAATTCGTAGAGCCGGCTTTTACGCCGCTCGGCTGGGACTGGAAGATTTCCGCAGCCGTCATTGCAGGCTTCCCTGCGCGCGAAGTGGTGGTCGCGGTTCTTGGCACCGTGTACGCCATCGGCGACGAGGCCGATGAAGCGTCGCTCGCACAAAGACTTCAGTCGGCGAGCTGGCCCGACGGTTCTCCCGTGTTCACCCCGCCGATGGTCCTCGGCCTCTTGATCTTCTATGCCTGTTGCCTGCAATGCGCGGCGACGCTGGCGGTCATCCGTCGCGAGACCAACAGCTGGGGATGGCCGCTGTTTGCCTGGTGCTACATGACCGCGATCGGCTACACCGGGGCGTTACTGGTGTTCCAGCTGGGTAGCGCCTGAGGCCGGCCCCGGAACCAGATCACACTTTAATAGTGAGTCCAAAAGCATTGATTTTGGGACTCATTTCACATAAGGCAACAAGCCCCGCGAGCATACTCGGCAGATGCTCGCAAAACTTAAATCGCTGGGCCCGGCCAGGGTCCGCGACGATTCGGTCGTGGGTCTCTGTCTCAACCGCGCGCTCGCCGTCGCAGTTGCCGCGGCTTCGCCGGATTCGCCTACGGCGGCGTCCCATGTGCTCGTCGAAGAGCTGCCGACGGAGTCGCTCGGACAAATCAAGGTTCTGACCAAGGCCGTCGCCGCGTACGGCATCAAGGGCCGTGCCGCAGCGATCACGCTCTCGCCAGGCAGTTATACGCTTCTGCAGATCGAGAGACCCCCGGTCGAGGACGATGAACTGGTAGCGGCTGCGCGATGGCGGGTAAAGCACATGCTGGATTACCCGGTGGACGAAGCGGTCCTCCAGGTATTCGATGCACCGCAACCCAACGAACGCCAGCGATCCCCGATGCTCAATGTCGTCGCCGCGCCCGCGCGAGCGGTTCGCGAACTCGTGGGAATCGTCAGGAAAGCCGGACTGTTCCCGCAGAAAGTGACCGTCGCCGAGTTCGCGCTGCGCGACCTGGTTTCGCTGGACGGGAGCCAGTCCGCGCCGGCTGTAACTATTTTTCTGACCGCGAGAGCGGGCATGATCCAGGTAACGAGAAGCGGAGAAATCTACCTGTCGCGGCGCCTCGATTACGGACTGTCGAGCGTCAAACCGGTGGATGTGCTTGCAACGGGAATTCACAACACGCTGCCGCTCGAGTTGCGGCGCACGGTCGACTACTTCGACAGTCATTTTTCCGCCGGCAATATCCGCCGCATCCTTGCGGGCCCTGCCGAAAACAATTTTATGTCCTTCATGCGGCAGGCGGGGGAGGTTGTCGGCCTCGATGTCGTGCCCCTGGAGCTGAATGCCGAGCTTCATCGGGCTGCATCCAAATCCTCTGACTACGGGCTTCCGGAAGCGTACTTTGCACTGGGCGGCGCCTTGTCCCTGCGGCAGGCGAGCGTTGCGCAGCGGGCGGCGGTTTGAAAACCCAGTGAAAACCCAGGACATCAACCTGCTCATCAGCGCACCAAGTCGATCGTCGCCGCAACCGACGGCGCGGCAAGTGGGCATCGCGCTACTGGTTCTGGTCGTGTCGGGGACCGCTGCAGGTTTATGGCAGGAACACGAGCGGGCCTCGCTGGAGGAGTCCGTGCAGCTTCTCAACGCCGACATCGACAGCGTCATCGTGGACCTGGAAGAACGTAGCCAGTTTCTTGCGGAGCGTGACGCCGATCCGGCGCTGGTAGCCGAATTGAAGCGCCGCGAGCGTGAGGCCGACGACAAGTCGCGCGTCCTGGACCTGTTGAGCGGCGAATCCGTTGGCAATACTGATGGCTTTTCCGGGCACCTCGAGGCGCTGGGCCGTCGGCATCCGGAGGGACTGTGGCTGGAGGATATCCGTATCGCAGACGGCGGCAGGCAGTTGGTGCTCGCGGGCCGAACGCTGCAGGCGGGGCTGGTGCCTCGATTTCTCGCCGAGCTCCAGGCGGAACCGGCTCTCGCCGGAACTGCGTTCGCCACCTTTACGTTGTCAGGTGATGCACGGGGCAATGCCCCGATGCGTTTCGCGCTCGCAACCGGCTGCGCACAGAAAGACGGGGCCGAGACGCAGTCGCAGGCCGATTGCGTGCCGTTCGAGAACTCCGTTGACGCTTCATTCGCAGCCACAGAATCGCGACCGTGATGAAGCACATCACATGGCTTGAATCGTGGTTCGACACGCGGCCGCGCCGGGAACGCACGGTCGTTGCGGTGGCCGTTATCGTAGGCACTCTGCTCATGTTCGAGGGTACGTGGTGGAGTCCCGAACGCGAGGCGGCGGCGCAGTCGCAAGCCGAGGTCGCGTCATTGGAACTGCAAAAGGCGGGTGTTCTGACGGAACTCGACCAGCTGGAACAACGCGAATCCCTGGATCCGGACGCTGCCATTCTGAACCAGCTCGAGGTTCTCCAGCAGGAACTCGCCGATCTGGATGTGAATCTGCGAGGCCAGACTTTGCAGATCCTCGCACCCGAGCAGATGCCGTCTGTCTTGCGAGACCTGATCGGCAACGTCAGGGACTTGCAGATAACGGGAATTCAATCCGAGCTGCCGGAGCGCCTGGTGAACAGCGCCAATGACGATCTGCCGGTCCTGTATCGGCATGGGCTCGTCATCGACCTGCAGGGCGAATACCTGTCGCTGCTCGACTACGTGCGGGCGCTGGAAGAACTTCCGTGGCGCTTCTACTGGCTTGGAATGGAAGTGCGGGCGAACGGTGCGGATCCGAGGCGGTTTCGGCTTCACGTCTACACTGTTAGCCTGCGCGAGGAGTGGATACGTGTATAGGAATTTCCTTTTCACGCTGCTCCTTGCCGCGTTCCTGTCCTGTTCTCTTCCAGCGGGCGCCGAACGACCGCCCGTAACGGACCCGACTGCGCCTCCTTACAGCGTGGCAACGCCGGCAGCGCGATCGAATGCAGGGACCTCGCTGCCGCTCCTTCTTCACTCTACCCGCATTGCGTACTCGAGCCGCAGTGCCGTGATCAGCAATCGGTCGGTCGTCATCGGCAGTCGCATCGATGGCGCTGTTGTCACGAAAATCGAACAGGGACAGGTGACGCTCGCCCGCGGCTCGGAAACCATCGTGCTGCGTTTGCTGTTACCTCCGGTCAAGCGGCCGGCAAAGGACGCAGAATGACGATTCGCAGCTTTGCCAAATTTCTCGTGCTGCTCGCGCTTCTCGGTTTGAATGGTTGCGCCGCCGTTCCGGACGTCGCCCCCGAGGATCGATCGCGCGTCGAAGTCGAGTGGGATACATTGCCGCCAGCACCGGAGCGCCCGGTGCAAGACGCGACCGCGCAAGCCGCGCCCTCCGAAGACGAACCGCAGCTGTTCGATGTAGACGTGCAAAATGCTCCTGCACGCAGTTTTTTCATGAGCCTGGTCGAGGGGACGGACTACAACATGGTCGTGCACCCGGATGTTGCGGGCACCATCAGCCTCACCTTGAGCGACGTTACGATTCCGGAAGTCATGCGTACCGTGCAGCTGGTTTACGGTTATGAATTCGAAACCACCCGGCGTGGTTTCATCGTCATGCCGGCGCGGTTGCAAGCACGCGTTTTCCACGTCGATTATCTGAACCTCAAGCGCGATGGGACGGCGCAGACCCGCATCAGTTCCGGAGAGTCGATGCGCGACGCCGACGCACTCGGCGGCGACGACGGGCCCGGTCCGGGAAGCCTCGTCAACACGGCAGGTTCGACCGACTTCTGGTTGGAAATGGACGTGGCGCTCCGGAACCTGATCGGCGATGCGGAAGGACGCAGCGTCGTGCTCAGTCCGCAATCGAACCTGATCGTGGTTCGCGGCCTCCCGTCCGAATTGCGCGAGGTCGAAGCGTATTTGCGGGACGTGCAGAAGAGTATGGTGCGACAGGTCATCATGGAGGCAAAAATCCTGGAAGTGGAGCTTTCGGAAACCTTCCAGGCCGGGATCAACTGGGCCGCCCTTGCAACGCCGGGCAGCCACGACATCACTTTTGGCCAGACGGGCGGCGGCGGATTGCTCTCAACGCCGCCGGTATCCGACATTTCCGGCCAAACCGGCGACCTGAATCCGGCCAATCCCGATCCCGTCAACGGCACCCTGACGTCCGCGTTCGGTGGAATGTTCACGATTGCCGCGACCGCCGGAGACTTCACGGCATTTATCGAACTGCTGCAGACGCAGGGAGACGTGCAGGTGCTGTCGAGTCCGAGAGTATCGACGGTGAACAACCAGAAGGCGGTCATCAAGGTGGGGAGCGAGGAGTTCTTCGTCACCGATGTCTCGACCACGACCGTCACCGGTGCGGGAGCGACCACGAGTACGCCGGACATTACGCTCACCCCGTTCTTCTCGGGCATCGCGCTCGATGTCACGCCGCAGATCAGCGGGGACGGGGACGTCATTCTCCACATTCGCCCCGCGGTGACCGAGGTCGTCGACCGGCGCAAGGAAATCGTCGTCGGAGGGTTCGATCAGTCATTGCCAATGGCATTCTCGACCGTTCGCGAGACCGACAGCATCGTGCGCGCGCGCAGCGGCCAGATCATCGTCATCGGCGGCCTGATGCAGGAATCGACCGAACTGCTCCAGGCGAGTACACCAGTGCTCGGCGACATCCCGGGAATCGGCCGCCTCTTCCGGCACAACCGCGAAGTGACGCGCAAAACGGAACTCGTGATTCTGTTGCGGCCCGTCGTCGTCGACCACGACGGCGTGTGGGACTATGCGCTTGGCCGGGTCGACGGCGACGACACAGGACGATGACCGCGGCAAGCGCACTGCGGCCCCGCCGGCGGTTGCGCCTCGGTGAACTGTTGCTCAACGCGGGCATTGTTTCGCAGGAGCAACTCGAACGGGCGCTGTCCGAACAGCGCAAGTCGAACTGCCGGCTCGGCGAGGCCCTCATCGACCTGGGTTTGGTGGACGAAGACCAGATCATTGGCGCAATTTCCGAACAGCTCGATGTTGCCCGCATCGACCTCACCGAATTCAAGCTCGATACGAAGGTGGCGCAACGCCTGCCCGAGATTGCGGCGCGGCGGCTGCGCGCGCTGGTGCTCGCCGAACAGGTCGATGGCTACCTCGTGGCTATGGCGGACCCGACCGACCTCATGGCTGAGGACGAGCTGGAACGCCAGCTCGGTCGGCCGGTGCATCCGGCGATTGCACGGGAACGCGACCTGTTGCGGGCCCTCGACCGCGTCTATCTGCGGCAGGCACAGATCGCCGGCCTCGCGGAAGAACTCGGCCAGGAAATTGCCGACGCGGGTTTCGAGGAGGACGGCTGGGACGGATCGGACGATTCCGACGCGCTGGTCAGCCGGCTCATCAACTCGCTGCTGGAAGAGGCAATGCGGGCTGGCGCGTCCGACATTCACATCGAACCAGGCGAGGATGTTTTAAGGATTCGCTTTCGCGTGGATGGCGTTCTGCGTGAGCAACCGGTAGGGCAAAAGCAGGTTGCCGCTGCGCTGGTGTCGCGCCTGAAACTTTCGGCGGGACTGAACATCGCGGAACGCCGCATGCCGCAGGACGGGCGGTTCCGCGTGACAGTGCGCGGCAAACTGCTGGACGTGCGCATGTCGACCATGCCGACGCAGCATGGCGAAACCGTAGTGATGCGCCTGCTGGACCAGAGCACCGGACTCCTGGATCTTGGTGAGCTCGGCCTGCCGGAAGAAATCGTCACACGGCTGCGCAACATTATCTTCAGGCCGAACGGAATGCTGCTGGTCACCGGGCCCACGGGCAGCGGCAAGAGCACGACGCTGTACGCGGCGCTGACGGAGTTGAATACCGAGGATCGCAAGATCATCACGATCGAGGATCCGGTGGAATACCGGCTGCCGCGCGTCAACCAGGTGCAGATCCAGCCGCAGATCGGCCTCGACTTCTCGCGCGTTCTCCGGGCCGCATTGCGCCAGGATCCCGACGTGATCCTCGTAGGCGAAATGCGCGATCGCGAAACCGTCGAGATCGGGTTGCGCGCGGCGATCACCGGCCACCTCGTGATGTCTACGCTGCATACCAACGATGCGCCGAGCACTGCGGTGCGGCTGCTCGACATGGGCGCCCCGGGGTATCTCATAGCGAGCGCCCTGCAGGCCGTGGTTGCTCAGAGGTTGATTCGCCGCCTGTGCGAACGCTGCAGCAAGCCGCACGAGCCCGACGCGCATGAACGGTTCTGGCTGGAGAGCGTGGCCGGCGCCGAAGCCGCGACGCAGACATATCGGAGGGCCGGCGGATGCATGGAATGCAACCAGACAGGCTACTCGGGACGGATCGGCATCTACGAACTGCTGGAGCTGGACAGCCAGCTGCGGAACGCCCTGCGCGGCGATGACGCGATGGCATTCGTCAACGCAGCCAACAGCGCGCCTTCATATCGGCCACTGCGGACGTCGGCGCTCAGCCACGCGCGAAACGGATTCACCACCCTCAACGAGGTGGTGCGCGTCGTCGGCGGAGACGCCTCGGTCCCGCAATAAGACGATGTCTCTCTTCATCTACACGGCGCGCGACCGCCAGCGCAATGCGGTCAGAGGTGAAATCGAAGGCCGCGGCCGCGACGAGGTCGCCGACCATCTGCTGGACCAGGGGCTCACTCCGATCACCATCTTCGAGCGCAAAGCGGGTGGCGAGAGCCTGGGCGCACTGCGCAGGCGCCTGTCACCAGGGCCGCAGCTTGTCGATCTCATTTTCTTCTGTCGCCAGATGTTCTCGATCTGCAAAGGCGGTTTAGCCCTGCATCGCGGGGTACGGACGCTCGCCCAGTCGGTGCGCAATCCAGCACTGCGTGCCGCGCTTTCGGATCTGCGGCGGCAAATAGAAGAAGGCCGCACCCTGTCGGAGGCCATGAGCGCCCACCGAAAAATATTTCCCCCGTTGATGGTTAATCTCGTTCGTGTCGGGGAGAACACCGGCCGGCTGGATCAGGCATTCGCCGAGTTGCAGCGAAATCTCGAGCTGGAACATGAAACACGGCGCCGCATGAAGGCGGCCATGCGCTACCCGATCCTGGTGGTCGTAGCGCTGATGGTCGCGCTGGCGATCGTGACGCTGTTCGTCATCCCGGTGTTCGCCGGCGTATTCGCGAACTTCGGCGCCGAACTTCCGTGGATGACGCGTGTGTTGATGGCGACGTCAGAATGGGCATTATCGTGGTGGCCTTTTCTGACGGTGATGGCGGTGGCGATGGTCCTTGCTGCCCGCTCCTGGCTCCGGACCGATCGGGGCGCCGAGACGTGGGGACGCTGGTCGCTCGGTATCCCGCTGTTCGGACAGATCCTGCTGAAGGCGACGCTCGCGCGTTTTTCGCGAACGCTCGCGATGTGCATGCGCTCCGGCATCGTCCTCGACCAGGGTGTGCAGGCAGTCGCCGCCGCGAGCAACAACCGGCATTTCGCGCTGCGCCTGTCCGCCATGCGGGAGCGCATCGCCCAGGGAGAATCCCTCACGTCCGCCGCGCGCCACGCAGCGCTCTTTACGCCGCTCGTGATGCAGATGATCACGACCGGCGAGGAGACCGGGCGGCTCGATGAAATGCTCGACGAATGCGCCGGTTTCTACGAGCGCGAAGTCGAATACGACGTCGGCATGCTCGGCGAATACGTCGAACCGGTGTTGCTCGTCATCGTGAGCGCGCTGGTGCTGATGCTGGCTCTGGGAATTTTTCTCCCGATGTGGGATCTCGCCAGTGTGGCGCTTTCCTGAGCATCACGAAGAAACTCGCTTTGTGATCTATTTCACTGAATTTTCTAGGAAAAATGATAAGTTATGTGGTCTCAACGCACACCGCCGGAGAGCTTGCCGGCAATCATTCCGGGGAGAGTCGAAATGCCTGAACTGACAGCAGTAAGCGGGAGAAACCGCGGTTTCACCCTGATCGAACTGGTCGTAGTCATCGTCATTCTGGGAATCCTCGCGGCGATCGCGCTGCCGCGTCTGATGTCGATGGAAGGCGAAGCGCGCACCGCCGTTGCCGACAGCCTGTACAACAGCATGCGGTCGAGCAGCAACATGGTGTATGCAAAGGTCGCGTCGGCCGGACAGTTGGCCACGGCGTCGTACGATATCGACCTCGGCGACGGGGTCATCATCAACGCCCGCTACGGCTATCCGAACAGCACCACCACGGTCAATCTCGAAAACCTGTTCGAGGACCTGTCGGATCGGGTGACTTTCGCGGGCAACACGGCGTTGCGCGAACTGAGGGTCGACGGACGGCAGAACTGCGGCGTTACCTATGCACGCGCGACAGGTGCCGGAGACCGACCCGAAATCGAGCGCGTAATCGACGGCTGCTGATCCCACGTTCCGAACGGTGCGCGAGACAGCGCGCGTCGTTCGGTGACGCCGCCGTAAAGAGACAGACCGGTGACAAGTCGTACTCCACACAGTGCCGGTTTCTCACTCGTCGAACTGATTGTGGTGATGGTCGTTCTCGGGCTCCTGCTCGCGCTTGCAATGCCGAGAATGGACATGAGCCGCGGCGCGGGTGAACTGGGCTTCAGCCAGCAGCTATTGACGGACCTGCGCATTGCACAGCGGCGCGCGCAGGCGGATCGCTGCGAGGTGCGGGTAACGATCACGACCGCCGCATTCCAGATCGACCAGAGGGTGGCGCTCTGCAGCGGACCGTTCACGCGCCCGGTTGCAGGACCGGGAGATGCGGCCGCGACGCTCGGCGGTGCGCCGCCGGAAGGAGTGTCGCTCTCCGCGGTGCCTGCCGTGTTCTACTTCGACGGCGACGGGACAGCACTGGACAGCGTCGGCGGTTCCCCGGTCAACGTAACAATCTACGCGGGCGTGCGACAAATACAGATCGTCGGTGCGACGGGCCATGTTTCCCTCTGACAAGGTCCGGGCGCAGCGCGGCTTCGCCCTCCTGGAGCTGGTCGTTGCCATTGTCGTCCTCGGCCTGATCTTCGCGGGCTTCGTCAGCGTTTACGGCACGGTCCTGCGGCACGGCGCGGAGCCGCAGTTGCAGACGCAGGCGGTCGCCGTCGCCGCGGCGTATCTCGACGAAGCGCTCCGCAGCCCCTATCGCGATCCCGACAACGGCCTGGTCTGCGGCTCGCAGGAATCGGAGCGGCCGCTGTTCGACAACGTCTGCGATTACGACCAGCTATTGTTCAACGGCTGCACCACCACATCCGGTGCCTGCCCGGTCGCGGGCGATTGTGCCTGCGACCGCGCCGGTGTGCCGGTTGACGGCCTGCGGGCCTTCGACGTCACCCTCAGCGTGAACCCCGGCAACCTTTCGGGTGCGAACGGTCTGCAGCTGCAGGTGCAGGTCGACCACGACGGACTCGGCGTCGGCGTCAGGCTGCAGGCGTTCCGCGCGGAAGACTGACGACCATGCAGCGCGGGTTCTCGTTGATCGAATTGATCGTCGCTCTCGTGATCGCCGGCGTCGTCGCTGCGGGACTGATGTTGTGGATGGCGAGGCCGTTACAGGCTTTGCAGGATTCTCACCGCCAGGCGGCCGCCATCGACCAGGCGGAACGCATCGGTTCGCGTCTCGCCGCCGAGCTGCCTGAAGCGCTGCCGAACAGCGTACGCATTGCGTGCGGGGGGCGCTGTCTGGAGTTCCTCCCGGTTGTGGCCATGGGCGACTACCGCAGCGCAACGCCCGGGGACACGCTGGACTTCGCGATCGCCGACGACCGCTTCGACGTTTTGATGCCGATGTCCGTCGTTCCACAGCCCGGAATGCACGTCGTCATCAACAACCAGAATGCACTGCCGTCGGGCGGCGCCAGCGCCTACAGCGAGGATGCAAACAATAACCACAGCAGCACGGTGGCGGGCTCGACGCTGCAGCAGGTTCGAATATCTCCCAAGCAGTTTCCAGCCCCGTCGGCCACTCAAAGATTCTTCATCGTCGAGGGGCCGGTGTCATGGTTCTGCCGACCCGCGGCTGGCGGCGGAGAGTTCCGTCGGTATTCGGGCTATCCGATCCAGCCAGCGCAACCAACAGCCATGTCATTGGGTAACGTTTTTGCAGAAGGCATCAGCGACTGTCGGTTCGATCTCGCTGCGCCGGACCTCGTGACGCTCCGCCTGCAAATCGTTGAGCCCGGTGGCACGCCGGTCGCGGTGCTCACACAAGTCAGTCTGAGGCATGAGCCATGATCCCGCCGCGCTTTGCCGCGCAGCGTTCGCCGCGGCGCACCGGTGGCGTTGTCCTGCTGACCGTCGTCTTCATCATGGTCGTGCTGGGGCTGGTCGCGGCGCTGCTCGCGGAGAGCCTGATGGGGCAGTACGCGACCGGAAACCTGGCGCGGCTCGAGCGGCAGGCGAGGTTTGCCGCCGCGAGCGGTATCGAATGGGGCAGGGATCGCGCGCTGCAGGCCGCGACCTGCGGCACGTCGCAGATTTCGATCGCCGACTTTACCGTTACCGTCACTTGCACGACGCTGCAGGTCACCGAGGGATCGGCCGTGTACGACATGTTCGACATAGGAGCCGAGGCGGTACACGGCACTTATGGCAATCCCGATTTCATACGTCGAAGCGCTCAGGGCCGCTACAGCAATCGCTGATTTCCCGGCCATTCGCCCCGCCTGAAACTTATATAGCCCCGGGCGTTCCAACGATGCATGAGAAGAACCAGCCATGTCGCCAGGGCGCCTGCAATCTCCGGATTCATTACTGCACTTTCCCGAGCCATGGTCCTGACAGCAATCCTCGCAGTGAGCGGTTGCTTCGATGAGGAAACGGTAGCCGCCGCCGAGGATCCCGCAAGCCATGAAGACTTTGCGCGCGCGCTCGAATCGAACGGGCTTGCCGGGACGGCTATGGGACAGGGCTGGCTCGAGTCGGCGCGGAACGCACTGACCGAGCCGCTGCAGGTCATCCCGCCATACGCCGAAAGTGGTGGATTCCTGGCGCACCGTGCAGGGGCGTTGGGCCTGATGTTCGAAGCCCTCGATGGGCAGACCCTGCGTTTGCACTTCGAGAGGCGAGGCGATCCGGCGGGCCGCGTCTTCGTGGAATTGTTCTACGCGCGGGAGCCGCTCGCCGAGGCGCGCCATGTCAGGCTACGTGGCCTGGGGCCTGACCAGTCCTCGCTGGAAGTCGAACTGCCGTACGACGGCAAGTACATCCTGCGCCTGCAGCCCGAGTTGCTCATCGATGCACTCTACAACCTGCGCGTCGAGCTCGATGCAGCGGTTCCGTTCCCCGTCGAGATCGAGGAAAACGCTGTCGGCAGTTTCTTCGGCGATCCGCGCGACGCGGGCTCCCGTCGGCACGAGGGCATCGACATCTTCGCGCCGCGCAACACGCCAGTCGTTGCCGTTGCCGCAGGGCGCGCGAGCGCCCGTAGCACGCCGCGCGGCGGCAACGTCGTGTGGCTCAGGACTTCGGGCCGCTCGTACTATTATGCGCACCTCGAAAAAGCAGCGTTCGCTGGGACACGCATGGTTGAAGCCGGAGAGATACTTGGCTTCGTCGGCAACTCCGGAAATGCGATCACGACGCCGACACATCTGCATTTCGGTGTCTATCGGAGGGGCCGCGGCGCCATGGATCCACTCCCGCGTCTCGCCGCAAGAGTGTTCGAACAGGCGCCGGAAGCGCTGGAATTTTCTCCTCGCCATGTCCGCACGCACGCAGGCAAACTGAACCTGCGAGCGGCGCCCGATAGGTCCGCCGAAGTGCTGCAGCAACTCGACGCGGGTTCGATCGTGAAGACGTCGGCGATACGCGGAGAATGGCTGCGCGTAACGACGCCGGCGAATATTTCAGGATGGATACACAAGGCCTACCAGGAAGAGCCATCGTCTCGCGGACGTTGGCAAGCGGTTGCCCCGACCCTGTTGCTCGACTCGCTGGGTAGCCGGCCACGTCCGGTCGCTCTGGTGGACGGGGATGATGAACTGGATGTTATCGGCAGCCATGCAACACACCTGCTCGTGCGCGCGGCGGATGGAGGACAGGAAGGCTGGATAGCCGGGCCGCTGCCGGATTTCGTTGCAGGGACGATCGTCGTTGCGTCCGATGGTGGGGACGGGAAATCGCGCTCCAGCGGAGGTTCATCGGGCGCTTACGAATAAGCGCCGTAGCTCCAACAGCGTTTTGACAAGGCCGATTCGCGGGCTGTAGGAGCCCGACCGCCATGGATGGCGGGAGTGCAGATCACGCACGGAGCAGTTATCTGCCGCACTGCGGGCGACCTTCGCCCCGCCCGGAGAGGTCGCCCGCGGTCGCCGTCCGTGAGCCAAACCGGATCGAGTTCGCAGCGATTTCCATAGGCGTGGGCTCCTACAGCGCTTCTACTGAGACCCTCTAGTGACGGGACACTAGCTATGACGCATCAACACCGGTATCGAGGCGCGGTTCAGCATGTAGTCCGTAACGCCGCCGAAAATCATCTGGCTGAACCGGCTGCGGCTGTAGGCGCCCATCACCAGCAGATCCGACTTCATGGACCGTACGGCTGAGAGGATTTCCTTGTTGTCGTCGTTCCCTTTCGTCGACACGCGTTCCGTCTGCACGCCCCAGCATTTCAGGTAGGCGGCGAGCTGGCTCGACTTCGGGCCCGGCCTGTTTTCCGGCCCGGAGCTGACGATCGACACATGCTGGGCGAGTTGCAACAAGGGCAATGCGGAGGCGACGGCGAGTGCGGCGTCCTTGCTCTGGTTCCAGGCGATACAGATTCTCTTGCCGACTGTCCATTCGCCGGCCTGCGGCAATATCAGCACCGGGCGCGACGACGCCATCAATGCAGACACCAGGAACAGGCGCGCGATGGAACCGTCCTTGCCCTCCGGGCGGGACACGACGAGGAGGTCCGAGATCGGGCCCATAATACCTATGACGCGTTGCGGCGAGCCAGTTTTTTCCATCCAGATCGCGCCGGGTTTTGCGCGAGGCGTCTTGTGCATGTCGAAGTTGTTGCGCTCCGCCAGTCGCGCAAACAACACGCGTGCAGCAGGCGCCGTCTGCTGTTTGCTGCGCGGTTTCCAGGCGGCGCGCCATTCCGCGTCGGCGCCGATCGCGGCATCGGTCAGGGTGGCCGGCAGCGAAACGTCGGAGTGACTGTGGGGCCTCACGTGGCAGCCCACGACGGTAGCACCCAGATCCCCGGCCAGCCCGAAGGCCTTGTTCAATGCGATGGCGCATTCCGGCCTGTCGGCGACTGGTACGAAGATTACTCGCATTTCGATGATTCCTTTCGTGGCTCGGCTGGTTATGCCCTGATTCGGCTAGCGGCCGCGTGGCCGGCGCAGCGCGCATTGTTATTAAGGCCGCGCAATCTTCTTATATCGGACATTGCATGGCAAATGGCCCGACGCATTGTTTCCAGTCGGCGCAGAGCCGCCGCTGAGGGATATACGAGGACGCGGCGTGCAGACGTGTAGAATAGTCCACCTGCACGCTCGACTGATCGGCGCGAGACGGCCGGGCAAATCTGAAAAAAGGGCGCTGCAGACCAAGAATCATGGTGGCGGCCGGTGAGCGAAGACCTATTTCACGGTTTCCGGCTAGGAGACCTGCGGGTCGAGCCGCTTAAGGGACAGGTAACGGGCCCGAACGGCTCGCGACACATGTCGCCGAAAGCGGTCGAGGTGCTTTTGCGCCTCGCACGAAGTCCCGGCGACGTTGTCGGCCGCGATACCCTGCTGGATGACGTGTGGGGCTCCGGGCAGGGGAGCCCGGAAGCGTTGGGTCACGCCATCAGCGCATTGCGATATGCGCTCGATGACCACCCGACGAACCCGCGCTACATCCAGACACTGCCGAAACGCGGCTATCGCCTGCTGGTGGAGCCGGGATCGCTGCACGAAGGGACAACGGGAGAAGCGAATTCGGCAGATGGCAATCCTCACGCCAATGCCCGTTTCTTCACCGAGCTGAAGCGCCGCGGGGTTGTTCAGACCGGCCTCACCTATATCGTCGTCGGCTGGCTCCTACTGCAGGTGGCGGACGTTACCTTCGACCAGCTCATGCTGCCGCGGTGGTTCGGTACCTTCATCATCGTCCTCGTCATCGCAGGTTTCCCGATAGCGCTGCTGCTCGCATGGTTCATCGAGATCGTCGAAGGCCGCGCGGTGCTCGACAGGCGCAAAGGTTCAAAACCGCCGGCCAGAATGTTCAGCCGCCCATACGCAGTAATACTCGGCGCCCTGGCGCTGGCTTCCGTCGGCGTGTTCGCGTACGACCATTACATCGGGCTACCGGACAGCGAGGCGGCGATTCGCACCGAGGAGCTGGTTCGGACGGCCGAAGCAGCTATCGAGGCAGAGGCGCCTATCGAGCCATCTTCGATTGCGGTCCTCCGGTTCCTGAACATCGATGGCAGCGAAGAGTCGGAAATCTTCAGCACCGGGCTTGCCGAAGACGTCATGAATCGCCTCGCCAAGGTGCCGTCACTGCGTGTGGCTTCCAGGGGTGATTCGTTCTCTTTGCCGCAAAACGCGTCATCCGGGGATGTGCGCAAGAGGCTGCGGGTGAATTATTACCTGGAAGGAAGCATCCGGCTGACGGACCGTCTGCTTCGCGTCGTGATCCACCTCATCAATTCCGAGACGGGCTTCCGGGTACTTTCGAAAAGTTTCAGTCGTGATCGAACCGAGTTTTTCGAAATTCAGGACGAAATTACGAACCTCACCGTCGCCAATCTCCGTGTGGCGCTGCCGTCGGAAACTCAGCTGGTTCTGAAAGCGCCGATGGAGAACCCGAGCCTTGACGTCTATCTGCTTTACCGGCGGGGAATCGAAGTATTGGGCCGGCCTATGACAGCCGCATCCCTCGAGGAGGCGCTCGGATGGTTCGAGCGGTCGCTACGACTCGATCCGGACTTCGCCGCTGCTCACGCCGGCATATGCGGGGCCTACGCCGAAGGCTACCGGGAGATCAGCGACCCGCAGTACATCGAGCAGGCCGAAACGTCCTGCGCGGTGGCGCTTGATCGCAATCCGAATCTCGAGGTCGTGCATCTCGCTCTGGGAAGCCTCTACGCTGAAACGGGGCGCGATGGCGATGCCGAACGTGCCTTCCAAAGGGCTTTGGAAATCGATGCCAACAGCACGGAGGCGCTCCGGGGCCTCGCCGAAGTTCACTACCTGGAGGGGCGGCTGGAGGAAGCGGAAAAGATGTATCGCCAGGCGATCGGGCTGAAACCGGGCGATTGGGGGACGTATAACGCACTGGGATGGTTCCTGTTCCAGACCGGGCGCTATGACGACGCAGCAGAGCAATACCGCAAGATCATTGCGATGGATTCCGGGAACATGCAAGGCTACTCCGACCTGGGGGCCGCGTTGATGTTGTCGGGAAATTTCGAGGAGGCGGTGACGGCATTCCTCCGGGCAAACGAGATCGAACCCCGTCGAAATACGTACAGTAACCTCGGGCTGATGTACCACTACCTTGGGCGGACAGACGAGGCGGTCGCGACGCTCGAGAAGGCTATCGAACTCTCGCCGCAAGACCACCTGGTATGGGGCAACCTGGGCGACGCATTGGCCGTCACGGAAAAGAAGGAGGAGGCGCAGGCTGCTTTCAGGAAGGCCGAAGAGCTGGCGCAGGTTGCCCTCGGTGTAAACCCTGTGAACGCGGGAGCGCTGATCGATCTTGCGTGGATCAAGGCGATGCTGGGCAAGACGGAGGAGGCGCACAGAGCGATTGCCCGAGCCGCTGAAATCACGCCGGGCGACCCTTACGTATACTTCATAAACGCGCTTATCGCGGTGCGCTCAGGTGATACGGCTGCGGCGCGCGCGAACCTGCAGGCAGCAATCGAGACCGGTTACCCGCCGAAGCTGATTGCCGCCGAGCCGCATTTGAAATTGTTGAGAAATGAGCCGTGGTTTTCGGCTCTGACAAAGCAACAGGTTGCTGATAACAATCCGGACGGGTAGCAGGTTCCGGGAATACAGAATAAGGGAGCGAGCAATGAACAAGATATTCATCACGTTGACCGTGGGGCTGATAGCGAGCGGTTGCGCAGGTAAGGACCCCATAAACGGCGATTCAGACCCGGAGATCAAGTGTCAAGACCGGAACGTTACGGTCCTCCATGCGCGTGGCTTTCTGACCGCGCACCCCGAATATATTGTGGTATGCCCGGGCCAGAGAATCCTGATCAAAGTGGTACCCCCTGTCGATCCGGGACAGGCCAGAACAATGGCGGGGGGTGAAAATCAGGAGGCGCGCTGGCTGAACAGTGCAAACAAGCAGGACCGACACAGAACGATTATCCAGATACCCGACGCCAAAGATGTCGAAGAGGGTGAATACAAATACAGCATCACGATAGACGGAGTTGGCACTTTGGACCCGCGAGTGCGCGTTTCTAAGAGAATTGCCGGCTCGCCCTGAAGGACCGGTTAGGCCCTAGTCCCGTTCGGGTCGTCGGTCGATAGAGGAGACCGCTTCAGCCTGTGCCGGATCTTCGCGGCACGAGCCTGGCTGCAGGCGGCTTTCGATCGCGCATTGCAGGTTGAAGTCGTTCATGCCGTACAGCGTCTCGACCGCATCGCGGTCGTTCAGCGAGTACTTGATCGCGAGGCCGAAGGAGAAGCTTGCGCGGCTTGCCTTGTCCGGGGTCATGTTCGTGTGTCGTGATTCGACAGCGATGGCCGGCGAGACGAGTTCCGCGACCGGGACTTCGGTGTACTGGAAGGGCGCGAGGTTGAGCCGTGTGCCGAGTTTGGCCGCGGTGCTGATCTGCGAGTTGTAATAAATCGACACGGACTGGACATCGACGAATTCGTCGGTCTTGTTCTTGAGCACGAGGCTTCCCTGGTAGACGGCGACGGAAAGCTCGCGGTTCTCCTCTGAGAATTCCGGGAACAGGTGTTCGAAGTCCCGTGACAGGATCTCGATGTCGACGGGCAACAGAATCAACCCGTCCTGGTTGCGCGCCA
>Ga0268386_10000848_pt1 | contig 20241 bp, 17 predicted proteins | sample RVTome_15_FD_200260 | JGI IMG/M metagenome (GOLD analysis project Ga0268386, IMG submission 200260) | Soil microbial communities from uranium-contaminated site in the Upper Colorado River Basin, Wyoming, United States - RVT150D86... ...
GGTGATCTTCACTACACCACCCTCGCCGTGCAGGTAACTGCTGACGTAGAGATTGTGATCCCGGTCCAGGGCCAGCCCCTGAGGCCGTCCTAAACCGCTGGCGATGGCCTGCACCTCACCATCAGGTGTGATGGCCATAATGCGATCATACCCCGACAGCGTTGGATAGCTGACGTAGAGCCGGTCCTGATCCCCAAAGGCGAGGTGATAGGCCGTGATGCTCGGCTCCAGCTTGGCCAGCACCTGGGGAGCGCCACTATTGGAGAGCCGATACACGGTGCCACTCCGATCTCCGGCGTGCAAACGACCCTGAGAATCGAAGGCTAAGCCGGTCACAATGCCGAGATCTTCGGCTACTGTCGACACCGTGCTGCGTTGATCCACGCGCAGAATCTTCCCCGTGTGGCGGCTGCTCACATAGAGATCGCCATCGGGGCCGAACGCGAGCGCCGTGGGGTTGAGAATGCCGGAGACAAAGGGCTCGACTTCGCCACTTGAGGAAATGCGGTAAATGGAGATCGGTACCTGCTGACCTCGGGTGCCGCTGATCGTCGTGTAAATTCGCCCTGCACGGTCGATCGCTGGATTGGCCACCGGATGAAGATTGTCCGCCAGCAGAGTGGCGGCCGCAAACGCGACTGTGTTACTGGTCATCTCATCTTGCCGCAGATGCAAATTCGCCGTCTCAGTTGCCGCGGGATCGATAGACGGCACCGTGCCCAATACGACCGTCGGGCTGGCAAGGGCCGGCCGCGCCGCCGTCGAGCCGAAAACGAGTTCGCACGCATCGAGGCGGTCGGCATCGATGCCGTGGCAGTCCACCTTAATATGGCCGCCCCGCACCCCGGCCTGAGGACTTACCTGGTCGATCGTGATCGTACGCATGAGTGACTTTCTACTCCGCGATGCAATGTCAACCCCACATGAAACATTACACGATAAAGGCCCGCTTTTCCTGGTATAACTCTCGGTTCCGTTCATGTAATTCACGCAATTGCGCGACCGACGCACCGGGCCATAAGTGATGCTCAAGATGGTAAAAACTGTTGAAGGTCAACTTGTTCAATAGAGGGCTCGTCACCGTGCGCGATGAGCGGTACCGGGAGGCTTCACAGCCGTAATGCTCGATCAGATTCCGAATGCCAATCACAAATACCGTGCCCAGATATACCGGCAGAGCCCAGAAAAATAACATCGTGGGCAGCATGCCCAACAGATAGCCCAGACCGAATAAACTGTAGAGACCAGCGGTATACGCCACATAGTTGGTCAGCAGACGCCGCCGGTTGGGGTGTTGGATGATGTGCCGCACGTACCAGCGCACCGCGTAATAGGGCCAGACGATCAGATACCAGATGGGATGGAAGGGCTTGCCGTGCTTGGTCAGGGTGCATACGGGATCGAGTTCCGGAATCTGAGCAAAGCGGTGATGTTGCAAGTGAACGGTTTTAAACGTGTGAAACGACACCAAATTCAGCGGGCAAAGCAGGCGTCCGAACACGGCATTCGTTTTGGCCTGGGCGAAGATCGTATTGTGGGAGAGTTCGTGAATGACGCCATAAAAGTATAAGTGCAAGAGACTGAGGGGAATGAGAAACCATGGCGCCCAAGAGGTGTCGCGGTTCAGCAGCGCCAGGCTGAGCGTTACGATATAAAGGACCATGACACTCATCATAACTCTAAACTTTTGTACATCCTTGATCCAGGCACGCATGCTCCACTCCCTCCTGGAATCGGATCGGTTGCCATTCATACGCGTCGTTAATACCATAACGGGAGACAGCTTGCTGAGAGCGTTCAACACTCGCCCGGTGGGCGACCTCCGGTCGCGCCATTTAGGGGCGTCAACTAAATGCAGGAGGCGCCGACGATACCATGGCGCCCGCACTACTGAGGGGCCGATTGGTGCTAAAGGTCGAAAATTGTTTGGCTGTATTGGACCCATGGCATTGCGGACAATCTTGTGCCGCGTTGGATTGGGCGCTCATGATGAGGCGTTCAAATGTGGCACAGCAGTCTGCACACTGAAATTCGAAAATGGGCATCTTCTCTCCCTTCCGCACGACCGGGAAGACCGGTGAACCGTCTTCCGGATAGATAATTTTAGTAGTTTACAAATAGGTTTATAAGATTGCAAACCGCAAACAGGATCACATTACCTTTGCCTTGGTGAGGTCGCTGGGCGTGATCATGCATCAGGGGTGAAAAAGTTAGCCTACAACTGCCTATGAATTGCGACGTTTCTATTTTTTGGCCTTACGGAAAACCCCATTTTCACACCCTATCAGACTGTTTTATATGTACTTATAAATATTATATGTCTGGCTGAGGTCAAAGCTGGGTATAATGATTTCGGGATTTGTATGGAGTCCTACTGATGATTTCAAGAGTTGTTTTTACTCATGATAACCCTTTGGCTTACAGGATGATTAGTGCGCTACTGCGTCTATAGGGTGTTGCCTGTGGGGCTGTATACACGCGGTCGCTTGAGGGTTAAACCCGAGATTATGGGCTGGAGGCAGGTACATTATCCGGATGGAGTGACGACGGAAGACGCCATAGAAAATTGCGCTGGGCTCTCTATGATGTGAAGCATATGTTGTTGTTACTGGCTCTCTTGATTCGCTGCAAACCATCAACTGTTGCAGATCATAATAATCATTCTCTTGGAATAAGGTGCGCGTTGATGCAAGGGTGTCGATGGATACGGTCGATGGAGTGGGCACACGTTGTCCGAGGTGGGTTGTTGTTGGGGTGGATCACATGTTGGGGCGTGGCGTGTACCCCCACTCTTATGGATTTACCTGATGCGGCGTCGAATTCACCCGAGACGTTGGGCCAACAGACGTACCGCATTGGCCCTGAGGACGTGCTGGAGGTCATGGTGTGGAAAAATTCGGATCTCTCCCGTGCGGTCAGCGTCCGACCTGATGGCAAATTCTCACTGCCGCTGTTGGGTGAGGTGCGGGCCTCGGGACGGACGGTTCCCGAGGTGGCCGCCGAGATTAGCGAGCGTCTGCAGGCATACTACAGAGAACCGCCGAAAGTGTCGGTGATGGTCCAACAAGTCAATAGCCATGCAATCTATGTCATGGGATCGGTGGGGCAGCCCGGGAAATATGTGGTCAAGACGGGTACGACGTTTTTGCAAGTCCTGGCGTTGGCGGGTGGCTTTACGGACTTCGCTGCTCCCAATAAGATTGTGCTGCGGCGTCATGGTGCCGACGGCGAGGAACAAGCGTTCCGGATACGTTTCAAAGAGGTGGTGGCTGGTCGGGCGCAAAATGTTATGATGCAGCCTGGTGATACCGTGATTGTCCCTTAGAGATGCCACAAACGGTGGGGGCTATACGCTTGAACTGGATCGCTCTGCTTGGCGCGGCATGAATGAACGGGCATTTTGGCTTCCGTCACACGGATAAATCATAGAGGTGTGCCGGAGCGTGGCGGAACATGGGGTAAAAAAAAGGCGGCGGCCTGTTTCTAGGCCGCCGCCTTTTTGTATGCGCAAGGGGCGAGGCGGGTGTTTGAGCAATGTCTTGTTAGGCGTGTTGGCCTCGTTGACGTTGGAGAAGGAATCCTAACCCTGCAAGTCCGGAACTGAGTCGGAGTAGGGTGCTAGGCTCTGGGGTGGCGATGACTATCAAATCCATGCTCAATAAGAAAAGATTCTATCCTCGCTTACGCCGTGGGGCTGGGGGAACACCCAACATGCGCCTCAAGGCGAAGCCGACCGGAACACTCGCTGATGGTCGCTGCCCCAACACCTCGCTTGAGGTCAAAGAGATAGAGGGTGGCAACGACCTGATAATTGATGTGCTGAAGATATCTGCAAAACCCAACCGCTTGAATCAAGCAAGAAAAACCTCTGGAAGGCTGAGCGAAGCCCTGAATAAGTCCGGTTTAATATAATGCTCCACTGCAATCCGGCAGAGGCTATAACGATTCAGAGCAAATCGCTGATTCACGCCGCGAAAATAAGCCACTGCTATGCGATACCCTGTTTCTTGAACAGCTCTAACGACTTTCTCCGTCACGATCTCACGATTACCGACCGGATAGGCGAATACGCAAGGAGCTGTGCCAGTCTCGTGTCTGATGGCTTCCTTCGAGTCAGCGAGTTCGCTGATTAGTTGCTCATCGGATACCTGGTTTAAGATGGGGTGTGTGACCGTATGAGAGCCTATTTCCATGCCATGACTAGCCATGTCACGAATCTGCTCCCACGTCATCACGCGACTATCTGGTGCTCCCTTTGGAGGAAAGCGGACTCCGGTCAGGTTCCGAAGCGACTCTAGCCAGTCCAATCGAGTGGCATTATCGACTCTTTTCATGGCCTGTAACACAGAAAAAACAGCCTGCCGCCTAGATGACAAGTCATCAAAGTCCAGCACGAGCCCACCCTTCAGTTGTACACAGGTTTCTTGGGTGGTGAGAACCATGTGACAGACTTCATCGAACCAGAACGTACCCGTACCACCGATATAACCGCTGGAAACAAAAAAAGTAGCTGGAACGCCCGCATCCCTCAGAATTGGGAACGCAATTTCGTAATTATCAGAAAAGCCGTCATCAAAGGTCACCAAGATGGGATTCGCAGGTAGGGGACAGCCATCATCGAGAAACTTCACCAGATCTGAAAACCGAATAGGTGTAAAGTGTTTGCAAATATAATCTACTTGCCAGCGAAACTGTTCCGGTGTGGCGCTAATCAGATCGACATCGAAAGGGTACGTTGCATCAAAGTCCCGCACCCTATGGTAGGCGAGAATAGGCACGTCGTATGCACACATGGAACGCAGCCCCTGGATCACCTTATGGAAGCCAACCACACAGAATACTCTAGCTGCAAGCTCTCGTTTGCTCACCTATTACACTCCTCTTGACGCGTTGCATGCATTGTCTCAATAGTTGCACTGTTTGACTCATTGTAAATAGGAGAATCAGCCATGTCCCTTTACAAGTCCAAGAAACAGTAACGGCAGTATACATGGGAGTTAGTCGCGTGCCATAAGTATTCTTATAGGAATTTTGTTTGCCCTGCATGAAATCGTATGCTGAGTCACCGTTTGAAATTAGCTGTTCGATGGCGATGCTATGACCAACGACACCAGGTGAAAGCCGCTTTGCTCCATTATCATCGATACCACTTTGGTAGTAGTATTCTGTCCCCTTGAAATAGAAATTATAGATTATTCCGATCACGCGATTTTCGACTTCTAATACTCTGAGACGCAGCTGTCGCGACTCCAGGGTCTTGTGCATGATATTTTCATGAAACTGCCGAAATCGATGAGCTTCAAAAACGCCTCTCTTGCCCTTCGCTGTCCAACGGGATTTATTCAGCCGCGCCATAGTCTCTATGATCTTTGGTATCTGACTAGCATGAGAGACCTGTGTACATCGAGCGCCAGAGCTTTGCTCGAACCGTCGTCTTTTCTGACGTATCTGGTTTCTCATGCTTTTGCTAAGCCCTGTCAGATACTCGTTCCAATCCGTTGGTAGGTTGACACAATGCCGGTATCCGGACACAGAAATTTGGACATGACGTCCCATATAGCCCATTTTTAGTAGCCTAGTGAGAACCAGCGAATCGCATAGCAAATAGTCCAAAGTGGCAAAGTCCCATTCATGTGCCGTGTCGCGAATGGCACGAGCAATACCTTCAATGCCCGTCTCGACTTCTTCTTGGTCAATCAGCACATCAAGATACTCGGTACAGACTTCTTCTTCTTCGGGTTCTCCTGTTCCTAAAAATCTGAGTTCCCGTCCAGATGAACCTTCTCCACATCGTTTGATATAAAGAGGGGCAATGCCGATGGGTCGCCCTTTCCCGTTATAGACCACGACGGTCAACAGACGATCGATTTCATCCGTGTAAACCAACGTCCAGGTGGACATCCATTCCCAACCCAGAAAGATAGTGGCCTGATTGGAGGCAGTATGGATTGTCCTCCAAATACTTTCCAACACCATAAATGCTTCAGTATCTCTGATGATTTCAAAATGCATGCTCAGGTCTCGCATAATATATGATTAATACTCTAAATATTATCAATATGGTTAGAGAACCGCATGTCGTTGGGAAATCGGAACTCGATTGCTTCATCAGAATCATGAGTCAGCAATAGCATGCTATCCAGACCAGGTGCATAATAGGTTTTCGTCAATTTTTTCTTGTTGGCGATCGTCAAATCACGTTCACCTTGCCAACCTATTAGTCCGGCTAGACCCTGCACAGTCTGAATTATGGCAGGATTATTTTGGAAGAAATCTACAATTTTCCCCGAGTAATTGAGTATAAAATAGTAAGGAGTTGTTGATAATTCGTTGCAATGATAAACGGAGGCTCCCCACATCCATTTGCTCTGGTAGATGCTATCGCTCAGGAAAGGTTCGCTGATCATTGTATCCATAAAACTCAATCCTTTTTCTCTAGCAATAACAATACAAAAATAATAAAGTGCCATTTGTGCATCCAACCTATTGTATTGCTCATCAGCATCCATAATGCCAACACGACGAAACATTAGGGACCTATCTTCAGGTATGCATAAAGCACCAGCAATATCTTTATTTTTATGAACTATTAAAACAAGAAATCCAATATCAAAGAATTTCTTCATTTCTTTATATAGATCTAATTTTAGATTAATTTGGCTAAATTTTTTATTTATATAAGGGAGATACATTTTATGGTAAAATAAATTGAAATCATGAATATTATTTGAAACTCTGAAAGTTAAATCATATTTCTTTCCTACTTGATTGGCAAAGTTTTTCCTGCTCTTCTTAAATTTCTTTTTCACATCTTCCCAACTACCAGAAATATCTATAATCTGTCCAACATTGTGGACTGATCGAAAGTGAGAATAGCTTTCGCATAAATGCATGAATTTCTTTGGCAGACAGACCAGAGCCATGTCAAGATGTTTTTTTTCTCGCTCAATCAAATTATGCAATTTTGAAAAAAGAATAATTTCATTCTTTATGACTGCTGGGGGCTCTTGATAAGCATGCTCTGATAAATAAGTACGAAAGGAATGGTCTCCTACGAAAAGGAATCTGAAGGGTTCTTTGCTCCCCTTCAAATTGCCTTCTGTAATGATTGCCCTCCCAACAAAATTTGAGATTAGTGGGCTTGCAATATTATTTAATTTCCTAACGATACGCAATTGAAGATTCTCCGAAGTCTACGCTGTAATATCAATGGGAAAAACGATAGGAAAATCTCGCTTTGGCTCTTGGTATACCCTGGGACAAAAGAAAGTGCTTGCTTGAAGCACTTACGAGCCTTTCTCGATGCCCCATACTCAAGATTAATCTCTCCAATAACATGATAAAGTTCGGCCAAACGCAAGTTCACATCGCTTGTGTTGGCCTCATAGTATTCTTTATCTGCATAGGCCCAATCCAAGACGGCTTGTAGAAAAACTCGATGGATTTCAAGTGCAGTTTCTATTTTTTCTTTTGACCAAGATTGAAGGTGCATGGAAACCTGTTTTGGATGGTACCGATATAGGTAAGTCGGCACTTCCAAAAAAGCAGTCTGATAGAACTTACAAATCCGAACCGTGAACTCATAATCTTGAGCTACTCGGTAGGCCTCATTCTGGAGTCCTGTTGTTGGTAAAATGTCCTTTCTAATCATAATCGTTGGAGAGGGCATGATCGGATCTTGAATCACATATTTAAATAGATTGCCTATGTAATATCTAATTGGCTCATGGAGTATGTTGCTATCAAATTCGCCACTGATTGAAAAAATATCCTCATAATTCCATCCTTTTCGGTCGTAGATACGATGATAGGATCTAAGATGTCTCTCCTCCAAAATAGTGCCGCTATCATCTACAGAAGACCAATCAGTAAACACCATACCCGCTTCCGGATAACACTCCATAAACTCTGACTGCAACTCTAACTTATATGGTAGATAGGTATCATCTGCGTCCATGAAGGCAATATACTTTCCAGTAGCAGCCCGCATACCAACATTACGCGCATGAGCGGTACCTATATGGTCTGTTTTGATATAGCAAATCTTGTTACCAAATTGAGTCACTATCTGTGTAGTATCATCGGTGGAACCATCGTCTATTAATATTATTTCAATATTGTGATATGTCTGACACAATACACTATTTATAGCATTGGATATGAACTCACCAAAGTTATAGGCAGGAATAATTACACTGATCAATGGTTTGGTAGACATCTCTTCTCCTTAACTAGACTTTTGAAGTCCAATAAGTTGAAGATGTAGAATGCATCTGAAATACTAAGTGACTGTACAAAATTATTTTTATACGCCTTCGAACAGGGTATGACGAATATGGCATCGTTGCTTGATTCTCCCAAAAAAAATATGAATTTGATTCTGTACAGATACTTATGTATAAGTCCTTACAAGCAAGAACTACTTTCCTGCTAATCTGGATTCCCATGAGAACGAAAGCTCCAAATTCCTGAAGCAATCGTGGGTTTGAAGTTCAAAAAAAGACCTAACACGCAGAACAGACCGTTCTGCAAAGAGTAGGAAATTTTGGGAAAGTTATATTATTACTGGAAAACCCGGCGTTTTGGAGTCATTTTCGTTGGTGTCTCTTCTCATCATGGGAATTCAAGCTAGTCTATCCTTGCAATGGGTCATAATCGCTATCCCTGGGGTATCCCGGTAGCGACAGCCCTGGGGATGGAGGAGGCGTGTCGGCTCTCGTTCCGCCGACAATAATACTCAAGTATTGCAGTCGCTGTTTGATATTGACCTGCGTCTCAAACCCTAGTAGGTCCTGAGCCCGAATTACATCGGCTTGCGAGTGTGCACATCGCAAATACGTGGGGGCAGACAGTTGGTTTGCAGGCAAGACGCGCTTGATCTCATTTCTGGAGCCACCGTTTGAACTGGCGGATAGGCTGAATCGCTGCTAGTGCCTGCCTACCTAGTGTCGTCGTCGCGTACAATCCAGAAGTGAGTAAGCGACGCCACATCCAGACTTCTTCTATGAATGATCCCTGAGATGCCCCACTGTCAATGTACTCAAGAGCCTCGCAGAGCATCGGTGCTTGACGAATCAGCTCTACCTCGTTCAGGAGCCCCGGTGCCATCTTGGCGTAGTCCGGATTCCAACCGAGTTTAAAAGCAAAGCCGGCATTTCCAGAGATAAGATTGCTCGTTGAAGCAATAATCTCATCGTTGACACACAACTCGGTAAAAAACGTCCGTCCGCAGCTTCCGAAACCGTCTATCATTTCCCGAAAAAAACGCTCGTCTTCGGACCGCGAGCGCAGCGAGGTCCCCTTCTGACCTTTCCAACCCAAGTGTTCCAGCTCGATAAATCGGTCAATGCATGTCAAAGGCAACTCTTTCCCATGCTTCATTCTCCAGTTCACCTCACCGCGATCACTGAGACGGCGCATACGTCGTCGATGGTCCTTGCGACGGCTTGCCAGCTGACTCTTGAGGTAGGGTTCACCGGCTTCGTTCGGTACTAAAATGGCACGGTATATGCGTCCGTATTCGAACCATCGTAAACCACGGCCTGCCGCCGTAATTGCCAACAGTTCGGCGAGTGGTCCTTCCGCTGCTCGCTCCGTGAACTCGACACCATGCCAATCGGTATCGGCGCCGCAAAAAAAATCTAAGAATGTCTGTAGCACCGCTGCCGCATATTGTTGGTCAACAAGCAGCCCCGATAAATAAGAATGGCATGAGCGGTAAGCGACAAGATGGCGCAATGGAAAGCGCTTCGTTGCCGCACATAATTGGAACACGCCAACTCCAACAATCTCACAGGTGCTACCCTGATCTCTCTCGACCAACACGATCAGAATCTGCGCCGCCGGATCTAAATGTCGGATGGCGGGCAAAACGAAGTGCGGTGACAGATAGGCATTTGCCTCAAGCGCGCGGTCTTCCAGGTCGGCCCAGGCAGCAACTATCGCCGGACAAATGTCGCGGGGTGCAGCGGTTCGCACCCGAAGCCCTGCGGATTTTGTAACGTGGGGTATAGGTTCAATGGTTCTGAAATCTTGTATCTCTGACCCCGAACTTCCTAATTTCACCGTGAAGACTCCCTCTGGTTGTCCTGTGATAGCCAGCAGCCTCGCGCTATCATCCGTCATAGCCTAACTCCATTGTATGAGTTTAGCTACATACGGCTTTCCGCAAAGTCGTTCATGAAATCTACGCATTTTTAATGGCTGATTGACTTCATGGTTCTCACTCTATCAAATCATTAGACATCGTCGCTTCAAATGGGGCATGGTTCCCTTTCAACCCCACCAGACGATCACCAGAAAGAAGCTCACTATGTCCCCCATGAAACGATTCACTAACAAACAAGTTGATGCCTGAATCTGAAATCTCAAAACCTGTTAATTCTAAATAATGATATGCTACATCAGCATACATCACAACATGAAACTCTATCATTAAAATATCAGAATCAAAGGTTTAAATAAATACTTGTAGATCTTTATTATGGGATTGATCATTAGAGATTGAAGGCTCACTTTTTTTTAAAGAAATGAGTTCTTTAAAAACTGATTTATTGAAATAAAACGATAATAAAGAATAAGTAGTTATTCCTACAATTATGCAAATTAATAGTGATATAATATCATGATACATATTTTGAATTAGGTACTGTGTTAATTTGACAGTAAAGTACATAACTACACTAGATAGAAGTGGAATTTTTATAGTGTTGAAAAACTGTTTTAATGGGATGTTGATTGAATGGCAGATTTTGCATACTACGACTATGTATATGGAAGAAAATCCGATTAACCATGAAAATGACAATCCTTTTATTCCATAATGTGAGCCTATATATATAGCTACAGACATGGTTATTATAATTAATATTGTGTTTTTTATTAATATATTCGTCTGATTTATTCCCTCTAAAACTGGTGAAAATAGTTCTTCACTAAAACGAAATGGCATTGCAAGACTAAGAAAAGTTAGAGGCACAATGGAATCTAGCCATTTATCTCCAAAGACAGTAGGGATAAATAAAGCTGCTATACTGGATATGCCAAAAAATATAGGAAGAATAATATACATACCTAAGCGATGACTCTTTAAAAAATATTGTTGAACCTTATCAAATGATTCTTGTATTTGAGAATATGCAGGTAATGCCACTTGTTTTAAGGATGGAATCACTTTGGAGATTGGAATGGCAGCGATGAATACTGCTACCTGATAAGAGCCGACATCTGCTGTCGATAAAATCAGCCCTGCGATGGCGATGTCCAAATGAGCATATATATGCCATAATACGCGATGAATCGACACACTGCTTCCGAAGCTTATTAGGCTACGAACTTCCTGAAAACTTATCTTTGGCCATACTAATATGGGGCTGTACCAGTACTTAAGTATGGTTTGAATGCTAAGTCTCACAACTTCGCCATATACGAGTGCCAAGAAGCCCATACCTTTACAGGCCATAATCAGTGTTGACAGGGAGCTTATTGTTTGGCTAAAAATATTAAAAAAAGTAAGGCGTTTAAAATCCATCTCTCTTGTGAGAAGCGCTGACGGGATCATTTGAAAGGCAATGATCAAAAAGCAGTACGCTGATATGCGAATCGCTTCGGCCATACGAGGCTCATCGTATAAACTCGCAAGAGTATCAGCACTCAGTAATAAGATGATAAACAAAACAAAATTTAGAGCAAGAATTACCGTAAAGAATTCGCGAAGTGCATTCTTTGATATATTTCTTTTCTGGATGACAGCAGAGCCAGGTCCAGTAATTGCAAACATCCATAAAAAATCAAGATAAAAATCTGAGAGTGCAACAATTCCAAAATCTGTTGGAGTCAATAAGCGGACCACCCAAAACGTGACACTCCAACGTATTAACTGAACGATAATTTTCCCAACAGCAACCCATTTTAAAGATTGAATAACCTTTTTTTTAATATCTTCTGACAAGTTTTTCTCAAGTGTTGATGATAAAACCATCGGAATACCTTTTTTCCCAAAAAATTATGCAATCTCTGCTTCGATTTGGACTTAATATTCTGATAATTCCATGACGTATGTCAGTTCAACCTGCATCGTCTAGAGGTATTGACCAGCACTCTGGCGGATAGCAGTCCGTAGGGATGTCAAAGAGCTGTGCGGGATGTGTTTGAATTTCTTTAAGAGGCGGACCATTTCGGGTACGTTCACCTCAATGTTCATGGGCGTTTCTCCTTTCTTATAGAGATCTTAATCAGCCCTGTATATAAAGGAGAAGAGCTCAGTTTTTGCATCTCATCAGATTTCACACACAATGCTTTACACTGCCGAGTCTGGAGTCAATGTGAGAGTTAAACCCTTTGAGGTATGAAATTATAGCCTGGGAATATAGCATTTTATTGTGGAAATAAAGATTACATGTGATAACAGATAGTACAGCGAGGATGGCGGTCATGAATGGCGTGATGAGGCGATAAATTCAAGCGTTTCCCGGATGCCTGCTTCGATGCTGACCCGAGGCGTCCACCCCAACTTTTGCTTCGCTTTGCAGTTGCGATACGCTCGCGATTTCCACATACTATCCACCATATAAGGCCTAAAAACTAAAGGCAGATGACCCTGTGTTTTGTTGCTATACAGTTCATTCAACTGGCCTATGATTTGAAGAAGCCAATACGGAATCTTTATGCATCGAAGGCGCTCGACCCTCTTTTGGTACTGACGCAGAATCTGCCGCGCTGTCGGCAGTTGATCATCACAGATATGGAATGTCTCTCCCTCGATGCCTTCCACTTGGCCTGCGCGCATGCACGCTTCCGCACAATTCTCCACATGGGTCAAAGGAACCACGTTCCGACCACCAAGATGAAAGAATGTCCTACCTAACCAAATGCCAATCCGGCTCGTCAGTAACGGTACCCCGGGACCGTAGATAACTCCGGGCCTGACAATCACGATAGGTAGCTGGTGCTCACGTATATATTTCCGTGCCAGCTCTTCCTGCCGCAGCTTTGCAAATGCGTAAGGCTCACGCCATTGAGGCTTCGGCTCTAAAGGCACGGACTCATCGATAATTTTTATGTTTTGTACCCCCATCACTGAGAAGGAGCTAACGAGCACAATCCGACGAACCTGGGCATGCAGAGCTGACGAGAATAAATTCTCCGTCCCAATCAGTGTATTGGCGACTTGAACGGCATGAGTCCCAACCCTTGAAGCAGCCAGATGGTATACCACGTCAACATCCTTGAGCGCGACGTTGAGCGCTTCGGCTTGCTGAAAACTAGCCGGGAAAAGTTCGATGCGGTTCGCGTCAAGTTGCGCCTCTTCCAACCGTGTGTGGCAGGTTCCCGGACGTACCAATAATCGTATATCCTCCTCACCTGATGCGAGGAGTTGCCTGACCAGCCGACGTCCTAGAAAACCTAATCCGCCTGTAACCAAAATCATGAGCTTACACCTTGTTCGGTCGTTTCCATGCTGGCTTCGCAGTCCTTAAATAGATTCTCCATAATACGAGTCGCTCGAATGGCTTCGGAAATGGGGATAGGTTCTTCGTTCTTGCCGCAAACCGCGCCATAAAATCGTCGAAACAGATTGTTCATGCCCTGAAAAAAGAAGAGCTCGGCCCGCAAGAAACCAACTAGTTGACGTCGGTATTCGCGCTGGGCTTCTCTCTTATCATTACGCGCCCATTGCAGCCGTCTGAATGGACCGGGGTGTGTCGCTCCCCTGACGAACCGAAGCGTTTTCGATTCGCCATGAAATAATGCGTGAGCCTTGGTGCCATGTACGATGGCGTATGTTTGTGTGGGGTTTACATTGCAGCTGAACACCACATTGGCGGTGCAATGCGTTCCGATGATCATGGCCCGAACCTCGTCAAAGAGATGATCTCGTATGTCGCCGAACGCCGTCTGATGCCTTCTCAGCCCTATGGCTCGCACACGCGGCGTCTCATCGGACAGAAACGGCAAGATGAACGACAGCGGATGCGAAATGTTGTTTTGCGCCAGCCCTCCCGGCATCCGGTGTACCCAGTGATTGGGATCACTCATGATGATGGAGCCAAAAGGGCCGTCAAGGTTATAGCCCATGACACCATCAACATGTACGACCTCCCCAAGTTGCCCTTTTTCATAGAGACCCATCAGGCGCAAAAACCCATCCTCAAACACCTGATTATGTCCTACACAAACCAAGAGGTTCTTTTTTAACGCCAGCTCGCCGAGTTGCTCAGCTTCCCAAAGGTAGGTCGTGAAGGGTTTTTCGATATAAAGATGGCTTCCATGCTCTAGAATCAGTTTGGCGATCGCATAATGACTTAAAGGAGGCGTGGTAACATGCACTACGTCCGGTCGCGTGTGCGCTAACATCACGTCGAGCTCCGTGAACGGCTTGAGATCAAAGCGGCAAGCCAATTGGTCCGCCATATGTTCGTTCTGATCACAAACGCCAACGATCTCAACATTGGGAATTTTGAGCGCTTCCATGACATGAGCATCCGCGATTTGCCCACAACCCACTACAGCGATTTTCATACCTCACCCACTCTTCAACAGCTGCCCAGCTCATCACTCAAGCTGCGACCGACTTGAGCGTCCGCTCGATCAACGCGCGTACTGCCGCAACATTGCTTTCCCAAGAGAATGCCTCGGATTGTCTCAGAATCTTCGATATCTCCCATGGTTTCGACAAGGCCTGCAGCAATCCTGAGGCAATGCTTTCAATATCGTGTGCTTCAACGAGCACCCCGACATCCTCTGAAATCACCTCTGGAATTCCGCCAATGCGCGTCGCGAGCACCGGTGTACCACAGGCCATCGCCTCCAGAAGGACATTCGGCACGCCTTCACGATGGCTCGGTAGGGCAACGAGGTCAGCGGCGGCATACCAGAGTGCAATATCTTTATGGTCTCTCTCGCCGAGCAGGGTCACACGTTCTTTAAGTCCCTTCTCTTGTGAAAATGCCGTAATCCGTATAGCATCTCCACCATCTCCGATATAATAGAGAAAGACATTCGAGAGTATATGATAAACCTTTTCAAATGCTTGTAAAAGATCTAAGACACCTTTGCTCTCCAATATATTTCCTACGAAAAGGATAATCTTTGTATTCAATTCTATATCCAATGTCACACGCGTGTCTTTCATGTCACGATAAAAGAAACACTCTCGATTTACCCCGTTATAAACAACGTGAACCTTATCATAGTCAACACCGAGCTGACATATTTTCGTTTTTAAATCTTCGCTGACCGATAGGACACCGTGTGACCGCTGCATGGTGTAACCGATTTGAGCCGCTCGCAACTTGTAGTGGGCATAGACATTAATGTCGCTGCCATGAACCTTGACGATAAAGGGTATGCGTAAATAGCGCGCAATCAACGCCCCTGCAATGGCATCCGGATAGGCCCAAGCGGTTAGCATGCACTCGGCCTGGCTCCGGCGTAGCCACGATCCTTGGAACAGCCATAGTGACAGAAACATCATGACACTATAGAGCGACCGCCCGACAAGAGGCGTGTAAAAAAAGGGTGTATATCGCACCTTGATCTCGCCAATCGCGGCTTCCTTCGAAACGTCTCGGCATTTTAACCATTCCAACCAGGAGACGGGAACCACGACGTCGATCTCGAAATATTTGGCCAGTTCGGATAATTGGATTTTATTGTAGATGCCCTTAAAAGGCTGCCACGGCAAGGGGAAAATGTTCGTAAGCACCAGGAGACGTGCTTTTCGGCATGGTTGTTCGATGGGTTCGTTCATATAAGACAACCTAACGGATAGCCAGTCATTTACTCCGCCTTCACCCCGATCTGGCGGGCAACCCATTGCCACGTCATAGGTCCATTACCGGAATTCTGCCAGCCAAACATGCGAGGCGTTTTGACAACTTTATCCGCGCAGTCCGGCGTAAAAAAACCCACCATCGTTTGCAGCCGTTTGACGAATACGGCTCGTTCGGCGGCATCTGGTGTAAAATACGCTCCACCCGCTAGCGTCATCATAATGTCAGGGATATGAAGGTCCGAAAACCAGCCGTCACTATTCTGGAAGGTGACAATTGTCGATGCCTTCGCAACTGAACTTCCGACATAAGTTGGAAGCGGTGTTTTGGGCTGTCCACAACGGCTCGACCAGGCGTGGGGGCCGCGTCGTTGCGCTTGTGGATGGTCATATAAAGCACCGGCGTAATCTGCATCTTGGTACAAGGCGTCTGAAAAGCCATGCCGTTGCGTACAGCGCGCTAAGTCCACCAAAATCTCCGCCGCCAGCGGCTTATCGAGCAGAAAATAGGCCGCCCAGAGTCCCTGTGCGACGAGCGCCGACATCCAGGGGCTAAACGCCCGGTCATCCTGAACGCCATAACCGGGGAACGCGTCCTTACCAGCTTCGTGAACAAGCCAGGAGTGGCGCAAACAGCCATCAGGTTTCAAGCCATCAGGATTATTGAGTTGGTGCTCTCGCAAGAGCTGTAGTCTCAAATCAACTTGGCCGCAAGGAAGCGGGGCGCCGGTCAATTCACAGATATGCACCATGGCCTGGAGCGCATAACCAGCAGCCCGTTCCGTATATCCCTGGTTCTCACGACGGTAAGGGATGTCCGTGGCATACTGCCAGCTCTGATGCAAAGCCAAGCTGGCGGTGTCACGAATGATCTCCTGAGTCCAGAGATCATCGTCACCTGTTAGTGCATAATAGAGTTTTAAATACCCTTGGTAAATAAACTTACCGTCGCACACCCGTTCATGCTGCTTCAGCCCCTCGACCTTCGTTCTTGGAAACTGAATGCCACCACGACAGACGGATGGATTGGTCCAATCTCCCCATCGCGGTTGAATTGGCCGACCGGTTGTACGGATGTGTCGCTGCCAATGTTGATACGTGAGGTGCGCTTCGCGGTACAACTCCTGTCTTCCTGTCACGAGCGCGGTAAGCCATATGGCCTTCACGCGGTCGTACTGCCAGGCGCGATCTACGTCTTTGCCGGCTTCGGACCAATCAAACTCGAGGATGCGATCCGCTTGCCGATTGAGAAATGCGGCATAGGAACTTTTGGGATCCCAGAGAAACGGCACCATCAGTCCCGTGCTGGCAACGTATTCCCAATCGTGTATGGCATAGATACGAGGTATGGGGTAAAACAAGCGTTTTGCATCACGAATGACAAATGTTCCAGCCGCAAAAGGTCTTCGGGCGGGGATATCGGCGTTGGTATCTCGACCCAATAGATCAAAGCCGATTTGTCTGTCGCCACGCGTCATATCAACCATCATTTGTATCCGGGCAGAACGCAACGACCCATCTGCCTGCCAAGTCCAACCTGGCTCGATATGAATCGGTATTTCCCGCCCCGAGCGCTTGTCATAAATCTTGACCTGCGCCAGCGATGTAACCGCCCCTTTGGGAAATGGAATGCCAAAAACGACAAACTCACGCTCCGTGGGGGTGATGTCAGGATCCGACACGAGTTTGATCTCGCCAGCCACGCTTTTTGCCTGCACGCTCGTATAAACCAGCATCACAATAATAAAGAGAGCATAGACAATTGGACGTTGAGAAATCGCTATTAGGTTTCTCCATATTGCTTGAGTAGTCATGCTAACCCTTAACTCAACAATGTAGTTTAATATAAATTTGTTAAAATTATATGTTATTAAAAGTTAAAGTGTTAATTATGGTTTATATAGGCAGTCTCGGTAGATCCGAAGGTGAGTCTTTATGCTCGATGAAAGGGAAAAATATTTCTGAATGTTGAACCGTGCTGCGCGACCCATTTGGTCAGCAAGGAAGCGATCGGTGTAGATACGATGGAGCGCTTGATACATGGCGTCAAGATTTCCGGAGTCAATGATTAGCCCGTTGACCTGGTGCTCGACAATATCGACGTTGCCTCCTACTTCCGTTACGACTGAAGGCAAGCCGCAAGCGCCGGCCTCTAAAAGCGCCATCGACGTCCCTTCTGAAATGGAGGATAGAACAAAACAATCAAACGCGTGATACCACTCGAGGGTGTTCGTCTTTTCCCCCACCAGGAAAATCCGCTCGCTCAGGCCAAGCTGTCGTACCAGAGACTTCAAGTTGACGGATTGCTCGCCGTCTCCGACAATCACAAGGTAGGTCTCATCTGTCACGGCGGCCAACCGGCTAAAGGCTCTAATCATCAATGAATAGTTCTTGACGGGAACGACACGGCCAACAGCACCCAGTATGAACCCTGTGGTTGGAAGTCCGAGCATTTGGCGGATAACAGGCTTTTTACTGGGTTCAACAGGGCGAGATAACTCGGTATCAATGCCATTTTGGACCGTGCTGATTTTTCGGGGACTCACAAACCGTTGATATGTGAGCTTACCGGTAATCTCACTCGAGACTGAGATGATATGGTGTGCACATCTCAAGATTAAAGACTCAAATAACTTTCTCCGTAGCGTGACGTGCCTCAAGCTATGCACAGATATGATAAGAGGGCGGTCTGTCATCAGAGAAGCGGCCGCGCCATAGATATAAGCCTTACGACTGTGTGCATGGATGACGTCGATGTCTTGATCCCGTATGAAGCGGAGGAGCTGTTGTAAGATGCGCCAATCCAGAATCTTAGTCGCCGTCTTCGGATTCCCAATCGCGATCGTCGTGTCGGATGGAAGCTCATGGAACAATGCCCCTTGATGCGACAAACAGAACACGAGTGGTTGCACCGAGTTGCATCGGAGGGCATGGGCCAAGTTGATAACATATCGTTCAAGTCCACCGACCTCCAAGCTCGCCACAATCATGAGCACGTTTGGCATGCGGCGCGAGGCTACGCCACAGATAGACGTATGCCGATCGCTAGGGAGAGGCGAGTCGCTGTCGCGTTGTTCAACGATACTCGACATCGACGATTTCTCCATGACGGTTGACACCCTCGCGATCGATCGCCATGTCCTCGCTTGAGAAACTAGGCGGCTTCAGAATATAATCGCGAAAATCATTTGGATTTCCCGCATGTCCATCCTCGGCGGCTTTCACGATATTGTACATTTCCCTTGCCGTCACATAGTGCAAAACGTAGCGAGAACCATCATTGTAGCGCTGCTCAAGATCGTGATACATGTCATCTACCGGCTTGCCCAACAACGTCTCCATGTCTTCCTCTTGCGTGCCATGGGTATGGATCTTGACGAAACACCATTCCGGTCTACCTTTGACATGCACATGTGCTTTGATCCACCGATCAATTCGATCGGGTGTCGGTGGTGAACTGCGGCGAATGTCTGCATTTTCAATCCGCGGAAAAATACCAAGCTTTCGCCGTTTCCAATTGAGACCCAGCGGTCCTTGGATGATCATGAGATCACCCGATGGGGCTTTACCGACCTCGACATCGACACCACGATTGTGGGATTTCGGACGATGGGGATCGTCGGCGGCATAATAGATGCTATTGATCTTCGCCGTCTGGGTATCGGAGGGGGCGGAAGGCAATGTGAAATCCGCATAACAGCCGAGATCACGTAACACCTCAAGTTCATTATCGATACCACACCATCGACCGTCTGGCCGAGAATTGTCGAGGGCCCAATTTCCATGGATGAAAGCGAACTTGGCCGGGCCAGAGTCCGATTCTTTTGGCAATACACCGTGCACATGCATGAGCTTGTCAATGAATCCGGTCATTTTTGCCCTCAACCCTTCCTCCGTGTCTTGATCATGGTGAAGGTGGATTTCGATTTCTCCGAACCCTTGTGCACACAGCTCACTGAGGGCGTGAAGATGTTCCTCCCGGTATTCCTCCTCTGGGTAAAAGAAACAATGTTTAGGGTATTGCCCATCTGCATCCCGATGTCCTTTGGCCAACACCGGATATGCCTGACACCAGCGTGCGACGCGCTCTCTTTCAACTTCAAAGCCTGGACTCTGCCAACCGGGTTCATAATGGTCCACAAAACAAAACATGATATGCATCGGACCGTCATGTTTCGCGCGGTTGCCGACGCCCTGCCGAACATAGTCCGGTAACCAAATGAACATATTCTTACGACGCAGTTCAAACCAGATCAGGATGATAGCACCGACTCCTGATAAGCATAGGAATAGCACAGTGTGTGGCATGAGCGGGAATTCTCCTTATGCATACGACCGAAGTGAAGATGAGCAAGTGGTACAACTATTATTTTCTGTGTCAAGCCAGATGAGATAGAGGAGAGATCATCGCAATGTCCGTTGCCATATTCCAGAATGATTGCCCTTCAGATACCTGACGAAACCGATGG
>Ga0268386_10000850_pt1 | contig 20238 bp, 15 predicted proteins | sample RVTome_15_FD_200260 | JGI IMG/M metagenome (GOLD analysis project Ga0268386, IMG submission 200260) | Soil microbial communities from uranium-contaminated site in the Upper Colorado River Basin, Wyoming, United States - RVT150D86... ...
CAAACTTGACGGCACGCTCGTGGACGCAGTGGGCACAGGCGACACTGGTTCCGCTGATGACGCGTTCGACAAAGCGACGTTTTATCGTCCCCAGGGTCTGGCTCTTGCTGGTGACCACGTCTATGTTGCGGATACTGGAAATCATCTTATTCGACGGGTCGATTTGAAAATGCGCACTGTGGAAACGGTTGCCGGCACAGGGCAGCAGTCGCGCGACTATTTCAAAACAGGACCAGCACGCTCAATTGCACTGAGTTCTCCATGGGACCTTCAACTGGTCGGTCGCGTGCTCTACATTGCCATGGCCGGCCCGCACCAGATCTGGAAAATGGATCTCGACAAGAATGAAGTTTCAACGTTCGCAGGCTCAGGCCGGGAAGCGCGTCTGGATGGTCCACTTCTCGAGTCAGGCTTCGCGCAACCTTCCGGAATCGCTTCAGACGGAAAAACTCTTTACGTTGCCGACAGTGAGTCGAACATCATTCGGGCAATCGACATTGCGGGCGGTGCGGTGAAAACCCTTGTCGGCGGAGATCTTTTCAAGTTTGGCGACGTGGATGGCTCAGGTGATGATGTACGGCTGCAGCATCCTCTGGGGTTGATCTCCTTTGGAGGCAAACTTCTGATCGCAGACACCTATAACCACAAGATCAAACAACTCGATCCGAAGCGGGAAAGCGTGACTACTTTGTTCGGCACAGGAAAGCCCGGACAGATGGACGGAACATCAGCATCTTTTTATGAACCGGGCGGCTTGGCGTTGGCCAACGATAAGATTTACGTGGCTGACACGAACAACCACGCGATTCGTGTGGTTGATCTGAAAACCAAAAGTACGAGCACTCTTCGTATCAACGGTCTGGCTCCGCCACCCAAGAATGTGCAGGCTCTTGAAAGCGCGGTGGGCCCAAACGCCGAAGAGATCAAGGTCGCTGCGCAACAGCTTCGCCTCGCAGCGAGTGGTTTCCTGCAAATCAATGTGGACCTGCCTGCCGGTTATCATCTCAACCCGATGGCACCACAGCGTTACAAGATTTCGGTCGATGGGAAGAGTTTGGCGATCGAGGAAAACCGCGCTTCCCGCTCGACAAAAGATCTCAAGCTTCCGCTTCGCATCCCATTAAGCGCAGTGGCGGTTGGACCGGCAACCATTCGCGCTCAGGTTACTCTGTTTTACTGTCGTGAAGACAACACTGGGACATGCCATATCAGGACGCTTGTTTGGCAATTGCCTGTCGAGGTGGTGAATGAAGCGAATGCACCTACGGAATTGAAGCTGCAGGGAAAGCTCGCGGTAGATTAGAAGGAACATCGCGTCATTTTCCATTTGTCATTTTCATTTTCCATTATTTTCCATTTGTAATTGTTCGGAATCGAGGCGATGACAAATGGAAAATGGAAAATGGAAAATGATAAACGACAAATAAGTCCCCCGCTTGCCCTCCCTTGTTGCGCCGAGTAATATCGTTTCTCCCCTAAATTCATATACAAGGAGTGAGGGCCATGGCTGATAAACCATTTCTCACTGACATTAAAACTTTGCGCGAACGTGCGCGACGGCACATCGAAAATGGGGCTGTGACCGAAGGTTACAGCGCGGATCGCGAAACAGTAGTCAAGCTTTTGAATGAAGCACTGGCGACCGAGATCGTATGTGTACTGAGGTATAAACGGCATTATTTCATGGCCAGTGGAATTAATGCTGAAAGCGTCGCGGCGGAGTTTCTTCAGCATGCCAACGAAGAGCAAGGTCATGCAGATTTGATTGCGCAACGCATAGTTCAACTAAAAGGTGAACCGAATCTCAATCCCGACGGTCTGCTTATGCGCAGCCACGCGGAATACGTCGAGGGCGATTCCCTTTTGGACATGATAAGAGAGGATCTCGTCGCCGAGCGGATTGCAATCGATAGTTATCGCGAAATGATTACTTACTTCGCGAACGATGATCCGACTTCAAGACGCATGCTTGAAGGCATCCTCGCAGTCGAAGAGGAACACGCCGACGATCTGGTGAGTCTTTTAGAGAAGATGGGCTGACAGCCCTGCCGCAGTTTGAAGAGATGCTTCTCTGCGCGACTCTGCGTTCTCTGCGTCTCGGCGGTAAAATCGAAACGCGCCTGAGCCAGTTCACCGCAGAGCCGCAGAGGACGGCGAGATTGCGCCGAGAGCGTATTGTCTGAACGCCAGTCAAACCAAACTAACCCCGGCCGGCCAACAATGTGCCGTAGTTGTGGGGCAATCATCGGTGCAGGTGAACCTCAATGCGCTGTATGCGGAGCGCCAACCTCCAGCCAGCCTGCGCCCGCTGCAAACCATCGTCCACCAGATCGCGAAACGATAAAGTTTGCCCGGGCGATTTTGAATCGTCCGTACAAATTTACCATCGCCCTGCTCATTGCAAACCTTTTCGTGTTTCTTTTGATGTGGGAGTCGAGCGGTCTAACCTCGCCGGTCCTTTGGCAGGCCTTTCACGAACCTGTCTTGAAAGCCTATGGCGCCAAACTCAATTACTTAATCGATGCACCCAACTATCAGTGGTGGCGTTTTATCGCGCCGATGTTTATTCACATCAATCTGATCCACTTGCTGGTCAATATGTACAGCCTGATGATTATAGGACCATTCGTCGAGAAGCTTTACGGCTCGGCTAAGTTTGTAGTTTTCTGGGTGCTTACCGGAATCGGCGGTGTAGTGGCAAGCTATCTGACAGTGCGTCCGCAACTTGCAACTGGTCCTTTCGCACGTTTTCTCTTTAAGAATGAGGATTTCCCTTCGGCGGGCGCGTCGGGAGCTTTGTTTGGATTGGTAGGCGTTCTTTTCGTCTTCGGTATCAAGTTTCGACATGAACTGCCGGAGGGCTTCAAGCGGGCATTTGGCACCGGCATGCTGCCAATCATCTTTCTCAACCTTTTTATCGGTTTTGTTGGCCGCGGATTTATCGATAACGCAGCTCATCTGGGCGGACTGTTGTCAGGAGCAGCACTCGCCATCGCAGTTGACTATCGACGGCCAGGCGTGCGTGCGACGATCGCAAACATGTGGCGAGTGTTCCAGATCCTGGTGCTGACGCTGGTCGTCCTTGGGTTTTATAAGGTCGTACGAAACTTCAGTCGTCCAGTTCCAACGGCCGCCCGTGCGTTGCCAAACGCGAACACACTAATCTTCCGGAACTATGAAGGCGCAATGAACGAGGCTCAGGAAAAAGTTTCCGCGGTGATTCATAATAACGATGTAAGCGATGTCGCTGCCGTAATTCAAAGGACCGTCGAGGCGCCAACTCCCGATGCGCAAGCGGCTGATTTGAGGAACCGTCTGGTGGGTATACTTTCAAGACTGGCGGAAGCTGCGGCGAGTCCAACACCGGAAGACGCACCTGCAAGACCGCCGCAGTTGGACCAGAAGTTGGTTGATGAATACAACGAATGGCAAAAGGAATACGATGAGTGGTTGAAAGGCGCTGCACAAACCTACACGGTAGAGAATTAATCAGTGTAATCCGTGCAATCTGTGGAACTTTTTCAGGAGAGACAAATGGAGATAAGAAAAGTCGGTGTTTTGGGATGCGGACTTATGGGCGCCGGTATCGCGCAGGTCGCTGCGAGCGCCGGATTTGAGACTGTTGTGAAGGAAGTTTCAGATGATTTGATTACGAAGGGATTCGCCGGTATCGAGAAGTCGTTGGGCAAGTTTGCCGAGAAAGGAACGATCACGTCAGATCAGCAAGGCGAAATTCGCAGTCGTTTATCGGGCACTACTTCATTTGCAGAACTTGCAGATTGCGACATTATCATCGAAGCAATCATTGAGAACCTCGAGGAGAAGCGCAGCACCTATCGACAGTTAGATGAGATTTGCAGGCCGGAAACGATCTTTGCCTCTAATACATCATCGCTATCAATCACCGAGATGATGACTGCCACTTCGGCGGAGCGCCAACGCCGTTTCATCGGAATGCATTTCTTTAATCCGGTACCGCTGATGAAACTGGTCGAGGTCGTCAAAACCATTCTGACTGACGAAGCTGTCTATGAACAGGGAGTGGAGTTTGGGAAGAAGCTCGGAAAGGTTCCGGTGCGGGCCGGCGACAAGACGGGGTTTATCGTAAACCGTTTGCTGGTCCCCTACATGCTCGATGCCATTCGGGCATTGGAGGAAGGCGTCGGGTCGATTGTTGACATTGATAACGCGATGAAGCTCGGTTGTGGTTATCCGATGGGACCATTCACGCTGGGCGATTTTGTTGGACTCGATACGACGTATTACATCGCCGAGATTATGTTCAATGAGTTTCGGGAGAAACGTTTTGCTCCTCCGCCACTATTGAAGCGCATGGTGTTGGCGGGGCTGTACGGGCGGAAGTCGGGAAGAGGCTTTTACGATTACTCAAAGGACGCGAAGAATCCGACACCGATGAATTTGATCTAGTGTGGTGTCTCTAAAGTTCGCTGAATTGATCATGGGGGCATTAGCCCGACCGTTAGGGAGGGCTCATTGTTTAACGCTAAAGGGCAGAGCCCTCCCTGACGGTCGGGCTAATGCCCCACTCCCTGTTCCGCTTTTGTCAGCGAACCTTAGAAGCACGACACTAGTTTGATAGCCGGAATCGGCAATAAATAGCCATTATCGGCAAGAGATTATTGTCTCTATCAGAGCGTCACGATGTTAGAATACTCTCTGAAGGGAGAATGAAATGGGCGAAGACCTCACCAAGAAACTTCCGGAAAGCGACAGCGACAAGCTGAATCTGATCCTCACGACCGCCCGGAACCTGGAAGGGCGCTTCGAGAAACTTGAAATTCGAGTTGGTAACATCGATACACGCCTTCAAAGCCTTGAACAAAAAGTCGAGCAGAAGCTCCACGACACGCGTCCAATTTTGAAGGTAGTAGCCGATATTGCTCAGTTGCAGGCAGGTCAGCAACGACTGGAAGAAGGTCAAGAAGCCATACGCGGGGAGATGCGTGAGCTCAATGTCACAGTACGCCAGGTTAACCGTGACCAGATCGTAATCAATGATGTTATGCGCAGAATTCAACTCGACTTTCACAATATCGATGAACGGCTTTATAGACTCGAGGCCAATCGCAATCCAGCGAATTCATCAACTTGATGCGCCTCCGAGCATCTCCTATACTGCAAAACGTAGTGACTATTCAGCTCGCGGAGTCGAATCGATTGCAGCCTACTGTTTACGAAGGGTGTCTTAACGCGGAGGCTTTTCGCTTCGCAATCGTAGCCAGCCGTTGGAATGAATTAATATCCGCGCGTCTGGTGGAAGGTGCGCTTGACGGTCTCAAACGACTAGGCGCCAAGGACGGAAACGTTGGTTTGTATCGCGTACCAGGCGCCTTCGAAATTCCGCTGTTGGCTTTGCGACTCGCGCAGTCGCGCAGGTTTGACGCGGTGATTTGTCTCGGTACTATCATTCGTGGGCAAACTCCGCATTTCGATTACATCGCGAGCGAGGTAGCGCGCGGCATTTCCCATGCAGGTTTAACATCAGGACTCCCGGTGGTATTCGGCATCGTAACAGCCGATAATGTCGACCAGGCTATTGACCGTGCCGGCGTGAAGTTGGGTAATAAAGGATTTGAAGCCGCCATGACGGCGGTAGAGTTGGTTAATCTTTACAAGGAAGCATTCGAGTGAGGCCGCAAAAAAGCACAACAGTCATAAAGGTAGAGAACGAATTAATGAAAAGATTAATGATCAATAAACGAGTGCTTTTTGTGCTTTTTTGTGACTCCTAACAGTTCTTGGTAATTCTTTATGGGTTCGCGACGTAAGGCCCGTGAATGTGCCTTGCAAATGCTCTTTGCGGCTGATGTTGCCGAAATGCCTGCGGACGATGTGGTCCGAAGCTACTGGGCTGAGCTCGGAGAATCCGATCTCGATGAGACAGCCCGGGAATTCGCTACCCACCTCGCAGCGCAAACGCTTTCGAACCTGGAATTACTCGATGAGCGCATACGCTCGCGCGCCGAACACTGGCGAATCTCACGCATGGCGGTCGTTGACCGCAATATCCTACGCCTCGCTGTCTACGAGTTTCTCTACGAACCAACTCCACGCACAGTCGCGATTAACGAGGCGCTTGAGATCGCGCGCCGCTTTTCAACTTACGAGGCTACGCAGTTTATCAACGGCATTCTCGATGCCATCAAACGCGACCTCGACGAGCAGCAACCTCAAAAGAATGTCCAGCCTGAGGCTGAAGATAGTGATCTGGAGACACCAATCTTCACGGATGAACACAGATCTGAAGGTTGAACATATATTCACCGCAGTCGAAGAACTGCGCGAAGTCGCCGGTGACGGTCCACGCGCGCGCAAGCTGCTCGATGCGCTGTTCCGCCATGTCCACAATCTCAAAGCGAATGCGTCGGCCAACGGCTTGAACAATCTTGCTGCCGCCGCACATGAATTCGAGAACGTGCTGCACTCGCTGCGCACGGGTAAGCAAACGTCAGACACTTTGGTAAGCAACGCGATTCCCGCTGACTTATGGAGGTCATTAAAGCAGGAACAAAAACACTCTCTACAACAATCGATTGCAGAAGGCGCGAGGCTTTTCCTGGTGCAGGCAAGTTTTGACGTCGTAGATTTCGATCGACACTTTCAGAGGTTGAAAGACACATTGAGTAATACTGGAGAAGTGATCTCCACTTCACCGGGAATAAACAACGAGATACCGAAACAGGTCAATTTCAGAATTCTCTACGCCGGAAAAGCCGAGGCCAGTCAGACAATTTTGGAACTTTCGAACACTTCAGATGTCACAGTTGAAGAGATCTCACCGCCAATCTCTGCTATTCCGCCACAAGCCAGGAATGAACTCCAGACCGCCGCGTCCGCCCTCGAGCGTTCCTTCGAGAAGTTCTCAGCAGAGCTCGTCAAGCTGCCGGCAGTTCCGTTCGGCGGGGTGTTCCAGCAAGCATTGCAGGCAGGACGATCTGCGGCCCTTGCGACCGGCAAGGAAGTAGACTTCAAAGTGCGCGGTCACGATCTAAAACTTGACAAGACATTTTGCGAGGTCATCGCCAATGCTCTCGTTCACCTTGTCCGCAACGCAGTCGATCACGGGATTGAAGCCAGCGACGAGCGGGTAAAGCTCGGAAAAAATCGTCGGGGAAATATTGTTATCGAAGCCGCGAGTCTTGAGGAACAAATCAGAATTACAGTGACAGATGATGGGCGCGGGATCGACCCGGAGTCGACTCGGCTGATCTTTCGCCCGGGTTTCTCAACGGCGCCAGAGATTTCGGAACTCTCCGGTCGTGGTGTCGGTCTCGACGCCGTAAAGACAGGAATTGAAGAGGCAGGCGGATCGGTAAGCGCAAGGAGTCAGGTCGGCCACGGCGCGACCTTCGAGATCAGACTGCCGTTCTAGTGTGGTGTCTCCAAAGTTCGCTGAATTGATTATCGGGGCATTAGCCCGACCGTTAGGGAGGGCTCATTGGTTTAGCGGCGTAAAAGGCAGAGCACTCCCTGACGGTCGGGCTAATGCCCCGCTGCGCTTTGTCAGCGAACTTTAGAGACAGGAGACTAGATTCTCCGACGGTAAATGCGCACTTCTGATCCGCCATCCGCGTCAATCCGTGGCCCAATCGATCTTCGGATGCATCGTATGCCACTTTGTCGCCCGCTCAAACGCCAGCGCAACTCGTAGCGGCGACACTTCGTCGTAGACTCCTCCGGTGAACATGATCGCCACCGGAAGATCATTTGCGAATCCACAAGGCAGCACGACAGCCGGATGCCCAGTCAAGTTTGTTACCAGCAAACTCGAGCTTCCAGGCGCGGGACTAACAAAAACATCCCACTGCGACATCAGCTTTTCCATTTCATGCATGAGCAGAGTACGCGCTCGTTGTGCCCTCAAATATTCAACTGCCGGAATAAATCGCGAAGTTCGGAACGCGTTGGGCCAGTCGTTAGGTGATTGTCCCGACAACTGGTTGACGCGACCGTCGCGAGTTATGTCGTCAAAGGCTGTCGCAGCTTCAGCTGTCAGTATGAATCTCAGTGAGCCGGTCGAGAATCTTGGAAGCTCGATCGGTGTCAACTTTGCGCCAGCCTTCTCCAGCGCTTCAAGCGCCGTTTTATAGACCGCGCGGCGTTCTTCGACTAGTGCCCGTTGTTGAGCATTCCTTCGTGGAGAGGCCGGACCATCAAACTCGGTTTTCAAATAACCGATTCTTAGTGTGCTGATGTTGCTATCGGGGTTCCAATTGAAAGGCGCATCGCCCACGGTGATATCTTTGCCGTCGGGGCCGTAGATCGCGTGGAGAGCGGCGGCACAATCCTCAACTCCGCGGCACATTGGACCAATCTTGTCCATAGTCCAACTCAAACCCATTGCCCCATAACGGCTCACTCTGCCGTACGTCGGACGGAGTCCTGTAACACCGCAGCGTGACGATGGTGAAACAATCGATCCGAGCGTCTCGGTTCCAATCGAGAATCCGACAAGGCCGGCAGCAGTGGCCGAGGCTGGACCAGCAGATGAGCCGCTCGACCCTTGTTGTGCCTCGTCGGGCTGCCATGGATTTCTCGTGACTCCGCCGAACCATCTCGCTCCCTGCGCGAGTGCACCCATCGACAACTTGGCGACAAGCACGGCGCCTGCTTCATTGAGTCGTTCCACCAGTGTCGAGTCGTGATCGACCACTTGGTCGCGATAAGGTTCAGCTCCCCAGGTTGTCTTGATTCCTTTGGTGGCGAAGAGATCTTTAGCTCCCCAGGGGATTCCGTGCAGTGGCCCACGATATTTTCCGCGTTTTATTTCTGCATCAGCCGCGGCAGCCTGCTTTAGCGCCAGCTCTTCCGTAAGAGTTACGATGCAAAGAAGTTTTGGTCCATACTTCTTCAAACGGCCGAGGTACATCTTCGTAAGCTCTGTCGATGAGATTTTGCGCGTGCGTATCAACTCAGCAAGCTGAGGGACTGGTGCAAAAGCGAGATCGTCGACACTCTTAAACTGCGGCAAATCCAACTTGCCAAAACGAAATTTGGTCTTCGGGACGTAGAGTTCTTTCCGCGCGCGCGTTGGATGGAACGCAATGGCCGGTTCGGTATCAAGCGGTATATCGATCTTCCGGACCGTCTCGTAGGCATCGAGGTTTCGATTAACACCGCCGAGAGCCATCGCTTCCTGCGCGTCCGTCAGTTCGATTCCGATCAGTTTTTCAGCCTGGCGCATCATTTCTTTCGTGATGCGCGGCGCAGGAGTCGGAGACGGACTGGGCGAAGGAAGAGGCGTCGGCGAAGGTGTTTGCGCCAGCGCATCGAGTGACAACTTCGAAGCTGCCAGGCCTGCAGCGCCGAGTGCCGGTAGCATTTTCACAAAATTTCGTCTTCCGACATTTGCTTTACTTACTCGGGGTTTTTGAGTCTTGTTTTTCTTCATGGCGTTTTGGGTTGTTTCATTAAGCTGAGAACTAAATCTCTGCGTAGTTGTGAACACTATTTATCCAGCGGCACCATCGTTTCTGTGCCGACGCCCTGCGTGCTCTCTTTTCCGTACTTGAGCTTCACCACTTTCGCTTTGCCAAACCGATATATGGTCACGATGAATAGGTTATCGTATTCACTTTCCGGTATTAGAGGATAGGTCTCGCCAGTTAACGTGGACACTATGCCCGGAACGGAGTTGTTATGTCCCGCCACGAAGATCGTCTGTCCACGAAGATTCGTTTGCATTCGTCTGACAAGCTCGTCCGTCTGGTTTGCGTCGAGCAAACTTACCGGTACGGCCGTGCGATCCGCCAAAGGCTTTACTGTTTGCTGTGTACGTTTGAACTGCGTCGCGTAAATCGCATTTACACCAGACTCACCAAACACACGCGCTATTTCCTGTGCTCGCGCGACACCCTCCGGAGATAAATCCGGATCCTGATTGTTTGGTTCGATCTTCTTCTCAGCGTGTCGAACCAGTATCACGGTTGTCACCGGACGAGAGAAGGTTGCGAAGTAGGAAAACACTACGACAGCGCCCAACACGGCGAAGAGCGCCGAAAAGACTATGATCGTCCTGATTCGCGTTCGCGGCTCGAGTGCTTGGTCCATTTATGACTGGTGCGGGTAATTGACGTTGACGCTACGATATCATCAGCACGAAATAATTTCGAGAAGAGATTGAACTTTATCTTTAAGCACTCACGCAAGAGCCGTTGCGCTAACTGGTCTAATTCTCGCGATGGACGAAGTGGACAGCGGAACAAGTCAATCGAGAATTTCTGTTCCTGATTCAGGCATAGTTGAGCCACGGCCTGAATCGACTAATGAATAGTGGGGTGATAGGCTATCGACAACAACAAATTACACAGATTTCAAGGACGTTTTCCGACATTGAGCCAGCAAAACAAGCCTGATTTATCGCAATTGATTGCCGAAGAATTCGGCGCCAACGCCACGTACGTTCAGGGGCTGCTGGAGCGGTTCCGCAACAACCCGGATTTGGTTGACGACTCATGGCGATCCTATTTCACCGAACTTATCGGCGACGGTAATGGCGCAAAAGCATCCATGACCGATGGGGGTCCTCGAGCGGCGACAAAAGAAGCCAGTACGGCTGCGGCGCCTGCCCCTGAACCGAAAGTAAGTACCGCTCCCGCTCTTCAACCGGACGCTGAGGCAATTCCGCTGCGAGGACCGGCTCTCAAGATCGTGGAAAACATGGAGAGCAGTCTCTCCGTACCGACAGCCACTTCCGAACGAAGAATTCCAGTGAAACTCCTGGATGAGAATCGACGGATCATCAACCAGCATCTCGCCGAGAACGATCGCGGAAAAGCTTCATACACACATTTGATTGCCTGGGCCGTGCTGCGCGCTCTCGACACGTTTCCACAACTCAACGATGGCTACGCTCAAGTCAACGATGCGCCAACCAGGTTGAAACGCACGAGCGTTAATCTCGGTATCGCGATTGATCTGACGAAAAAGGACGGCTCGCGCACGCTGCTGGTCCCTAACATCAAGAACGCAAACAGTCTTAGCTTTTCAGACTTTCTCGCTGCTTATGATGACGTTGTCAAAAGAGCGCGCGAGGGGAAATTGCAGGTCTCTGATTTTCAGGGAACGACAATTTCGTTAACCAATCCCGGAACCATCGGCACCGTAGCCTCGGTTCCACGATTGATGGAAGGTCAATCGGTAATTATTGCTACCGGCGCGATCGAATACGCTGCGGAATATCAGGCGATGGCGCTCGAAGCGCTTTCGCAGCTTGGAATCAGCAAGGCTATTTCAATCAGCAGCACATACGATCACCGCATCATTCAGGGCGCGGAATCGGGAGCGTTTCTGGCTCGCGTGCATGATTTCCTTATTGGCAAGCACGATTTTTACAAGACCATCTTTTCAAACCTCGGTATTCCGCACGCACCGTTGCGATGGAATCTGGATCGCAATCCGTTCTTCCTTTCCGGAGATCAAATACGCGAGCAAACACTGAAAGAAGCTCGAGTCATAGAGTTGATTAACGCATATCGAGTTCGAGGTCACTTGATCGCCGACACAGATCCACTTCATGCACTGCCGCTCCTTTATCACCCGGAACTCGATATCGAGACCTACGGCCTGACGATTTGGGATCTGGATCGAGTATTCATTACAGATGGACTCGCCAATCGTGAAAGCGCCACGTTGAGAGAAATTCTGGATATTTTGCAGCGCGCTTACTGCGGCAAAGTCGGCGTTGAATACCGGCACATTCAAAGTAAAGAAGAAAAGCAGTGGATTCGCGAACAGATAAGACGCGAGTTTGTGCAACCGGAACGGTTACCAGTTGAAGTGAAGAAACGTTTGCTTTGGAAGCTGATATCGGCGGAACAGTTTGAACGTTTTCTGCACACGAAGTACCTCGGGCAGAAACGATTCTCACTCGAGGGCTGCGAAACAATTATTCCACTGCTGGATAGGTTGATCGATGGCGCCGCGGCTCGCGGAGTTGAAGACATCGTTTTTGGTATGGCCCATCGCGGCCGTTTGAATGTACTCGCGAACGTGATCGGGAATTTGTGTGAAAGGATATTCGCTGCGTTCGAAGGTTCGATTCATCCGGAGTTTCCCGCTGACGAGGGTGATGTGAAATACCATCAGGGGGCTACCGGCGAACGCGTCGTCGATAACGGCCGCAAAGTTCGTTTATCACTTTCGCCAAACCCCAGCCATCTCGAGGCCGTCGATCCCGTCGTCGAAGGAATGGTAAGGGCCATGCAGGACGAAACGTTGGGCCAACTAAACGCGACGCGCGAGCAGGTGACTGGTCTTGCCCTACCCGTGCTGCTTCACGGCGACGCCGCATTTGCGGGTCAGGGTGTCGTGATGGAGACTTTGAACCTGGCGGGATTGAAAGGCTATCGCACCGGCGGCACGATCCACATCATCATCAATAATCAGATCGGATTTACTACCTCACCGGAAGCAGGCCGTTCAACGATCTATTCTACCGATGTCGCCCGAATGACTCAGTTGCCAATCTTCCATATTAACGGCGACGATCCGGAAGCAGCTTACCGCGTTCTGCAAATCGCTCTCGACTACAGGCAGGAGTTCCATAAAGACGTTGTACTCGACCTGATTGGTTTTCGCAGGCTTGGTCACAACGAGACTGATGAACCAAGCTACACCCAACCGCTCATGTATACGAGAGTTAAAGCACATCCAGGCGTGCGTACGGTTTATGCGAAGCGGCTGATTAAGGAAGGAGTAGTTACTGAAGAGGAAGTAAAGAATCTAATCGATGAACGAGTGCGTCGTTATGAAGAGGCACTGGCCAACGCCAAGAGAAAAGTCGCCGAAGAACCAGCGCAGGCGCCTCCTCGTGTCGAGGAGCTCAACGGATCGGAAGTAATTCCAACCGGAGTCGCAGCGGAAGCGATTAAGAATCTAGCTCATAAGATTGCGGTTGTGCCCGAAGGATTCAACGTGAATCCCAAGATGGTGGGCCAACTGGCGAAACGCGCGAAGATGGGCGATGGAAGCGCGCCGCTCGATTGGGCTTTTGCAGAAGCCGTCGCTTTTGGGTCGCTCGTGCTCGAAGGAAACCGCGTGCGTTTGAGCGGACAGGATTCGGGTCGCGGCACATTCAGCCAGCGTCATGCTGTTCTATACGACACACAAACAGGAAAGCCATGGGCCCCGCTTTCTGAGTTGCGTTCTGAGTCAAACGCTGACGCTCGATTCGAAGTGTTTGACAGTTCGTTGTCTGAAGAAGGCGTGTTGGGGTTTGAGTATGGCTACTCCGTCATTGCGCAAAGCGCACTGGTTTTGTGGGAAGCTCAGTTTGGTGACTTTGGCAACGGCGCACAAACGATTATTGACCAGTACATCGCCGCTTCGGAGGACAAGTGGAAACAGACTTCAAGGCTGGTGATGCTGCTGCCACATGGTTACGAGGGACAAGGACCAGAACATTCGAGCGCTCGACTCGAGAGATATCTGCAACTGTGTGCTGAAAACAATCTACAGGTTTGTTATCCGACGACTCCTGCGCAGTACTTTCATTTGCTGCGTCGACAGGTACGACCGGGTATGGAGCGGCCGTTGATCATCATGACGCCCAAGAGTCTGCTGCGGTTAACTGCAGCGGCATCAAGTATTGACGATCTGGCGACCGGAGGTTTTCAACCGCTGATTGATGATGCTGGGATAAGCGATCACGATGCAGTGAAGAAGGTTGTTCTTTGCAGCGGAAAGCTTTATTACGATCTAGCGGACGCACGAAAGAAGACTGAGAATCGAAGCATAGCGGTAGTTCGGCTGGAGCAACTCTATCCCTTCCCGCTCGAGAGTATCCGTGAAATGCTTGCGAGATATTCGAACGCGACTCAATTGGTTTGGGCCCAGGAAGAACCGCAGAACATGGGTGGCTGGACGTTTATTCAGGAACGGCTTGAGAATCTTCTTCCAGCCTGTGAGCGCCCGCGTTATGTGGGGCGCTCGGCTTCGGCCAGCCCCGCAACGGGATCTTATAGCATTCACCAAACGGAGCAAGCTGAATTGGTTGCCGAGGCGCTGAAGGCGACGTAGAAATTTCCCCGCAGTATCTCCACTTGGCGCCTTTGCTCTACAAAGTACTTGACACAACTAAGGCCTCTGACTTACCATCCTCTCCATGGAACCCATCCGGCTTGTTTCCAAAACCCAGGACCAACCCCCGGCGCTTCACGATCGGGCCATGGATAACCTCCGCTACATTCGCGAGACCATGGAGCGTGCAACTCACTTCACCGGTATCTCCGGGTGGGGCGAGATCGCAATCGGTGGCACGGCCCTGTTGGCAAGTGTCATCGCAGCGCAGCAGCCAACCTTCAAATCGTGGCTGGCTGTCTGGCTTGCCGAAGGATTGATATCGGTCCTGATCGCGGGTTGGTCGATGGATCGCAAAGCCCGCGCAGTGCAGATGCCTCTGGTTTCTGGTCCAGGTCGTAAAGCGGTGTTCAGTCTGTTTCCTCCCATCATTGCCGGAGGCTTACTGACTATCGTTCTTGTTCGCGCTGGGCTTACCAACGTGATTCCGGGTGTGTGGCTTTTGCTTTACGGAACCGGCGTGATCACAGGGGGTATGTTTTCCGTCAGAGCAGTGCCGGCGATGGGTCTCTGTTTTATGGGTCTGGGCGCCCTCGCCCTTTTCAGTCCTCCGGCCTTTGCCAATTGGTTTATGGCGGCCGGCTTCGGCGGGCTACATGTGATCTTTGGTGCAATTATTGTGAGGAAATACGGTGGCTAAGCAGTCAACAGCAAAACGGGAAAGTCTACGTAAACATGATTCCAACACGCCCGATTCGCGCGCGGTCAGCTCGAAACAAAAGAGTGCCGCGCCGAATCTCGATCGTTTGATCCACGAACGTTTGCGTCTCGGAATTATCAGCGCACTCGCAGCCAACGAGTCTCTGACGTTCAGCGATCTCAAGAGTTTGATGAATACCACTGACGGTAATCTCAGCGTTCATGCACGCAAACTCGAGGAAGCCGGCTACATCTCATGCTCGAAATTCTTCGAGGGCCGGCTGCCAAAAACTGAATACAGGCTGACCGCCGCGGGCCGAAGCGCGTTGGAAAGCTATCTCAGCCATATGGAATCGCTGATCAAGCAGATGCGAAATAGCTGATCGTCTCTTTTTTGCGTTCGAACTTTGCGATGTAAAGAACTTTAACCCGGAAGAGCTATGTGCCTCCTTGGAGTGCGGCGACTTGTCGCCCGTAAAAGCCAGAGCCTTCCCTAACGGTCGGGCTATTGCCCCGCTAAGCTTTCTGAAAATTGATCATCGGGGCATTAGCCCGACCGTTAGGGAGGGCTCATTGGCTGCGCGCGCCGCTTTGGCCAAAGCGCTGGCAGCCTGCGCACTACAAGCAGGATTCTTAACCGGCAACGTAGATCGGTACATAGAGTTTCTGTGGATCACCACATTGCGTGCTTCTCGCTTGAGCATGACAATCCCTGAATCTCGCACTGAATCCGTGGTCCAAACAAGTGACTGGCAAGGAGTAGAGATATGACCAAGAGAATCATCGCCATCGCGTTCATCTTTATTTGCACTTCCGTCGCCTGGGCCATCCTCGGCGGAACAATCTTCTCGCGAACCTACGATTCCGGCGCTGTCTCCTCGAATAAAGTCGCGTCGACATGGGGTACGGAACAAAACCAACCCCCTCCCAGTGCTTCCTTCACAACGAACGTCCAATGGAAAGAAGAAACACTCGAAAACGGAAAGAGGGTAGTTAAGACTCTGACCAAAGACGTTGTCACAGAACTACCTTTGGAAAGCAGCAGGATCAATGTTGATTTGGATCTTCAGCACCGCCAAAAGGGTCTGCTGTGGTACAGCACCTACAAAGTTGTGTTCTCGGGCGTCTACGGTTTTCGCAACACCAGTGACAAAGAACAGACTGTTGACTTCAAGCTTCAATTTCCAACTGCTCAGGCAATCTACGACAATCTCACGTTCACGGTAGACGGAAATCAGGTCTCAATAACCAATCAGAAAAATGCGGCAAGTGCAGCATTCAAGATCGCAGCAGGCAAAACTGCTCAACTTGCTGTTGGCTACAATTCGCAGGGACTTAACGAATGGCGTTACAGCTTTGGCAGTGCCGACGTTGCACAGGTCCGCGATTTTTACTTACGGATGACGACAAACTTCAAAGACATCGATTTTCCTGACAACACGCTTTCGCCATCTGAGAAAACACAGACAAGTCAGGGGTGGGATCTGAACTGGTCCTACAAGAGTTTGTTGTCCGGATATCAGATCGGGATGGTAATGCCGGAGAAGCTTCAACCGGGACCACTCGCCGGGAAAATAAGCTTTTTTGCCCCAGTGTCACTCTTCTTCTTTTTCTTCCTCATGCTAATCATCACCACCATGCGCGGCATCGATCTTCACCCGATGAACTACTTTTTCCTCGCTGCCGCGTTCTTCTCCTTCCATCTATTGCTGGCTTACCTGGTCGACCATGTGACGATTCACGCGGCGTTTGCGATTGCGGCGGCTGTCTCTGTTTTCCTCGTGGTCAGCTATCTCCGACTCGTCGTTGGTATTCGTTTCGCGAGCAGAGAAGCGGCGTTGGCTCAGTTTATCTACCTGGTCATGTTCTCTTATGCATTTTTCCTCAAGGGTTTCACCGGACTGGCAATCACGATCGGCTCGGTCCTGACACTCTTTGTGGTGATGCAGGTGACTGGTCGGATACGTTGGGCTGAAAAGTTCGCGGTCAAACCCGCAGCCCAGGCCGGATCCGAGCTCCGATAGGTTGTTAATACACGACTCCTGCACAGCGTCTTAGTCAGTGTAGGCCACGGATCTTCGCTAATCAACACAGATCTGCAGGCTGATCCGTGGCAATTCGTGGAGATCTGTGGCCGATTGAACTTCAAGGCTTTTTGCTGCGTATACCGCCCGGATTCAGTTTTTATGAAAGCAATTCTTTCCTTTTACGTCGATGCTCTGAAGATCGCCCTCCAGTCGATCTTTGCGCACAAATTGCGCGCTTTTCTTACCCTGATAGGCATCATCATCGGTGTGGCTTCGGTTGTCACAGTAGGCGCGTCGATCAGCGGTCTCAACACCTATGTGGTCGAAAAAGTATCCAAAGTGCTCGGCAGCAACCACTTCATGATCGCGCGAATGGCGTTCACGGGTAACATGGATGACGAAGAGTTCGAGCGCCGAAATCGACGCAACAAGAGACTTAATTGGGACGACTATGAGTGGGTGCGTGATCGTTGTCCCTCCTGCTCTGAAGTTGGTGCAGGCGTTGGCAGTGGTACTGATCTCAAGCAGGGCGGAATTGAGTTTCCTGGAGCCCCGGTCTTCGGTCACAGTGCAAACATGGTCGATATCGAAGACAAAACTATCGAGCTTGGACGCTTCATCTCAGACGATGAAGTAAAACGTTCGGCACTCGTCGTCGTTTTGGGCGGCGACATCAGAGACAAGTTTTTTCCAAACACCAATCCCATAGGCAAGACACTGAAGGTCCGCGGCCTGCCGATGCGTGTCGTTGGCGTTGAAGAGAAGCGAGGTGCTTTTTTTGGCGACTCTTTTGACCGTCACATCTATATTCCGGTCACGACTCATTTACAGATCTTCGGACGCAACGGTTTGCAAATTCATGGAAAGAGCCGCAATCGCGAAACCTTTCACGCTGCGATTGAGGAAGCGCGCGTTGCGATGCGAATAAAGCACCGGCTTAATGGGAACGAAGAGGACGACTTCGGTCTCGTCAACGTTGAGGAACTGAACAATCAGATCGACGAGTTCACGGGCGCCATCGCTATGGTTGTCATTCCGATTACCTTTATCACATTAGTGGTCGGCGGTATTGTGGTCATGAACATCATGCTGGTGAGCGTCACCGAAAGAACTTTTGAAGTTGGACTCAGAAAAGCGGTCGGCGCAACCCGGCGCCAGATTCTGCTTCAGTTCCTGATCGAATCAGGAATCCTTTGCGCGTTGGGTGGAGTGCTCGGATTGCTCGTGGCCTGGGGCATTACCACCCTGATCACCACACTGGCATCAATCACGATGACGATAACCATCGGGTACATTCTGCTCGCTTTGATCGTATCGACGGTGATCGGAATGATCGCGGGGATTTATCCTGCGTTTAAGGCTGCCAGGCTCGATCCGATCCTGGCTCTTACACAAGCGACGTAGTTTTCGAATCAAGCAATGAAGCTTCGACTCCCAAAAGGCATTCTGCATGAGACGCTGGCGATGGCGCTCGACAGTGTGCGCACCCACAAGTTCCGCAGCGTTCTGACAGTGCTCGGAATAGTGATCGGCGTGATGACCGCGATAACAATCGCTTCTATGCTCACCGGCATGCGTCAAAATATAGTTGCGATGGTTGAAGAGTATGGAACAAACAATATCTATGCGTTCCATCTGTCTACTGGTCCACGAATGAACGTAGATCGCACCGAACGGACTCGCAAGCCGTTTACGGTAGCGGATGCTGAAGTAATCAAGGCACAGGCTCCCGCCGTCGAAGACATCGCGCACGTTGCTCCAAACGTTGGATATGGTGGTGGACAATTTGACGACAACATAACTTACCAGGGACACAATTATCGTTGGGGAAACACGCAGGGAGTTTCTTCAAACTACGCCGATATCTACAATATCGCACTCAAAGAAGGACGCTTCATTACCGAGTCAGACGATCAGCAACGCTCGAACGTGATGGTGATTGGCGTGAATGCGGCAGATGCTCTGTTTCCCGGCTCTAATCAGATTGCCGGAACCAAGGTACGCATGGGCGGCTACAATTTCGAGATTGTCGGCGTGCTGGAAAAACGCAAAGCCGGGTTCTTCGGAGAAAACGAAGAAGACAATGCCGTCTACATTCCGTTTCGAACCGCGCAGAAGATTGCTCCAGCCAGGGGGTATCTGCTGCTGATCATTCGCGGCCGCTCGGGTCAAGTCAGCGAGGCGCTAACCCAGGCTGAAGAAATTCTTCGTCGCCGCCGCGGAGTTAAGTTTGGCGATCCAAACAACTTCGATATAAAGACCGCTGACAAGTTTATTGAACAGTTTGACAGCATCACCGCCATGATTGGACTAGTCGCTATCGGTATCTCGAGTTTGGGACTGTTGGTGGGCGGCATCGGCGTTATGAATATCATGCTGGTCAGCGTCACGGAACGCACGAAAGAGATTGGCGTTCGTAAAGCGTTGGGTGCGCGGCGCAGAGACATTGTTCGCCAGTTTCTCTTTGAAGCAATGATGCTGACTTTTCTCGGGGGTGCGCTCGGTGTCGTTCTTGCCATTGGCGCCAGCCGCTTGCTCATGCTGCTGATTCCGAGTTTGCCAGCATCGATTCCAACGTGGGCAGTTGTTGCCGGTCTTACTGTCTCAATCGGTGTTGGGCTGCTTTTCGGTGTCTGGCCTGCCCGCAAAGCCTCACGACTCGATCCCATCGAATGCCTGCGCTATGAATGAGCCACAGATTTACGCGGATCACACGGATTCATTTAGTGCTCTTTTTTTGCAATCAGTGTAATCTGCGTAATCTGTGGACCGCGACTTCACTAAAGAATTCCTAACTTACATCCAGGTCGAGAAAGGTCTTGCCCGTCACACACTCGACAGCTACAAGCGCGATCTCGATCGACTACAGAGCTGGGCCACGGCAAACGGAAGACGGCTTTCCGAACTCACGCGCGCCGACCTCAGAAAATGGATTGCGAGTCTTTCGCGTGAAGGGCTGGCGCCGAGCTCAATCGCGCGTGCGGTCAGTGCTACGCGCGGGTTTTTTAAGTTTCTAATGATGGACGGCCACATCAAGTCGCATCCGGCAGAGGATCTTGATACTCCGCAGCGCTTCAGTTACCTGCCGAAGTTTCTTACTGAAGAAGAGATCGATCGTTTGCTGGCGGCGCCTGACGTGTCCACCGAAGAAGGGATACGCGATCGCGCTGTGCTGGAAATCATGTATGCCACCGGGCTGCGGGTCTCTGAACTCGTTACGTTGAAGCACGCCGACATCGACCTGCTTGCCGGTCTGGTGGTTTGTCATGGCAAAGGCAACAAAGAGCGACGCGTGCCGCTTGGCAGGAGCGCTATTCATTGGTTGCAACAGTACTCGGCGGTTAAAGCGGGATACGGAAAGCAATCGTTACCAAATGTTTTTCTGAATCGTGGCCGCCCGTTTACGCGGCAACTCGCATGGTCCACGATCAAGCGTCACGCAGAAAAGGCGGGGATCAGGAACGTTTCGCCA
>Ga0268386_10000851_pt1 | contig 20222 bp, 12 predicted proteins | sample RVTome_15_FD_200260 | JGI IMG/M metagenome (GOLD analysis project Ga0268386, IMG submission 200260) | Soil microbial communities from uranium-contaminated site in the Upper Colorado River Basin, Wyoming, United States - RVT150D86... ...
CTCCGCCGACCTGCTGTCCGACTCCGCCCCCCTCGACGGCCTCTGGAACCGCCGCGCCGCGAAAATGACCGGGTTCCGAGTGTACCACCGCTCAAAAACATAAAATCGCAAAGTGCGTCGCGCACCCGCCGGTGGCCGGTGGGCTGCATCCCCCGCTTGCGGTTTCGCACTTGCGTCAGCGCGACCGCTTCTTCTTCGGCAGGTCCTTCAGCGCCAGCGCGCGGAATTCCTGCGTCCGCTGTTCCCACGCCTCTTTCAGTTTGCGGGCGCGGTCGGACTCCTGTTTCGTGAGATTCGTCGTTTCCGTCCGGTCCTGCCGCAGGTTGAACAGCTCCCACGTCGCGCCGTTGTCGGCAGAGACCAGCTTCCAGTCGCCGATGCGGATCGCCCGGTTTCGCTCGTGGAACCACCACAGGTAATCCCGCTTCACGCTGCCGTCTTTCGTGAATGCGGGGACCAGGCTCTTGCCGGGGGCGCGTGGGACCAACGTGCCCTTCCACGTTTTCAACGGCTTACCGCCGACGACCTCCAGAATCGTGGGGACGAGGTCGATCACGTGCCCCGGGTTGTGCCGTAGAGATCCCAGAGATTTGCCAAATCCCTGGGATCTGAAGTAGGCCGGCCAGTGGGCGATCAGCGGCGTGCAGATGCCCCCTTCGTGCACCCACGTCTTGTGCCGGCGGAAGGGTGTGTTCGAAGTCGTCGACCACCCCGGCCCCAGGCAGAGATGCGTCGCGGCCGAACCGGGCGGCGCCTTCGGATCGTGCCCGTCGCCGCGAACCATGATCTCGGCGCTGGCTCCGTTGTCGGAGAGGAAGAAGATCAGCGTGTTGTCGAAGGCCCCCATCGCCCGCAACTGCGTGAGGATGCGGCCGATCTCGCGATCGATGCGATCAACCATCGCCGCGTGGATTGCCATCTTCGTCGCCTGAAACGCCTGCTGCTCTTCGGTGAGCTTGCTCCACGGCAGCGGCCGGTTCACCTCGCCCGGCCCCAGCGTTTTCAAGGCGGCGGGGAAGTGGTACGGCGGGCCGACGTCGCGTTCGACCTTCGACAATTGCCCGTGGGGGACGCTGCCAGCGTCCGCGCGGATGCTGGCAGCATCCGCCACGAGGCCCATCTTGTGCTGGCGTTCCCACCGCTTACGGCGAACGGCCTTCCACCCTTCCCGGTACTTGTCACGATAGCGGGCGATGTCTTCCGGCAGCGCGTGCAGCGGGAAGTGCGGCGACGTGAACGCGACGTAATGAAAGAACGGCTTCCCCTTGTGCAGCCGCGCGTGGTCCTTGAGGCACTTCACCGCGTGGTCGGCGATCGCGGTCGTGGCGTAGTAGCCGCTCCCCCGCTTGACGGCCGGCAGCGGGCGGTCGTCTTCCCAGTGCCGCGTCGGGCTGAAGAACCGGCTGTGGTCTCCCACGCGGTAGGAACGGTCGAACCCGTTCGCGACCGGCATGCCGTCGATGTGCCACTTGCCGGAATGATACGAGCGATACCCCAGCGGCCTGACCATGTCAGGCAGCAGCCGCGCCCACACCGGCCGCCTCCCCCCGCCGCCGCTGCGAATGCCGGGCAGCTTGTCGCGCCGCACCTGCTGGGCGTAGTACCCGGTCAGCAGCGCCGCCCGCGTGGGCCAGCAGCGGGCCGTGTTGTAGAACTGCGTGAATCGCAGCCCCCCCTTTGCGAGGCGGTCGAGATTCGGTGTGGAGATTTCCCCACCGTAGCAGCCGACGTCGGAGAAGCCCAGGTCGTCGGCCAGAATCACGACGACGTTCGGCTTCTCGGCGGCGTTCGATTGCGAGCGTTCGTAGTGACCGGCTTCAGCCGGTCGATGGGCGACGAACAGGATGACGGCAATACAGAGGATTCGGTTTGTCACGCCAGGCCCCTTCAAGTCTCGACAGGAAATCAGTCGAGCCGATTATCGGCCACGCGTCGTCGAATTGCCAGTTTGCGTCCGCACGCCGCCGCGTCGTTTCGCTCGCGTGATCGGTCCGGTACGATGAGGCGACCCAACGCCCCACGCGACCAGGCCGATTCGAATCCGCCCGGAGACCCTCGCATGCCAGTCCGCACCAGCCGCAGGGAATTCATGAAACAGACCACCGCCGCCGTCGCCGGACTCACCGCCGCCGCCCGGCTCGGCGTCTCCGCGTCGGAAGCCGCCGAGGAGAAACCCGCCGACCTCGTCCCCATCGTCGACACGCACCAGCACCTCTGGGACCTGAAGAAGCTCACGCTGCCGTGGTTAAAGAAGGACTCGCCCATCGGCCGCAGTTTCCTAATGTCGGACTACAAGAAAGCGACCAAGGGCCTGAACGTCGTCAAAACCGTCTACATGGAAGTCAACGTCGCCCCGTCGGACCAGGTGAAGGAAGCCGAGTACGTCCTCGCCCTGTGCCGCCGCAAAGACAACTCGATGGTCGCCGCCGTCATCGGCGGGTATCCGCACGAGAAAGGCTTCCCGAAGTACATCGAACGCTTTGCGAAGCACAAAGAGATCAAAGGCGTCCGCACCGTCCTGCACGACCCCGACCGCAAAAAGGGCCTCTGCCTCACGCCCAGGTTCGTCGAAAACGTCAAGCTTCTCGGCGAGCTCGGCCAGCGGTTCGACCTCTGCATGCGGCCCGGCGAAATCCTCGACGGAGTCAAGCTCGCCGAGAAATGCCCGAAGACGAAGTTCGTCATCGACCACTGCGGCAACATGCCCGTCAATTCGAAAGACAAGAAACTCCGCGCCGCCTGGCAGAAAGGCATGAAAGAAGCCGCCGCCCTGAAAAACACGGTCTGCAAGATCTCCGGCATCATCGTCACGGCGAACAAAGACTGGAAACCCGCCGACCTGGAACCGAACGTCTCTTTCTGCCTGGAAACCTTCGGCGAAGACCGCGCCTGCTTCGCGGGCGACTGGCCCGTCTGCACGCTGCGAGCGACGTTCGCCCAGTGGGTGAACGCGCTGAAGTGGATCGTCCGCGGGAAACCGGCGGGGTTTCGGAAGAAGCTGTTTCACGACAACGCGGTGCGGTTTTATGGGCTGTGAACGATGTATCGCCAAGTAAGAGCCGCGCACGAAGGAAGTGGCCCTCACCCCAGCCGCTTACTTCGTGCGCGGCTCTTTGCGTCAAACGTAAAGTGCCGGAATCGCCGTTTTCCCGCTTGACGCCCGCCTCTCGCCGCGTTACTGTATTATTTAACTAATACAGTCGCGGAACCGCCCATGCGAATTGACCCCAAAAGCCACGTCCCCGTCTTCCGCCAGATTGTCGAGGGCTTGCAGTCGGCGATTGCCGCGGGAATCTATCGCTCCGGGGAAGTGCTGCCGTCCGTGCGCGTGCTGGCGATTGACCTGCAGGTCAATCCCAACACGGTGCAGCGCGCGTATGAGGAGTTGGAGCGGCAAGAGGTCATCGAGGCCCGGCGGGGGGTGGGGAAGTTCGTCGCCCGCAACGGGCCGCGGTCGGCGCTGGGGCAGGCGGAAGTGGCCGTGCGGGAGGCGTTCGAGCGCGGCGTCGATCTGGCGTGCGACGCCGATTTGTCGAAAACGCGAATTCGCGAGCTGTTCAACGACGTGCTGTCGCAGCAGACCGAGGCATCGAGGGCGCAACGATGATCGACGTTTCCCGACCCGAACCGGCCGTGTGGCTTCGCGGCCTGACGAAGAAGTACGGCCCGGCGACCGTCGTCGACGGGCTGGACCTGGAGATCCCGCGAGGGTCGACGTTCGGGCTGATCGGCCCCAACGGCGCCGGCAAAAGCACCACGCTGAAAATGATGATGGGCATGCTCTCCATCGACGCCGGCAGCGCGACCGTGCTGGGGGTCGACGTGTCGGCCGATCCCACCGCCGTCAAACGCCGCGTGGGATACGTGCCGGAGATTCACAGCATCTACCGCTGGATGCGGGTGGGCGAAGTGATCGGTTTCGTGCGGTCGTTCTACCCGAAATGGAACGCCGGCCTGTGCGCCGACCTGCTCGATCTGTTCGAGCTCGATCCGAAGAAAAAAGTGAAGCAGCTTTCCAAGGGAATGCTCGCCAAGCTGGCGCTGCTGGTGGCCGTCAGCCCGGAGCCGGAACTGCTGGTGCTCGACGAGCCGATGTCGGGGCTGGACCCGATCGTCCGCGAGGAATTCCTTGACGGCGTGCTGCGGTCGATGTGCGACAGCGAACGCACGGTGCTGTTTTCCAGCCACACGATCGACGACATCCAGCGGCTGGCCGACACGGTGGGGCTGCTGTACCAGGGACGGCTGCTGGTGCATTCCCCCGTCGACGACCTGCTGACGCGCACCAAACGCATCCGGGCGGTCCTGCACGACGGCGTGCTCCCCCGCTGGCTGCCGGAGACAACGATCTGGCAGCGGGTGCAGCGGCGGGAATGGCTGCTGACGGTGGGGGACTTTTCGGAAGACCTCCTGCCACGGCTGCGCGGCGAAAACAGCGTGCACGACGTCGAGGTGCAGGACCTGAGCCTGGAAGACGTGTTCAAGGACTATGTAAAGGGGCGAAAGGGGGCGGCATGAAAGCTCTGCTGTGGAAAGACTACCGCATCAACCGCCAGGTGCTGATCGTGGGGTTCTGTCTGCTGGTCGCGCCGTATCTCGCGGCCGTCAGTTGGATCTGGTACGACCGCGGGCTGACTGGGGCCGGTGCGCATCACTGGGCCGCCGTTCTGGCGTTCGCCGCCCAGGCGAGCGTGATCTGCTCGCAGATGACGCTCGTGCTGCTGGCCGGCTACGTCATCGCGGGGGAACGACGCGACCGCTCGGCCGAGTTTCTGGCGTATCTTCCCCCGTCGCGGTCGGCGGTTCTGACCAGCAAGGCGTTGCTGTCCGCGGCGGTGGCGCTTGTTGTGTGGGGAGTCTTCCTGATCGTTGCCGAGATCGTCGTCCCCGCGCTCAGCGGCGAAGCGGCCGCCGGGCAATCGGCGTCCTTCGCCCAGACGCGGCCCATGCTGCTGGCCGTCGGCGTCACGCTGTTCGGGATGGCCTGGCTGGGATCGTCGATGCTGGAAAGCCCGACGTACTCGGCGGCGATCGGCGTGGTCGCGGTCATGCTGGTGCCGATCGCCCTGAGTCTCTGCCACACGCTGACCGGGCAGCCGGCGCACGGCGACGACTTCATGGACTGGCTCCGCGGACTGTACTTCGCTTTGGGGGCCGGCGGTTTCGTCGCCGGGTGGATGTATTACATCCGCCGCGTGGAGCCGTAGTTCCACAGGATGTATCCGTTGGTTGCGGGGTCGTGGCGGATGCTGCCAGCATCCACGCAGACGCTGGCAGCGTCCGCAACGGAAAAGTCGGCTGCTCCAGCATTTGCCGGATGCGCCCAGTTCCACAGGGTGCGGCAAATTCCGCTGGCAATGGGGTCGGGTGTGGAAAATTCAAAATTGCGACGGAACTCGACCCCAATGGGAAAACACACTCCGCAATTTTGAATTTTCCACACCCGACCCCGAACGCGCCGTGCCAATGAAAATTGCCACGCCCGTTCCACATCCCGACTCGGCATTCCCTTCACAAGTCGGTCGCGTCGGGGATAATGTCTGAGGAGTGGCGCGTAGTCCCTCCCGGTCCCGCAATTCCCAGAAAGGAACTCGACGCGATGGCGCTTCGAAATCGTTTGTCCGCTGGATTCGCCTGTTTCTTCCTCCTCGCCACCATCGCTTCGGCCGCCGACTGGCCAGGGTTCCGCGGCCCCAACGGCAACGGCAAGACCGACGCGAAAGACCTGCCCGTCGAATGGGGCAAAGACAAGAACGTCAAATGGTTCTTCGAGCTGCCGGCGATGGGAAACAGCAGCCCGGTCGTCGTCGGCGACAAAGTCTTCATCACCTGTGCCGAGGAGAAGGGAAAGCAGCGGCACCTGTACTGCATCGACCGCAAGACCGGCAAGGAGCTGTGGAAGCAGACGGTCGAGTGGGACAAGCCCGAGCGGATGCACCAGACGAACCATCACGCGGGGTCGACGCCGGCGGTCAGCGGGGACCGGATCGTGGTGTGGCACGGCTCGGCGGGAATGTACTGCTACGATCTGAGCGGAAAGAAGCAATGGGACGTGAATCTCGGCCCGGCCACGCACGTGTGGGGGTTCGGGTCGTCGCCGGTGGTTCACGACGGCAAGGTGTTCCTCAACTTCGGTCCCGGTAAGCGGCAGTTCCTCGTCGCGCTGCGGCTCGATAACGGCAAGGAAGTCTGGCGGCTCGACGAAACCGGTGGCAGCGACAGCCTGAAGGGGCGGTACATCGGCTCGTGGAGCACGCCGTTGATCGTGAAAATCGAAGGCAAAGACCAGCTTTTGTGCAGCCTGCCGACCCGCGTCGTGGCGTGCGATCCCGACAGCGGGAAAGTCGTCTGGGAAATCGCCGGCGTCAAGGGCCGCCGCGGGGACCTGTTCTACACGTCGCCGCTGGTGGGAAACGGTGTCGGCGTGGTGATGGGGGGCTTCGGCGGGCCGATCGTGGCGTTCAAGCTCGGCGGCAAGGGGAACGTCGCGAAGGAGAACATCCTCTGGCAAACCGAAGCGCTGCAGCCGCAGCGGATCGGCTCGGGGATCATCGTGGAAGACTCCATCTACATCGCCAACGCCGACGCCGGCACGGCGATGTGCTTCGAGCTGAAGACGGGCAAGCAGAAGTGGCGTGCGCGGCTGGACGGCGGCGCCCACTGGGGTTCGCTGGTGCTGGCGGACGGGCGGTTCTACGTCACCGGGCAGCGGGGGGTGACGCACGTGTTCAAGCCGAACCCGGAGACGTTCGAGCGGATCGCAAGCAACCGGTTGCCGGGCAACAGCAACTCGACGCCGGCGATTTCCGACGGGGAGATCTTCCTGCGGACGTCGCGGGGGGTGTACTGCGTGAGCAAGGGGGGGAAATAGCGGTCAGCTTTGAGCCGTAGGACGGTTTTTCAAACCGTCCGTCCACGACATCCTCGACTTGTCCTTGGACGATCTTTGAAAGTCATCGAGTCCAACGTTGCTTCTGACGGACGGTTTGAAAAACCGTCCTACGGAACTGATCACGGGAAGGCCGTGCCGAGCGCCTGGAACTGAATCGTGTTGAACAGCGGAATCGGGCCGCCGGGGCCGTTGCCGCCGCCGCCGACGATGAGGTCGGCGTTCGTGAGTGTGGTGATGACCGATCCGGACTGCGTGAAGACGTTCTGGTCCAGCACCGACGGGTTGGCGTCGTACACGCGGACCAGCATGAAGCTGTTGCGGTTGGCCGGCTTGATCAGGTCGGTATTGGTGAAGATGCCCAGTTCCGTCCGGCCCGCCAGCGACGTGGTGATCCCGATCGTCGAAATCCGGAATTGCTCGCCCATGTTCGGCAACGCGCCGGACGGCGTCTCGCCGCTGACCGGCGGGTCCACACCGACGAAGTTCAGGCCGAGTGCCAGGTCCAACTGGCCGATCGGGTCGGACGCCAGCAGGTCGGTTGCCGCCAGGAAGTTGTCGATCGACTGTCCCGGATTCTGCGAGACCACGTTGACGATGTTCAAGTCGGCGCCCCGGTTGCCGGAGAACGTGTTCTGCGAGATGGCGGCGAACATTCGCGTGTTGGTACCCACGGAAAGCGCCAGGCCGTCCGCGAAGTTCGTCGTCGTGCCGTTGTCGCTGACCATGTTGCCGAAGAAGTTCAGCCGGGCCGTCGTGAAGGTGAAGTCGTCGGCGTCCCGGGCGTCGGCATAGAAGCCGCTGGTGAGGAAGATCTGCGGAACCTGCGGATCGGCGCTGAGGAACGTGTTGGCGTTGGGGAAGATGTTGATCGGACCGGAAACAACCGGCGAGAGCGTCTGGAAGAACACCCCCTGCAGGGCGTTGCCCATGAAGACGTTGCCGGTCCCCGCGACGTCGCTGCCGATGTTGTACACGCTGGTTGTGCCGGCCAGCGTCAGCGCGTTGCCGGCATTGGCCGATCGGACGTCGACCGACAGGCCCGCGCCGAGGTTGTTCACCGCAGCCGACCGCAACATGCTGAAGGTGATGTCGGTCAGCCCCGCCTGCACGACCTGGATGCCGTTCCCGCCGTTGCGGGCGGTGAGCAGCGAGTCGATGTTGATCGTGTCGGTGCCGGCGATCGACACGCTGACCGGCGTCATGCCGACCACTCCCGTGTCAAAGTGGTTGGCGAGGATGTCCACGCCGTCGCCGCCGTTGTCGGTGACGTTCACGCTCTGCCCGCCGACTGCCGAACCGATGTTGACGGTCGACGTCCCGGGACGCGTCACGGCATGCTCGGGGAAGAGGGCCGATTCGCCCCCCGTGAGCGAAACGTTGATGCCATCCGCCGCCGAGTTGGTGATGTCGGCGCCGCGGATCGTGTAGATGTTCTGCTGGGGCATCACGCCGTCGACGGTCGGGGTGTTGTTGCTGGCGATCGTCACGCCGTTGTTGCCGCTGCCGCTGATGATCGTCCGCTGCGAATCCCCCGTGATGGCGATGTTCTGCCAGCTCTGGTTGTTGGCCAGCGGGGTGGTGATGTTCACGCCGTCCAGCGTGGCCCCCAGAATCGTGTTGCCGTCAAAGATGGCCGCGCTGGGAATCGGGTCGGCGAGATTGAACGTGAAGACGTTGCCGATCGCGGAGTTGTTGGACGTGGCGATCCGGATGCCGTGCTGGCCGATTCCCTGGATGAAGTTCTGCCGCACGCCGAACACGAAGTCGGCGTCGCCGGCCAGGTCGATGTTGATGCCGTTGCCGCCGCTGTTGAGGATCATGTTGTTGCGGATGTTGGCGTGGTTGGCGACGTTCTGGGCCCCGACGCCCATCACCCGCACGCCGTCGCCGGCGTTGTCCATGATGACGTTCCCGAAGCCGGGCAGGCCGATGTCGACGGTTTCGCCGACGCCGAACTGCGACGAGTCGGCGCGAGTCAGCAGCACGCCGTCGCCGGTGCCGTCCAGCACACCCGCCGTGGCCGTGTTATCGACGGTGTTGGTGATCCTGCTGGCGATGACGAACGCCCGCGACAGGATTCCAGTGCCGGCCGAGCCGATGCGAATGCCGAAGTCGGCGTTGGATTCGAAGACGCTCTGGTTGACCGAGAGGGCCATCTGCCCGCTGCCGGCCGAGCCGCTGACGAGCGTGTCGAGTCCGCCGCGGCTGTTGCCGATCGAGCGGATCGACAGCAGCCCGAACTCGCCGACGCCGCCGGGACCGAGCACCGTGCCGTCGTTGATCGCCTCGATCGCCAGGCCGGCCAGCGTGTTGCTGATGAACTGGTTCTGCGGCAGCCCGGCGATGCCGATGTTGCCGAACACGCGGGCTCCGACGCCGTCGGCGCGAATCAGCATGCCGTTGGCCCCGTTGCCGCTGGCGATGTTGCCGAAGACGCTGGCCAGGTTCAGCAGTCCGCCGTTGGCGGCTTCGAGCTGGAACCCGTTTCCGATATTCCCGGTGGCCGAGTTGCCGGCCAGTTTCGAGATCGTGATCGAGGACATATCGGCGGCGCGGACCATCAGGCCGGTGACGTTGTTGGTGAAGAGGTTGTTCGCGATGGTGACGTTGTTGGCCATCGCCGAGTTGAAGGACTCGATGTTCATTCCGCTCGCGCCGTTGCCGTCGAACGTGTTGCGTTCGAAGAAGGCGTTGCTCAACCGGGCGTTGCCCGACAGGTTCACGCGGAGACCGTCCAGCGTGTTCCCGCTGCCGGCCAGCCGCAACTGCGTGATCTGCGTCGACCAGACGTCGTCGCCGTTGACGAACTCCTGGAAGGTCCAGAAGGTGTTCGGCTGCGCCGGGTCGACCACCGTGGCGCTGTAATCGCCCCAGCGATTGCGGCCGCTGCCGAAGTCGACGTTGTACGTTCCGGTCCCCTGCTTGAGCAGTTGCGGCGCGCCGAAGGTCGTCGTCGCGCCGCTGGTGCGCCCGACGGCCGCATACGTGCTGATGGCCTGCGCGTCGCCCGATCCGCTGAAGCCGATCACCACGTCGCCCCGCGCGTTGACGGCGATCGACGGATAGTAGAAGTCGAGGTTGGGATCGGCGATCGTGCCGGACTGCTTGAGCGTGTTGGTCGTCGCGTCGATTTCATACCAGCGGACCGCGGAGTTTCCAGCCGTTCCTTGAACCGCGTGAGCGGCCCACAGGCTGTTCCCGATTCGCACCGGGGCGCCGAAGAACCGCGCCTGCGGGTCGTTGATCTCGATGTTGTCGTTCGGTCCGGGCTGCCTCCCCAACGCCTTCGGAATGTAAGCCGGGACCGCGACGTTGATGGACGCCTGCAGCGTCGCCGGGCCGACTCCCGTGGTGTTGGTGAGCGTCAGCACGCCGTTGTTCGAAGCCGAGAGAAACTGCCCGGTCGTCGGAGCGCTTCCGCTGGTGTTCTGGACCGCGTGAGGCGTGAAGCCGATCGTTCCCGGAGGCAGGTTCTCGAACCGCGTGATGTTGGCCACGGTGGGGGTCGCGGCGAGCAGATCGGCCTTGGGAATCACATACAGCGACACGTCGGCCGTGGCACCCACGAAGTTGTTCGTCGAAATGTAGATCCCCGTGGAATTGATGCCCAGCATGTCGAAGTCGTTGAACCGCGTGCCGGTCGCGGCATCCCCCACGAATTGGACCGCCCGCCAACCCTGCGTCGGATCGGACGTGTTCGAGACGGCGACGTAAATCCGATTGCCGGCACCCGTCCCGGCCAGGCCGTCGATGGAGACGGCAAACCAGCGGCCGGTCTGCGGATCGAAGATGATCCGGGGATCGAAGGTACCGTCGCCGGCCGGAATGGCGGCGCCGGCCGCGGTCCAGAAGGCGTCGAGAGTGCTGCTCGACACCAGGTTGCCGTTCTTGTCGTAAACCCGGAATTCCTGGTTATTCAGCTCGGTAATGTGGGTCGGCCCGACCGCTCCCATCGTGTCGGGCGGAATGACGGAACCGTTGAAGGTCGTTCCTGTGAAGTTCGTTCCGATCGACAGCGCCCCGCTGCCGAACCCGCCGATGCCGAAGAAGTTGTTGATCGCCGTAATCGACGCCACCGCCGTGCCCGACAGCAGAATGTCGGCCCCGCGCTGAGCGTTGCCGCTGAACACGTTGCCGTCGAGCACGTTGTCGCCGCCGATGATCAGGTTGTGGGTGCCGCTGTCGGCGGCGAAGTTGAAGCCGTCGTGGCCGTTGCCCACCAGCCCGTTGCCGTCGCCCAGGAAGCTCCCCGTCAGCACGAGGCTCACGTTCGAGCCGCCGACGGACGAGACCGTCAGGCCGTGGTGGGCGTTGCCGCCGGAGTTCAAGCGGTCGACCCACACGCTCCCGGTGCCGCCGTCGTTGATGTTCAACGCGACGCCGTTCATCGAGCTGCCGGTGACCGTCACGTCGCGGATGATGTTCCGCTGGCCGAACGGCTGAGGCAGGCCGCTCTCGTGGAAGTTCGTGATCTGAATGCCGTGCAGCGACTGGTCGATGAACGACCGGTTGATGTTGAAGTCGCTGATGTTGTCGCCGATGATGCCGATCCGCCCGCCGCCGAGAATGTTGAAGCCCGACACTTCGTTGAGATTCGCCAGCCGGATGACGTCCTGCCCGCCGAAGTTCGAGATCGTCGGGTTGGGCCCCACCACCTGGCCGGGCAGCGGGAGCACGCCGAGCTGCGTGTGGACCAGGTGCGCGTGGTTCGCCGCCAGCAGTCGCTGGTTGTCGAACAGGTTCAGCGTGCCGGGCAGACGGAAGTTCCCCGGCAAGACGCGGATGATGTTCGCATCCGAGCGGTTCATGAAGTTGCCCGCGTTGAACGGGTTCTCGAACGTGCCGTCTCCCGGAGAGCCGTCCGGATTGACGTGAATCACGACCAGCGGCGAGCCGTCGACCGGGTCGAGGGCCAGTTCCTGCCGGACGTCGTTGCGGACCTGCACCGGAATCCGGTATTGCCGCTCGACCTGGCGGGCGAGGTGTTGCGCGGGGGTCCGCTGGACGAAGAACGGCTTGCGGAACCAGTCCCGCCACGAGTTGGGGAACTCGAACATCACGTTTCCCCAGAAGCTGCTGCGGAACAGGTCGTCGTAGCGGTACTCGAACCCCAGTTGCACGCTCTCGTGCAGGAAGATCTCCCCGCGGACTTTGGCCCCTGCCGTGCTCCCCGCGGTGTCGTTCTTCAGGTAGTAGCCCCCGGCGTACAGGTTGAAACCGCGCTGCCCCAGGTACGGCAGCGGCCCGCCGAGCTCGGCGTCGACACCTTCGAAGCTGTTCTCCGTCATCCGAAAGACGGGGATGTACAGGAAGTGATTGGCGAACGACAGATTGGGCGAGACCCCCGCGGCCAGCGTGTGCGTCTTGCGACCGAGGCCGAAGTAGCCGTTGACCCGGTATTCCATCACCGGCGTGATGATCTCGCCGCTGATCCCCGCCTGGTAGAACGTGTGGTTGTGCGCGCCGTCGAGGTCGCCCCAGCCGGAGATGCCGAAGACGGTGTTCCACGGCTTGACGTACCGCCGGTAGCCCACGCCCAGGTTGGCCCCCAGCCCGTCGCCGGCGTTCTCGTAGGCGGCGAACGCGCGCACGTCGACGAAGACGAGGTCCACCCAGGGGGTGATGTGGAACGGATGGAACACACTGAAATACGTCTGCCCGTCGTTCCAGCCGGCGCCGTCCCCCGTCTGGTTGAAGATGCGATACCGGGTGCCGAACGGGACGGCCCGGGTGTAGCCGTCCTGGGATTCAAACGAGCCTGCGTCGAAGGTGGTCCGGCCGGTGGGATCGCGGTAGAAGTTCGCGTCCTGGGCCGCCGCCCTGTTTGACAGCACGTCACCGTTCGCCAGGAACAGGCCGATGAGCAGGCACGTCATCAGTTTCGTCAAGCGATTCATTTGGTCGTCCCGTGTCAAACAGTAACGGTTCTACCGACTGTGGCAGTTATCGGGGTTATTCGGATCGCGGGGGCTTTGCGGTTGAGGAAATTTCCTCAGCCTGCGAACGAATTGCTTAGCAGCGCCAAGCGGTAGGGAAACGAGGGAATCTGGGGGCTCTGGGAGCGGCGGACGTAAGTTTTTCCGCGCGCGAAACCGGCGGCAAACGGCGCGGTTCCGGGGACCGAGGTCGAGTGTCCAGCCGAGATTGGCGATGCCCGAGGGAACGCGGATTGACGCCGATGCATCGAATCGGCGCGGATCAAAAGAAGAAGAGGGAACGACGGATCGAAGCCTGAAGCGCAAGCGAAGGAACTGGTGTCTCACCCTTCGCTTGCGCTTCAGGCTTCTATTCGCGGAATCAACTGATGATCGACGGACCGGAGGGCAACCCGTCTTTCCGCGCCCAGCGCTTGCTGCTATTCTCCCCACCCCGCGATTTCGGGAACGGTGTCTGGTAGTGCGAAATGAATTTCGCACGAGATATCACGTGCGAAATGAATTTCGCACTACGAGTGAGGTCCCCAGGATGCTGCAGCGAGGACGGTTCGTCTTCTGGTTGCTGGTGGCGGTCGCCGCGGCGGCGTCCGGCTATATCTGGTGGGACCGCGCGCGAACGGCTTCGGAGCGGGAACTGGAGAACAACCTCTCCGGCGTGCAACCGGCCGACGTCGAGCCGCTGACGCCCGTTCCTCCGGCGGCACTGGCGGATGCAGCCGCCAGTGGCACGTTGCAACTGCATCTGAGGACCGGCGACGTCTTTCCGCTGGTGAAGACGATTCACGAAACCGTGACGCAGAAGTCCGACCGCGGGCCTCTCCACAGCAAAACGCGGCTGCAACTCGTGCTGGCAATCCGGGTGAAGGACGTGCATTCCGACCGCAAGCAACTGCGGGTCGACTATCGCCGGGTCCACTACCGCCGCGACCTCGGTGGCACTGGCGGACGGAGCCGCCAGTGGCACACGGTGCTGGAGTACGATTCGGCCCATCCCCCCCGCGTGCTCCCGGCGGAAGTGCAGGCGTACCACGGGCTGGTCGACAACGGGTTCGACTTCTGGCTCGGTCCGGACAACCGTATCCTGAAGATCGACGGGTTCGACGAGTTCCTGAAACGCTGCGTGGCCCACGTCCCGCCCGCGCTGCGGCAGAGCGTGCTGACGCGGTTCGTCAAGACCACCGGCGAAGAAGGGGTCGCCAATTTCATCGACGACAGCATCGGCCTGCTCCCCTACGGCCGCGGACCCGTCAAGGCGGGGGACCACTGGACGCGAAACCGGCAGGTGTTGCGGCCCGTCCCGCTGGCCATGACCCAGAAGTGCACGCTGAAGAAGCTCGGCAACGAATTCGCGGAGATCGAAATCACCGGCGAAATCGTCCCCTCCGGCGGAGATCGGAGGTCAGAGGTCGGAGGTCGGAGGTCGGAAAAACTTCCAAATTCGGCCGACTTCCGACCTCCGATCTCTGACCTCCGACCTCCGATCTCTGACCTCCGCCTTCCGCCTTCCGCCTTCCACCTCAAGCTCACCGTCACCGGCGGCACGACGGTGGGAAGCTGCCGCATTCGCCGCAAGAGCGGCCTCCCGGAACACTCCGAAATCCACCGCACCTACAACATGATCGTCAGCGACGCGGCCGGCCGGAAGTTCGAACAGACCAAGGAGGCCCGCACCGTGATCGAAGTCTTCCCGCAGCAAGGGGCACCGAAAACGATCAGCATGGCCCCCAGGTAGGTCCGGACGGGCCGTCCGGACTTACTTCCCGAACAGTCGGAACCAGCGGCCGTTCTTTTTCGCCGAGTCGTCGTCGCCGTCGAATCCCTGCGCCGGCTCCTGCTCGTCGGCCTCGTCGTCCGAGGCGCCGAGCTGCACGGCTTTCTTTCGCAACTGCTCGCTGAGATGCTCCAGCCGGGTCGCTTCGCGGGACAGCCGCGCGCGTTCCAGCGACGTCTCCACTTCCGCGAACCGCAGCGATTCCTCGAGCCTCCGCTCGTAGTCTTCGAGGCGGCCGCGGAGTTCATCGGGCACGCCTTCCAGATCCGACCAGCTTCCGGCGGGACGCGCCATCGACTCCGCGGCCCGCAATCGGCGGATCAGATAGGCGATGTACGAGTCGCGTTCGTCCACCGCGCCGCGCAGCTCGTCGACGGTTGCCGTCGAGAGATCGACGGCCCCCGGCGAGTCGACCGCCGGGATCTCCAACGGCGGCGGGCATTCGAACAGTGAAGACTTGCCGGCCGGCTCGCCGGCCGTGTTCCCGGCCGCGTCGGATTCCCCTTCGTCGGAGGATTCGGCATCTTCCGTATCCAGCAGCCCCGCCTTGAAGGCTTCGTAGCTGGAAAGCGGGCCCGCGGCGTGAGACGGCGAGCCGGAGGTCGGAGGACGGAGGTCGGAGGTCGGAATGGTCCCCGACGTGTTGCTCTTTCCGACCTCCGACCTCCGATCTCCGACCTCTGATCTCCGACGTCCGGCCGCGGGCTCGTGAGCACCCGCGTCAGCCGCCGCGGCGAACGTCAGAGCCGCGTTGTTGAAGCGGTCGACGATCAGGTCCCGCAGCTCGATGACCTGCATTTCGACGCGGGCCAGCAGCTCCGTCGGCTGCATGTCTTCCCATTGCTGGACGGCGTTCTGCAGTTCCTCGGTGAGCGAACGCTGCTGGGCGATCAGCTCCGACGGCATTCCGCCGCGGCCGGTGCGGTCGGCGCCCGATCGCTTGAGCCGGTCGAGCTGCTCGGCCGCCTGTTCCAGCCGGGCCGTCAGTTCCTCGACGAGACCCTGCCGTTCGTCCAGCCGCCGCTGCAGGTCTTCGGCGCTCAATTCCGCGGTGTTGGATGACTCGCCGCTCATGGTGTGTCCGAACGTAGTGCGGAATTGATTCCGCACGAGAATTCGATCGTGCGGAATGAATTCCGCACTACGTACAGCTCGCGATGTCGTTGGGAAACGCAACGCAACGTTCAATCCTAGCACGTGTTTTCACGCTGCGTTGCCGAGGCTGAACGTCCAGCGGCCGATGCGACGCGAGTCGTCCCGATTATTCGGACCGCTCGCGTCGAGCAACGATTGTTTGTGGCCAGACGTCCGGATTCACCAGATGTTCCGGTCGCCGCAGTTGCAGCACGTCCGCAATCTGCCGGGCCGTGCGCGATCGCAGCGCGTGCAGGGAATCCGCCGAGAGAAACGCCGCGTGCGGCGACACCAGCACCCGCTCGTCTCGGAACAGCGGCTGCGACAGGTCGGGCGGCTCCGGGTCGAACACGTCGAGACCCGCCCCAGCCAGCCGTCCCGTGCGGATGGCGTCCCACAGCGCGGTGTGGTCGACCAGCGGACCCCGCGACGTGTTGATGAGATACGCCGTCGGCTTCATCCGCGCGAGTTGGTCCGCACCCACGAGATTCCGTGTCGCATTGGTCAACGGGCAGTGCAGCGAGATGAAATCGCTCGTGGAGAGAAGCTCCTCCAGCGACGCCATCCGGCAGCCGGTGCCGTGGTCGTTCCCGCTGGGGGAATGGGCGATCACATTCAACCCCAGTCCCGCCGACCGGCGAAAGACGGCCTGCGCGATGCGGCCGAAGCCGACCAGCCCCAGCGTTTGGCCGCTCACGCGGCGCAGCGGCGGGTCGATGCGGCGGTCGTACTCCCCTCGTTTGGCCCGCGCGTCGAACAGGGGAATCCGCCTGGCCAGCGACAACAGCAGGGCCAGCGTGTGCTCGGCGACCTCATCCACGCAGTAATCGGGGACGCAGGTGACGGGGATGCCCAATTCCGTCGCCGTCCGCACGCTGATGTTGTCCAGCCCGATGCCGAACCGCGCGATCACCCGGCAACGGACGGCGGCCCGCACGACGGCCTCCGACACGTTCGCCCAGCACGTGCCGATCGCGTCGCAATCGCGAGCCAGCTCGACGAGCGTTTCCTCATCGGACTGCGGGGCTTCAATGATTTCCGCACCGGCGGCCGCGAGAATCTCGCGCTCGACCTCACAGTCCGGCCAGGCGCGGTCGGTGATGAGGACGCGATAAGCCGGCATAATGGCGGTCCTGGCTGGTGTACCGACTTCAGTCGGCCCGATGTGCGTCAGCGCGCGTTGTTGGCACAACGGGGAGCCGACTGAAGTCGGTACACCAGCGGCTACTTCCGCGTCAGCACGGCGTCCAGGTTCAAGAGCACGTTGGAGACGACGGTCCACGCCGCCAGTTCGGAAACATCGGCGGAAGTTCCGGACGGATCGCCGGCGAGCGTCTTCGCTGCCTGTTTGTCCTTCTGATAGTGCGCCAGTTCGCTGCGGTACAGTTTGCTCAATGCAGCGACCTGCGACTCGCTCGGCGGGCGGACGAGGCACAGGAACAGCGCGAACCGCACGCGCGACTCGACGCTGCCGCCCCCTTCCTTGATGATCCGCCGCGCCAGCGACTGGGCCGCTTCGACGTACACCGGGTCGTTGAGCGTGACGAACGCCTGCAGCGGCGTGTTGGTGCGGATGCGCCGCACGGTGCAGATTTCGCGGCTCGGCGCGTCGAACGTGGCCATCGACGGGTAGGGGACCGTCCGCCGCCAGAACGTGTACAGGCCGCGGCGGTATTTGTCGTCCCCCTGGCTGGTGGGCCACGTCCGCTGCCCGTTAAACGCCGCCCGCCACAGCCCCGGCGGCTGCGGCGGATAGACCGACGGGCCGTCCATCTTCCGGCTCAGCAGCCCCGCCAGCGCCAGCGCCTGGTCGCGAACCATTTCGGCTTCGAGGCGAATCCGCGGGGCCCGCCCCAGGAGGCGGTTGCGCGGGTCGACGTCCCGTAGGTCAGGCTTTCCAGCCTGACCGTAGCAGAATTCGTGAGAATTCTGGAGTTTCGGAATCTTCACGGCAGAATTCTCACGAATTCTGCTACCAGCCCGGTCAGGCTGGAAAGCCTGACCTACGGCGCTGCTCTGCCGGTACGTCGCCGACGTTACCAGCAGCTTCAGAAACCGCTTCACGTCCCAGCCGCTCTCGCGGAATTCCACGGCCAGCCAGTCCAGCAGTTCCGGGTGCGAAGGCAACTCCCCCTGCGTGCCGAAGTCTTCTTCGGTTTCGACGATCCCCGTCCCGAAAATTCGCGCCCAGAACCGGTTGACGGCCACGCGGGCGGTCAGCGGGTTGTCGGGGTGCATGAGCCACTTCGCGACCCCGAGCCGATCGTTCGGGACTCCTTGTGGGAAGGGATGAAACGCCTGCGGCACGCCCGGCTGCACCGGGTCCCCCATCTGCAGGAAGCTGCCGCGAATCATGACGTAGGTCTTGCGGTGCTTGTTTGCAGGAAGTTCCTGCATCACCGGGACGGTCGGGAACTTCGGTTTCGACTTTTCCAGTCGCGCGATCTCGTCCCGCAGCTTCTTCAGCGACGGGGCAATCGACCGGAAATGGTCGCGCAGCACAGCTTGCTGTTTCGGACTGCGCTGATCCGGTTTCGCATCGACGATCGCCAGAATCTCCGCCGGCACCGTCGACCGGATTCCCCCCGGCGCGAACGCCGAGCTCGGGTTCGGCGGCGTCTTGACCGTTCGCTGCCAGACGGGGTTGCGTTTTTCGTCGAGCAGCAGGAGGCGGAAGTTCGTCAGCCGCGTGTGAAGGCCGCCGTCGGTGCGGTTCCAGACAACGACCTTTTCGACGGCTGCCGGTTTTCCCAAGTCGACTTCCCACCACGGATCGCGTTCGACTTTCGTATGCGTCGTGGACTTCGCCTGGAAATAGTCGCCGTTCGTGTTACCGTCGACGGCCAGCCGCGCGCGGCCGTTGTAGTCGGTGCTCGACTGCCGCGCCTTGCGGCCCTTGGCGATGTGTTTTCCGCCTTGGAAGACTTCCACTTCGGCCAGCGAGAGCAGTTTGCGGCGGCCGGGCAGCTCGATCCGCACGAAGCGGGCCTGCGGGGGCTTGTCGTCGGCGTTGCGGAATCGCAGCTCCCACTTGCGTTGCTCGGCCTGCAACTGCGGCGTGCCGTCGCGAAGGCGCCGACGCAGCTCGACGATCCGCCGCTCGACCTGCCGGATCGCCTCGTAATCCTGCCGGCGGGGGGCGTCGATCACCGGGGTTTCGCTGGGCTGGTCGTTGTCGGCGGTCTGGTTGAAGATCGCGTAGAAACGGTAGTATTCCCGTTGCTGGATCGGGTCGTACTTGTGGCTGTGGCATTTCGCGCAGCCCATCGTCAGCCCCATCCAGACCTGCACCGTCGTGTCGACCCGGTCGCGGACGGCGGCCACGCGGAATTCCTCGTCGTCGGTCCCCCCTTCCGTATTCGTCATCGTGTTGCGGTGAAACGCCGTCGCGATCTTCTGGTCGAGCGTCGCGTTCGGCAGCAGGTCGCCGGCGAGCTGTTCGATCGTGAACTCGTCGTAGGGCAGATTGCGGTTGAACGCCCCGATCACCCAGTCGCGATACCGCCAGATGTTCGGCCGCAACGGGTCCGACCCATAACCGCGCGAATCGGCGTAGCGGGCGAGATCGAGCCAGACCCGCGCCCAGCGTTCGCCGTACCGCGGGTCGTTCAGGAAGCGGTCCACCAGCCGCGAATACGCCCCCGGTCTGTTATCGGCAATGAACTGCCGCAATTCCGCCGGCGTCGGCGGGACGCCGCGCAGGTCGAAACTCAACCGGCGGATGAGCGTGTAGCGATCCGTTTCTGGCGACGGCGACAACCCCTTCTCCGCAAGTCGCGCCATAATGAAGTTGTCGATCGGGTTCCTCACCCGCTCGCGGTTTCGCACGCCCGGAACTTCCGGCCGCACCGGTTTGATGAACGCCCAGTGCCGCGCGTACTTCGCCCCGCCGGCAATCCACCGTCGCAGCAGTTCAACCTCTTCAGGCGAGACCGTGCGTTTGGTCTCCGCCGGCGGCATGCGGGTCGAAGCGTCCGTCGAGGTGATGCGGCGAATCAGCTCGCTCGTGGCCGGTTTGCCGGGAACGATCGCCGTCTCGCCGCTTTCCAGCTTCTTGGTTGCCACCTCCCGCTGGTCGAGCCGCAGGCCGGCCTCGCGGTGCTGTTCATCGCGGCCGTGGCAGGCGAAGCAGTACTTGGACAGGATCGGCCGGATGTGGCGGTTGTAGTCGACCGTCTTGGGGGCGAGCTTCCGTCCTTCGTCCGCCGCGACGGTCAGTGGGACGGCGAGAACGACGGCAAACGCCAGGAGGGATTTCGGGAAGCGCATGAATGGTCTGCAGCGGTGAGGCGGGAGGATTCGCAGGGCCTGTCGGGCAACGGCGATTCTACCAAAGTTCCCCCGGCGAAGTGTAGGTCCGGACGGCCCGTCCGGACCTTGGTGGGTATTTGACGCTTGCGGCTTAGCCAGGCGCCGGCTAAGCCCAATACCGTTCAAGTTATCATAACAACCGTGTCCTCAAAGGCTTTCGCCAGCGGCGGTCGTCGGC
>Ga0268386_10000852_pt1 | contig 20211 bp, 21 predicted proteins | sample RVTome_15_FD_200260 | JGI IMG/M metagenome (GOLD analysis project Ga0268386, IMG submission 200260) | Soil microbial communities from uranium-contaminated site in the Upper Colorado River Basin, Wyoming, United States - RVT150D86... ...
CTCCTTCACGACCTCGTATCCCCAGGTCCGGAAGGCGCCCTCGGTGAACTTCATGATGTTGCCCTTGTGGACCAGAGTCACCGACTCACGGCCGTACTCGAGGGCATAGTTGATGGCCGCCCTGACCAGGCGCTTCGAGCCGGTGATCGAGATCGGCTTGAGACCCAGCCCCGAGTCGGGGCGGATGTCCCAGTCGAATGACTCCTCGAGGAACGCGAGCAGCTTCTGTGCCTCTTCGGTGCCTTGCTCTAGCTCCTTGCCGGCGTAGACGTCCTCGGTGTTCTCCCGGAAGATCACCATGTCGACCGCTCCGGGGTCCTTGACCGGCGACGGCACACCCTCGAACCAGCGAATCGGGCGGACACATGCATAGAGGTCGAGGATCTGACGGAGCGCCACATTCAGCGACCTGATCCCACCCCCCACCGGTGTGGTCAGCGGCCCCTTGATCCCGATCAGGTGGGACCGGAATGTCTCCACCGTCTGATCGGGTAGCCAGCTTCCGCTGTCGTTGAACGCCTTCTCCCCCGCCAGGACTTCCTTCCAATCGACCGACCTCGCGCCTTGGTATGCCTTCTCGACGGCCGCGTCGAAAACACGCACCGACGCCGCCCAGATGTCGGGTCCGATGCCGTCACCCTCGATGAACGGGATGATCGGCTCGTCCGGGACGTTGAGGCCGTCCGGCCCCATCGTTATGGGTGTGCCCACAGCAGTCGACTCCTCGCCATGTTCGGGGCTCGGAGCCTAGCCGTGGCCGACCGCTCACCCGTTCTGTGTCGATTTTGGGCGCTCTGACCGCCCTTTTTCGACACAGAACGCTCAGCTTTCATCCTTTCCCGACACAGAACGGGTTAGCGAGACGCTCTCCGTGACCGCGCCGCGCGCACCGTGTTGGAGAGGAGCATGGCGCGGGTCATGGGACCGACCCCACCGGGAACAGGGGTGATCGCCCCCGCGACCTCCGCCACGGCGGCGAACACGACATCACCGACCAGGCCTTCGTCGGTGCGGTTGACCCCCACGTCGATGACGGTGGCCCCCGGCTTGACGTGCCCGGGCCCGATGAGCCCGGCGCTGCCTGCCGCCGAAACCAGGATGTCGGCTTCGCTCGTCACCGACGCCAGCTCCCGGGTCCTGGTGTGGGCCATCGAAACCGTGGCGTCGGCTCCCCTCTCGGAGAGCATCAACGCCAGGGGGCGACCGACCAGGAACGAGCGACCAACGATGACGGCGCGCGCACCGGACGTCTCGATCCCATAATGATGGAGGATCCGCATGACTCCGCTCGGGGTGCAGGGGCGAAGCCCGGGCCGGCCCAGCAGAAGCCGTCCCAGGTTGAAGGGATGGAGTCCATCGACGTCCTTGGCCGGGTCGATGCGCTCGACGATGGCCTCCCCGTCGAGGTCGCCCGGCAAAGGAAGCTGGACCAGGATCCCGTCGACGTCGTCGTCGGAGTTGAAACCGTCAATGAGTGACTCCAGGTCCTCTCGAGAGGTCGTCGCCGGCAGCTCATGATGAACGGACTTGATTCCCACCTCCCCGGCATCGCGGCGCTTGCCCAGCACATAACTGTGGGAGGCGGGGTCCTCACCCACCAGCACGGTGGCCAGGGTGGGCGTGAAGCCGAGACTGTCCACCTCGGCGGCGACCTCCCGCTTGACGGTCTCAGCCACCACCTTGCCGTCGAGGATGCGTGCCGTCATCAGTGTCGGAAGTGTCTGCGACCGGTGAAGACCAGGGCGACGTCATGCTCGTCGGCGGCATCGATCACCTCCTGGTCGTTGCGTGACCCGCCCGGCTCGACCACCGCGGTCACGCCTGCTCCGGCCAGGGTGTCGAGACCGTCGCGAAAGGGGAAGAACCCATCCGACGAAGCTACCGCCCCGATTGCCCTCTCACCGGCCTTGACCACGGCGCGCTCGGCGGCACCGACCCTGGACTGGTCACCGGCGCCGACCCCGACCGCCTGCTCCCCCTTGGCGATGACGATCGCGTTGGACTTGGTGTGGGCGGCAACCACCCAGGCGAATCGCATCGCATCGGTCTCCTCTTGCGATGGCTTCCTGCCCGACACCACCTCCCACCCGTCGAAGGAGATCTCGTCCCGCTCCTGGGCCAGGAACCCGCCTTCGATACGGCGATAGTCGTCGCCTGCGCGGTGTGGATGCGGTGCGGTCAGCACCCGCAGGTTTGGCTTGGATGCGAGGATGTCGCGCGCCCGGTCGCTGACTTCTCCGCCGACGACCACCTCCACGAATCGGCTCACGATGCCCTGCGCCGTCTCCTCGTCGATGGTGCCGTTGATAGCGATGACGCCCCCGAAAGCCGCCAACGGGTCTCCCTCCCAGGCCCGCTCGAGCCCGTCGGCGATGCTCCTGCCCCGAGCGGCACCGGCGGGGTTGGTGTGCTTCACCACTGCCACAGACCCGGGGCCCAAGTCGGCGACGAGAATCCAGGCCGCCTCGGCGTCCGCATGGTTGTTGAACGACATCTCCTTGCCCTGGAGCAGGGTCGCCGCCGCCCACCAGGCCCCCGCCCCCTCCTCCCGGAATATGGAGGCCCGCTGATGCGGGTTCTCCCCATAACGCAGGTCACCGGCATGACGCAGCGGCAACACCCGGTCGTCGCCGAGCCAACCGACGATGGCGGCCTCGTAGGCCGCGGTGTGATAAAACGCCTCCGCCGCCAATCGCCGTCGGTGATCCAGGTCGAGACCGGCGCCCTCGATCGCAGCCGCGATGTCGTCATACTGAGCTGGTGACACCACTACCGCCACGTTCTGGTGGTTCTTGGCGGCTGCGCGGATCATCGCCGGCCCACCAATGTCGATCTTCTCGATGATCTCCGCCTCGGACGAGCCGGGATCGCTCACCGTCTCGGCAAAGGGATAGAGGTTGCACACCACCATGTCGAAGCGCTCGATCCCGAGAGACGTCAATTCATCGGCGTCATCCTCACCGCGAGCAAGGATCCCCCCGTGGATGCCGGGGTGGAGCGTCTTGACTCGACCACCAAGGATCTTGGGGGCACCCGTCACCTCCTCGACATCGGTCACGACGACCCCGGAGGCTCTCAGCTCGGAAGCCGTCCCGCCGGTGGACACGATGACATAGCCCGCCGCCACCAGCCGTTTGACGAACTCGACGATCCCGGTCTTGTCGTACACACTGACGAGGGCGCGACTCACCTCCACATCACCTGGCGCCCTTCGACCATCAACCGCCCCTGGATGAATGCCTCCGCGACCGCGGGATAGAGGACATGCTCTTCGATCTGGATCCGCGCATGGAGTGACTCGACCGTGTCATCGGCCAGGACCCGCACCGCGACCTGGGCCACAATGGGCCCGTTGTCGACCTGCTCGTCGACGAAGTGCACCGTAACGCCGGTGACCTTCACGCCATGAGCGAGGGCCTGCTCCACTGCGTGCGCCCCGGGAAACGCCGGTAACAACGAGGGATGGATGTTGAGGACACGATCCGGGAACCGGTCGAGGAACGACGGGGCGAGCACCCGCATGAAACCGGCAAGAATCACACCCTTGGCGCCGCTCGCCTCCACCATGTCGGCCACCGCCATCGAGAACGAGTGCCTGTCGGCGTGGTCCGACCATGCCACCACCTGGGAGGGGATGTCGGCCGCAGCCGCTCGATCGAGGGCAGGGACACCCGGTCGATCCGACAGCACCAGAGAGATGTGGGGCCGCACCGCCGGTTGGTCGATCAGGGCCTGGAGATTGGTACCCGATCCTGAGGCGAGCACTGCGATGTCGATTGGGCCCTCCGGACGCTGACGCGGCGGCAGTGTAGGTCGCCATCCATAAGGATCGCGATCGCACCGGATTCGGCCCTACGATCAGGGGGAATGGCCACGTATGAGAGTGTTCCCGCCACCGACTGGGAGAAGTGGGTCGCCGAGCACGACGCCACCATTCTCGACGTCCGCGACCCTCACGAGTGGGCGCTGGGGACCCTCCCCGAAGCCATGCTCATCAGTCTCGACGACCTCGTCTCCCGCATCGATGACGTGCCCAAGGGCAGACCGGTCCTTTGCGTCTGCAGGTCAGGCAACCGCAGCGCCAATGTGGCGGCCTTCTTGACCTTCAACGGCTACGAGGCGGCGAACATGTCCGGTGGCATGAAGGCGCTCGGGATGCAGGAGTGAGCCTGGAGACCATCTCCATCCGAACCGAGGGGCTCGGAGACTCGACCCACATCGCATTCTTCGACGAGGTCGCCATCGTCGTCGACCCCCAACGCGACATCGACCGATTCCAGTCCGTCCTCGAATCGAGGGACGCCGACGTGCGCTTCGTCCTCGAGACCCACATCCACAACGACTACGTGTCAGGCGGGCGTGATCTCGCCAAGAAGACGGGGGCCGAGCTGGTGATGCCGGCAGGAGCGGCCCCGGTGTTCCGTCATCGACCTGCGTTCCACCACGAGGACATCGAGCTGGGTGACCTGGTGCTGCGACCGATCCACACCCCCGGTCACACCCCGGAGCACACCTCCTACTTGCTTCTGACCGAGGGCCGACCCCGGGCCGTCTTCAGCGGGGGAAGCCTGCTGGTCGGCTCGGCGGGCCGAACCGACCTCCTGAGCGACGATCGGGCCGAGTCGTTGGCCCGGCTCCAGTACTCGTCGGTCAACCGGCTCGCCGACCTGCCCGACTCGGTCGACTTGCTCCCAACCCACGGGGCCGGGAGCTTCTGCACGACGTCACGGGCAGGGAGATCGACCTCCACCATCGGCGAGGAGAAGCGGTCGAACCCGGTGCTCGCCTACGAGGACGAGGACGGGTTCGTCAAGGGCCAGCTCTCGGGTCTCGTCCCTTATCCGACGTATTACCGGGAGATGGGGCCCATCAACCTCGTTGGCCTGCCCGAGCCGAGCTTTGACCTGGCCGAGTTGGATCGTATTCCCGATGGGGTCACGGTGATCGACGGCAGGCCGGTCAGGGACTTCGCGACAGGTCACCGACCCGGTGCGATCGGGATCGAGTTGACCAGCAGCTTCGCCACGTGGGTCGGTTGGCTCACCGAACATGGCACACCGATAGCACTCGTCCTCAACTCGCATCAGGACTCAGAGGAGGCAGCCCGCCAACTCGCCAGGATCGGCTATGACGATATCCGGGGTGTGGTGCGCACCCCGGATAGCGTCGAAGAGTCGTTTCGGACGGTCGACCTCGCCACCTTCGCCCACGCCACAGACGAGGGCGCCCAGATCCTCGACGCCAGGGCCCCCGACGAGTGGGAGCGCGGGACCATCGACGGTTCGATACTCGCCTACGTCCCGGATCTGGCCGACGGAACCCCCGAGGAGCTGCGAGAGTCTCAACCCGTGTGGATTGCATGCGCCAGCGGACAACGGGCGGGGATCGCGGCTTCGCTCCTGCAGGGCCGGGGATTCGAGCCGATTGTGCTGGTCGACGCTGGGGTACCCGACGTCCTGCGAGTGGCGTCTAACCCGAGATGAGCGGGAATCGACCCGTCCCGGGATGGCTGATCGCAACCGGTCTCGGGGTGCTCGTGGTCGGGTTGGTGACGGTCGCGATGCTTCGTGGCCCCGCCGAGCTCGACCCGGACTCACCGGAAGGTACGGTCCAGGAGTATCTCATGTCGTTGGACGACTCCCGCTGGCAAGACGCTTTGGACGTTCTGCATCCCGCTTGGAGAGGGGAGTGCCAGGCCAACGATCTCATGGCCATGCATGTCCCGGAGTTCACCGCCGAGCTGGGAACCGCCTCCAGCGGGTCCCGGAACGAATTCATAGTGACCGACTTCAGGGAGGTCTCGGGTGAGGACACGGACGATGAGGCGACTCTCCCATTAGGGACCAGATTCGTCGAGGTCACCATCCGTCATATCGGTGAAGGTGGCCTCGGGTCGACCTGGACCGAGCCGGTGACCTTCGAGTTGGTCGACGAAGACGACTTCTGGTGGATCGTCGGCGATCCCTGGCCCTATTTCACCTGGAACTGCAGGGACCGCTGAGATGACCGAGGCGTTCGGGCTCCTACTGATACTGGTCATCGCCGGGGTCGTGATCGCAGTCGTCGCCTCCCGGGCCAGGAAGAGACCGAGCGGGGACCGGCCCGGAGGCGACATCGTCGCCTACCTGATCCTGGCCCTGGCGATGGGTGTGGCGGGGTTCGCCCTGGCCGAGCTGGTCGCCACCGCGTTTCCCGGTGACAGCTTGGTCTTCGACCCGGCCGCCAACCTGGCCACGTCGCTCTCGGCCCTGGTGGTGTCGGGGCCGTTCGCCTTCTACTTCTGGCGCCGGCAGTCGGCGCGGCGTGCCTCCTACCCCGCCTCACCGGGGTGGACCCTGTACCTGGCCATCATCGAGGCGGTCTTCGTCGTTGCCCTGGTGGTGGTGGCGGTGCAGCTCGTCGATGATCTGTTCAACGAGAACGGTGGCACGACCTCATGGACCAGATTCGTCGTCTACGCCGCGGTGGTGGTCTTCCACGAGCTTGCGGCGCGGGCCACCCCACCTACTTCGGACGCCAGCGATCTCCCCAGGGTGATCGGCTCGGGCATCGGGTTGGTCACCCTCACCGTCGGACTGGTCGGCCTGCTCGGTGAGGGCCTCTTCGTCGAGGTTTATGGCGCTATCGAGAGCTCCGCCGACAGCCCGGGCTACTCACCCTGGTTGGCGATGACGATCGTCGGAGCCCCCATCTGGTGGTTCCGGTGGTTGCGTCCGTGGGCGAGTGAGCGCGGGATTCCCTACTGGACCTACACGGTCGTGGTCTCGGTCATCGCACTCTCGATGGCGGTGGGGGGAGCTGCCGCCATCGGCGTGACGATCGTGCAAGCTCTCTTTGGCGACGTCTCGAGCAGCCACTTCGACGTCGTGCCGCTGGAGGCAGCCTTCTCGATCGTCGGCTGGGCAGGCTGGCTGCTGCATCGCCGCCGGCTGGGCCAGGAACGCACCAACCAACTGCGCGCCTACGAGTACCTGATGGCCGCCATCGGCCTTGGCGTCTCGGTCACCTGGGCGGTCGTCCTGACGATGTTGGCCTTTGGTCGCTCCCTCATCGTCGGAGCCAACGCCGAGGACGTCCTCACCGCAGGGACTGTCCTCGTGGTGGCGCTCGCCGTGTGGCTGGTGTTCACCAGCCGATCCCGGCGCGGTGCTCCCGAGGAGGAGGCGACCTCCTGGCCGCGTCGCTTCTATCACCTCGGTTTGGGAGTGATCATGGCTCTGATCGCGGCCGGGGGTCTGATCACGACCCTCTACATCCTTCTCAACCGGGCCCTCGGTGGAGAGAACACCGACTCCGTCCTTCAGCCCTCGGTCACCTTCATCTACACAGGGCTCGCCGCCTGGTACCTGCTCATCGTCTATCTGGGGGAACGCAAGACCATGGAGTCCGATGAGGTGGTCACTCCCTTCGAGGTGACGATCATCAGCTCCCACCCGGGGATAATCGCGACCAAGTTCCCCAAGCAGGCACGGGTGCGTGTGCTGCACCGAGGTGATGGAGCCGGGGCCATCGACGACGAGATGGCCGACGAGATCGTTGCCGCGGTCGACAACAAGCCGTCACTGGTGTGGGTCGACGATGACGGCTTCCGGGTGGCCCCGGCGCGAACCAGCTGATCGACGGTGGAGGCGGTGCGGAGAGCGCTGAGGTGAGATGGCTGTCATATCGGGTGTTCCGCGCTCTGGGCTGGGAATTCAAAGGCGTCATCCCCGACCTGCCCAAGATGGTGATCGTCGGGGCGCCACACACCAGCAACTGGGACTTCTTCTTGTTCCTCGCCGCACTCCACCATTTCGACTTGGCGGTCAAGTACCTGGCCAAGGACACCTTATTCAGATGGCCGTTCGGCACTCTCTTCCGGGCAACCGGCGGGATCCCGGTCGACCGCGGCGGCGGCGGGGGGATGGTCACACAGGTCGAGCAGGCGTTCGACTCGGTGGATCGGATGATCCTGGTGATCGCCCCGGAGGGAACACGCAAAGCGGCCCCGAGCTGGAAGTCTGGGTTTCTCCAGATCGCAGAGCGCACCGGCGTCCCGGTCGTCCTCGCCGGGCTCGACTACGCAAACCGGGCCCTGACCATCGGCCCGAAGCTCGAGGTAGGAGACGATCCGAGAGCATTCATGGACCGGGTGCGCGCCTTCTACTCGGACATACATGGCCTGCATCGTGAGCAGCAGGGCCCGGTGCGCATCCACCAGGAGGGCTGAGCTCAGGAACGCTCGGCGAGACGCCTGAAGTCGTCGCTCATCCCGCGGCTGCCCGATCCATAACGCAGCAGGTCGCGCCCGAACTTCGTCCTCACGTCGTCGACACTCGCCTCCAGGCTGTTCATCTTGAGCGCCAACTCGTTCCCTGCTCGCAGCAGGTCCCCGATGCCGAGATCCAGCTCGAGCTGGACATGATCCTCCGTGGTCAGATTGGAGACCGAGAGGCCGATGAGAGTGACCCGCTCACCAGGATTGTCCTCGATGGCACGATCGAGCAGCACCATCCCCAGGTTCACCAAGGCCGCGGTCGATGCGGTGGGCGTGCTCAGCGTGTGACTTCGAGTGATCGACCGCGGTCCGGGGAAGCGGACCCGCATCGTGAGTGTCGAGCCGGCGCGGCTCTTGGCCCGAAGGCGACGACCCACCCGATCGGCGATTCCGAGGACGATCACTGCCATCTCGTCCCGACCCGTCAGCCCTCGGCCCAGAGCATGCTGGCTGCCCACCGAGCCGGCGCGGCGGCCCCGTTGCACGCGGCGGGGATCGAGGTTCCATGAGAGCGACCGCAATACGGTTGCCGCTCCCGGTCCCAATAGCGGCGCCAAGGCCTGAGCCGGGATCTCGGCCAGCTCCCCGATGGTGCCGATCCCGAGCCCGTGGAGACGGCCGGTGGTCACCTTGCCGACACCCCACAATGCCTCGACCGGGAGCGGGTGGAGGAAGTTCAGCTCGGTGCCGTGACCTACCACCACCAAACCGTCCGGCTTGGCTCGCGCCGAGGCGATCTTGGCCAGGAACTTGGTGGAGGCCACACCGATCGAGATCGGGAGGCCGACCTCTTCCCTGACCCGCTGACGTATGCCACGGGCGATCTCGGAAGGTGTGCCCAACAGGTGAGTCGTCCCCGAGACGTCGAGGAATGCCTCGTCGACCGAGATCTGCTCCACTACCGGCGTGGCATCATCGAGAATCGCCATCACCTGCTCGGAGAGGGGCAGATATTGGTCGAAGTGCCCGTCGACGACAATGGCGTGGGGGCACAGCACACGCGCATCCCGGGTCGACATCGGGGCATGCACCCCGTAGGCCCTGGCCTCGTAGGAGGCGGCGACCACGATCCCACCCCCAACCAGTATCGGCTTTCCCCTCAGGGCAGGATCGAGCAGTTGCTCGACCGAGGCATAGAAGGCGTCGAGATCGGCATGGAGGATGGTCGGCTCCATCGCTCGATCATGCCGTGGCGTTGTGACAAGTTTGGTGCACCGGTCGACCCGGGTGGCGTCAGCCCTCGTCGGCGTCGGTGCCCCCGGCTGCCTGCTTCCTTGCCTGACCTGGCGGGATCCACTCACCTGCCTTCTTGGCCTGACCCGGTGGAATCCATTCACCGGTCTTCTTGGCCTGACCAGGTGGTGTGTTGTCACCGAGCTTCTTGGCCAGACCCGGAGGAAGCACCTCCCGATCCGCCAGACCGGGGGGCATCTCATTGTCGCCGGTCAGAAACGGGGGAAGACCGGCCTCTCCGTCCTCCTCGACCTCATTGACGTCCTCGGTCTCAGACGTCCCGTTGTCATCGCCAACTTGGGCGGAGGCGACGGCGGCACCAAGGGCCACCAGAAGGGCCAGCAGCCCTGATAACCCTCGACTACTCATAGTGGTCATCCTATTCGCAGGGTGGGGGGTTTTTGCTAGGGGACGGCCCTTTTCAGGGCGGCTCGATCGACCTTCCCCAGATGGGTCTGGGGGAGATCGTCGACCATGAACACCCGACGCGGGTGCTTGTAGGCCTCGAGACGCCCCAGGACCCAGTCGATGAGCTCCTGCTCCGTCGCATCCCCTGAGGCCACTACGAACGCCACCGGCTTGGCGAGACCGTGCTCGTCGTCGACCGCCACCACCGCCACCTCCCCGACCGACGGGTGATCCAGCAGCACCGATTCGACCTCCTGGGGCCGGAACCACTTCCCCTTCACCTTGATGGCGTCGTCGGCTCGCCCCCGGTGGGTCACATACCCGTCCTCGTCGATCGAGACGAGGTCACCACCGACGAACCACTCGCCCCGGAAGGACTCCGCGGTCTGCTCCGGGTCCTCGTGGTACCCGAGGGCCAGCGACTCCCCTCGCACCCAGAGCCTACCGACCTCACCGGGGGCGACCTCGATGCCGTCCTCGTCGCACGCCTTGATCTCGAAACCGGGCACGACTTTCCCCAAGGTCCCCGGTCTGACATCACCTACCGTGTTCGTGATGAAGACGTGCCACATCTCCGCCGTGCCCAGCCCGTCCAAGAGCTCGACCCCGAAGCTCTCCTTCCAACGGTGATAGAGGGTCTCGGGTAACGCCTCCCCCGCCGAGGTGGCCAGCCGAAGACTCGACAGGTCGCGTTGTGCCGCGTCGGGGACTGCGAGCATCTGGTTGATCGCCGAGGGCACGTTCACCAGCACGGTGGGCCGATGGCTCTCGATACGCGCGAACAGCGCTTCCGGGGTCGGATGCTCTTCGAAGAGAACGGCCGACGCGCCGACCGAGAACGGGAACATGAGATTCGAGCCCATGGCGTAGCCGAAATAGAGCTTGGGCACCGACATCGTGATGTCATCGGGGCCGAGGCCGAGAGAGCCTTGGCCGTACGCCCTCGTCGTGTTTACCAGGCTCTTGTGGGTCTGGACCACCGCCTTGGGGAGACCGGTGGTCCCCCCGGAGAAGAGCCATACCGCGGGATCGTCGGGCCGGGTGTCGGCAGCTGGTGGCCGGTGCTCCGACTCGGTCACGACAACCGGATCGACGACCTCGGGCTGCCATTGGCGAAGCGATCGCTCGAAGTCGGCCCGGTGTCGGGCATCCACCACCGCGGCTGCCGCCTCGGACTGGTCGACTATGGCGCCCATGGCGTCCGCGGTCAGACCCGGGTTGAGCATCACCGCCACCGCACCCATCCGAATGATGGCGAAGAGGGCCGCCGCGAACTCGGCGCCGTCGGGCATGACGATCAGGACTCGATCACCCTTTCCCACTCCCGCCTCCCCGAGGCTCACACCGAACCCACGGGTCAGCCGATCCACCTCGTGGTAGGTCAGAGCCCGGTCGTCGAGACGGAGGGCGATCCGATCGCCCAATCCCTCTCCAATCCGGCTGCCGAGAAAGAACTCGTAGGCATTGAGTCGTGCCGGCCAGATGCTCACCATCGCGAAAGCTAGTGCGGCCCTGGTGTGGGCCCAGCTCGTTACGGTGCCCGGATGCAGACCGCGCTGGTGACTGGCGCCTCGTCCGGGATCGGGCGTGCCACGAGCCTCGAGCTGGGGCGTCGTGGCTATCACGTCATCGCCGCCGGGCGATCCCCGCGACGGATCGGGCGGGTCGTTGCCGCGATCATCGACGGTGGGGGCTCGGCCGAGCCTTCGATCTTCGACCTCGGCTCCCTGGTGTCGACCGCCGAGACGGCCGGAATCCTCGCGGGATCGGGACGGGATCTCGACGTCCTCGTCAACAACGCCGGCGTGGGAGGGGCGCGCGGTGTGACCGAGGACGGCTTCGAGATCCACTTCGGGGTGAACCACCTCGGCCACTTCTTGCTCACCAGCCAGTTGGCCGGGTCGCTCCGCACCGGTTCACGAGTGGTGACGGTGAGCAGTGAGATGCATCACAGGGTCGATGGGATCGACTTCGACTCCCTCAGGGCGCCGGGTCGATCCTTCTTCGGGCTACGGGAGTATGCGGTCTCCAAGCTCGCCAACATCTTGTTCACCCGGGAGCTGGCCCGTCGCCGACCCGACCTGGCCTGCAACGCGGTGCACCCCGGTCTGGCCAACACCCGCATCATCCCCGCCTACCTCCGACCGTTCCTCGCCCTCCGGTCGTTGTCTGCCGAGGAGGCAGCCAACACCGTCATCTGGTGCGCCACGAGGGGGGAGGCGGCCGCCGACTCGGGCCGCTACTACATCCGTCGGGAGGCCCATGAGCCTTCTCCGGCGGCCCGGGACGACGGGCTCGCCCGGGAACTCTGGCATCGCTCGGAGAGCTGGTGCGAGGCCACGACCGGAATCGGCAACTAGCTTCCATCGGGATGTCTGACGAGGGTCTCTACTACCCCGACTACCTCGATCTGGAGAGTCTGCTCAACGCACAGCACTTGCAGAGCGCCAGGGACGGCGAGCCGGTGCACGACGAGATGCTGTTCATCATCGTCCACCAGTCGTACGAGCTCTGGTTCAAGCAGGTCATCTGGGAGCTGGACAGCATCATCGCCATCTTCGATCAGCCGATGGTCGATGAGCAGGACATGGGCACCGCCGTGGCACGTCTGCGGAGGATCACCGCCATCCAGGCGCTCCTCATCGAGATGATCGCCGTTCTCGAGACCATGACCGCCCTCGACTTCCTCGACTTCCGGGACCACCTCTTCCCGGCGTCCGGGTTCCAGTCAGCCCAGTTCCGAATCGTCGAGAACAAGCTAGGGATCCGGCGGCAGGACCGGCTCTTGCTGTCTGGAGACGTGTACACGGCCCGCTTCGACGCCGTCGACAGGGCCCGTGTCGAGACGGTCGAGGGTGAGACATCGGTTTTCGAGCTCGTCGAGCGATGGCTGGAGCGGACACCCTTCCTCGATCACGAGGACTTCCACTTCTGGGAGGCCTACCGGGAGGCGGTGCACCAAAGGATCCAGGACGACCGGGCGGTCGTCCTCTCCAACCCCAACCTCACCGACGAGGAGCGGGAGAGCCAGCTCAAGGAGTTCGACCTGGTCCTCAAGCAGTATGCCGCTCTCTTCGACCCGGCCCAACACGACATCGAGCGGGCCGCAGGCCGGCTTCGCCTCAGCCAGAGGGCCTTCCAGGCCGCGGTCTTCATCACGCTCTACCGCGACCAGCCTGCCCTCCAGGAGCCACATCGACTCCTCGAGCTCCTGGTCGACATCGACCAGGGCTTCACGACCTGGCGCCACCGCCACGCCCAGATGGCGCTGCGGATGATCGGCCAGAGGGTGGGAACGGGTGGGTCGGCCGGGGCGAAGTACCTCGAGCGGTCGGCGGAGCGGAGCAAGGTGTTCTCCGACCTGGTCAATCTGTCCACCTTCCTGGTGCCCCGTGCCGACCGCCCCAAGCTGCCGCAGGGGATCATCGACTCGATGCGATTCCGTTACGAGGGATGAACCTCAAGCCGGCCTTCAGCCGCTTCCTCCAATCCGACCCCGATCGTCTCCACTTCGCCGCACACTCACATCATCCGTGGCCGGACGTGAGCTTCGAAGCACACCAGATGGCCTGGCTGGACGCCGCCCGGCTCATCGACGACAAGTGGGATCATGTGTTCGCAGAGGTGATGCCGCGGGCCAGATCGCGGATCGCCTCGGTCCTCGGACTGGTCGATGGCGAGACACTCACCTTCGCCCCCAACACCCACGAGTTCCTGATCCGGCTTTTCTCCTGTCTGGACCCGCCGGTGCGTGTCCTCTCCACCGGATCTGAGTTCCACTCCTTCACCAGACAGTCGCGACGCTGGGAGGAGGAGGGCCTGGCCATCGTCGACCGGATCCCCACCCAGCCCTTCGACACCTTCGCCGACCGATTCTCGGCCGAGGCGCGCTCAGGCGCCCATGACCTGATCTATCTGTCACAGGTGTTCTTCGACTCCGGTTTCGTGGTCCCCGACCTCGACCGGGTGGTGGCGTCGGTGTCCGAGGAGCGCGCCTTCCTGGTCATCGACGGCTACCACGCCTTCATGGCGCTCCCGGTCGATCTGGGCGCGATCCAGGACCGCGTCTTCTATCTCGCCGGGGGGTACAAGTACGCCATGGCCGGTGAGGGCGTCTGCTTCCTCCATTGCCCACCGGGACGGGCGCCGCGTCCGGTGGACACCGGATGGTTCGCCGGTTTCGGGCAGCTAGAGGATGGTGTCGGCGATCGCATCGGCTATGCCGATGATGGGTCGCGGTTCGCCGGAGCCACCTTCGACCCGTCAGGCATCTATCGCCTCGATGCGGTGCTCGCCTGGCTGGAGAGCGAGAACGTGTCACCAAAGACGATCCACCAGCACGTCCAGGGTCTGCAACAGCGCCTGCTCGACCAGATCGAGCCGCTTGGAGAGCTCATGCCGCCCGATGGGCTCGATCGGGGCAACTTCCTGACCATCGAGACGCCGAACGCCGCGGCGCTCTATCGGTGGCTGCACGATCGAAGTGTCATCACCGACTACCGGGGCAACCGCCTCCGTCTCGGCTTTGGCGTCTATCACGACGAAGACGACGTCGATCGTCTGGCCACACGGCTCAACGAGTACCCCCGCTCCTAGAGTGCCGTCGATGCCACACATGCCGGTGCTGCGTGTGGTCGCCCTGGAGAGCATCCTCGGCCACGAGGAGATCGATCCGTTCCGCGTCGATCGGCTGGTGGAGCGGATCGTCTCCGAGGGGATCCAGGTCAACCCGATGGTCTGCTGTCCGACGCCGGACGGTGACCTGGTACTGCTCGATGGGGCCACCAGGACCGAGTCCCTCAAGAGGATCGGGCTGGAGCACGCCGTGGTCCAACTGGTGGATCCGGGAGCAGTGGAGCTCGAGACCTGGCACCACGTCGTGCGGGGATGCGAGGTCGCCGATCTGCTCGGCCAGGTTTCGGCACGACCCGGGTTGGGGCTCACCGAAGCTCGTGGGACACCCTGCCTGCATCTTCGCAACGGGCGATCGATGCTGGTGGAGGGAACAGGGCTGACGGCCAATGCGACGCTGACTGCGCTCGTCGACGCCTACGTGGGCCGGTGGACCGTGAGCAGGGCGACCGACCCCACCCCCGGGTCGGTGGAATGGAGCTTCCCCGACTGGACGGCCGTGGCGGAGTTCCCCACACTCACGATGGACGACGTGCTGCGGGCCGCGGTGGGCCACGACCTACTCCCGGCAGGGATCACCCGGTTCCTGGTGCCCGAGCGCGCCCTCCGACTCAACGTGAGCCTCGACCTGCTCGGCTCCGACCGCAGTCTCGACGACAAGCAAGCCGCGTTGGACGCCTTGCTGGAGGAGCGGGCGCGGGAAGGGCGGGTCCGACGCTACGAGGAGACCGTGTACATCCTCGACGACTGAGCGTCTAGTCGGGGACGACCGCCACACAGACCAGCTCGACGCGGGCTCTGGGGTCGGCCAACTGGGAGATGCCCAGCAACGCCATCGGTGGGTAGTGACGCCCGAACACCGCGCGGTAAGCCTCCCCGATGGGCTCGAGGTTCGACCGATACGAGTCGATTTCGGTGGTGTAGATGATCATCGAGACCAGGTCGGTCGGGCTGCCGCCGGCTTCGGCTATCACCTTCGCCACCGAGCTGCACGCCGTGGCGAATTGGTCGATCAGACCATCGGCGATGTCACCGGACCCGTCGTGCCCGGTGATGCCTGCAATGTGGAGAGACCGTCCCTCCTCTGGGAGAGCGCCGTAGGAGAACCCGACAGCCGGAGCCATCCCGTCGGGGTTGAAGAGACTGTGACGGGTCATCGTCCTCGCCACTCCGGCGATCGCTTCTCGGTGAAGGCCCGATAGAACTCGGCGTGATCCTCGGTGGTCATGAGCAGGGCCTGGGTGGATGCCTCCAACTCGATGGCCGAGCCGAGATCCATGTCGAGCTCCCGGCCGAGCAGGACCTTGGTCGCACCGTAGGCGAGGGAGGGCCCGCTGCTGAGACGTTCGGCCAGTTCGGAGGTCACCGCGGCCAGCTCCGGGTCAGGCACGACCCGGGAGACGAGACCCGAGCTCAGGGCGGGTTCGGGGTCGATCCGATCGCCCAGGAGGAGCATCTCCGACGCCCGGCCCAAACCCACGACACGGGGAAGGAGATATGCCGAGCCCATGTCCGCCCCGGCCAAGCCGACCCGGGTGAAGAGGAAGTGGAACGAGGCCGACTCTGCCATCACCCTGATGTCCGAGGCGAGGGCGAGGACCGCCCCGGCACCGGCCGCAACCCCGTTGATGGAGGCGATGATCGGGAGGGGGAGGCGTCGCATCCTCTCCACGACGGCGCCGGTCATGCGGGTGAACTCGAGCAAACCCCTGGTGTCCATCCCCAGCAACCTGGCGATGATCTCCTCGACGTCGCCGCCCGAGCAGAATCCCTCGCCCTCTCCGGTCAGGACCAAGGTCCTCACGTCATCCCGGTGCTCGATCTCGGCGAGGAGGTCCCTCAGGTCGGCATACACCTCAAACGTGAGGGCATTGAGCTTGGCCGGCCGGTCGAAGGTCACCGTGGCCACGCCCTCGACCACGTCGAAGGCGAAATGGTCCCAGGATTCGGTGAATCCGGCCGAGGCTCGAAAAGGGCTCACGGCGCCGGAGGGTAACTCCCGCGCCACGAGCCCCGACGGCTCACACGGGCACGCTCTCCCTGGTCGAGGCGGGCTGCGCCATCAGATAGGTGTAGATCCCGTAGAGGAGGGCAAGCCCCAGAATCGGGGTGAAGATCCGCTTGATCACGTTCTCCTCCAGGAGGAGCCCGACGGCGAACCCCGTCACTCCGATCGTCAGGCCCCAGAAGATGACGCGATTGGCGGCATCCGAGACCCTGGAGCCGTGCGACATCATGGCGAAGATGAGGCTGGTCGAAACCAGCAGGAAGTTGATGTGGTCCAGGGCAAGGGCGATGTGCAGCAGTTCGGTGAATTCCTTGCCGGCCACCACCTGGGAGATGAGGATGGCGAGCAGGACCACGACGACGAGGATCCCGAGCACGGCCACCCTCACCAACCGATTGGCGACGTCTCCACCCCAGCCCGCCGGCGCCAACCGTCTTCCGTGACGACCCAACAGGATCAGCGCCCCGAGCACCTGGAAGAGCACGCCCGGCATGAGCAGGGCCTCATTGTCGAGCAAGATGCCAATCACCAAGGCGACACCCGCCAGGAACAGGAGCGTCATCTGCACGGCGCCCATCTTCGACTCCGAGATGGTGGGCACCCGGTCCTGGATCAGCCATTCGATGAGGGCCAGCCCGGCCAGGATCACGAAGCCGGCCACCATGGCACCTGGGTGCGCCCCTGCCAGTCGATCTGCGTTCTCGGGGGCGACGATCTCCACCTCGGCAAGCTGGAGCCCGAGGAGGACTCCGAGGACCGCCCCGAACACCAGGAAGGCGAGGGCCAGGACCATCCCGAACTGGGCGACGTCGTAGGAGCGGCCCTTCATGGCACGTATTGCCCACACGAACACCCAAACCATGGCGATGAAGGCCAGAGTGCCCCCGATCGGACGCTGGATGCTGACAGTGTCGGTGATGTCCACCGACCAGAAAGCGAGCACGTATGCGGAGATCGCAACGATCGAGTACAAGGCCATGGTCCGGGTCTCCTCGCCCCCGCCGATCATCCAGATCGCCCCACCGAAGACACTCAGGGTTATCCAGCCGAGGGTCCCGGCGTGGACGTGGGTGAGGAGTGTGTTGCGGGGCGGGTCCCAGACATCCAAACCGTTGAGGATCCCGATCACGACTGTGATGATGAATATCAACAATGCTGCCCGGAACAGGGTCCGGGACGACGACGGCATAGCACCCATTGCTTCCCTTTCGCGACTGCCGCATTTCTAGCAATCCCCGGCGAGACCTGCGGGAGTAACTTGACTCATTGATGCCCGACGAGCGCCTGATCGAGGAGGCCGAGCGACTGGGCCAGGCCCTGGTGCCGGTGGCCGAGGCGGGCACGCCGGGGAGGGTGAATCGGGAGCTGGTCCACGCCATCGGGTCCTCAGGCATGTTCGACCGTCTGTTCGCCGCCGAGGGAATCACCGCCACGGAGCTGTGTCAGGTGCGTCAGGGTCTGGCCCGGGTGTGCCCGGAGGCGGAGACCGCGTTCGCCGTCCAAGGCCTGGGCGGTGCCCCCATCCTCCTCGCCGGATCAGACGACGTGCGCGCCACCTGGCTGCCACGGCTCCGATCGGGTGAGGCCGTGGCCGCCTTCGCCCTCACCGAACCAGGGGCCGGGTCGGATGCAGCCAACCTCGCCATGGCCGCCCAACCGGATGGGGACGGTTACCGCCTCACCGGTGAGAAGGTCTATATCTCCAACGCACCGGACGCCGATGTCGCCTCTGTCTTCGCCCGCACCACGGGTGATGCCGGTTCGAGTGGCGTGACCGCTTTTGTCGTGCCGATCGCGGTCGAGGGGATCACTGGGGAGCCGATCGACATGCTCTCACCCCACCCCGTCGGGCGTTGGCGCTTCGACGCCGTCTTTGTCCCCGGAGGCCAGATGCTCGGCCAGCCGGGCCAGGGCTTTCGGGTGGCGATGGGGACCCTGGACCTCTTCCGCCCCAGCGTCGGCGCATATGCACTGGGGATGGCCGAGGCTGCGCTGCGGATCGCGGTGGAGCATGCCCAATCGAGGGTGGCTTTTGGCAGCACCATCTCCGAATTCCAGGGTGTCTCCCACCAGTTGGCCGATGTGAGGGTGGCGATCGAGGCGTCCCGGCACCTGGTCTATGCGGCGGCAGGCGCCCACGACCGGGGAGACACCGATGCACTTACCGGGCTGGCGGCGATGGCGAAGCTGTTCTCGACCGAGTCTGCTCAACAGGCAGTCGATGTGGCGATCCAGGTGCTGGGAGCACGGGGTCTCGAGGCGGACTCCACTCTGACCCATCTCTATCGGGAGGTGCGGGCTCCCCGCATCTATGAGGGGACCTCGGAGATCCAACGCAACATCATCGCCAGGGAGATGTTCCAGGGGAACATCTAGCGGCACTGTCATCGCATCAGCTGACCGCCTCCCCGGCCCGGACCATGATGCAGATGTCGGCCACCCAGTTGAACCCGCCGGCCTCGAGAGCGGACTTCATCGCCCGGGAGTGGGCTCCCGGCTGCACCCAGATGTTGGTGATCCCGGCGACGGCGCACTCCTCGAGCACATCGACCCCCACGTGGGCGGGCACGACGAAGTCGGCGATGGTCGGGGTCTCCGGCAGGTCGGTGACACTGGGCCAGCACGGGTCGCCGTCGACCGTGTCCCGGTTGGGGTTGACCGCGAAGACCGGGAAGCCCTTGCCTTTCAGGTCGCGGTAGATGATCCCGCCGTATTTCGACGGGTGGTCGGATGCCCCGATCACCGCGATCGACGTGCCTGGCTCCGACAATAGGGCGGTCAGATCGGTCATGGTCTGGTCAAGATAGCCCTGATCAGCCCGTATGGCTCAGCAGACGTTCTCTGGCCTCGTCCGGCGGCGGCGTGGGCCTGAGCTCGAGAGGATCGACGAAGACGATCACCTCACGCCCGATGGCAACGACTTCCCCATCCGACAGCCGCCGGGTGGCGAAAGAGAGGGTCAACGACGTGTTGCCGGCTCTCTCGATCCCGATCTCGGTCTGCAACGTGTCGCCGAGACCGGCCGACGCCTTGAAGTCGATCTCCATGCGGGCGGTGACCACGTCGACACCCGCCCCCCCGAGACCCGGTCCACCGAGACCGGCCTCCTCGAACCAGTCGGTCAGGGCGTCGTCCCAATAGCGGGCATAGTTGCCATTGAAGACGATCCCCTGCGGATCGCAGTCGGAGTACCGGATCTTCTGAGTCGTGGCCATGTTCGGAAGCTACCGTCTCGAGCCGTGGAGACCGTGGTCGTCAATGGAGGAGGGCTCACGCCGGCGCAGGTGGCGGCGGTGGCGTTCAAGCAGGCCAGGGTGGTCGCCGACGGCGATCTCGACTCGAGATTGGGCCCGGCTCGAGCCATCGTCGACGCGGCGGTGGCATCGGATGAGGTCATCTACGGGATTACCACCGGGTTCGGTGCCCTCGCCACGACGCACATCGGGAGAGAGCAGGCCGAGGCACTCCAGTACAACCTGCTGCGCTCCCACGCCACCGGAGTGGGAGAGCCAATGCCCGACGAGGTGGTCCGGGCAATGCTGCTGCTCCGCGCCCGCACTCTCGCCCAGGGTCATTCCGGCGTGAGGTCATTGATCGTCGAAAAGCTCCTGGAGCTGTTGAACCAGGACGTACTCCCCATCGTGCCGTCGCAAGGCTCCGTGGGCGCCTCGGG
>Ga0268386_10000853_pt1 | contig 20191 bp, 15 predicted proteins | sample RVTome_15_FD_200260 | JGI IMG/M metagenome (GOLD analysis project Ga0268386, IMG submission 200260) | Soil microbial communities from uranium-contaminated site in the Upper Colorado River Basin, Wyoming, United States - RVT150D86... ...
TGGCCTCGGCGGACACGGCGGCCGTGGGCCAGCCGGCCCCCGCCTTCTCGCTCCCGGACACCTCGGGGAAGACCCACTCGCTTTCGGACTACAAGGGCCGCTTCGTGGTCCTGGAGTGGATCAACTACGAGTGCCCGTTCGTGGGCAAACACTACGGCAGCGGCAACATGCAGAAGCTCCAGAAGGAGTACAGCGGCAAGGGCGTCGCGTGGTTCCAGGTCAACTCCTCCGCGGCGGGCAAGCAGGGGAACTACGCTGCGGAGAAGGCGGCCGCCCTGACGAAGGAGAAGGGCGCGGCGGCCACCGCGTACCTCCTCGACACCTCCGGCACGGTGGGCCGCGCCTACGGCGCCAAGACGACGCCGCACATGTACGTGATCGACACGAAGGGCACGCTGGTCTACGCGGGGGGGATCGACGACAAGCCCTCGACCGACCAGGCCGACGTCGCGACCGCGAAGAACCACGTCAAGGCCGCGCTCGACGAGGCGATGGCGGGGAAGCCGGTCACGGCGTCGTCCTCGGCCCCCTACGGCTGCGCGGTCAAATACTGACCGCCCGCGGGCGCGCCGTCTCCCCGGTGCGCCCGCTCCTTTCCAACCGCTGGAGACCCGTCAGCGATCCGCGACGACCGGTGGCCGTCGGGTACGCTCGAGGCGGAGCAGCGCCTCCTTGCGCCACAGCCCGCCGCCGTAACCGCCGAGTCCGCCGCCCTTGTTCACGACGCGGTGACAGGGGATGACGACCGCGATCGGGTTCCTGCCGTTGGCCCCGCCGACCGCCCGTTGGCCGTTGGGCACGCCGAGTGCGCGAGCGAGATCCTCGTAGGACCGTGTCCGGCCGTAGCGGATCCGCAGCAGCTCCCGCCAGACGCGCTCCTCGAACGGCGTTCCGGCGGTGCGCAGCGGAACCGAGAACTCCTCGAGCGTCCCGGAGAAGTAGCGGTCCAGCTCGCCACGCACCCGCTCGAGGACCCCGGTCTCGCCGGGTACCAGCTTGCACTGGAGCCTCCGCTCGAGCTGCGCCACCTGATCGTCCAAGCCCCGGACGTCGACGAACTCCAGCAGCCGCAGGCCGTCCTCCCCGGCTCCCGCCAGCATCGGGCCGATCGGTGTGTCCACGCAGGCTACCCGGACCCCCGGTTCCGGGGCCGGGGCGCGCCGGGAACCGAGCACGCGGGCGAAGGCCTCTCGGACGGCGTCCGGAGACGCGAGACCGGCAGCCGGAACGGGGTCTCCGGCGACAACTAGGCGCAGCTGGTCGAGGTCGGCTGTGGAGCGGCGCGGGACGGTTCTCATGCAGCAAGGCTACGCCCGGAGGCCGCTCCGGTTCCAGCCGAATCCGGACGTCGCTGTTCAGCCAGAGAAACGAGGGCGTGGGAGCGGCCGGCCGTGGCCGGCCACCACAAGGGTCGCCAGCGAGGCCAGGATCAGGACGCTGAACTCGACGCCGTTGCGGCCGGGACCCACGGTGTACCAGCCGTGTTGCCCGTGCACGAGGTAGATTCCCAGCAGGATCTGGAAGGCGTAGTAGGCGGCCAGCGGGCGGACCAGCCATCCGGCCGCGAACGTGATCCCGCCGGCGAACTCGAGCAGCGCGACGCTCCAGGCGAGCACCAACGGAACGGGGAAGCCCCAGCTGGCGAGTCCCGTGACCAGGGCGTCGACCCAGCGCAGGTCTCCCTGGCCCGGAACGTGGAGGAACAGCTTGGAGAGCCCGTGGGAAAAGAAGATCAGGCCGACGGCGACGCGCAGGAGGGTCAGGCCGGCGGCCGGGTTGGTCGAGAGCATGGGCCATTATCCCCAGCCCGGGGTTGCATCGGCGGCAGGCGGCGGCTAACGTCTTCGGACGACATGCTCAAGACCGGTGACGTCGCCCCGGACTTCGCGATCGGCGACCTGTCGCTCTACCGCCTCCTCACCGAGCGCGCGGCCGCGGTGTTCTTCTTCCCGCGGGCGTTCACGCCCGTGTGCACGCGGGAGGCGGCCGCGTTCCGCCGCGAGTACGAGAACCTGCGCCGTTCGGGGTGCGAGGTCGTGGGCGTCTCGCGGGACACCCAGGAGACGAGCGACCGATTCCGTGAAAGCCTCGAGCTCCCGTTCCCTCTCGTGGGGGACGCCGAAGGCGAGGTCCTGAAGGCCTACAAGGTGCGGTGGCCGGTGATCGGCCTGGCTCGGCGAGTGACTTACCTCGTGGGCCAGAACCGCAAGGTGCGGCTGGCGTTCCACAGCGAGTTCGACGCCGGGGCTCACGTCAGCGAGACGTGCGCTGCCTTGACTCGGCCTGAGCCGTAGGGGCACGCTGCTACAGCGTCTTGAGATACTCCACCAGCTGGCGCTTCTGGTCGTCCTCCAGCTGGGTCCCGTACGGGTGGCCGGCGTTGGAGTTCCCCCGCACGCTGGTGTCGAAGCGGAAGTAGCTCGCCGCGCCATCGGACGGCAGGTCCTGGAACCCCACCTCCACCGGGTCGTACTTCCGGGTGCCGACGTGGAAGCTCTTGCGCCGGTCGGCCGGCCGCTTCAAGAGCTCCCACAGCGTGGGGACGGAGCCGTTGTGGAGGTAGGGCGAGCTGGCCCACACGCCGTTGAGGGGACGCGCCTTGTACATCGCGGTCGTGAGCTGCGGAGGCTTTCCGACCAGGGTCTCGATCGCGGTCTTCTGGTCCTTGAGCTTCTGCTCGAATGCCAGCCAGTCTTTCTCGAGCAGCTTGCCGACGCCGCCAGAGGGGATCGCGATGGGGTGGGGGTGGGGGAGGGGCCACGAGAACTTACCGAGCTGCACGCCGAACACTGCGTTCCTCAGGACGAAACCGGCCGGCGCCGTGTCGCCGAAGGACTGGAGGGGATCGACGAAGACCGGCGTGCCCTTCAGGACGCCCGTGCGGGCCTCGCGGCCGATGAAGTTGTCCGCCGCGACCGGATCGGTGCCCACCTGCGCCGCGGCGACCATCGTCACCTTGATCCGGCGGTTCGGATCCGCCCTCCGCACCGGTGGGTGGCAGCTCTCGCATTCCCGGGCGAAGAGCGACCGGCCCGCCTCGGCCTTCTCCCGATCCACCGCGGGGAAGGAGTCCGGCCACAGTGGCGACTCGAGCTTCTCGACCAGCGCCTCGATCTTCTTGAGGTTCTCCACGTCCGGGGTCGCGTTGCGGTAGATCGGGAGCCGCCCGCGCCGGGGAGTGAACTCCATGTGCCCGAAGACGCCGAGCACCTCGCCGATGTTCCGCAGGAGCGGCCCGGGTCCTTGGTTCGGCGCCGACCCGTTCCATTGCACGAAGTCCTGCTGATGGGCGTCCCACATGACCGGGTACGAGACCGGCGCGTCCGCCGGGCGCTGGTTCTCCGCGACGCCGAGGTCGGCCACGAGCACCTCGTTGAGGATGTTGCCCAGGGCGTCCACCCGTCCCCGGCCGTAGGGGTGGGGCGGGTCGTTGCGCTTCTTGCGCTCGGCCAGCTTGGCGGTGAACCCGGCGACGTCGCGGCGCAGCGCGTCGGCCTTGTCCCCGCTGGTCGTGCCCACGACGTTGGCCGCGAAGCGCTGGAACTGCTGCTGGTCCGCGGTGGTCGCCTCGAGGGCCGCGACCAGGTCGTCCAGCAGCGCCTGGAAGTCCGACAACGTCGGCCCCCCCTCCACCTGCACGGCCTTGCCGTCCAGCTCGATGCGCGAGGTATGGCAGGCCGCGCAGGTGAAGCCCAGCATCTCGTGGCCGTCCTGGCGGCCCCGGTCCTTCACGAAGCCGATCGGCAGGCCGTCCGGGTTGGCGGCCGACGCCTCGGCGGTCAGGTACCCAAGGCGCTCCAGGTGGGCGTCGTCCCGGAACCGGCCCGTGCCGCCGGGCTCCTCCAGCTCGAGGAACCAGCGGTACGGCACCAGCCAGGAGCCCTGGGGCGTGAACCAGAACGCCTCCTTCTCCTGATCGGTCCAGCCCTGGTCAAGGCCGCTCCAGCTCGCCTTGGGGGACGCCGCGGTGGGCGGTTGGGGCGGTGCCGTGCTGGTGCAGGCGGCCAGCGCGGCCACCGCCAGGGTCGAGAAGACTCGTGCTCGCATGGGGCTCCTTCGAGATCCGGGTTTCGGGCGCCCCATCATGCACCAGTTCTCGGCCGGACCGAATCGATGAGCGCCGCCGCGGACCCGCCGACTACCGGACCGATCGGGCGACCCTGCGGCAGTGCCTGTCGGCCTGTGACCAACAGAGCGGGTTATCCGCCCCAGGGCGCGCGAGGCGGTCCCGGCCCCGCTCGGTCGAGAGGTCGATCGTGACCTGGTGGTAGTTCTCGGGCGCGTCCGGAAGCGCTTTGCCCTTCCACTCGCCCTTCCACACGATCGGGCTTCCCTGCTTCCAAGATGCGCTTCATCGGCTCGCTGGTCCACCCCCGTCAGGGTGGTCAGCGGCCAGGCGTTTCCTGGTGCGCGACGCCCAGCCCCCTGCGTGCTGCGGACCTCGTCACGAGCATGACGAGGGACGAGAGGCCCCAGCCGACGACGCCGGCCACGACGGGCGCGATGACGAAGTGGGCGAACGCGTGGAAGAAGGTCTTGCCGTCCTGACCGCCGCTGTATTCAGGGACGCTGTAGATGTTGTCCTGGCCCGTGGCGATCGCGAGCAGGACGGCGGAACCGGAGATCCAGCTCGCCGTCGCCATCGTGATCAACGCGAGCGGGAGCAGCTCCCGGTAGGCGCCGAATCCGCTGGTGTGGGTTCTCACTCCGAAGTAGACGATTCCAAGCAGGGCCACGCCGGTAACGCTGAAGAGCTTCACGACCGACACCGGTGCGCCGGCCATGGACAGCGCGAGTCGAGCCACGCCCACGAGGGCCACGAGCGCGATGATGCCCGCCGCGAAGCGCAGGTACTCGCCGGCCGTCTTCCTGAAGATCCGCATGTGTCCTCCCCTCGCCCCAGCTCGCCTAAGCCTCGGCGGCGCGTGCGAACGACGCCAGCAGGCCGCTCCAGCCGCCCTCGCCGTCGAAGATGCCGCGCATCTCGTCGCGACGCGCCCCGAAGCGATCGAGGTGGCGATGCTCCAGCTCGACGCGGGTGCCGCCCTTGCCTTCTTCGACGAAGCGCAGCTCCACTTCCGTCTTCAGATCCGGGTCGTGCCGCCAGTCGGCGTCGATCTCCCAGGAGAGCACGATCCGCGAGGGCGGCGACCACAAGAGCACGCGGCCCCAGTCACACGTGCTGCCGTCGTCACCGCGCTCATACCAGCGGCCACCCACGCGCGGCTCGATCACCGCGTCCACAGCCTTCGCCGTGCCGATCTTGTGGGTGGCGAGCGGCCACCAGGTGCCCATCTTCTCGGTGAACATGCGCCACGCCACGTCCCGGGGCGCCTTCACGCTCACGACCTTGCGCAGGCTGTTCGCCTGGTCGACCTCACCTGCCGTCTGCCGGGTCACGATGACCTCCCTTTCGTCTATCGCCTGCACGCCACTCGCGAGCAGGTCGCAGCGGCGTACCCCCAGGCCTCCCGGTTCTTCGAGCTGAAGCGCCGGTACGATCCCAACGAGCTGTTTCAGAATGCGTTCTACCTGAAGTACGGAGGCTGAGATCGTCCGGATGCGGCCAGCTCCGTCCCACAACCGAACGAGAACCCCTCTCCTCCTCGTGCCAAGCGTCGTCTCTCCGGTCCTTGCTGGCGCCAGGGCCGTGGCACGTCTCTTGCCCGATCGACGCACGGGTCGTCAGGGTCGTCACGACCGCCGAGGAGAGACACGATGCTCCGGTTCCTGAATGACGCCCGGCTGGCGCTGCGCGGCTGGGCGAAGACGCCCGGCTTAGCGCTCATCGCCGTCGCGTCGATCGGCCTCGGGATCGGCGCCAACACGGCGATCTTCACGCTCGTGGACCAGGTGCTCCTGCGGCCCCTCCCGGTCGAGAAGCCGGAAGAGCTGGTCCAGCTCACCCCGCAGGGTTCGCTCTACGGCTCGAACTGGGGCGACGGCACCGAGCTTTCCTACCCGACGTACGTGGACCTCCGCGACCACAACGAGGTCTTCAGCGGCGTGTTCTGCCGGTTCGGGTACCCGCTGCACGTTGGGTTCGACGACCGCACCGAGCGGGTGGCCGGCGAGATCGTGTCCGGCTCGTACTTTCCCGTCCTCGGTGTACGGGCTGCCGTCGGCCGCACGCTGGCTCCGGACGACGACCGCACGATCGGCGGACACCCGGTGGCCGTGCTCGCGCACGGGTTCTGGGTGGGCCGGTTCGGCGCCGACCCGGGCGTCGTGGGCCGCGACATCGTCGTCAACGGGCACGGGTACACGGTGGTGGGCGTGGCTCAGCGAGGGTTCGAAGGGGTCGAGCTCGGCCGCCCGGCACAGCTGTTCGTGCCGGTGACGATGAAGGCGCAGCTCACGCCGGGCTGGAATGCCCTCGACCAGCGGGCGTTCCGATGGGTCCGCGTCTTCGGCCGGCTGAGGCCGGGGATCCGCACCGAGCAGGCGCAGGCGGCGCTGCAGCCCCTCTTCCGTGCTCGACTGGAAGTGGACCTCGCCGACCCGGGCTTCGCCAGGGCGTCGGCCGAGACGCGCAGCCGCTACCTCGAGAGCCGCGTCGTCCTGCTGCCGGGCGAACAGGGACGCTCCAGCTTCCGACGCGGGCTGAGCACGCCGCTCTGGGTGCTGATGGGCACCGCGGCCGGCGTCCTGCTGATCGCCTGCGCCAACGTCGCCAACCTGCTCCTCGCCCGCGGCGCGGCCCGCCAGCGCGAGATGGCGCTGCGGCTGGCCCTGGGCGCGACGCGGCGACGGCTCGTCCAGCAGCTCCTGGCCGAGAGCCTGCTTCTCGCCTTCGCGGGCGGACTGGCCGGGGTCGCGATCGCGGCCTTCGGCGCCCCGGCGGTGCTCGCCCTGTTCGCCGACCCCGAGGCTCCCGGGCCGGTGTCGGCGTCTCCGGACCTCCGCATCATGGCGTTCACGTTCGCCGTGTCGGCCTTCACCGGCATCCTCTTCGGGCTGCTGCCCGCGCTCCGGTCCAGCCGGCCCGACCTGGCACCCACGCTGAAGGCCCAGGCAGGCAGCGTGCTCGGAGGCGCGCAGGCACGCTTCCGCAAGGCCCTGGTGGCCTCTCAGGTGACCGTCTCGCTGCTGCTCGTGATCGGCGCGGGGCTGTTCCTCCGCACGCTCCACAACCTGATGGCGGTCGACGTCGGGTTCGACACACGGTCGCTGATCAGCTTCACCGTCGACCCGGGGCTGAACGGCCACCCCTCGGAGCGCGTCAAGGCGTTGTCGAAGTCCCTGCTCGAGCGGCTGACGGCGACGCCGGGCTTCGAGTCCGCGACGTTCGCGTCCATGCCCCTGCTCGACGGGAGCCGCTGGACGGCCGACGTGACGGTCGAAGGCTACCGGCGCGGGCCCGACGAGGACACGAACCAGCACTTCAACACCGTGGCGCCCGGCTACTTTCACTCGATGGGCATCCCGCTGATCGCCGGACGCGAGTTCGACGCGCGCGACGAGCGGCTCGAGGAGCTCCCCGAGGAACAGGCACCCAGGCAGTGGCGGGTGGCGGTCGTGAACCAGAGTTTCGTGCGGCGGTTCTTCGGCAGCGGCGACCCGCTCGGGCGCCGCCTTGGGCTCGGAACCGATCCGGGCACGCCCACGCCGATCGAGATCGTCGGGGTCGTGGCGGACTCCAGCTACGCCGACGTCAGGGACGAGGTGCCCGGACAGGTGTTCCTCCCGTTCCTCGAGACCTCGCGGACACGGGGGTTCACGGTGTACGCGCGCACGGCGCTGCCGCCCGCGGCCGCGTTCGAGGCCGCCCGTCGGGCCGTGAAGCAGCTCGACTCGAACCTGCCGGTGGCCCGCCCCCGCACCCTGGACCAGCAGGTGCGGGAGTCGGTCGGTCGCGAGCGCATGGTGGCCACTATGTCGTCGGTGTTCGGCGCGCTCGCCACGCTGCTGGCGGTGGTGGGCCTCTACGGCGTGATGAGCTACACGGTGGCTCGCCGCACCCGAGAGATCGGCATCCGGATGGCCCTCGGCGCTGGGGCCCGGGACGTCTCCTGGCTGGTCGTCCGCGAGGTCCTGGCCATCGCAGTTGCCGGCGTCGCGGCCGCGCTGCTGATCGCCTTCTGGCTCGGCCGCCTCGTGGCCAGCCAGCTATACGGCGTCACCGCGACCGACCCCGCGACGATGGCGGCCGCCGCGGCGGGGCTGCTCCTGGTGTCGCTGCTGGCCGGCCTCATCCCCTCCCGCCGGGCGGCTCGGGTGGAGCCGACGACCGCGCTGCGGGACGAGTAGCGGCCAGCGCGCCGTCCGCGAACACCTGCCCCCAGTCGACTCTTCCGGTGAGCTGCATGAGGATGTACAGCGTCACGATCGCGCCCACCGTGACGGTGAGCCCCGTGTAGCCCTCGTGGAAGAAGGCGTAGCTGAAGAGGACGAGGAACAGGACCTGTGCGGTCCCGGCCTGCCGCACGGCGAGCCGCCAGCCTCCCACCAGGCGCAGGTAGCTGACGACGAGCAGCACGCTGACCGCCGACGCGACCGCGAACGAGGCGTGGACGTTGACGTGGTCCACCAGATAGGCGAGCAGCAGGTGGAACGCGAAGAAGGCGGCGGCCAGGAAGAAGTAGTTGACGGGATGGAGGCTGCGGCCCTCCAGCACGCCCAGGATCACCATCACCGTGAAGAAGAACAGCAGCGAGACCGGGGCGAAGAACGTGATGCGGGCCGCCAGCGGCCCGGGGTTGAGCGGCTGGGGCGGATCCATCCCGATCTTCTGGCCCGTCACCAGGCTGTCGAAGCGCCACGCCAGCCGCCATCCGTCTCCCGTCCGCTGGCGCGAGCCCGGCGACAACGTTCCGGGCGGGAAGTCGATCGCCGCGAAGTCGGTGGTCATCTCGAGCGCGAAGTCGCGGACCTGGGCCACCCCGGTGGCCGCGAAGGCGTAGGTCCACTCCCCCAGGCCGCGGGATCGATAGGCGACGTCGATCGGAGCCTCGCTCCCCGGCTCCAGCCGCACCGCCGCGCTCACGGCTTCCTTGAGGTCGCTCGCCGGCGCCGCCTCCTGGGAGCCGACCCGGAAGACGAAGGCGTCGTAGATCGCATCGGCCGACGGGAACCGGAACTGGACCACCACGTTCCGTGGCTCGGGATCCGTGTTGCGCACGCGATAGGATCCCCGGAAGTCCACCTCGTAGGTGTCGTACCAGAGCAGTCCCTTGCGGCGCTGGTCGAGTGAGATCCCCACCTGCAGCCGCGAGGACGAGAGCAGCACGGGGACGCGATCGACGACGGTCCGGGTCACCTGCCGCGTGACCGTCCTCCCCTGCCCGTCTTTCTCCTGGACCTCCTCCGTCACCAGGCGCGGGCGCTCGAGGAACGCCTCCGGGGCGGGCTGGGCGTGCCGCCCGCCCCAGAGCTGGGCCACCTCGCGAGCCAGATGCTGGTCCGACTCCCCTGTCCGTGCGACCAAGGACGTCCCCAGCGTGCCCCAGGCGAACGCGGCGCATCCGAAGACGAAGGCGATGGCGACGAGCCGTCCTGTCGTCAAGTCATCTCTCCCTTCCCGAGGAACACTGCCGCGCGTCCTCGACTGTTGGCAAAGATGAGGCCGGCCGCTCCCGCTGGAATGACCGGCGGGTGATGGTTCCCTGAGGCAACGGTCTGCGCGGACCATCGCGCCCCTGGACACGCAGCGCCACGTGGCCGATATGACACGGCCCGTGGCCGGACGGCCACGCCTGGCGTGCTGGCGTGGCCCGCGTCCTCGCCTCGGCGCTTGCCAGAAGTGACCCACTTGGGCTCGTGAGAAGTGACCCAGGCTGCATGCGCGGTCATCACGCCGGCCGCCAGGCCGGCGGCTGCCGTTGCGCGGCTCCCAGGCTGTGGGGACACGGGACTTGCCGGGCTTGGCGCGCGCCACGACGGACGTTGGCGCGCGCCAACGAGAGCGGGCGTCAGGGTCAGCGTGGTCAACTTCTGGCGAGCAGACCCGGGTAACTTCTCGATAGCGCCGAAGTCCTCGCGGGCGCAGGCATGCAATCGCGCGAGGTCAGCCCGAAGGCCCTGCCGGCCGAGACACCCCTCGGACCACACCGCGCGCCCGCTGCTCCGCGAAGCCCGCTCCGCGGCAAGGCCATCACCGCCTTGCGTTCGACGCCTGCCCCAGGACGATCCGCCGCTCCTCGAGGCCTCGCCGAGCCCGGCGGCCGCGTCGCCCCTCTTCCCCCCCGCTGGAAACGCTGCGGCGCTTCGAGGTCCGCCCGGCCCCCGGGGGCGCGCCCACGGCGTGGCGGGACGGCGCGCCGCTCGCGCTCACGCTGTCCATCAGCCATTCGAACGGCTGGGCGGCGGCCGCGGTCGATCCCGGGGGAGGTCCCCTCGGCTGCGACCTCGAGCGCGTCGAGGCGCGGAGCCGGGCATTCCTCGAGGACTACCTCACGGAAGGCGAGCAGGCGTTCGTGGCCGCGGGGCCCGAGATCGAGCGCGCCCTGCGCGCGACCCTCCTCTGGAGCGCCAAGGAGGCGGTGATGAAGGCCCTCCGGGAAGGGCTGCGCCTTCCCCCGGCGACGGTCGAGGTCGAGGCCGGCCTGGGCACGTTCTCCCCGGCGGGGTGGCGGCCGTTCTCGGCGTCGGCGCCCACGGCGGCCCTGGGCGGCTGCTGGCGGCCGGTCGGAGAGCTGGTGCTCACGGTGGCCGGGGGCGCTCCCGAGGAGCCGGCGCTCCTCGCGCCGGCCGGCGATGCGTGGGCGGGGTCGGCGGCCGTCGTCGCCCTCGGCGAGGGGTTCTGAGCATGCCCACCGAGGCGGCCGCGCTCCACGAGACGCGCGCCATTCGCCGGGGTCCGTAGCCCACCTCCTCGCGGAACACGCGAGGCTCGGGGTCGGCGCGACGGAGCATCCCCCGGGGCGCGGGCGGGCGAAGGTGCAGGGTGCCCCGAAGGTTGGCCGCCCGCGACGAACGCGGCTTGACTCGCGAACCGCCCTTGTACTCCCTACGCTCCTGCTGGGCTACGAGCCCCCCGAAGGAAAGCGCAACTGGCGAAAGATAAGCGTGGAGGTCGCCCGTGCCGACGCCAGCGCACGAGCGAGGAAGGGCTACCACGGCCCAGCCCTCTAGCCCGTGACCACCGCCAGGTTCTGCGTGACTTGGCTCTCGTCCACCATGTTGGAGATCACCGCGGAGAGGTTCGGGTTGGCGAGGCCGAAGCGATAGGCCCGCTGGTGCGGAGTGAGCTCGCCCGGCACGACCTGGCCGAGCAGAGCCAGGCGCTCCTGGAACGCGGTGGTGGAGCGGTTGGGCTGGAAGACGGCTTGCGCCAGCTTCATCGCGACCACCCCGAAGTCCTGCTTCTTCGCCTCCTCGAGCGCGGGCTCGACATAGCCACGGTTCATGACGTTGTAGGCGATCATCGCCACGGAATAGACGCCGCTCGCCATCGCGCCGCGCAGTACGCCGGCGGGGTCGTTGTGCGCCGACACTCCAAGCGCCCGCACCTTGCCGTCCTTCTTCAGCTTGTGGAACGCCTCGAAGACCTCGGGAGTCTGGGTCTCGGCGTAGGAAGACGCGCCGTGCGGGCACATCAGGATGTCCACGTGGTCGGTCTCGAGGCGGGCGAGGCTCTCCTCCACCGAGCGCACGATCGTGTCGAAGTAGGTGGCGCGGGCGTCGATCCTCGAGCCGAACTTGCGTTCGAGGACGTCGGAAAGGGCGTCCTCCTCGATCTCCCGCAACTGGCCGTTGAAGTAGTTCCCCATGTAGTCGGGCAGGGTGGCGCCGCGGCGCTTCAGGTCCTCCGTCACTTCGCGAAGGACGGCTTCCTGCTCGCCCCGGGTCAAGCCGGCGAAGACCTCCTGATAGGCGCGGTTGCGTGCGCGTCCCAGCGGGCTCACCTTGGTGGTGAGGAAGACGCGGTCGCGGCCGACCGCGCGGAGGACCTCCGCGTAGCCCTGCTCGCTGCGGCCCTGGCCGTAGGCGGGCGCGGTGTCGAGGTAGTTGAGGCCCCTCTCGACCGCGACCTCGACGTGCCGGCGGTTGTCGGGCGCGATGGGATCGCCGCCGCAGACGATCTCCGAGACCATGAAGCCGGTGCGTCCGAGGCGCCGGTACTTCATCCCCGGCTGCCGATTGCGCCACTCGGCCTCGACGTGGGCCGGGGCAGCGAGACCGGGTCCGGCCTGGCCCAGCCCTCCCGCCCCGGCGGCCAGAGCGAGGGAGCCCTTGAGGAACCGGCGTCGCGACGTCATGCGCGTCCTCCTTCTCGAGGGCCGTCGCGAGGGCGAGGGGCCCTTCCCTCTTTCGAGGATGAAGCGTCGGTAAGGACCTAAGTAAGGCGAGCGGGGACGCTTGTCAACCGCAAGAGGAGTTGCGCGCGACGGCGCAGTTCGTGTCTCATGCGGCGGTCATGATGCTCACCCTCGTCCTGCTTTGCGGAAGCCTCGCCGGTGCGGGGAGCAGGTCCGCTTCCGAGGAGCCGGCGACGACCACGCCGGTCGCCCGCCAGGCGGCGCCCAGGACTGCTGTCGTCACCCGCACCGACGAGGCCATCACCATCGACGGGGTGCTGGACGAGCCGATCTGGCGCACGGCGCCGACGATCGGCGAGCTGATCCAGCGACAACCCCGGCCGGGGCAGCCCCCTACGGAGAGGACGGACGTGACCCTCGTGTACGACGAGGGCCACTTCTACGTCGGTGTCGTGGCCTACGACTCCGATCCGCAGCGGGTGATCGGGACGCAGATGGCGCGGGACGCGAGCCTGGACGCGGATGATCGCATCGTGCTGCTGCTCGACACGTTCCGGGACCAGCGCAGCGCGTTCTACTTCGCCACGAATCCCGCGGGGGCTCTGGTGGACGGCCTGACCTATGCCAACGGCGAGTTGAACACCGACTGGGACGCCATCTGGCGCGTGCGTACGCGGCGCACGGACGAAGGATGGGTCGCCGAGTTCGCGATTCCCTTCAAGAGCCTCAGCTTTCCCGCCAGACCCGGTGTATGGGGCTTCAACATCTCCCGCAGCATCTACCGCAAGCTGGAGGATGTGCGCTGGTCGGGGGCTCGGCTGGAAACCGAGTTCCTACAGGTCTCCGAAGCCGGCGAGATCACGAACCTGGACGGGCTGACGCAAGGCATCGGCCTCGACCTGCGCCCCTTCTTGGCCGGGAACGTGCTCCACGTCGGCGAGACCGGAGACAGCGACCTCAGCGGCAAGCCGGGGCTCGACCTCTTCTACAGCATCACGCCCAGCCTGAGGCTAACCGGCACGGTCAACACCGACTTCGGCGAGACCGAGGCCGACGTGCGCCAGATCAACCTGTCGCGCTTCTCCCTGCTGTTTCCCGAGAAGCGCGCGTTCTTCCTGGAGGACGCGGGAGTCTTCAGCTTCGCCAGCACCGGTCCAGCAACCCCCGGCGGCATCCCCTCAGCGGGGGCCGACGTGTTCCCTTTCTTCAGTCGGCGCATCGGCCTGCGGGAGGGCGTGGAGGTCCCCCTCGACGTCGGCGCCAAGCTGACGGGCCGGGTCGGGCGGAGCGACGTGGGGGTGCTGGCCGTGCGCGCCGGCGACCTCGAGGACGTGGTCGAGGCGAAGAACCTGCTCGTCGCCCGGGTCAAGCAGAACCTGTTCCAGCAGTCCTACGTGGGCTTCATCCTCACCGGCGGGGATCCGGCCTCGTCGCAGTCGGGCCGGACGTACGGCGCCGACCTTCGGCTGACGACGTCGCGGTTCCTGGGCGAGCCGCGCAACCTGGACGTGGGTGCGTATGCCGCCAGGAGCGTCAGCCAGGGCCGGTCCGGGAACGACTGGTCGTACGGCCTCTCGGCGCGGTATCCCAACGACAAGATCGACGCCCAGGTGGCGCTGCGGGAGATCCAGGCGAACTTCGATCCCGCGCTCGGCTTCGTCCAGCGCGACAACGTCCGGGTGCTTCGGCTGGCGGGGAGCTACAACCCCCGGCCGATGCACTTCCTCGGCATCCAGCAGATGTTCCACGACGTGTTCTTCACGCGCTTCACGCGTCTCGACAACGGCCAGGTCGAGAGCTGGGACCTCTTCGTCACCCCCCTGGACTGGCACCTCAACTCCGGCGACAACATCCACGGGCCGCTCGACTTCAACGTCCGCTACGAGCGGCTCTTCGAGCCGTTCGAGATCGCCCCCGGCGTGGTGCTGCCGCCGGGCGAGTATCGCTTCACGCGCCTCGGGGGCAACCTCTTGTCAACCGCCGCCAAGCGCCCGCTGGCGGGGAGCCTATCGGTGTCCTGGGGGGACTTCTGGTCGGGGAAGGCCGAGCAGGTGAGGGGGGGACTCACGTTCAAGCTCCCCCCGTGGCTCACGGTCAGCCTGAGCGGCGACCGGACCAACGCTCGGCTTCCCGAGGGCGGCTTCACGGCCACCATCGTGACCTCGAGGATCGACTACAGCGCGTCACCGAGGCTCTCCGTGTCCAACCTGATCCAGTACGACGACCGGTCGAGGAACCTGGGCTGGCAGGGCCGCCTGCGCTGGACGGTACGGGCCGGCAGCGACCTTTTCTTCGCGTTCAACCAGGGCTGGATCCACGACGAGGGCGCGCTGCGCTTCAGACCGGCGGACCGCAAGGTGTCCGCGAAGTTCGAGTACTCGTTCCGGTTCTGAAGCCGGCGCCGGGCGGTCACGCGCCGGGTGCCGGGCACCCTCCGCTTGGACATCTGGCGCAGCCAGCCGGAGATCGGGCGATGGCGGGGGCCTCGCCTCTTCCTCGCCGACCGTTCCCGGGCGCTATCATCGCCCGATGAAATGTCGGTTCGCCGCGGCCGCGGCGCTCAGGCTACCGGGAGGCTCCCCCTTCAACGACGAGGTCCACGCCCACCACTGGTTCGAGAAGGAGCTCTCCCCGTCTGCAAGAAGCGGGGGAGCTTCCGCGAGCCCAGGACGCCGCCCACGTCGAGACCTGGCAGCGGCAGCGGGAGCGCGGCCACCGCGCCCTCCTGCTGCTCGACGTGGTCCCAGTCCGGCGGACCCTCCCGGTCCGAGACCTGCGCGCCGGCGATCGTGATCACGCCGTCATCTCACCTGCCGGTGCGCGCCGCCAGGTGCGGGGGGTAGCGGTCTCCCTGCACCTTGATCCGGGCGAGAGCTTCTCCGATCTGGCGCAGGTCGCCCTTGGCCAGCTCGAGACCGGCGGCGCGCAGCGATCGCCCCGGGGAGGACGACGAGCGCGGTGCGAGCACCAGCAGCACACGACTGCGACAGCGCTCAGCGTCATCTCCGTTCCTACCTGTTTGTCTGCTGTGCCTGCGTCCCTGTATAGCGTTCGCCCACGATCACTATTCTCGAAACGGCCTCGGTGAATCCCCGGAGCTCCTCGGCCGTGAGCTCGAAGTCAGCAGACCACACGTTTTCCTGCAGGTGGGCGAGCTTGGTCGTGCCGGGGATCGGAACGATCCAGGGCTTCTGGGCGAGCAGCCACGCCAACGCGACTTGCGCGGGGGTCAAGCCCCTTGGGTTCCCGAACTCGGACAACGCCTCGATCATGACCCAATTGGCCTTGATGGCGTCGGGCTGATAGCGCGGCAGCGTGGGTCGGTTGTCGTTGGAAGCGTTATACCTCGTGTTCTGATTCAGGAATCCCGTGAGGAATGCCCTGCTCAGCGGGCTGTAGGGCACGAAGCCTATCCCGAGCTCCTCGCAGACCTTGATGACGTCGTTCTCCGGTCGTCTCGTCATCAGGGAGTATTCACTCTGAAGGGCGGTCACCGGTTGCACGGCATGTGCTTTTCGAATCGACTGTGCGTTGGCCTCGCTCAGCCCGAAGTGCCTGACCTTCCCTTCCGCGATCAAGTCCTTCACGGTCCCTGCGACATCCTCCATGGGAACAGCCGGATCGACCCGGTGCTGGTAGAGCAGATCGATGTGGTCCGTCTTCAGGCTCGCCAGCGATCGTTCGACGACAGCCCGGATCTGCGAAGGCTTGCTGTTCAGCCCGGCCAGCTGGCCGTTCTGGATGTCGAACCCGAACTTGGTGCAGAGCACGACATCCTTCCGTACCGGTCCCAGAGCCTGGCCCACCAGGACCTCATTGGCATAGGGTCCGTAGGCTTCGGCCGTATCGAAGAAGGTGACGCCCATGTCCACCGCTTTGCGGATCAAGGATATGGACACCTTGGGCTCGGGAATGAAGCTGCGGTGATAGCTCATGCCCATGCAGCCCAGGCGAGCGACGACACTTGGAGGCTGTGCTTCCCGGTTCCCAGTGTGCGGTGTCGCAGTCGTCTCTCGGCCGTCCGGCTGCCAGTGTTGGCAGATGGCGAGGCGCTCAGAACGGGTGATGCGATCAGTGCCGAGCCCAGCGCGGCACTGGCTTTCAGGAAACCCCTTCGGTCTTGAGTTGGCATGTGCGTTCACCCTCCACAGCCGAAACCGGCTTCCTTTCGTAGCCCGACTCCGCTCACCTGCCGACTCGTGCCTGGAGGTGCGCGGGATAGCGATCCCCCTGCACCTTGACACCGGCCGGCCAGCGCGGCCCCGATCTGGCTCAGGTCGGCTACGGTCAGCTCGAGGGCGGCGGCGCCGAGGTTCTCCTTCAGGCGGTGCAGCTTGGTGGTGCCGGGGATCGGCACGATCCACGGCTTCTGCGCCAGCAGCCACGCGAGCGCGATCTGTGCCGGAGAAGCGGAGGACGACGTTGCGGAAGTCGTCTTTGGCGAACGAAGTGTTCTCGTCGATCTTGCCGGTCAGGAAGCCCTTGCCGAGCGGGCTGAAGGGCACGAAGCCGATGCCCAGCTCCTCGCACGTCGGCAGCACCTCGGCCTCGGGCTCGCGCCACCACAGCGAGTACTCGCTCTGGAGCGCGGCGACGGGCTCGACCGCGTGCACCCGCCGGATCGACGGCACGCTGGCCTCCGACAGGCCGAAGTGTCTGACCTTGCCTACGCGGATCAGGTCCTTGACGGTGCCGGCCACTTCTTCCATCGGCACGTTGGGATCGACACGATGCTGGTAGAAGAGGTCGATGCGGTCGGTCTTGAGCCGCTCGAGCGACGCGACTGCGACCGCCCGGATCCGTTCCGGCCGGCTGTCCATGCCGGCTTTGGAATCTCCATCCTCGAAGCCGAACTTGGTGGCGATCACGACCTCGTCACGCATCGGAGCCAGCGCCTCGGCCAGCAGCTCCTCGTTCGCGAAGGGGCCGTAGGCCTCTGCCGTGTCGAAAAACGTCACGCCGCCGGCAAAGGCCTCGCGGATCAGCGCGATCGCGCTCCGGTCGTCGAGGGCGGGGCCATAGCCGAAACTCAACCCCATGCAGCCGAAGCCGATGGCCGAGCCCCCTCGAGTCCGCTCTTTGGCGGCTTCACGATGGCCTTGACCCGCGTACCGATCGCTCGCGTGGCCCGCGCCTGCTGCAGCTCGGCCTCGAGCTGCGGCGCCACCGTGGCCAGGAGATCCGCATTGTAGGTGAGAAAGGGGCGATCGAGGTCCACCCTGGCGAACACGATCGCGTTGTGCTGGGCGCCGAACTTCGCAGGACAGCCGAAGTGCGCTTCGTACATCTCGCGGTCGCCGTTCGCGGCACGGAGCTCGAGCCGCCTCGGGTTGATGAGCCCGTCGGTCCCTCTGCGGGCGATGCCTACCACCCAGGAGAAGGCGAGGTCCACCAGCATCGGCGGCTCCGTCTCCTGCGCCAGCAGGTACCTGAACTCCACCCGCGCCTCGTCGGCTCGCTCCGTCACGTGCAGCTCTTCGGGGCAGCTCAGCTGCTTGAAGCGCGCCAGGCGCTCGAGGGCGTCCCGGAACGACCGCGCCGACACGGCTGTGATGGCGATCGGGTCGTAGCGCTCGATGCGGTGCTCCGTCCCCAGCTTGAGCGCGAGGGCCGGGTCGCGGGAGGCGTCCGCCAGTCCCCGGTAGAGGGCGAACAGCTCCTCGGTCGTCACCAGGATCTTCTCCTGGTCGAAGAACGCCGCCGGCAGGCCCGCGTGGCTCAACACGTCCGCCGGAGACACGCCGAGCTCCTCGAGCATGCGCGCGAGCGTCGTCGTCAGGCGGAAGCGGCTCAACATATCGTGGCAGCCTACTTCAACGTGGCCATGTCGATGACGAAGCGGTACCTGACGTCTCCCCTCGCCAGGCGGGCGTAGGCGTCGTGGATCCGCTGGATCGGGATCATCTCGACGTCGGCGGTGATCCCATGGTCCGCACAGAAGTCCAGCATCTCCTGGGTCTCGCGGATTCCGCCGATGATCGAGCCCGCGAGCCGCCGCCGCCCGAACAGGAGCCTCATTGTCTCGAGCGGGGTCGGCGCGTCGGGCGCACCGACGAGAGTCATCGTGCCGTCACGCCTCAGCAGGTCGAGATACGGGTTGAGGTCATGCACCGCCGAGACCGTGTCCAGGATGAAGTCGAAGCTGCCCGGTTGCTTCTGCATGTCGGCGGCGTTCCCCGACACGACGACGTCGTGGGCGCCCAACCGGACCGCGTCTTCCGCCTTGCCGGGAGACGTCGTGAAGACGACGACCCGGGTCCCCAGCGCGCGGGCGAGCTTCACGGCCATGTGGCCCAGCCCGCCGAGGCCCACCACGCCCACCTTCTGTCCCTCCCTGACGTTCCAGTGCCGGAGCGGCGAATAGGTGGTGATGCCGGCGCAGAGCAGCGGCGCCGCCCCGGCCGGGTCCAGGCGGTCGGACGGCCGCAGCGCGAAGTCCTCGTCGACGACGAGGCTGTCGGAGTAGCCGCCGTAGGTCACGCCGCCGAGGTGGCTGTCGGGCGAGTTGTAGGTGAACGTGGCCGGGCCTTCGCAGAACTGCTCGTGTCCTTCCCGGCACGCGGCGCACGTGCGGCACGAGTCGACCATGCAGCCGACCGCCGCCAGGTCGCCTTCCTTGAACTTCCGGACGGCGCCGCCCGCCTTCACCACCCGGCCGACGATCTCGTGGCCCGGGACGCACGGATAGACGGTCGGGATAGTGTTCTGCCACTCGTTGCGGACCTGGTGCAGGTCCGAGTGGCAGACCCCGCAGAAGAGCACGTCGATCTTGACGTCGCGTGGCCCCGGTTCGCGGCGCCGGATGGTGGCCGGTGCCAGCCCCGAGCCCGCGCCCGAAGCCCCAAAGGCCCTGGCCTCGTAGGTTCTCGCTGCCGCGCCGGTCTTCCTCGAAGTGGCCTGCGTCGTCTCGCTCATGCTCCCTCCCGATGCCGGATAGAGTAGGGCGTCCGTCGGGGCGAGTCACTAGCAGAAGGCGCCAATGTGGTGGCCAAACGCGCCACGGCCCTCGGAGGGCAGGCTCGCCCTGGCGCCAGTGAGGGGTGCAGAAGGAGAGGCGGAGGCCAGGGGAGGCGAGGCGGAACGCGTCCGCCGCGACCTCCCTCCACGGTGTAGGCGCCGGTCAGATGGCGGGACAAGTCCATGGCAGCGCGTCAGCGAACGCGTAGGTGTCGATGCTCGGGTCGAGGTAGTGGCCCGCATCCGTGATGAAGGCGAACTCGACGTTCGGATACCACTGGCCGAGAGTCTTCCGAAGGTGGTCCTCCTGAAAGCCTGGAAGGTCCTGGCGACCGCCGATCGCTCCTCGTAGCCCGCGGCGAGAAAGGCCTCGACCTCCGCCTTCGACGGCAGGCCGCCCTTGGTCGGCAGCACGTCCCTGAGCGCGCTGAGCGCCGCCAGCTTGCGGTCGGGGATCGCGTGGGCCATCCCTTATGGCCGCGGTCACCGCCGTTGGCGTCGTACTCGATGCCCTGGCGATGCTGGGTGTGCCGTGGCTCATCGCGGAGGGGCCGCTCTCGGAGAGCACGCGCCGTTGGTGAAGGCGAGGAAGTCGTCGGCGGGGGCGACGCTGGTGTCTATCCCGTCGACGTCGACGTGGCTGCGACGTGCTGCCCGAGGAGGAGCGTGAGGATCATGCCCCCTGTTCCGCCGGTCCCGGGCGGCCCGATCCGCGTGCTTGACAATCAATAAGCAGACGCTTATGTTTAATGGATGGCGAGCGCGGCCGTGGTCGAAGACAGGATCTTCCAGGCGCTGGCGGACCCCAGCCGCCGGGCGATCTTCGAGTCGCTCACGCGTGGCGAAGCGGCGGTGAAGGACCTCACGGCGCGCTTCGACATCTCGCAGCCGGCGGTCTCGCAGCACCTCGGCACTTTGAAAGACGCCGGCCTGGTGAACGGCCGGCGCGAGGGGCGCTGTGTCTACTACCGGGTGCAGCCGCGCGGGATGAAGCCGCTCATCGACTGGATCGCGCACTACCGCGCCTTCTGGAC
>Ga0268386_10000854_pt1 | contig 20177 bp, 12 predicted proteins | sample RVTome_15_FD_200260 | JGI IMG/M metagenome (GOLD analysis project Ga0268386, IMG submission 200260) | Soil microbial communities from uranium-contaminated site in the Upper Colorado River Basin, Wyoming, United States - RVT150D86... ...
CGTGACTGCGAACCATGTGACCGTAGTCACAGTCACACCAGTCACACCAGTCACACCAGTCACACAATTCACGATCTTCTTTTCGATGTATCAATTCCTCGAAGCGGCCGGCCTGGCGCTGCAGGCGATCTGGGCGAACAAGCTGCGATCGATCCTGACCGTGCTCGGCAACATCGTGGCGGTCACGTCGATCATCGCGGTGGTGTCGCTCATCCAGGGCCTGAACGCCAGCGTGGCCGGCGCGATCCAGAGCCGCTTCGCGCCCGACACGTTCAGCGTGGTGCGCGTCGGCCGGACCACGAACGAGACGGAGCAGCTGCGCGCCCAGAGCAATCCACGCATTTCGCTCGACGACGCCGAGGCGCTGCGGGAGGCGAGTCCGACGATCGCGCTGGTGATGGCGCAGGCGCGCGCCACCGCGCCCGTCCGGTTCCGCGGCACCGAGATCGCCCCGGTCTCGCTGCGCGGGGTCACCCGGGAGTACGTGAGCCTGCCGACGACGCAGATCGAGCGCGGGCGGGTGATCACCCCGGGCGAGTTCGACGGCGGACGGTTCGTCACGATTCTCGGGTGGGACATCGCTGACCGGCTGTTCGGTGCGCTCGACCCGCTGGAAAAGACGATCACCATTGCCGGCGTGCATTTCCGCGTCGTCGGCGTCGCGCCGAAGCAGGGAGCGATCTTCGGCCAATCCCAGGACCAGTTCGCGGTCCTGCCGCTCGAAGCATTGATGCGGCTGTTCGGCTCGCGGATGAGCCTCGAGCTGGTCGTGCAGCCCGCGAGCCCGGAGGTCGCGCAGACGGCCCAGGACGATGCGCGCGTCGCGATGCGGGTGGAGCGGCGATTGCGACCGAAGGATCCGGACAACTTCGGCATCATCTCGTCGCAGACGTTTTTGAGCCTGTACCAGCAGGCGACGGCGCTGATCTTCGGCCTGCTGGTGGGTGTCGTCAGCCTCTCGCTCGTCGTCGGCGGCATCGTGATCATGAACATCATGTTGATGGTGGTGTCGGAGCGGACGCGCGAGATCGGCCTGCGCAAGTCGCTCGGCGCGCGGCGGCGCGACATCCTGTGGCAGATCCTCACCGAATCGGTGACGCTGTCCACCTTCGGCGGCATCGTCGGCACGACGCTCGGGTTCGTCGTCGCGTGGGTGATCAGCCTGCTGACGCCGCTGCCGGCAGTGGTGGCGCCCTGGGCGGTCGCGCTCGGCATCACGATGACCGCGGCGGTCGGCCTGTTCTTCGGGCTGTATCCGGCGATGCGCGCGGCGCGCCTCGATCCGATCGAGGCGCTGCGGAGGGAATGACGCATGCGCTGGGCCCTCTTCGGCGAGATCTTCGTGATGTCGTGGGACACGCTGAAGGCCAACAAGCTCCGGTCGGCGCTCACTGTCCTCGGCATCGTGATCGGCATCACGTCGATCGTCGGCATCACCTCGCTCGTGCGCGGCGTGGACGACTCGATCAAGTCGCTGCTGCAGCAGGGCGGCCCCGACACGATTACCGTCATGCAGTTCTCCGGCCTCAGCATGATGTCGGGCCTCTCGTTTCAGGAAGTGCTGAAGCGGCCGTCGTTGACCCCGGCTGACGCCGAGGCGCTCGAACAGCTGCCGTCCGTCCTCATCACGGATCTGATGCTGGGCGGCGGCTTCGATACCCGGCAGGAGCGCGTGTTCTATCGAAACCAGCGCACGGCGCCGATGGCCGTGATCGCGACGACCGACCGGTGGATGTACATCAACCAGCTCCAGATGGAGTCGGGGCGGTTCTTCACCGCCCAGGAAGTCCAGCGCCGGCAGCCGGTCGTGGTGGTCGGACAGACGGTGAAGACGTCGCTGTTCGACAACCTGGATGCGATTGGCAAGCAGGTGCGCATCGGCCTGGCGCCGTACACGGTGATCGGGGTGATGGCGGCGCGGCCGAGCCTCGGCGTCGACCTGGGCGCGGACAGCTTCGTCGTGATCCCGCACACGACGTACCAGAAGCGGTATGGCGTCCGGATCAATCAGATGACGCGCGGACGGCTCAGCGGCGTCATGATCGCCGTGCTGCCGCGCGAGGGCGTGCCGCGCGATCAGGCGCAGCGCGAGGTGGAGCAGCTCATGCGCGTCCGCCACGGGCTCCGGCTCGATCAGCCGAACGACTTCGATCTCGTCACCTCGGACGCGGTGATCGCGCTCTACGAACAGATCTCGCAGGCGTTCTTCCTCGCGCTCGTCGTGCTGTCGTCGATCGCGCTGATGGTGGGTGGCATCGGCGTGATGAGCATCATGACGATCAGCGTCACCGAGCGGACGCGCGAGATCGGCGTCCGGAAGGCGCTGGGGGCACGCCGCGTCGAGGTGCTGTGGCAGTTCCTGCTCGAAGCCACATTCTTGACTTCTTTGGGCGGCGTGCTCGGGATTGTCATCGGCAGTCTCGTCGGCCTGTCCGTGCACTGGTTCACCGGATTCCCCGTCTCGCTGCCCTGGTGGTCGTTCGCGATCGGCATCGGCTTCTCGGCGGGCGTCGGCATTTTCTTCGGCATGGTGCCGGCCGTACGCGCCTCGCGGCTGGACCCGATCGAAGCGCTCAGATACGAATGACGGGATCTACCGGCGGTCTACAGACCGCCGGCTCCATTTCCGTGTGGAGCCGCCGGTCTTCAGACCGGCGGTCGCGCCGCAGTATGATCCGCCTCTGAACGCCGGGAAGGAGGGTCCCCATATGAAGGTCTTTGACGCCGCCAGCATCCGCAACGTCGTGTTCGTCGGCCACAGCGGATCCGGAAAGACACAGCTGACGTCGGCGCTGCTCTACGCGGCCGGCGCCGTGAACCGGTTCGGCAGGGTGGACGAGGGCACCACGGTCACGGACTACGACGACGAGGCGATTGCGCGGAAACATACGCTGTCGGCGTCGCTGGCCTACTGCGAGTGGAACAAGACGAAGATCAACCTGATCGACACCCCCGGCATCTCCAATTTCCTGTCCGATGCGCAGGCGGCGCTCCGCGTCGCCGAAGCCGCGATCGTCGTCGTCGATGCCGTGTCAGGCGTGCAGGTGTCCACCGAGAAGACCTGGGCCATGGCGGAGGAGCTCGACCTGCCGCGCCTGATCGTGTGCAACCGCCTCGATCGCGAGCGCGCGAGCCTCGATCGCTCCCTGGAGTCGATGCGCGAGGTGCTCGGACGCAACTGTATTCCCGTGCAGCTGCCGATCGGCGCCGAGCGGGACTTGACCGGCGTCGTCGATCTGGTGTCGATGAAGGCGTACACCTATCCCACTGACGAGTCAGGCAAGGCCGGTGAAGGTCCGGTGCCGGACGCGCTCGCGTCGGCGGCGGCCTCGGCGCGCGAGGCGCTCATCGAGATGGTGGCGGAGGCCGATGACGCGCTGATGGAGAAGTTCTTCGACGCCGGGACGCTGACCCAGGAGGAGCTCACGGCCGGCCTCGGGCGCGCGGTGCGCGCCGGCCGGCTGTTCCCGGTGTTCTGTGCGTCGGGCCTGCGCAACATCGGCGCCTCGGCGCTGGCCGACGCGCTCGTGACGTACGTCCCGTCGCCGGCCGATCGGCCATTCCGCGGCGATGAGACCAAGGGTCCCGCCGCCCGCGACGCGAAGGACACGCTGCCCCTGGTCCTGTGGGTCTGGAAGACGGTGGCCGATCAGTTCGCGGGGCGGATCACCATGTTCCGCGTCGCGTCGGGCGTCGTGAAGTCGGACGCGACCGTCCACAACGTCTCGCGCGACGCGAGCGAGCGGCTGGGCCACCTGCTCGTGCTCCAGGGCAAGACCCAGACGCACGTGCCCGAGCTGCACGCCGGCGATCTCGGCGCGGTGGCCAAGCTCAAGGACACGCATACCGGCGACACGCTCGGCGATCGGCAGGCCGGCTTCGTCCCGGCGACGATCAAGTTCCCCGAGCCGGTGCTCTCGTACGCGATCGAGCCCAAGAGCCGCGGCGACGAGGACAAGATCGGCCCGGCGATGCAGCGCCTGCGCGAAGAAGATCCGTCGATCGGCTACGGACGCGATCCGCAGACGCACGAGCTGCTGCTCTCGGGACAGGGCCAGCTGCACATCGAGGTGACCGTCGCCAAGCTGCGGCGGCGCTTCGGCGTCGAGGTCAACCTGAAGCCGCCGCGGATTCCGTACCGCGAAACGATCACGGCGAAGGTCGAAGCGCACGGCCGGCACAAGAAGCAGACCGGCGGGCACGGGCAGTTCGGCGACTGCAAGATCCGCGTGGAGCCGCTGCCGCGTGGCGCCGACTTCGAGTTCGTCGACGACATCTTCGGCGGCGCGATTCCGCGGCAGTACGTCCCGGCCGTCGAGAAAGGGATCCAGGACGCGCGCATGCGCGGCTATCTCGCCGGCTACCCCGTCGTCGACTTCCGCGTGACGGTGTTCGACGGGTCGTATCACGACGTGGACTCGAACGAGCTGTCATTCAAGCTGGCGGGCCGGCTCGCGTTCAAGGACGCGATGTCGAAGGCGCGGCCGACGCTGCTCGAGCCGGTGATGACCGTCGAGGTGTACGCGCCGTCCGATTTCGCCGGCGACCTGATGGGCGACCTGAACAGCCGCCGCGGCCGCATCGCGGGGATGGATCAGCGCGGGTCGGGCACGGTCATCCGCGCCAGCGTGCCGATGGCCGAGATGCTGACCTACGAGCAGACCCTGACGTCCACGACCGGCGGCCGCGGCTCGTATCACATGGAGTTCTCGCACTACGAGGAAGTGCCGTCGCACCTCCACCCGAAGATCATCGCGGCGTCGAAGGCCGAGCGCGGAGAAGCCAAACAAGAGGACGAATAGAGCCCCGTCTCCACCATGGCAGAGCCGGGCGACGCTCATCCGCACAGGCACCGCAGCGCCAGGTTGCTCCACGGCCTCTCGAGCTCCACGGTCCCCCCTTTTCCTGCTGCGGGGTGAGCTGTCAGTCGATCGTAAACCGCACCTTCACGGTCTCATCTCCGACGGTCGGCGCGTTTGCGCGCATGAAGCGATCCATCTCGAAGGCGCGCCCGACGGCGTTGCCCGCCGGATCCTCGAGGAACGTCAGCACGACCAGATCGTGCGCCCCGGCGGGCCACCCCTGGTCCGGCGTGAAGCGCCACTGGTGATCGCGCGTCGCGATCGCCGCCTGACCGCGGGTTCGTTCCTCGGATGCCGCGCGCGCCACACCCATGGCCCGATCCAGGAGCGCGCGATCGAGCGGCCACGGAAACTCGACGACGAGCGGGTCGCGCGTGCCGGCGCGCGGCGGGTTCACGCGCCACGCCGCCGGATCGATCGCGCGCGTTTCCTCGGGGCCCGCGGTGAAGACGTGCCGGAACGGCGCTTGCAGCGGCCGGCCGTGCCCGTCGCGCCAGTCGGCGTCCACGACAATCGCGTACTGGCGGCCCGCGACGAGCGCCCGCCCCAGCTCCAGGTTGGGTCGAATCCCGCGCTTCACGCGTCCCGGATCGAAGAACACGGTGTAGCGCGTGAGATCCCTGTTCCACAGGTCGAGATCCATCGGCAGGATGGCGTTCGTGATCTCGTTCCCCGCGTCATCCTCGAGCCGCACGCGTCCCGCCGCGCTGGTGCGTGACATCGGCGCCGAGAAGTGGATGTAGAAGCGCAGCAGGTTTTCCGGCCACACCTCCGCGGCCGGCCAGAGGCCGGTCACGACGGTCGGCGCCGTCGGCGAGGCCGCGGGCATCGTGATGGTCTTTTCAAAGACGCCATCCGGACGACGGAGCGGCGGCCGCGACGCATCGACGCGGACCACATACTCGCGGCCGTGATCCGGCGGGAAAGCCGGATGGAAGATCAGCACGTCGTCGGCCACGGTGTAGTGCCCGGCCATTGGCGGACCGTTCTGGCCGCGGACGTTGACGCGCAGAATCGCCCGCCAGTCGTCGTCGCCGAGCGAGGCGCCCCGCAGCGCGGCGAGCTCGTCGGATGACAGGCCCGACACGCGGAACGCGCCGGGACCTGACGCGTGCCCGCTGAGGGACACCGACGTGTAGGCTGCGTCGAGCGGCGCGGGACCGAGACGCGGCTGGCAGGCCGCAAGCAAGGTGGCGGTCAGCAGAGGCGCGAGAAGATGGAGCCGCCGGTCCTCAGACCGGCGGCCGGCTTCTAACTTCTGGCTTCTCACTTCGAACTTGCCGCTACGGCAGTATGACCGCCTGCAAGTTCTTCCCCGCCGCGCCGCGCATCACGACGATCGAGCGGGTGGCGTCGAGCCGATCGAGCTGCTCGATGCCGGTCAGCGACGCGACCGTTTCAAACTGCACCCCGCCGGTGCCGCGCACGGCGGTCGTGATCGGCGCCGCGCTCGCGAACGTGTCGGTCGGGATCTTCATCACCCCGCGCGATGAGTTCGTCATCAGCAGGAACTCGCGGCCGTCCTTGCGGTAGACCACCATGTCGAGCGGCTGATTGCCGGCGCCCAGCTCCGCGATCGTCGTCCCGCGCACCTTCTCGCCGGCCTTGAGCGAGGCCAGCGGGAACTTCACGAGCGGCGTGCAGGTGTACCCGGCGATGATGTGCGGCTCGCTGCCGACGACGTGCGGCACGAACGCCATGACGGGGGAGCGGGTCTCGACGGCATCGTGATTGCCGTGGAAGATCTCGACGCTCGCCCCGCGATCGGCGGTCGCGAACGGATACGCCACCGACCACAGCTTCGACGCGAACTCTTCGTTCGACAGACCCGCGATGTACAGACGCCCATTCGCGTACGCCAGGTCGGTGATCGATTGCGTCCGCGGGTCGCGGCGCGCCGAGGGGTTGGCCTGCGGCGGGTTGGGCAGCGCGACGCTGGTGAACGTCACGGTGTCCATCGCGACGAGCGCGAGCGCGCCCGCGCCGTCGACGCGCACGAGCGCCGGCTGCGCCGCCGTGCCCTGGCCGCGCATCACCGACAGGAACGTGTTGCGCGACGCCGGATGGACCGCGAGATCGGTAATGGCGATCTCGGACGGCGCCGTGCCGAGCAGCGACGCGATCTGGCCGTCGATGCCGGGCACGTCCTTCGTCCCCGCGACGGCGCCGGCGCCCTGCGCGCCAAGCGTGAGGGCGAAAACCGTCGCCGCCTGCTTGTCGCCGGCATACAGCACGCCGTCGGGACCGAACGCGAGCGGACCAATGGACTGGAACGCGGGACCAACCGCCGTGGGCACGAGCCGCGAGGCGGACGGGACGGACGCCGAAGCGGCGACGATCGCGAGCACGCTTGCGAGGGACAGGACCTTGCGCATGGGAAGTCGCTCCTGTTGAGTGGAACGGTCATTGTACTTCTGACAGGACCTCGGGTTTCAGTCCGAGGTGGATTTCGACCTCGGGTTGAACCCGAGGTCATATCATTGCCGGGATGCAGCGTATCGTGGCCCTGGCGCTGATCGTCGTGACGATCGGCGCGCGCGGAGATGCGCAATCCGGCCGACCGGCCGGGACGTGCGCGGTCATCCAGACCGGAGCGGGCGGCGAAGCCGATCCCGATCTCTACTGCATCGACCTGCTGCCGCCCGCCGCCATCGACGGGCCGTCTGGCGTCGCCCGGCTGATCCCGCCCGCGTCCCCGTTCGGCATCTCGGTCTCGCCGGCCGGCGATATGCAGCACGACGTCCTCTTCACGCTGCGCGACCTCCCTGCCCCCTCCTCGCTCGGGCCGTACAGCACCTACGTCGCCTGGGCCGCGACGCCGCAGATGCGGCCGGCGGTCAAGCTCGGCGAGGTGCGCGAGGGCGCGACACGCGTGGGGCGCGTCGCATTCGATCGATTCCTGCTCATCGTCACCGCCGAGCGGTCCGTTGCGTCCGCCTCGCTGAGCGACTCGACGGGCCGGATCGTGCTGCGCGGCCTGTCCGCGAGCATGCGGATGCAGCCGCACGACCTGGCCTTCCTGCTGGCGGGGCTGATGGGATCGGGGGTCAAACCAGGGTCAGACCCCGCCGGCGGCGATCAGACGGCGCATCAGCACGCGGCGGGACCCGACAGGGGCGCGTGGACGCCGCCGCCGATGCATCCGACCGTCTCGATGCCGCCGGAGTTCATGTCGCTGCGTCCCGACGTGTCGTCGTATCTGCCGTCGGCGGCGGAGGCGCCGCTCGCGCGCCCGCGCGCGCTCGTGCGGCTCCGCGACGGCGACACGCTGACGCTCGTCGCCGCGCCCGTCCGGCGCGTCCTGTTCGGCCGCACCCTCACGATGCTCGGCTTCAACGGCCAGTATCCCGGGCCGCTCATCGAAGTGGACGAGGCGTCCACGATCGTCGTTCGGTTCACGAACCGGACCGACTTCGAGACCGCCGTGCACTGGCACGGACTGCGGCTCGACAACCGCTTCGACGGCGCGCCGCACGTCACGCAGGCGCCGGTGCCGCCCGGCGGCTCGTTCGAATACCGCGTCTTCTTCCCGGACGCCGGCATCTACTGGTATCACCCGCACCACCGCGAGGACGTGCTCCAGGATCTCGGGCTGTACGGCAACCTGCTGGTGCGCTCGCGCGAGCCCGACTACTTCGCGCCGGCGAATCGCGAAGCCGTCCTGATGTTCGACGACCTGCTCGTGGCCGAGAGCGGTCCTGTGGGATACGGCCGCGAGGCGCCGACGCACGCGCTGATGGGACGCTTCGGCAACGTGCTGCTCGTCAACGGCGAGCCGACATGGGAGACGACGGCGGCGCGCGGCGAGGTCGTTCGTCTGTTTCTGACGAACGTGTCGAGCACGCGCGTGTTCAATCTCTCGTGGACCTCGGGTGTCGCCCCCGGGGTACCGAGCGGAAGCGACACCCGAGGTCCCGTCCGCATGAAAGTCGTCGCCTCCGATCTCAGCCGCTACGAGCGCGAACAATGGGTTGAGAACGTGACGATCGCGCCAGCGGAGCGCTACGTCGTGGACGTCCGGTTCGACCAGCCGGGCGACGTGCGGCTCGTCAACCGCGTCCGCGCGATCGACCACATCATGGCGCGGTTCTTCGAAGAGACTCATGAGCTCGGCGTCGTGCACGTCGCCGAAAAGCCCGCAGCGCCCGACCATGCCGCGACGTTCGACCGCCTCCGGCGCCATGCGGCGGTGACCGCCGACATCGAGCGCTATCGGCGCCATTTCGATCGCGCCGTCGATCGCGAGCTGCTCGTCACGCTCCATGCCGGCGACCTGCCGTTCCCGCTCCGCCCGCTCATGAATCTGGAGTCGGTCTACCGCAACCCCGTGGAATGGTCTGGAACGATGCCCGAGATGGACTGGGTGGTGACGGGCCGGAACGTGCGGTGGACACTGCGCGATCGGGCGACGGGACGCGAGAACATGGCAATCGACTGGAAGTTCCGCGTCGGGGACGTGGTCAAGCTGCGCCTGGTCAACGACCGCGGTGCCCTCCACGCGATGCAGCATCCCATCCACATCCACGGGCAGCGATTTCTCGTCTTGTCGGTGAACGGCGTGCCGAACGAGAATCTCGTCTGGAAGGACACGGTGCTGCTCCCGACGGGGTTCGTCGCCGACGTGCTGCTCGAGATCTCCAACCCGGGCAAGTGGATGCTGCACTGCCACATCGCCGAGCACATCGAAACAGGCATGCGCATGGTCTTCGAGGTGAACAAATGAACATAAAACAAGACCGGAGGACTTCGTCCTCCGGACCTCCTCGCGCCGTCGCTCGCGGGGGCCCCGTCGCCCCACTCCGCTCCGGCGGGGCGCGCCAGATGGCGCGCCTAATCCTCGGACTCGCGCTCGTCGTCTCGCTCTTCGCTGCGCCTCCGCTCCTGTCGCAGACCGCGCCGGCGCTCTCACAGGCCGTGCGGCAGTTCGTCTCCGTCTCGGAACCGGTGGTCGCCCTCACCAACGTGCGCGTCGTGGACGGCACCGGCGGCGCGCCGATGGAGGGGCAGACGATCGTGATTGAGAACGGCCGCATCGCGAGCGTGTCGCCGGCGGCGAAGGCCTCGATCCCGGCCGGCGCGCGCGTGATGGATCTTGCCGGCCACACCGTGATCCCCGGCATCGTCGGCATGCACAATCACACGTTCTACACGACGCGCGGCCGCAGCGTGCAGCTGCAGTTCTCGGCGCCGCGGCTGTATCTCGGCTCCGGCGTCACGACGATCCGGACGACCGGCGGCACGTCGCCGTACCACGAGATCAACATGAAGCGCGGCATCGAGCGCGGCGAGATGCCGGGTCCGCGCATGCATCTCACCGGACCGTATCTCACCGGCACGGGCGGCGCGGCGACGATGGCGCAGGTCGGCACCGCCGAGGAAGCGCGGCGCCTGGTGAACTACTGGGCGGACGAGGGCGTGACCTGGTTCAAGGCCTACACCGACATCAGCCGCGAGGCGCTCGGCGCGGCGATCAAGGCGGCGCACGCGCGGGGCCTGAAGGTCACCGGACACCTGTGCTCCGTCTCGTTCCGTGAAGCGGTCGCGCTCGGCATCGACAACCTCGAGCACGGGCTGTTCACCAACAGCGACTACGTGGCGAACCGGACGCCCGATCGCTGCCCGGACATGCGGACGAGCCTGCTGAAGGTCGATCTCGACGGGCCCGAGGTGCAGCAGACGATCAAGGACATGGTGACGAAGAAGGTGGCCATGTCGTCCACGCTGGCGGTGTACGAGCTGTCGTTCCCCGATCGGCCGCCGCTCGAGGATCGCGTGCTCGAGGCGCTGGCGCCCGAAGCGCGCGAGGAGTACCTCGCCACTCGGAAGGCCACCTCGGAAAACGCGGCGAAGTCGTCGATGCCGGATCTGTTCCGGAAGGCGCAGGCGTTCGAGCGCAGGTTCGCCAAGGCCGGCGGACTGCTCGGCGCCGGCGTGGACCCGACCGGCATGGGCGGCGCGCTGCCCGGCTACGGCGATCACCGCAACTACGAGCTGCTGCTCGAGGCCGGCTTCACGCCGACCGAAGCGATTCAGGTCATGACGCTCAACGGCGCGAGGATCCTGGGCGTGGACGATCGCCTCGGATCGATCGCCGCGGGCAAGATCGCCGATCTCGTCGTCATTCGCGGCAACCCGATCGCGACGGCCGGCGACATTCGCAACGTCACGATCGTCTTCAAGGACGGCATCGGCTACGACTCGCCGAAGCTGCTGAGCTCGGTCAAGGGCGTCGTCGGGATTCGGTAACTCCACATCATGCTCTATTCACGGCCGATGTTCTTGACCTGCGTGCTGGCGATCTGTCTCGCCGCCGTTCCCGTGGACCTGCGCGGACGGCAGGATCCCGTGGCGGCGCCTGCCGGGCCGCCGTTCGATCAGTGGCTCGCGGAGCTGCGCGCGGAGGCGCGCGCGAAAGGGATCAGCGAAGCGACGGTCGAGGCCGCGCTGGCGACGGTCGACGCGCCCAACACGGTGGTGGTCGCGCGCGACCGGGCGCAGCCGGAACGGGTGCAGACGCTCGACGGCTACGTGGCGCGCTGGCTCACGGCGCGGACGGTGCGGACCGCGCGCGAGTTCGCGGCGAAGCACCGCACGCTGCTGCGCCGGGTCGCGGCGGCCTACGACCTGCCGGCGCCGATGCTCGTGTCGGTGTGGGGACTCGAATCGAACTTCGGCCGCTTCACCGGCACGTATCCCACCGTCGCGGCGCTGGCGACGCTCGCCTACGATCCGCGCCGCTCGTCGCTCTTCCGCCGCGAGCTCTTCGATGCGCTGACGATTCTCGATCGCGGCCACATCACCCTCGACGAGATGAAAGGATCGTGGGCCGGCGCGATGGGCCAGCCGCAGTTCATGCCGTCGAGCTACCTGCGCTACGCCGTGGACTTCGACAAGGACGGCCGCGCGGACATCTGGACGACCGAAGCCGACGTGTTCGCGTCGATTGCCAACTACCTGCAGGCCGTCGGCTGGGAGTCGGGCGAGCGCTGGGGCCGCGAGGTGCGCGTGACGCGGGCCGTGATGGATCGCATCGATCGCGACGTGCCGATGCGGACCGCCGGCTGCCAGGCGCTGCGCCAGATGACCGTCGCGCGTCCGCTGGCCGAGTGGGCGACGCTCGGCGTCCGCCTGACCGACGGGCGTGCGCTGCCGAAGGCCGCCATGACCGCATCGCTCGTCCGCGGCGACCAGCGCCACTTCCTCGTGTACCGCAACTATCTGACCATCCTGGACTACAACTGCTCGCATGCCTATGCTGTCGCCGTCGGCCTGCTGGCCGATCGCCTGGGACCCTGACGCATGACTGCTTCGCCGCGCACCTGGACGACGCGGGCGCTGGATGCGATCGAGCGCATCGGCAACCGCCTGCCCGATCCGGCCATCCTGTTCCTGATTCTGCTCGTGGCCGTCTGGATCATCTCCGCGGCGCTCGCGCCGGTCGCGTTCGCGGACATCGATCCGCGCACGAAGCAGCCGATCCAGATCCAGAACCAGCTCACCGGCACGAACCTCGCGACGTTCCTCGCGCGGATGGTGACGACGTTCACGAGCTTCCATCCGCTCGGCGTCGTGCTGGTGTCGCTGCTCGGGGTTGGCGTCGCCGAACATACCGGCTTCATCAACGCCGGATTGAAGGCGCTGCTCAACGTGACGTCGAAGCGGCTGCTGACGCCGATGGTGGTCGCGGTCGGCATCCTCAGCCACACCGCGGCGGATGCCGGCTACGTGCTCGTCATCCCGCTCGGCGGCGTCATTTTCTACGCGGCGGGACGCCATCCCCTCGCCGGCATTGCCGCCGCGTTCGCCGGCGTCTCCGGCGGCTTCAGCGCGACGTTCATCCCGTCGAGCCTCGATCCGCTGCTCGCCGGCCTCACGCAGGCCGCCGCGCAGATCCTCGACCCGGCGCGCACCGTCAATCCGCTGGCGAACTTCCTCTTCACGACCGCGTCCAGCGTGCTGATCGTCGCCGCCGGCTGGTTCGTGACCGATCGCGTCGTCGAGCCGCGGCTGCGCCACGTCCCGGTCGACGGCGATGTGTCGGGCTTCGCCACGCTCGAAGAGCTCGGCGCCCGCGAGCGCCGCGCGCTCAGGCTGGCGCTGCTGGCCCTGCTGGCCGGACTCGTCCTGCTGGCGCTCGCCGCGGCGCCGCAGTGGTCGGCGCTCCGGTCGCCCGATCCGGGACGGCCCCTGACCGCGGCCAACGCGCCGCTGATGCTGGCGATCGTGCCGTTCATCTTCCTGTTCTTCCTCATCCCCGGCGTCGTCTACGGCTATGCGGCAGGCACGGTGAAGGGGCACCGCGACATCATCCAGGGCATGAGCAGGGCGATGAGCACGATGGGCTACTACATCGTCCTCGCCTTCTTCGTGTCGCTGTTCATCTACGCGTTCGGGCAGTCGAACCTCGGCGCGCTGATCGCCCTGAAGGGCGCGTCGTTCCTGCAGTCGCTCGGGATGCCGGGCCAGGTCACGATCCTCGGGATCATCGCGCTGACGACGATGGTGAACCTGTTCATCGGGTCGGCGTCGGCGAAGTGGGCGCTGCTGGCGCCGATTTTCGTGCCGATGCTGATGCGGCTGGGGATGTCGCCGGAGCTCACGCAGGCCGCCTACCGCGTCGGCGACTCATCGACGAACATCATCACGCCGCTGATGCCGTATTTCCCGCTCGTGGTGGTGTTCTGCCAGCGCTACGCGAAGAGCACCGGCATCGGCACGCTGGTGTCGATGATGCTCCCCTATTCGATCACGTTCCTCGTCACCTGGACGATCTTCCTGCTGATCTACTGGATGCTGGGCATCCCGCTGGGACTGCAGGCGCCGTACACGTATCCGGGGTAGGACGGCGTTCCATCGACAATCGGGCATCGGCAAGCGGGCGCGTCGTCAATCGCAGCGGCGGACTTCCGGCAGGATCGGGAACATCGGCGAGGGCAGCTCGGGCTGGGTGTACAGGAATCTCTCCAAGGGTTCAGGAAGCCCCAGCGCCATCTCCGATCGGAAGAGCAGGCGTCCGTCCGGAGTCCTCCATGCCAGACCCGCGGGTCGAACGAAGACGCTGTCGCCGGTGAGCGGCAGGGTGGCCACGTTCGCGCAGAAGTCGGACCACCGGCCGTTCGGCGGAACCTGCGCGGGCGCGAGATAGTCCTCGACATTCGACACGTAGAACGCCGTCACGAATGCACCGGACGCACGGAGGTGCGTGCCGATCGCCCGAATCGTCTTCGGGCCCGCCACGTTGCCGACCACGGGCACCACGACGTTCCGGATCTGGCGCTGTCTCACGGCGCCGTAACGCTCCTCTGTCGCCAACACGCTGAGCTCCCGCATCCGCGTATCCGTCTGGCTCATCAGCACCGCGAACGTCACCGGGGCCGCGATCCGTGTCTGGTGCGTGGAGGTGTAGCTGATCGCGGTCCCGTGCTCGTAGAGGAGCCCGTGGAGACGCTCGATGGTGCTCAGATCGTCGCTGTTGAGCGGAAACCCGTGCACCTCGGTCAGCTGGCGGCGAATCTCGGCTACGTACCGCCGGAACAGGCCGGCCTCCTTCGGCACGGCTGCGTAGTGACGCAGAAGCTCGCGAGCCGGCGCGCTGCGTTGGAGGCGTGTTGGGGACGGGCGGCCGAACAGCCGCGACAGGAATGACGCCCGATCGTCCGACAGCTCGAACACCGCCTTGTAGAGCAGGTGCAGGAGCAGATTCTCCCGCCGGATGTCGACGATGAAGGCGAGCCGCGGCGCCATGGCCGCGATGAACGTGAAATTCTGCTCGGGTCCGATGCCCAGGTAGACGCCGTCGCGGCGGAGCGACTCGACATGCGGTACGGTCTGGGCGTACGACAGCTCGTTGGACACGACGTTGTCCGAGATGAACGTCGCGGGCGGCTCCGACAGGCTCGTCGACAGTTCCCAGAACTCGACGCTCGTCAGCCGATCCGGAAGCGCTGGAGATTGCGGCGCCGGCCTTGCACCGACGACAACCGCGAGCGAGCAGAGCGCGTAGACGCCGAGGGCGTGACGACAAAGACCAGGGCGTGATCGTAGGTGGTGCGGCAAGTCGCTGTCAGGACAAGTCAGCGCCGCGGCAGCTTGCCGTCCAGCTCCAGGTAGACGCGCCGGATCGCGGTGGCGCCCTGGCTCGCGCGCAGCGACCAGGTCTCCAGATCGCCGAACACCGCCTGCGTCGCGGCCGCGTCGGCGTCGAGGCCGCGCGCGCGCAGACGCCGCGCCTCGGCGATGACCTGCCCGATCGCGCGCCGGAAGGTCTCGAGCTCCTCCTTCAGCACCACCGGCGTCTCGACGAAGCCGTGGCCGGGGACGTACGTCTCGACGTCCATCGCCTGCGCCCGCTCGATCGTGGCGACCCATTCCGAGGGATACGCCGAGCGCATCGCCGGAAAGATCCGGTTGAGGTACGCCTCGCTCATGAACAGGATCTTGTCCTTCGGCAGGTAGACGCTGAGATCGCCGCCGGTATGTGCGCGGCCGAGGAAGCAGACCTGAATCTCGGTCTGCCCCAGCCGGATCGTGGTCCGATCGGTCACCAGCGTCGCGCCGGGAATGGAGAGAATCGCCTGCGACGTCGGGTGCACGAGGTACGTGACGCCGCGGGGAAAGGCGCGATTGCCCGCGGTGTGATCGCCATGGTCGGAGCCGATCACGAGATGGGTGATCGGCTGGGTGGTGACCTTCGCAATCGCCTCGATCAGGCGCTGCGTGTCCGCGACGCTCCCCTGCCCGTCGGCGACGAGCACGCCGGCGGTCGTGACGACGAACGGGCTGACCGTCGTGAGCTTCTCGGCGCCGGCCGATCGCAGCTGCTCGTAGGTGTAGACGCCTCCGGTGAGGCGCTGAACGCGCGGAAAGTCGGCGTCGGTGTAGCCGCGTTTGTACGGATCACCCGTGCGCACGACGGGACCGGCTTGAAGGGACCCGACTATGGCCGACGCGACGAGGAGGACCAGCGCGTGCAACACGGCGGATGCCATTCTACGCCGCGCTCGCGTCCGGTCCGCCTCAGCGTCTCATCAACGCACGATCAGATCATGGACTCGCAGATCCCCGGCAGCCAGACGCACCTTGACCGCTCGAGAAGCAAGCGCCTCCAGGAAGGTCGGGTCGCGCCACTCGACCGGCAGCGCGTCGGTTGCGGCGAGAAAGTACTCGCCCGGAACCAGAGCCCCGAAGCGATACTCGCCGGTGGGGCCGGGCCGCGTCTCATGCATGCCCAGCGGCTGCAGGTCGTGCGGCCTCCAGCGGCGCCTGTCGGTCGAGAACAGATACACCCCCACATCCGATCTGGGCTGGCCTCGCTCGTCCCGGATCGTACCGGATATCTCGGTTCGCCGATCCGTCAGCCTGACGACGACGCCGGTCACGTCGTCGCCGGAGATGCGGATGCCCTCAGACAGGACGTCCCGGCTGCCAACCGTGACCGACGTGACGGTCCACCCCAACTGCGCCACGTCCGGCATCACCCAGAGGAGGTACGTTCCATTCGGCAGCGCGGCGGTCAGGAACGTTCCATCGGCGTCTATTCCCCCCGTTGGCACCCCTCTCAGGTCCGATCCGTCAACCGGCTGCACCGCGACCGCTGGAGCGATGGGAAACGCAGGCAGGACGGTCGAGGTGCCCTCGGACACCACCTTTCCTGCGATTCGACTGCCTCGCCAGAGCTGCACGTCGATCGGCCGGCGAATGCCCTCGGCGACGTGGATCGGAACCTCGACCCAGAGCGTGGGCTCGGCCGGCGCGGGGGGAAGGGGCCGGCCGCGCGAGAACGCCTTCCATCCTGCCGGCGACATCGTCGTGGTCGATCTGCCCTGGACAACGCTCATGTCGATGCGATCGGCGGATCTCGGGAATGCCGTGACGCGAAGGAGGTAATCACCAACCGGAACGTGGGCGTCGAATGTGCCATTCGCAGCGCTCTCGACAGCAATGGTCTCAAGCTCGGTGATGTACAACCGAGCGGACTGCGGCTCCAGCCGCACGATGACCGGGGCAGGCGCGCCGAGGATCCGGCCAGTCACGATGCCGTTGCTCGTGCGGCGGAGCAGGACGTCGACCCCGACGAGTTCTTCACCGCTGTCGACAGACAGTTTGATGGCGCCGGAAGCCGACAGCGCATCCGGAAAGAACGTCGTATGACGGTCGATATGATCACTGGGGTCCACCCTGCCGTTGAGCTGCGCCCGCGAGCCGGGTACGGCCACGAAATACTGCCCCGGCGACAGCGACCACAGCCTGTACGCTCCGCGATCATCGGTCGTCGCGGTTGCCGCAACAGCGAGCCGGTTTCCGATGACCCTGAGCGCGACGACAGTCGCTGCCACGCGAGGGCTTCCGCCGTCTTCGATGACCCTGCCTGCGATGACGGCGTGCTTCCAGAGCCGGATGACGAGTCCGCCGACAGAGCCTCTGTCGGTGACGTCCACGGTCTGGCCGCGATCGTTCGCCGAGCGCTGACCGAAGACAGCGCTCATGTATCCGGCCTTGGACGCGAGGATCTGAACCCGGCCCGCCGGCACCGCGCGCACGACGAACCGCCCCGACTCGTCAGTCAGCGCGGCCGGCCGCGATCCGGCTCGCGGCGACGGCGCGGACGATCGAACAGTGACGATCGCTCCGGCGACCGGATGGCCGTCCAGGGCATCGATGACCGCGCCGGCGACGATGGCGGTTGCCGGTTGCGGTGAGGCGTACCCCAGCGAGAGCGCACCAGTTAGCGACACCAGCAGGAAGGTGAACGAACACTTCAGTCGCGCTGGCCGGACGCATATCTGGGCCGCCTGCACAGACACTCTATTATCGAAGATTCCATTCATCTGGTGCGCAGGCGCAGTGCGCGCCGTAGATCCAGAAGGTGTCTTGAAGAACCTCTACGATATGGCATTCAGCCGACTCCTGCTGGGAGTAGATGTAATCTTCGCACTCACCGCCGCTGTTGGCGTTTCCCGTGTAGCACGCGTCGTCGCAGAAATTGGCAGGGTCCTCGCCAAACGTGTCGAGACAACTATCGTAGGCGCCCTGCCAGCTAGTGAAGAGAGCCTGCTCGGTGGTGACCCTATCACACTGCGCTTCGGGATGAGCCCGCGCAGTGGTGATGGACAACACGAGGCAGAACAGCACGAACGAGAGATTACGAACGGTTCGCATTTTGTGCCTCCCGAGACGGCGAATTGCATCAGCAGCTCCGGAGCGCGTCAAGCCGAAGGTCCCAATCTGGGACTCGCCGCACGCAGGCATTGGCGTTCGGACTCCTCCCGGCGACGCGAGGGGCGTACGCCTTGACACGGCCGGCACACGCGATTCAACCTGCGCGCCGTCAGGAACGCTCCTCCAGAAGCACGGTCCTGCCTCGAGCACAAACCACGCCCGCGGCGCCAGGCCTACTTGCCGGGCTCAGGAACCTGGTACGGAATCCCGCCCTGTTCGCGCCTGTCGTCAGGAGGCGGTTGCGACGCGTATCGGACGGGACTCACCTTGGCCGCGCGCATCGCGTGCAGCGTCAGCGTCTTCGAGCGCTCGGAGTGCAACCCGATCGGGGTCGGCTTGCGTTGAAGATGATGTCGGTCGCGTCGGCGCCCTTGACCGAGGCTTGATCATAAGTGTCATTGCTGTAATATCGACGCGGGAGGGGGCAAGGCTCTGTGAGTCCGTTGTCGGGATGGCGTGGAGTACCGCGAACTCGGCGGTCATTGCCTCGAACAACTGGATCGTTCCAAGGTCGCTCAGCGGCTCGTCAAACACCTGCGGGGCTGAGCTATCACGTCCAAATCGACGAGGCCGCAGCGTGAGAGAGTTTCGTTCCAGGCGGAGCCCGTTAGACGATTAGCGTTCGTTCGTTCGTTCGTTCGTTGATACCCTCCTGCTGGCGCCGAGCTCGCACGTAGGCCTCGAGCATCCACCGGGCACCACGGCTTGAGCATACACCCTCCAGCCGGCTCAGTCTTTGGAGCTCGCCGTAATCATCCTCGTCCAACCAGACGTGGAAGGCGGAACCGTCACCAGCCGCGCCGTGCGGGGCGTCCTCATCACGAGCCGGCCGAGCCAGGATACGCGCGCTCAACGCGCTGGCTGCCGTCAGCAATAGGCGACGTTTGATAATGGACCTAGCCACTGAACCCGAGGACAAGCCGTCACGAGCGGCCCATCGTTTCAAGGCTACCGCATCGTCTTTACTGAGTGTGATCTTGAGCTGCCGCCGGTCAGCAGGGATGCGGGAACGCACAGCCACCTCCGCGGACCCGAGACTTCTCGGGTTTGATCGCGCTGGGGCACAGTCCTTCTATCACAACGGTGCGCTGCGTTCAATCCATCGTCTGCAGCGCCCGGGTCGGCTGCGCGCTGTTAGTCGCCGCGCCGCAGTGGCATCGCTGCGGTTCTACTTGGCGTGAGTCTGTTCGATCCGGTGGCTCTGTCGGTGTCGCGTTGGGTCGTGGCAGCGCCGGGCGTGAACCGCGCGGCTGGGCGCTCTTGCCGTGTCTGTGCGAGCGAGGTCATTACAGCTGGAAGCATTGATCCGCATGCAGGTCCATAGCTACCGCCCGGGCAACAGCTCGCGGCTCGCGACCAGCCTGTCGATCCGTCTCCAATGCCGGGATGGAGTCGATCTCCATCATCATTGGCCTGCATCGTGACGGCTGCGCGTCAATGGCGTAGCGACCCGGCCGGACGACCTTGACCGTCACGTCACGCCAGCCGTCGGCCGCGGCGCCTGCGGGCACATACTGCAGGACGTACCGCCGTCGTGTCTGCCGGAACAGCTCGTTCAGCCACGGTCAGAGGTCCGTCTCTGGCGCAGCCTCACGAAAGCCGCCGCCGCTCGGCCCGACAATGCGCTCGAGTAGCGCGAAGTACCCGACCTGCACCCACGGCGACAGCGGCACCCGTGATAGCGACGACCTGCAGCACCACGTCCGATCGATCGGCTATCGCCGTGACCACGGATGGCAGCAGGAGACTGCTGGTGTCGACGCCGTCCGTGAGCACGATCACAAGCCACCGGTAACCGGGAGCCGCACCGCCGCTGAGTACCGCAGCCAGTCCGTCGAGCAGACCGGGGCTTCCACGATCGACAGGCAGGGGCGCGATCGCTTCGGTGACCGAGGCGACGCGGGCCACCGTGCTGGCCAGCCGGATCGGATCGACCGGTTCGTCCCGATGGGCGGCGACCGTGACGGCTGCAGTCATCTGTGCCAGCGATTCGCGCAGGCCCCCCTTCATGCTGTGGCTGGCGTCAAGCACGACCGCGATCCGGAGGCGAACGCCGCCCGAGGCCACCTCCAGGATTCGCTGTGGCACACCGTTGTC
>Ga0268386_10000855_pt1 | contig 20164 bp, 16 predicted proteins | sample RVTome_15_FD_200260 | JGI IMG/M metagenome (GOLD analysis project Ga0268386, IMG submission 200260) | Soil microbial communities from uranium-contaminated site in the Upper Colorado River Basin, Wyoming, United States - RVT150D86... ...
AGCTTGAGCGGGTTGTCGCGGTGCACCTTGAGGTGCTCGACGAAGGACGCGCGCCGGTAACGGATGGAGCCGCGGTTCATCGTGTACTCCTGGGCGGCCCGCTTGTAGATGTGGATGTCCTGCTCGGTGTAGTCCAGGACGATGTAGGCGTCGGGCTGGGTGATAGCCAACGTGCGGATCTTCTCCTCGGTCGCCCGGCTGGCCGAGATCGTGGCGATGGCCCCGGAGGCGAAGCGGATCTGTACGGTCGCCACGTCGGCCACCCCACTGTGCACGGAGGCACCCTGGGCCGCCAGCCGCTCCGGTGGCGAGTTCACGAGGTTGAGCACGATGTCGATGTCGTGGATCATGAGGTCCATCACGACGGTGTCCTTCTGCACGCGCGGGACGAACGGTCCCAGCCGCCGCGACTCGATCAGGATCGGCGACGTCACGAGGTGCCGGAGCTCGTCGACGGCGCCGTTGAACCGCTCGACGTGGCCGACGTGCAGGACGGCCCCGGTGCGATTGGCGACGGCGAACAGCTCGCGCGCCTCCTCGATCGTCGGAGCCATCGGCTTCTCGACCAGAACGTTGATGCCCGCCTCCAGCAGGTCGCGGGCGACATGGAAGTGCTCCTCGGTCGGCACCGCCACGCTGACCACATCGACGAGGCCGATCAGGTCGCGATGGCTCCCGAACGCACGCGTCTCGTAGCGGGCCGCGATCGTGTTGGCCCGGTCAGGGTCGATGTCGGCCACGCCGACCAGCTGGGTGTCGGGCAGCTCCGCGTACACCAGGACGTGGTACTGCCCCATGTGGCCGGTACCGACTACCCCGGCCCGGATGCGTCCACTGGCCGCCATCAGGAGGTAACCTCCTCGGTGTCGTCGGCGGGTTCGGTGGAGGCGTGCGGCCCCTTGCAGATCCCGTGGCGGGCAGCGCCCGCGATGAAGTCGAGCAGCGTGAGCAGCGGCGGGCAGGCCGGGAGCTCCTCGCGCATGCGCTCCAGCGCACGCTTCGGCGATAACCCGCTGCGATACAGCAGGCGGTATGCGTCCTGCAGGATCCGGCGCTCGGCCGTCGCCATGCCGGCCCGGCGAAGCCCGATCACGTTGACCCCCCGGGCGGTGGCCGGCTGGCCCTCCACGATCATGTACGGAGGTACGTCGGCGTTCAGCTTGGCCATCCCGCCGACGTAGGCCCCGATCCCCACCCGCGTGAAGGGCACCATGCCGGTCATCCCGCCCACAGTGGCGCGGTCGCCGATCTGGCAGTGCCCGGTGATGCCCGCGTAGTTGATCACGATGACGCCGTCGCCGAGCCAGCTGTCGTGAGCGACGTGCGACAGCCCCATGATGAGGCAGTCGCGGCCGATCTCGGTCCACTGCTCGGGCCCGCTCGCGCGGTGGATCGTCACGTACTCCCGCAGCACGGTACCGGCGCCGATCCGCACGCCCGACGGTGTGCCGTCCTGGAACTTCAGATCCTGAGGGACGCCCCCCAGCACGCCACCGTGGCCGACCCGAACCCGGTCGCCCAGCTCGACCCGTCCCTCCAGGACAACGTGATGGCCGAGCTCGACGTCGTCGCCGAGAACCGCGTCGGGGCCGACGATCGTGTAGGCGCCGACGCGCACGCGCGTGCCCAGCCGGGCGCGCGGGTGCACGAGCGCGGTGGGGTGAATCGCCTCACTCAAGGGGATCCCCTGTCGGCCCGGCGTCGCCCGGCTGCCCGGCGAGCTGCTCCAGCCGCTGTTCGAGCGCGCGCACGCGCTGCAGCAACTCGGGCAGCCGATTCTCGGCGACCATGATCCGCCTGGCCAGCCCCAACGGCCGGGCCGGCGTGCCGAGCACCCGGGCCCCGGCCTCGAGACTGCCCGGGATGCCCGCCTGGGCGCCGGCCACGACGCCGTCGCCGAGGCTGACGTGATCGGCGACGCCGACTTGGCCGGCGAGCACGACGCCTCGCCCCAGGCGTGAAGAGCCGGAGATGCCGACCTGAGCCACCAGCAGCGAGTGCTCGCCCACCTCGACGTTGTGGCCGATCTGCACGAGGTTGTCGATCTTCGTCCCGCGCCGCACGATCGTGTCGCCGAAGGTGGCCCGGTCGATCGTGGTGTTGGCGCCGATCTCGACGTCGTCCTCGATCAGCACGCCGCCCACCTGGGGGATCTTGCGGTGCGCGCTGCCGTCGAATGCGAAGCCGAAGCCGTCGGCGCCAAGCACGGCGCCGGCGTGGATGACGACCCGACGACCGACGCGCACCCCCTCGCCGAGACTCACATGGGGGTAGATCACCGTCCCCTCGCCGATCTCGACACCGGCACCCACATACACCAGGGCCTGTAGCCGCACCCCGGGCCCGACCACCGCCCCGCTGTCGATCACGGTGAGCGGGCCCACGAACGCCGAGACATCGACCCGGGCGTCCGCAGCTACCACCGCGGTGCGATCGACGCCGGGCGTGACCGGCGCTGGCGGGTGGAAGAGCCGCACGAGGTCGATGAGGGCCTGCTGGGGTGCGGCGCACCGCAGGGTGGGGCCCGGCAGATCGGCGGCGTCGGGGGCGACGAGGAACGCACCGGCCCGGGATAGCCGAGCGGCGTCGTGGTACCGCGCGTCGGTCAAGAACGAGATCTGGTCGGGGCCGGCACTGCCCAGCGGCGCCACGCCCGTGACGACCCGCGTCGGATCACCATCGAGCTGCGCCTGCAGCACGTCCGCGAGCTCGCCGAGCGTGAACCCGGCTCTGGTCATTGCACCCTACGGTTTCTTCCCTGGACCGACGGCCGGCGACGCCGGCGCCGGTCCCTTGGGGGCCTGCTGGTCGAATGCGCGAATGACCTCCTCCGTCAAGTCGGCGTCGGGCGCGGCGTAGACGACCCCCGCCCCCCGCTTCTCGACGATCAGGTAATAGTTCTTCTCCTTGCCGACCCGCTCGATGATACCCGACACCTCCTGCAGGACCTTCTGGAGCAGCACCGACTCCTTCCGCTCCAGCTCCTTCTGGAAGTCGTCGGCCAGGCGGGCAGCGTCCCGCCGCTTGCGCTCGAACTGCTCCTGCCTGTCGCGCCGGGCATCGGCGGTGAGCAGCGCCCCTTTCTTCTCCAGCTCTTCACGCAGCTTCTCCAGCTCGACGCGCTTGGCGTCCATCTCCTTCTGCATCGTCGCCTTTTCCCGCTCGAGCTGCTCGCGGGCCGCGACGCCCGCCGCCGAGCGGGCGAGGACGCGCTGGACGTCGATGTAGGCGATCCGATGGAGGCCCCCCCCGGCCGCCGGCGCCGCCGGGGGGGGCGCCTGGGCCTGGGCCACGACCGCTGCCACGGCCACCGAAACGGTCAGGAACACGAGGCACGTCAGCACACCCCTCATCAACCCCTCCTCAGAACGGCGAGCCGACCGAGAACTGGATGGCACCGAAATCCTCGCCCTTGCGCCGGTCGAGGTTGATGCCGTAGTCGACGCGGATCGGCCCGAAGGGCGACTGCCAGCGGAGGCCCGCCCCGGCCGCCTCCCGGGTGTCGGTCAGATCGAACTTCGTCGAGAAACCGTACACGTTGCCGATGTCGAAGAACGCGGCCGCCCGGAAGTTGAACGGCAGCGGCACGATGTACTCCACGTTGCCGAGCACCTCGGAGGTGCCACCGATCCGGACGCCCTCGTCGTCGACCGGCGAGATGCGGCGGGCCTTGAAGCTCCGGATGGAGTTCGGGCCGCCCAGGTAGAAGCGCTCGAAGATCGGCAACTCCTTGCGTCCCGTCAATCCGTCCTCGTCCCACCCGAATCCGTAGCCGGCCTCGACCCGACCGGACAGGATGTGGCCGAGCCAGATCGGCTTGAAGTACGCGGTCGACCCCACCGTCTTGATGAAGCGCGAGTCGCCACCGAGGCCGGCGAAGTCCACGGTTATGACCGTGAACCCGCCCTTGGTAGGCGCCGCCACCACGTCACGACTGTCCCGGGTGAGCCCCAGCGTGATCGCCGAGGTCAATCGCGTCCCTTCCTCCTCCTGCACCAGCGGGTCGTCGCCTTGCACGTCGCTGATGTCGTCGCTCGTGAGCCGGTAGGACGTCTGCCAGCGCCAGTACTCCGCGAAGGGATGGCTGAGGCGGAGGGTGCCGCCCAGCGAGTCGTAGTCGTACTCCGTGAAATCGCGCCGGACGTTGAACAGGTCGAAGCCGGCCGACAGCGGCCGGTCGAACAGCCAGGGCTCGGTGAAGCTGATGACGCCCTGCTGACTGTTGGCGCCGGCCCGCAGGCGCAGCGAGAGCTGCCAGCCCCGCCCCAGGAAGTTGTTCTGGGAAATGTCGAGTGTCCCGACGAAGCTGTCGACCGAGGAGAAGCCTCCGCCGATGGAGAAGATGCCGGTCGGCCGCTCGGTGACCTCCACGTTGACGATGATGCGGGTCTTGTCGGTCCCGGGCTGGGTAGTCACGTTGACCGTCTCGAAGTAGCCCAGGTTGACCAGCCGCTGGCGGGCCCGCTGCAGCTTCTGGAGCGTGAAGAGGTCGCCCTCGACGAAAGGAATCTCGCGGCGCAAGATGCGATCCTCGCTTCGGGTGTTGCCGGTGATATTGATGCGCTCGACGTAGACCTCGGGACCCTCGGTGATGTCGACGCCGACATCGATCGTGCCGGTGCCTTGCTGGTCGGTGCGGGGGATCACGTCGGCCGACGCCCGGCCGATGGTGCTGTAGAGATCGGTGATGTTGCGCACGCCGTCCCGCAGGGCGGTGCGCGAGAACACCTCGCCGCTCTTCAGCCCGAGCTGGCGGCGCACCTCCTCCTCCGGCAACAGCGTGACCCCGGCCACGTTGATGGCTCCGATTCGGTACTGGGTACCCTCGACGACGTCGATCGTGATGGTCACCCGGGCCTTCTCGTGGTCCACCGACACGTCATGCTTCTCCACCCGCATCTGCACGAAGCCGTGGTCCTGGTAGAGACCCAGGATACGCTCCATGTCCTCTTCCAGCTTCTGCCGCTGGACGGTGCCGCGCAGGATGAAATACTGGCGCTCCCGCGTGGCCATCGCGTCCTTGATCTGCTTGTCTTTCAGCCCCTTGTTGCCGCGGATGACGATCTGGTCGATGGTGATCCGGCGGCCCTCGTTGATGGTGAACATCACCTTGACGTCACCGTCCTCGAATTTCTCGACCTCGGGACTGATCTGGACCTCGAAGTACCCCTCGTCCTCGTAGGCCTCCTTGAGCCGCTCGCGGGCCCGCTGGACTTCGACGGGGTTATAGACGCTGCCGAGCTTGATCTCGATCTTCTCCTGCAGCTCGGTCGTGCCGATGCGAGAATTACCGACGAACTGGAGATCCCGCACGAAGGGCCGCTCGACCACCACGAAGGTGAGTTTCACGCCCCCCTCGAAGTCCTCGACCTTCATCTGGACGTCGTCGAAGAATCCGAGCGTGAATATGGCGCGGAGATCCTCGGAGGCCTGGGAAGGATTGAACGCCGAGCCCACGCCGGAGCGGATGCGGCCCAGAATGACCGCCTCCTGCACGCGGCGGTTGCCTTCCACCGCCACCTCCCGGATCAGGATGGGGCGCGACGGCGCTGCGGGGGGGGCGGGCTGGGCGTCGACACGCGCGACGAGGAGGACGAGTGTTGTCATGGCGACAGCGCACGTCCGACGCACACGCCCCCGTGCCGTCACCGGTCCGTCAGATTCGCCCTAGCCGACGCTCAGTGCTCAGCAAGCTCGAGCGGCACGTCGGCGGCCTGAGGAGGCGCTTCGCGGAACACGAAGCTACCCCCTTCCACGTCGACCTCGATGCGGGCGCTGTCGACGAGTTGGCCCCGGACGATCGCTTCCGCCAGCGGGTCCTCGATGTGCTTCTGGATCGTCCGGCGAAGCTGCCGGGCACCGTAGGTCGGGTCGAAGCCCTTTTCGAGCAGGGTGTTCTCCGCCGCCGGCGTGAGGATCAGCTCGATGCCTTTCTCCGTCAGCTGCGTGTTGATGCGCGCCGTCATGAGCCGGATGATGCTCTTGATGTGCTGCTCGGCCAGCGAGTGGAAGACGATGATGTCGTCGATCCGGTTGAGGAACTCCGGTCGGAACGCGCGCTTCATCTCCTCCATCACGCGCTCTTTCATCTTCTCGTACGACTGCTCGTCAGACTCGGCCAGGAAGCCCGGTGAGGTGCGCTTGCCGATCAAGCTGGTGCCGAGGTTCGACGTCATGATCAGGATGGTGTTCTTGAAATCCACCACGTGGCCCAGCGAGTCCGAGAGCCGGCCGTCGTCGAGGACCTGGAGGAGCATGTTGAAGACATCAGGGTGCGCCTTCTCGATCTCATCGAACAGCACGACCGAGTACGGTCGGCGGCGCACCTTCTCGGTCAAGAACCCACCTTCTTCGTAGCCCACGTAGCCGGGGGGCGCGCCGAGCAGGCGGGAGACCGAGAACTTCTCCATGTACTCCGACATGTCGACGCGGATCAACGCATTCTCGTCACCGAAAAGGTACTCGGCCAGCGCCCGGGCCAGCTCGGTCTTGCCGACGCCGGTGGGACCAAGGAACACGAAGGAACCGACCGGCCGCTTGGCGTCCTTGAGGCCGGCCCGGGAGCGGCGGATGGCCCGGGCCACCGCCTTGACGGCGTCGTCCTGCCCGATGATCCGACCGTGCAGCGCGTCCTCCATGCGGGCGAGCTTGGCCGATTCCTTCTCCTCGAGCTTGGCGAGCGGAATCCCGGTCCAGCGCGAGACGATGAACTCGATGTCCACCTCGCCGACCGACTGGACCCCCTTGCCCTTGGTCCGGTCCCACTCCCGCTTCATCTCCTCCTCACGATGCTGGAGGATCTTCTCCTTCTCGCGGAGGGACGCGGCCTTCTCGAATTCCTGCGCCTCGAGATACATATCCTTCTCGCGCCGCACCCGCTCGAGCTCCTTCTCGATCTCCTTCAATTCGGCGGGGGGCGTCAACGCCATCAGGCGCGTTCGGGACGAGGCCTCGTCGATCACGTCGATGGCCTTGTCGGGGAGCTGGCGGTCGGTGATGTAGCGGTCGGCCAGCATGACCGCAGCGCTGATGGCCTGCTCGGTGATCTTCACGCGGTGATGCGCCTCGTACTTGTGGCGCAGGCCCTTGATGATCTCGATCGCCTCGGGCACTGACGGTGCCTTCACGATGACCGGCTGGAATCGACGCTCGAGAGCGCCGTCCTTCTCGATGTACTTGCGGTACTCGTCCAGCGTGGTGGCGCCGATGGTCTGGATCTCGCCCCGCGACAGCGCCGGCTTGAGCATGTTACTCGCGTCGATCGCCCCCTCGGCGGCGCCGGCTCCGATCAGGGTGTGGAGCTCGTCCAGGAACAGCACGACGTTCTCCGACTGGCGGATCTCCTTCATGACGGCCTTCAGGCGCTCCTCGAACTGGCCCCGGTACTTCGTACCGGCCACGAGCGCCCCGAGGTCCAGCTGAAGGAGCCGCTTGTTCACCAGGACGTCGGGGACGTCGTGGGTCTGGATCTTCTGGGCCAGGCCCTCGACGATGGCGGTCTTACCGACCCCGGGCTCGCCAATCAGCACGGGGTTGTTCTTCGTGCGACGGGCCAGGATCTGGATGACCCGCTCGATCTCCTGCTCCCGGCCGATCACGGGGTCGAGCTTGCTCTCCCGGGCGAGCTGGGTGAGGTCGCGGGCGAACTCGTCGAGCACGGGCGTCTGCGAACGCTTCTTGGGCCGCGGGTAGTACTGGTCGCCGAGCAACGCCAGCGTCTCCTGACGTACCTCGTCGAGCCGGGCCCCGAGCGACTCGAGGATCTTGGCCGCGATCGACTGGCCTTCCTTCATGAGACCCAGGAGGAGGTGCTCGGTGCCGATGTAGTTGTGCCCGAGCTGTCGCGCCTCTTCGATGGACAGCTCGAGGACGCGCTTGGCCTGCGGGGTGAACGGCACTTCGCCGAACGTGAGGGTCTTCGGGAACCCGGCCAGTGCACGCTCGACCTCGGCCTTCACCGTCTCCAGGCGCAGCCCGAGGCGCTGCAGAACCGCGGTGGCGATCCCCTCGCCGTCGCGGATCAGCCCGAGCAGGACGTGCTCCGTCCCTACGAAGTCGTGGCGAAATCGGCCCGCTTCCTCGCGAGCCAGTATGATGACCCGTCGCGCCCGCTCCGTGAACCGTTCAAACACTGGACCCCCTTGCCCCTGTCGACGCCAGAGGCGCCGTTTCTCCTGCGAAGACGCCTAGTTATCGAAGCGAACTCAGTATATCCCGCGCTCGGGACCGCCGCTAGACTTTTTCTTCACGAGCCATTAAGCCCGCGAATCCGAAGCGCTTGCCTAGGAGGGCAAGCCGGGCGCGCCGTCGACCGTTCCGCGGACCTCGCGCGCGCGCCCCTCGACCAGCCGATAGATGCGATCCGCACGCCGGGCGAGCTCGGGGTTGTGCGTGGCGATCAGGAACGCGATGCCCCGCTCCGCCTGCAGCTGCAGGAACAGATCGTGGACCACTTCGCTCGTCTTGGGATCGAGGTTGCCGGTCGGCTCGTCGGCCAGGATGATCCGTGGTCCGTTCATGAGCGCCCGCGCGATCGCGACCCGCTGCTGCTCACCCCCCGACATCTCGCCCGGCCGGTGACGGAGGCGGTCGCCGAGGCCCACCTCGGCCAGCGCGGCAGCCGCCCGTTCCCGCGCCTCGCGTCGTGGGCAGCGTGCGATCAACGCCGGCAGCATTGCGTTCTCGAGCGCAGACATCTCGCCCAGCAGGTTGTAGAACTGGAAGACGAAGCCGACCTCGTGCTGGCGATAGCGCGCCAGCCCCGCCTCGTTGCGTGCGAACAGGTCCTCGCCCTGGAACAGGACCCGCCCCGCCGACGGTCGGTCCAGGGCGCCCAGGAGATGCAGCAGCGTCGACTTGCCAACGCCGGAGGCACCGACGAGCGCCACGACCTCCCCGGCCCCCACCGTGATCGACACCCCGCGCAGGACCCGGACCACCTCGGGCCCGGTACGATACTCCCGCTCGAGCTCCTCGCCCACCAGCAGCGCCTCCCGCGGCTCGGTCATGGCGAGAAGAATCGACGCATGGGCGGTGCGCCGTCAGAGTCGTGGGAACGGTCGACCGGACATGTCGGAGCCACGCGGTCCTCGAACAGGCCACCCGCGGCCGTGGCCGGCCTCGCGGCCCCCGCTACAACAGTCCGGCCGTGCGGCCCCAGCCTATTCATATCGGAGGACATCCACCGGCTGTAACGCCCCCGCGCGCCGGGCCGGGATGATCGTGGCGAAGAACGAGAGCACCAGGGTGGCGCCGACGATCGCGAGGAAGTCGACCGACGTCAGCTTCATCGGCAGGTGGTCGATCTGGTAGACATCGCCGGCCAGCCGGATGATCTTGTAGGTGTTCTGCACCCAGATGATCGTCAGGCCCACCACACTGCCCAGCACCGTCCCCACCAGGCCGATCGTCATGCCCACGGTCAAGAACACGGCCGTGATCGAGGGGCCGGTGGCGCCGATCGACTTGAGGATGCCGATCTCCTTGCGCTTCTCGGCGACCAGCAACACCAGGTGGCCTATGATCGCGAAGGCGGCCACCAGCACGATGATGGTGACGATCACGAACAGCGCGAGCTTCTCGAGCTGGAGCGCGGCGAACAGGTTGCGGTTCATTTCCATCCAGTCGCGCACCCAGTACGTCAGGCCCAGCTTGACGCCGATCGTGCGGCCCACCGCCTTGGCGTCGAACGGGTCGGCCAGCTTGACCTCGACGCCCGTGACACCCGCCAGCCCGGCGAACTCCCGGGCGGCGCCGAGGGGGAGATAGGCGATCGACGAGTCGTACTCGTGCATGCCGACCTGGATGGTGCCGGCGACCGTGAAGCGCCGCATCTTGGGCACCATGCCGACCGCCGTGACGGCGCCCTTGGGCGAAATCACCGTGACCGGGTCACCGGGCAGCACGCCGAGCGCGCGCGCCAGCTCGACGCCGAGCAGGATGCCATCGCCGCCCTCGGTGAAGCCCTCGAGCCGTCCGCTGCGCACCTGGGATGCGAGGTCGCCCGCCACCGAGGCGTCGCTCGTGTCCACCCCACGCACCAGCCCGCCGTGGGCCTCCCCGCCCGGGCTCGTGAACAGGGCCTGCTGAAGGACGAACGGCGTCGCCGCGCGTACGCCGGGCACCGCGCGGACGTCGGCAGCGACCCGGCCGGCATCGGCCATCCCGGCCGCGCCGCTCTGGAATACCAGCAGGTGCGGGTTCGCCGAGATGATCCGGTCGCGGATGCCGTCCTGGAAGCCGGTCATCACCGCCAGCACGACGATCAGTGCCGCGACGCCCAGGAACACGCCTCCGACGCCGATCCACACGAACAGCGAGAGGTTCAGGCGCTTGCCCTGGGAGCCGAGGTAGCGCAGGCCGAGGAACAGCTCGTACGGCAGCCCCCCCCTCACGAACCCGGCGCCTCCGGGCGCAGGTGGGGAAACAGGATGACCTCGCGGATCGAGGGCTGGTCGGCGAAGAGCATGACGAGGCGGTCGATACCGACCCCCTCGCCCGCCGTCGGTGGCATCCCGTACTCGAGGGCGCGTACGTAGTCCTCGTCGAGCCAGTGGGCCTCCTGGTCACCCCGGGCCAAGAGGGCCGCCTGCTCGCGGAAGCGCGCGAGCTGATCGATCGGGTCGTTCAGCTCGCTGTAGGCGTTGACCAGCTCGCGACAGCCGACGTAGCCCTCGAAGCGGTCCACCAGACGCGGGTTGTCCCGCTTGCGCTTGGCCAGCGGCGAGAGCTCGATCGGGAAGTCGGTGACGAACGTGGGCTGCACGAGCGCGGGCTCGACCAGCTCGTCGAACACGTGCTTCCAGATCGTGTCGGCGGCGCCCTCGGCGCCCGTCAGGCCGCGCACGGCCGCCGCCCGCGCCAGGGTGGCGGCGTCGGTCTCGGGCGTGACCGTCACGCCGAGCGCCTGCGACAGCCCCTCGAAGAACGGCAGCCGCCGCCACGGCGGCGTGAAGTCGACGGTGTGCTCGCCCCAGGTCAGGGTGCGCGTCCCGAGGAGCGACTGGGCCAACTCGGCGAAAAGCGTCTCGGTCAGCTCCATGAGATCCGTGTAGTCCGCGTAGGCCTGGTAGAACTCCAGGATCGTGAACTCGGGGTTGTGGCGGGTCGATACCCCCTCGTTCCGGAAGACCCGGCTGATCTCGTACACGCGATCGAAGCCCCCCACCACCAGCCGCTTGAGGTACAGTTCGGGGGCGACGCGCAGGTAGAGGTCCATGTCGAGGGCGTTGTGGTGGGTCTTGAACGGCCGCGCGATGGCGCCGCCCGGGATCGGCTGCATCATCGGCGTCTCGACCTCGACGAAGCCGCGGGCGTCGAGAAAAGCCCGGATGGCCTGGATGATGCGCGAGCGCAGCAGGAAGATGCGGCGCGACTCCGGGTTGACGACGAGGTCGACGTAGCGCTGCCGGTAGCGCGTCTCCACGTCCTTGAGGCCGTGCCACTTCTCCGGCAGCGGGCGGAGCGACTTGGCGAGAAACGTGAACGCCTTGACCGCCAGGGTCAGCTCGCCGGTCCGCGTGCGCATCATGTCGCCGGTGACGCCGATGAAATCGCCGAGATCCAGCTCGATGAAGAGCGCGTAGTCGTCGCCGAGCTGATCGGCCCGCGCGTAGAGCTGGATTCGCCCGGTCTGGTCCATGAGATGGGCGAAGCACGTCTTGCCGTGATGGCGCAGCGTGACGATCCGCCCGGCCAGGCTGACCGGACCCACTCCCTTCAGCTCCTCCTCGGTCGCCGTCGCCAGCCGCGAATGGAGCGGGCCGGCCCAGTGGCTGACGGGGTAGCGGCTACCGAAGGGGTCGAGGCCGCGCCGGCGAAGCCCTTCCAGCTTGACGTGGCGCTGGCGGATCAGCTCGTTGCCGTCGGGCTCGCTCACGCCCCGTGGCTCCTCGACCACAGCAGGTAGGCCTTGATGAACTCGTCGATGTCGCCGTCCATCACCGCCTCGACGTTGCCGACCTCGAGATTCGTCCGGTGGTCCTTGATGCGCTGCTGGGGGTGAAACGTGTAGGAGCGGATCTGGCTCCCGAACGCGATCTCCTTCTTGGCCCCGGTCAGCTCGGCGAGGTCGGCCTTCTGCTTCTTCTCGGCGAGCTCGTAGAGCCGGGCCTTGAGGATCCGCAGGGCGGTGTCGCGGTTGCGGAGCTGCGAGCGCTCGTTCTGGCACGAGATGACGATGTTGGTCGGCAGGTGCGTGATGCGCACGGCCGAGTCGGCGGTGTTGACGCCCTGGCCGCCTGGACCGGAGGAGCGGAAGACGTCGACCCGCAGATCGTCATCGCGGATCTCGACCTCGACGTCGTCGACTTCCGGCACCACCGACACCGAGGCGAACGAGGTCTGGCGGCGGCTGGAGGCGTCGAACGGCGAGATACGGATCAGGCGATGCACGCCGGCCTCGCCCTTGAGGTAGCCGTAGGCGTACTCGCCGGTCACCTCGATGGTGGCCGACTTGATGCCGGCCTCCTCACCGGGCAGCAGGTCGACGATCTCCGCCTTGAAGCCCGAGCGCTCGCACCAGCGCAGGTACATGCGCATGAGCATCTGGGCCCAGTCCTGGGACTCGGTACCGCCAGCGCCGGGGTGGATCGATACGATGGCCGGCCGGGGGTCGTGCGAGCCCGACAGCATCACCTTCAGCTCGAACTCGTCCAGCTCGCCCCGCAGGCGGTGGATCCCCTCACCGATCTCGGCATCGAGGGCGCCGTCGTCGCCGGCCTCCTGGGCCAGCTCGAGAAGGACGCCGAGATCGGAGGCCTGGGCGGCGAGCTGGCCGACGCGGTCGACCGTCCGGGCCACCTCGGTCCGCTCGCGGATCAGCTCCTGGGCGCGGCGGTTGTCGTCCCAGAACGCCGGTGCGGCCAGCTCGATGTCGAGCTGCGCCAGGCGCTGTTCCTTGGCCGGCAGGTCAAAGATGCCTCCGAAGCTCGTCAACGCGACGAGTCAGGTCACCGACATCGCGCTTCAGCTCGCCGAGCATGCGTTCCTCCGACCGGCCACACCGACCGAGATGGCCCCCAGGGCCAGCGAGACCCACGCCACCCAGTCGCCGAGGCGGGTGAACAGCGTGCGGCCCTGTCGCAGCGGGACCCGCTCACCGATCACCCCGCGCTGGTACAGGCCGAGGCGTCGGACGATCTGCCCGGTCGGCGCGATGAACGCCGACACGCCGGTGTTGGCCGCCCGCACGACGGCGATCCGGTGCTCCACGGCGCGCAGGGGGTACATCGTCAAGTGCTGCTCGGGGCCGCTGGTGCGCCCGAACCATCCGTCGTTCGTCATGTTCACCATCACGCGCGCGCCATTGTTCACGAACTGGCGAAAGAGATCAGGGAAGATGCCCTCGTAGCAGATCACGACGCCGAACGGGGCTGGCGGTCCCGGAAATACGACGGCGCTGGAGCCGGCCTCCAGATCGGCGATGAACTCGGCCCAGCTCCTGACAAACCCGATCACTCCCGAGAGCGGCACGTACTCTCCGAATGGAACGAGGTGAATCTTATCATACCGACCCACGATACCCTGCTCGCTGACGAGGAACGCGCTGTTGGTGAAGCGGGGCGGGACGCCCTCCAGCACGTCGATGGAGCCCACGAGCAGCGGCACCCGCATCTCGGCCGACATCGTCGACAGCATCTGGAGCAGCCCGGGGTCGCGGCGAAGCACGGTGGGCGACGCGGTCTCGGGCCACACGATGAGGTCCGGACGCTGGGCTCCGGCCTGGCGCGTCAGCTCCTGGTAGATCTGGAGCACGACGGTCGTGAGCTCGGGGTCGAACTTCGTGGGCTGCTCGATAGACGGCTGCACGATCGCCACCGACGCCTCGCTCGGCGGTGGAGGCTCGCGCAGACGCCAGGCGCCGAAGCCGAGCGTGGCGCCGAGCAGCGTCCCGCCCAGCGCCAGGCCGGTGAGCGCGCTTCGCCAGCCGAGCAGGAAGACGCCGGCCACCGCCGCGTTGGCCGTCACCACCACGAGCGAGACGGCGTGGACGCCGCCCAACTCGGCGATCTGGATCACCGGCAGCTGCAGATACTGCGAGTAGCCGAGGGTGCCCCAGGGGAAGCCGCCCAGCAGGTGCCCGCGCAGCCACTCGCCCCCGACCCACAGGAACGGCGCCGTGGCCAGCGCCCACCCGGCCGAGCGCCGGGCGCCCAGCCAGGCCACGAGACCGCTCACCCCGGCGATGTAGAGCCCGCACCAGCCGGACAGCAGCAGCGTCGGTCCCCACGTCAGGGGCCACGGGATCGCGCTGAACGTCGTGAAGGTGAAGTTCAGCCAGCGCAGCAGCACGAGGAAGAAGATCGTGCCGTACAGCCAGCCCCACGCGAACGCCATTCGCGGTCGGGCGCCGAGCGCCACGATGAACAGCGGCACCAGCGCGATCCAGGCGGCGCTGGCCCAGTCCGTGCGCGGGAAGGTCAGGGCGAGGACGACTGCGCTGCCAACGAGCAGCGCCGCCGGAGGAAGGTGAGCCCGCATCCGGCTCAGGAACCCGCCGTCAGTCGATCAGCCAGGAATCGCGGCAACCCTGCCTCGACGATCTTGTGACGGGCAGTGCTCACGTCGTAGGCGACCCGCTGAATCTCGAGCCAGCCGGCCTCGACATCCCAGATCGCGTAGGCCGCGCGTGGATCGCGATCGCGCGGCTGGCCCACGCTGCCGACGTTGACGATGTAGCGCCGGCCGCGTTCGGACTGCAGCCGCACGGCACCCGGATGGTGCTCGGGGCCGGCCGACCCGAGCGACCAGGCGCCGGGCACGTGGCTATGGCCCACGAAGCACCAGCGGGTCGCGAAGGAGGCGAACGCCGCGAAGCCGTCCTCGGCGGTCACCAGGTAGTCCCACTCGTCGGGTTGGGCAGGTGAGGCGTGCACCAGCGTGGCGTCGCCCAGCTCGGTGATCAGGGGCAGCGCTCCGAGGTAGGCGCGATGATCCTCGTCCAGCTGCTGCTGCGTCCACTCGGCCGCGACCCGCGCGTAGCGGTTGAACCATGTCATCCCCAGGCGGCCAGCCACCGCGTATTCGTGATTGCCCCCCACGGTCGCCCGAGCCTGCTCGGCCACCAGCTCCACGCACGCCAGGGGATCGGCGCCGTAGCCCACGGTGTCGCCCAGGCAGAGTACGGCGTCGGTCCGGCCGGCGCAGTCGTGGAGCACAGCGCTCAGCGCCTCGAGGTTGCCATGAACGTCCGACAAGATTGCATACCGCACGGGGCCGCGTGGCTCAGGCGGAGGTGGGCCGATGCTCGCGCAGAACGCGATCCAGCACGCCGTTGATGAAGCGGCTCGACTCGAGCGTCCCAAACTTCTTCGCGATCTCGAGGGCCTCGTTGATGGCTGCCTTGGGCGGCACGTCGGGCTGCCACAGCAGCTCGTACACCGCCATTCGCAAGATGTTGCGGTCCACCACCGCCATGCGGTCGAGATCCCAGTGCTCGGCGTACTGCGCCAGGAGCTGATCGATCTTGCCCTGCTGCAGCTTGCTCCCGCGCACGAGCGACGCCGCGAAAGCGTGGGTGTCGGGGTCGACGGAGTGTCGCTGCCAGAACTCGGGCTCGAATGGCACCGGATCGACGGCGCCGTGCAGGTCGAGCTGGTAGAGGAACTGCAGGGCGACCTCGCGGGCTTTTCGCCGGCTGCCCATGTCTACTCGCCGCCGGCCCGGCGTCGCCCGGCGCGCGCCCGCCTCGAGCGACCTGGTCGGGCGGTATGCGTCCGCACGAACGCCACCATCTCGATGGCGGCGTCGGCAGCTTCCTGACCGCGATTGCCGACGGCACCGCCGGCGCGGGCCCAGGCCTGCTCCTCGGTGAGCGCCGTGATCACCCCGAACGTGGCCGGCACGCCGGTGTCGAGCGCGACGCGCTGGATGCCGGCGGCGGCCTGTCCCGCGACGAAGTCGAAGTGCGGAGTCTCGCCCTTGATCACGCAGCCCACGCAGACGATCGCGTCGTAGCGACCGGTCCGGGCCAGGCCGGCAGCGGCCTGGGGCAGCTCGAACGAGCCTGGCACCCAGTGGACTTCGACCGCCTCGTCCGGCAACCCCGAGGACGACAGGGCCCGGAGGGCACCGGACAGCAGGCGCTTGGTGATGCGCTCGTTGAAGCGCGCCGCCACGACGGCGACGCGAGTGTCGTGACGCCGGTCGAGCCGATCACGCCGTTGCGGACGCGGGGCCCGGCCAGCCATCTCAGTCGGGTAACGAGGTCAGGAGATGGCCGAGCTTGTCACGCTTTGTACTCAGATACTTACGGTTCTCAGGATTCGCCTGTACTTCAAGGGGTACCCGCTCCAGCACCTGCAGGCCGTACCCGTCGAGGCCCGCGCGCTTGGTGGGGTTGTTCGTGAGCAGTCGGAGATTGCGGAGCCCGAGGTCCACGAGGATCTGGGCGCCGATCCCGTAGTCGCGCTGGTCCGCCTTGAAGCCGAGCGCATGGTTCGCCTCGACGGTGTCCATGCCCTGCTCCTGCAGCTCGTAAGCGCGAATCTTGTTGTGCAGGCCGATGCCCCGACCCTCCTGGCGCAGGTACACGATGACCCCGCACCCGGCATCCTTGATGACCGCCATCGCCTTGAGGAGCTGCGAGCCGCAGTCGCAGCGGAGCGACTGGAAGACGTCGCCGGTGAGACACTCCGAGTGCATGCGCACGAGCACCGGCGCCTCGCCGGCCACCTCCCCCATCACGAGCGCCAGGTGGACGCGGTCGTAGACGGTCGCCTCGTAGGCCACCGCGGTGAACTCGCCGAACTCGGTGGGCAACCGGGTGGAGGCGATGCGCCGTACCAGGCTCTCCTTGCGCGTACGGTACTCGATGAGGTCCTTGATGGTGATCATCTTCAGTCCGTGCCGCCGGGACAGCTCGGTGAGCTGGGGCAGGCGCGCCATATCGCCGTGCTCGTCGAGCACCTCGCAGATGACACCGGCGGGATAGCAGCCCGCCATGCGGGCGAGATCGACCGCCGCCTCGGTGTGTCCGGCGCGGCGCAGCACGCCGCCGTCCATGGCGCGCAGTGGGAAGATGTGGCCGGGAACAGTGAGATCCTCGGGCCCCATCGAGGGATCGACGAGCGTGCGGATGGTGACTGCGCGGTCGTAGGCCGAGGTCCCGGTCGTCACGCCGCGGCGGGCATCCACCGTCACGGTGAACGCGGTGCCCATGGGCGCGGTGTTTTCCGCGACCATCATGCCGATCTTGAGCTGGTCCAGCCGGTCGCCGGTCATCGGCATGCAGATCAGGCCGCGCGCGTGCGTGGCCATGAAGTTCACCGCCTCCGGCGTCGTCTTGTCGGCGGCCAGGACGAGGTCACCTTCGTTCTCTCGGTCCTCGTCGTCGACGACCAGCAGGAGATGTCCCTGACGGACCTCCTCGAGGGCCTCCTCGATCGTGACGAATGCGCTCATGACGTCCCCTTGAGCTCGAGCGAACGCTGCAGGTACTTGCCGATCACGTCCATCTCGAGGTTCACCGCCTGGCCTGGTACCAGGCTCCCGAACGTTGTCACTGCCAGCGTGTGCGGAATCACCATGACCTCGAAAGCGCTGATCTCCAGCGCCGCCACCGTGAGGCTCACCCCGTCCACCGCGACCGACCCCCGGGGAACCAGGAGCGGGGCCAGCGCCGGCCCCGGCAGCGCGATCCGCACCCGCGCCGTCGATTCTACACGGGTCACGACGTCCACGGTCCCGATGCCATCGACATGGCCCAGGACCAGGTGTCCACCGAGCGCCGCGCCGAACCGGAGCGGACGCTCGAGGTTGACGGCATCGCCGGGAACGAGCCCCCCCAGGGTCGTGCGGGCCAGCGTCTCGGGCCCGACTTCGAAGTCGAACCCGTCCTGGCGCGCAGCCACCACGGTGAGACAGACCCCGTCGACGGCGACGCTGGCACCGATCTCGCTGCCCTCTCGCACGACCGTCGCCGCCACCGCGAGCCGCACGATGCCCCCGGAGCGCTCGACGCCCCGCACCGTGCCCAGCTCCTCCACGATCCCCGTGAACATCGTCAGGGCGGCTGCGGGTCGTGGAGGACGTCCGCCTCGATGAGCAGGTCGTCGCCCACCGGTGTGGCCACGAGCGGGGCGAGGCGGAGCGCGGCTTTGAGATCGCGGCCCGCACCGCCGATGATACCGGTGGCGTCGCGGCCCCCGAGCAGCAGCGGCGCCAGGAACAACGCCACACGGTCCACCAGGCCGGCCTCCACAAAGGCGGCGTGCGTCTCGCCGCCGCCTTCCACGAGCACCGCCCGCACCTCGAGCTCGAAGAGTCGTTCCAGCAGCGCGACGGGATCGACGCGGCCCTCGCGAACGGGACAGCGCAGCACCCGCACCCCGGCCGACTCCAGCGCCGCCACCCGCGACGGCGGCGCCTGCGCCCCGACCGCAACGATGGCGCGCGACGGCGTGCCCGCACGGATCACGCGCGCCTCCACTCTCAGCCGAGCGGCGGTGTCGAGCACCACCCGATAGGGCTCGCGCGGCCACGGCTCGGCCAGCCGTACCGTGAGGGCCGGGTCGTCGCGCAGCGCCGTCGTCACGCCGACCAGCACCGCGTCGGACTCGGCCCGGAGCCGGTGCGCCCGCTCCCGGGCGGGCTCGCCGGTGATCCATCTCGACGTGCCGTGGACGTCGGCAAGCCTGCCGTCGAGGGTCGCCGCGGCCTTGAGCGTGACGTGCGGCCGTCGCCGCCGCATCGCCGTGAGCCACGCGCGGTTCTGGCGCTCGGCCTCGGCGGCCAGCACTCCGAGCTCGACGATGATACCGGCGTCGCGAAGCAGGTCGGCGCCGCCGCCGGCGACGAGTGGATTGGGGTCGGCCAGCGCAATGACCACACGCCTGACGCCCGCGCGCGCGACCGCAGGCGCGCAGGGCGGCGTCCGACCCTGGTGGCGGCATGGCTCGAGCGTGACGTAGAGCGTGGCCCCGCGTGCACCGTCGCCGGCCGCCTGCAGCGCGACGATCTCGGCGTGGGCGCCCCCGGCCCGCAGGTGGGCGCCCTCGCCGATCACCCGGCCCTCCCGGACGACCACGGCGCCGACGAGCGGGTTCGGCGAGGTCAACCCGCGCCCCCGCTCGCCCAGCTCCACCGCGCGCTGCATGAAGACGAGATCGCTCACTGCTCGGGTACCAGCGCGTCGACGAAGCGAGCGGGCTCGAACGGCTGCAGATCGTCGATGCGCTCGCCCACGCCGATCAGCGTCACCGGCAGCTTGAGCTCGCGGACGATTCTGACGACGATGCCCCCCTTGGCGGTTCCGTCGAGCTTCGTGAGGGCCACGCCGGTCAGGCCCACGGCTTCGTGGAATATCCTGGCCTGCGCGAAGCCGTTCTGCCCGGTCGGCGCGTCGAGCACCATCAGGGACTCGTGGGGCGCGCCCGGCACCTGGCGCTGGATCACGCGCTTGAGCTTGGCCAGCTCCTCCATGAGGTTGCTCTTGGTGTGCAGGCGACCCGCCGTGTCGATGACGAGGACGTCGGCGCTGCGGGCGGTCGCCGCCTTGAGGGCATCGAAGACCACGGCGGCCGGGTCGGAGCCGGCCGCCTGGCGGATGACCTCGACGTCGATCCGCTGGCCCCACGTTTCGAGTTGCTCGATGGCGGCCGCCCGGAACGTGTCGGCGGCCGCCAGCAGCACGTGGCGGCCGTCCGCCTTGAGAGCGGCGGCGAGCTTCGCGGCAGTCGTCGTCTTACCGGAGCCGTTGACGCCCAGCATCAGCACGATGCTGGGCCGGGCGTCGAGCGCCAGGGGCCGCGCGGGACCGAGTGTCTCCAGCAGGAAGCGGCGGAGCACGGGCCGAAGCTGACCGGCCCGGGTGACGGTGCCGAACATGACTTCCTCGCGACCACGGTTGACGAAGTCCGCGGCCATCGCGGCGCCGAGGTCGGCCGCGATCAACACCTCTTCCAGCTCTTCCCAGAGCGACTCGTCGATCGGCCGCTCGGGCTCGAGAACCGACTGCAGCCCGGTGCCCAGGAACTCCTGCGAACGACGCAGACCTTCTCGCAGCTTGTCGCCGAGACCGGAAAAGAACCTCATCCCCGGTAGTGTACCCCCCACGGCCGTCGCCTCGCGCCGCTCGCGGCGGGGCGAACCGCGGGACCCGCGCGAGAGGTCAGCGCGGCTGCGGTGGGAGCACGAGACGGCGCACGACCGTTCCCTTGGCCCC
>Ga0268386_10000856_pt1 | contig 20161 bp, 13 predicted proteins | sample RVTome_15_FD_200260 | JGI IMG/M metagenome (GOLD analysis project Ga0268386, IMG submission 200260) | Soil microbial communities from uranium-contaminated site in the Upper Colorado River Basin, Wyoming, United States - RVT150D86... ...
CGTCCTAATTTATTTCCCCACTACATTCTTTCACGGGGGCGGAGTCGCATCGACGGGGGTCGGTCGATAGAATGCTTTCCCGCGAACGGAAAACGGAACAACAATCCAAAGCGGTGAAGAATCACCGCACTCCGAAAACAGAGGAAGCCGTCATGCAGAAGTCGCGAATTCTCGCCGCCTGTTGCGTGCTGCTGTTTGCGTCCGGAGCGCTGCTGCTGGCCCGCGCGCAGAAAGAGGAACCGTCGGGCGTGAAGATCACGCAGTCGGCGGAGGCGTTTCTGAAAACGCTGAGCGAGGCCCAGCGGCAGAAAGCGTCGTTCGCCTACGACAGCAAGGAGCGGCTGAACTGGCACTACATTCCCCGCGTCCGCAAGGGCCTGCCGTTAAGGGAACTCGAAGGGGACGCCCGCAAGGCCGCACACGCGCTGCTGCAGGCCAGCCTGTCGGAAGCCGGTTACAACCAGGCGCTGAACGTGATGAGCCTGGAGGAAATCCTGTACCTGCTCGAAAGAGGGGACCGCGAAAAACGCCGCGCGAACCGCGATCCGGGGAAGTATTACATCAGCATTTTCGGCACCCCGACGCTGAAGGGAACGTGGGGCTGGCGGATCGAGGGGCATCACCTGTCATTGAATTACACGATCACCGCCGGCAAGGTCGTCGCCAGCACGCCGGAGTTCTTCGGCGCCAACCCGGCCCTCGTCGACGCCGGCCCGAAGCGCAAGATCCGCGTGCTCGGTCCCGAAGAAGACATCGCCCGGCAGATTCTGCTGCTGTGCGACAGCGCGCAGTTGAAGGCCGCCCACATCTCGCCGAAGGCCCCCAACGACATCCGCAGCACCGGCACGCCGCAGCCGAGCACGTCTCCTCCCGTTGGGCTGCCGGTTTCGAAGATGAGCGCCGCGCAGAAGAAACTCATGGAACGGCTGCTGGCGGAGTACCTGCAAAACATGCCGGCCGACGTGTCCCGCGAACGCCGAGCGAAGATCATCAAGGCCGGCGAGGGGAAGATTCACTTCGCGTGGTGGGGAGACAAGGAGCCGAACAAGCGGCATGCCTATCGCGTGCAGGGGCCGACGTTCCTCATCGAGTACAACAACACCCAGAACGACGCCAATCACCTGCACACCGTCTGGCGGGACAGGGCGGGGGACCTCAACGTGCCGCTGAAGTAGCGCGCATCATCCGTAGCGTGGACTTCAGTCCACGCGAGTGAAGGTTCGCGGCGGAAGGAAACGATCGCGTGGACTGAAGTCCACGCTACGATGCTACGGTTCGGCGGTCGTTTCCCCTTGCGTCGCAATTCCCGCGGTCCGAAAATGCAGGGACGGTGTTCAACCCCGTAGACGCCCGTCCCTTCCCCTCCCGGTGCCTGTCATGAGTTCCACCCGTCACCGCCTGATTGAAGCCGGCTGGTCTCTGACCTGCGAGCGGTTCATCGACATCGACCCCGGCAGCGACAACAAGGGGCAGCGATATTGCACCTGGCGGGCGAAGAAGGGGATCGAAGAGTTGGTCGTCCGCTCGAAGCTCGGGGAAGAGAGCGTCGCGCTGCGTTACATCTACGACATGGCTAAGACCATCGACCCCGATCTGCAGCAGATCGCGATGGACGCCGGCAGCGGCGGATGGGTGTTTGACCTCACGCAAGCCGACGCGCGGCTCGACGACGATCAGTCGTAATCGTCCCATCGGTAGCGTGGACTTTAGTCCACGCGATCGTCGTTGCATCGCGCGCTGCTTCACTCCCGCGGACTGAAGTCCACGCTACTTCAACGGCTCTGCGGCGGCGCGTTTTTAGGGTGCAGGTCGTTGCGGGCCCGCGCCTTCTGGGCCGACTCCAGCCCGACGGCCGACAGCAGCCCCAGCATGCCCCCTTCGATCCAGATGATTCGCACTGCATACGAAGCGTGGTCGAGCAACAGGCTGGCAAACCCGGCCGACAGCATGACCACGCTCCACCAGCCGATTAACGCGGGAATACTTTTACGATCGCTCACGGAATTGTCCTCGCAGGGGGGCGTATGTGTCGCACATAAGTAGGTCCGGACGGCCCGTCCGGACCTTGGTGTGCCGGACAGCGTCAATTCTCGCGGTGTGGCGCATCGAGGTCCGGTCGGTTCGACACGGATCGACTTGTCTGATTCGTACCCGGGGGCGTTTCGTCTCAACTGAACGTTGTCGGTCAAGCATAGTCCGCAATGAGGCGGCGTGATCGAGAGGCGGGCAATCGACCGCCGCCGGCGCGGTCCGGTGATGGCGGTTGAACCGGTCGCGCGTAGTGCGACATTCATTTCGCACCACGTCGCTCGGCGGGCTGGCGTCCCGGCGATCAGCCTGGACGTTCGCGAGACAGCCGGCACGGATTCCCCCGGGTTTTCGGAAGCAACGCTGTCAAGGGAACTTGCGCCGCCGGGCGGCTTCTTCGGCGTCGACCGGTACACGGTTTGCGACGCTCTCCGGATGAAGGAAGAAAACCCCCCGAGCGCTCGCAGTTTCGACACACGCGCAAAGCGGTTTTCCGAGGAGGTCCATCATGTTCCAGGCACTGAAAAAACTGCTGCTGGTCGGCGTTCCTCTGGCGGCGTTGACGTTCGCGCCCGTCGCGGCGAACGAAGCCGAGGCCCGGCCCCGCCGCAGCGTGAACGTGTGGGTCAGCCCCGGCGGGTTCTACGTCGGAACGTACCCGCGGTACTACAGCACGTGGTACCGGCCTTACGGGTACTCGTCGTACTACTATTACCCGCGGAGCTACTACTATCCGTCGTACAGCTACGGGTACACGTACTACGGCTATCCTTACTCGGGATACTATTACTACCGGTAACAGTTCCCAGACGAGGAAGGCATCGATCGCAACCGCGAACCGATGCCGACCGTGTACGGCAACGGCCGGGATTTCATGGGAATCCGGCCGTTGTTCTTGCGCACCACGATCCCGCGGGATGCCGGGTGAGTGCTCTTCGCGTCAATGCGCGTGGCCGTCGGGGCCGTGCACGTGGCCGTGCTGCAGCTCTTCCTGCGTGGCGTCGCGAACGTCGACGACCTCGCCGGCGAAATGCAGCGGCTGCCCCGCCAGCGGGTGATTGGCGTCGATGATGACCGAGTCGGCCTCCACGTTGACGACGGTCACCATTCGCGCTCCCGCCGGCGTCTGCGCCTGGAACTGCTGTCCGACTTGCGGGTTCGCGCCATCGGGGAACTGCGACTTCGGCACCGGTTGCACCAGCGCGTCGTCGCGTTCGCCGTAGGCCTCGGCGGGTGGGACGGTCACCTCGAATGCGGCACCGGCGGGCTTCCCTTCCAGCTCTCGTTCCAGCCCGGGAATGATGTTGCCGGCCCCATGCAGATAGGCCAGCGGTCCGCGTCCCTGGGACGTATCGATCACCTTCCCCTGGCCGTCCTTCAGCGTGTAGTCGATGCTGACCACTTTCTCGGTTGTCGCTTGCATCTCTCGTCCTCCGGAAAGGGTGTGACGAGGGCACCCTAACACGTCAGCGGGAGTAGTCCAAGGGGCAACTGCCGGAATCCGAGGATTTGCGGCCGGTGCAGCGCGCGTTAAGCCCAAGGCACGACTGCGGTTTGCTTGCAGGACCGAATTTCCGGAGGATTCCCGATGTTGCTCGGACTGCTCTGTTCTGCCCTGTTCGTGCTGCCGGTGCTGTGGCTGGCGGGCGTGCTCGTCTTTCCGTTCGTCGTGGCGGTCGTCCGCGAGTTCCATCACTTCTCGGAACCGGACGACGAACGCGACCTCGACTGACGGCACCGGGCGATATCAGCCGTGGAAGCTGACTACCGAAAGCTCACGACAAGACAGAAAGATTGGTGACAGAAAAATGCGCCGTCCAAATTGCGGGACCAGGAGGCAACAAAGGCAGCGGAGAAGCTCGCACTCTTTTGTATTTTTCTGTCACCAATCTTTCTGTCTGATCTACGAGCCGAACCAGCACAGCGGATTGTCAGGCCGGTCTTGATTGATTCCGCCCGGCACTTCATGGACACTGGAGGCACTTCACCGCCATCCCGTCCCGCGCTCGTTGAAAGGTCCCGCCGTGAGGCAGACATTCGCTTCCCTGACCGCCGTCGCCTGCTGTCTGATCGCATTTCACCCGGCCCCCGCCGCCGACCATCACCTGCACAAGTTCGAGCGGATCAAGCTGACCGACGTTTATTACTCCGAAGGGGCGAACTTCGGCGATATCAACGGCGACGGCAAGATGGACGCCGTCTACGGACCGTACTGGTTCGAAGGCCCGGACTTCAAGAAGAAGCACGAGATCTACCCCGCCAAACCGCAGGACCGCAACCGCTATGCGAACAACTTCTTCTCGTGGGTTTACGACTTCAACGGCGACGGGGCGGCGGACGTGTTCACCGTCGGCTTCCCCGGCACGCCGGCGTATGTCTACGAAAACCCCGGCAAGGGGAATCTCGACCGGCTGTGGAAAAAGCATCAGGTGTTCGACTGGGTCTCGAACGAGTCGCCGCAGTTCACGAACATCGTCGGCGACGGGAAGCCGGAGCTGGTCTGCACGCGCGACGGCAAGTATGGCTACGCAACGATCGACTGGAAATCGCCGTTCAAGCCGTGGACGTTTCACGCCATCTCCGGCAAGGTCGCGACGCCGCGGTTCGGGCACGGGTTGGGGGTGGGGGACGTCGATGGTGATGGGAAGATGGACGTCATCGCCAACAACGGGTGGTTTCAGCAGCCGGCTAAGCCGACGAGCGGCGAGTGGAAATTCCATCGCTACGTCTTCACCCGCGCGGGCGGGGCGGACATGTTCGCTTACGACGTCAACGGCGACGGGAAGAACGACGTCATCACGTCGCTCGCCGCGCACGCCTTCGGGCTGGCGTGGTTCGAGCAGGTCCGCGAAGGGGGCAAAATCACGTTCAAGAAGCACCTCATCATGGGGAGCAAGCCGTCGGAGAACAAATACGGCGTCGTCTTCAGCGAGTTGCATTCGGTCAACCTCGTCGACATGGACGGCGACGGGCTGAAGGACATCGTCACCGGCAAGACCTACTGGTCGCACCACCGGCAGGCCCCGCAGTGGGACGCCGGAGCGGTTGTGTACTGGTTCAAACTGGTGCGAAAGAACCGTAGGACGGATTTCCAATCCGTCCCGGACGGTTTGAAAAACCGTCCTACGAAAGGCTTCACCGTCGATTGGATTCCCTACAAAGCGAACGGCGACACCGGCATCGGCCGGCAGGTTTCCGTCGGCGACGCGAACGGCGACAAGCTGCCCGATATCGTCGTCGGCGGCATGAAGGGGGCCAACGTCTTGATTCACAAGAAGGTCGCTGTCAGCAAGGCGGTTTTCGACGCGAAACAGCCGCAGGGGCCGAAGCCGATGAAATCCGGCCTGCAACCGAAGGAAGCCGCGGCGAATATGACGGTCCCGCCGGGGTTTCGCGTGAAACTCGCCGCCGGGGAGCCGAAGGTGCATCAGCCGATCGGCTTCACGATCGACCACAAGGGCCGGCTGTGGGTGGCGGAAGCCTACACGTATCCCAACCGGGCGCCGCAGGGGAAAGGGAAAGACAAAATCGTCATCCTCGAAGACAAAGACGGCGACGGGTATTTCGAAACCCGCAAGGTCTTCATCGAAGGACTGAACCTCGTCAGCGGGATCGAAGTCGGCTTCGGCGGCGTGTGGGTCGGGGCGGCTCCGTATCTGATGTTCATTCCCGACAAAGACGGCGACGACAAACCGGACCCGCCGGCGAAGGGGGCTAAATCGCAAGCGGCGGTCCAGTTCCCGAAGGACGTTCCTCCCGGCGCGACGGTCCTGCTCGACGGCTTCGGCTGGCAGGACACGCACGAAACCCTCAACGCCTTCATCTGGGGACCCGACGGCTGGCTCTACGGCTGCCACGGGGTCTTCACGCATTCCCGCGTCGGCAAGCCGGGGACGCCGCGGGACGAACGACAACCGCTCAATGCCGGCGTGTGGCGGTATCACCCGACGAAGCACAAATTCGAGGTCTTCGCGCACGGCAGCAGCAATCCGTGGGGGGTCGACTTCAACGACCACGGGCAGGCGTTCATCACGGCGTGCGTCATCCCGCACCTGTACCACGTGATTCAGGGCGCCCGCTACCAGCGGCAGGGGGGACGGCACTTCAACCCGCACGTGTACGACGACATCAAGACGATCGCCGACCACGTGCACTACGTGGGGAACATCCGCGACCATGCGTGGTGGGGGCACGAGCCGAACGCACCGCAGCCGACGCTGTCCGCCGGCGGCGGGCACGCCCATGCCGGCGCGATGATCTACCTCGGCGACAACTGGCCGCCGATGTACCGCAACCGGATTTTCATGAACAACATCCACGGCAACCGCGTGAACAGCGACATCCTGACCCGCCGAGGGTCCGGGTTCGTCGGCAAGCACGGCCCGGACCAGTTGATCGCGAACGACCGCTGGTACCGGGGCATCAACCTGAAGTACGGGCCGGACGGTTCGGTGTACGTCATCGACTGGTACGACAAGAACGCCTGCCACCGCACGAACCCGGAAATCTGGGACCGCAGCAACGGCCGCATCTACAACATCGCTTGGGGGGAACCAAAGCGGGTGAAGGTCGATCTCTCGAAGCTGAGCGACGCGGAACTCGTCAAGCTGCAACTGCACAGGAACGAGTGGTACGTCCGCACGGCGCGCCGGATTCTGCAGGAACGGGCTGCTTTACCGAAATGGGCGCTCAGCCGAGACGCAGTTGGCCGGAGCGTTTCCGTGATTCTCGATGTTGCGAATAACCCGGACGTGACCCGGAAACTTCGTGCCGTCTGGACGTTGCATGTCACCGGTCTATTGACTTCGTCTGCCCGCCGTTCGTTGTTGGCCGACAAGAACGAGTACGTTCGCGCATGGGCAATTCAGCTTGAGATGGAAGATCGACAGGTTGAACCGGCCACATTGGTTGTGATGTCGAAACTCGCCGAGAATGACCGATCTCCCGTTGTCCGCCTTTACGTTGCCTCGGCCGCTCAGCGAATGTCGATCCAGCAGCGGTGGCCAGTTATCGAAGCGCTCGCCACGCACGCCGAAGACGCGAAGGACCACAACCTGCCGCTGATGTACTGGTACGCCATCGAACCCTGCGTCACCGCCGATCCGGAACGCGCGCTGAAGCTCGCCGCGACGACGAAGATTCCGCTACTGCGGCAGTTCATCTTCCGCCGGGCGGCTTCGGACAACGGCACGCTGGAGGTCGTCGTCGCCGGGCTGGCGAAGACGGACGATGCAGGCCGGCAGCGGCTGATCCTCGACGAACTGCTGGCCGCGTTCGAAGGCCGGGTGGACATTCCCATGCCGAAGTCGTGGAAGGCGGCCTACGACAAACTCACCGCCAGCAAGTCCACGGCCGTGCGCGACAAAGCGGATGCCGTTGCCGTCGTGCTGGGGGACAAACGCATTCTCCCGCGGATGCGGAAAGTGCTCGCCGACGGCGAACAGCCGCTGGCGAAACGGCAACAAGCGCTGGACATCCTCATCCGCGGCCGCGACAGCGACGCCGCGGCGGCGCTGCAGGCGGTGGTGAGCGTTCCTGAATTGCGGGCGAAGGCAATTCGCGCGCTGGCGGGAATTGACGACGCGAAGACGCCCGCGGCGATTCTTGCGGAATACAAGAACCTCAAGGACTCCGAGCAGGCGGACGCGATCGCCACGCTCGTTTCGCGGCCGTCGTTCGCCGTCGAGCTGCTCAACGCGATCGGCGAAGGGAAGGTCCCGCGGACCGACCTGCACGCCTATCACATCCGGCAATTGCTGTCGTTCAAAAACGCCTCGCTGAAATCGCGAATCGAAAAGGTGTGGGGCAAGATCAGCGAGTCGAGCGCCGACGCGAAGAAACTCATCGCCGAATACAAGGCAAAGCTGGCTCCCGCCGTGTTACGGAGGGCCGACCGCGGCAACGGCCGGCGGCTGTTCAAGAAGACCTGCGCGAACTGCCACACGCTGTTCGGCGACGGGGCGAAGGTCGGGCCGGACATCACCGGCTCGAACCGGGCGAACCTCGACTACCTGCTGGAGAACATCCTCGACCCATCCGCCGTGCTGGGCCGCGACTACCGCATGACGATCATCGCCACCAAGGGGGGCCGCGTCGTGCACGGGCTGATTCAGAAAGAGACCGACTCGGCGCTGACGCTCCGGACGGTCAACGACACGGTCGTCATCGCTAAGAAGGAAATCGACGTCCGCCAACTGTCGAACAAGTCGATCATGCCCGACCGGCAGCTCGAGCAGATGAAGCCGGCCGAGGTCCGCGACCTGATCGCCTACCTGCAAAGCCCGACGCAGGTCGCGCTGCGGGGGCCGCGGTCGCCGATCGACCGCAAGACCGGCAAGGTCCCCGGCGCGATCGAAGGGGAGTCGATGAAGATCGTCGGCAAGACCGCCGGTTCCGCCCGCAGCCAGCCGATGACGCCGTTCAAAGCCGACCGCTGGAGCGGCAACGACCAGTTGTGGTGGACCGGCGCCCGCCCCGGCGCGACGATCGACCTGGAACTCCCCGTGAAGCAGGCCGGCCGCTACGAACTGCAGATCGTGCTCACGAAAGCCCGCGACTACGCCATCGTGGAGTTACAACTCGACGGCAAGTCGCTCGCGGGCCCGCTCGACCTGTTCAACTCCCCCGACGTGATCACCTCTGGCGTGCTGTCGTTCACGCCGCCGGAACTGAAGGCCGGGGCGCACAAGCTGACGATCAAGATCGTCGGCGCCAACCGCCGTGCGGTGAAGGCGTACATGGTGGGGCTGGACTACGTCCGCCTGCAGCCGGCCGCTGCGGCGAAATGACCCGTACGCTCACAGCGTCCGGGTCGTAGCAGAATTCGTGAGAATGTAGCAGAATTCGTGAGAATTCTGCCGTCATGCAATGGCCGTCCAGAATTCTCGCGAATTCTGCTACGCCACACCGTCCAGAATTCTCACGAATTCTGCTACGCCACACTGACGGTCCGCGAATCAGCCGCTCGCCGTCACCGCGACGCGCTGCCCCGCGTGCTCGCGGTGCCCGCCCGAGGCGGTCGCGTGCGGCGAGATTTCGCTGCGGCGGATGGCCACGTCGCCCGGGGCGCGAACCCCCAGCTTCACGCGGCGTCCGTGGACCGCGAGAACCGTCACTTCGATGTTGCCGTCGATCACGATCGATTCGTCGAGCTTGCGGGACAGCACGAGCATGTCCAATCCTCCGTGAGTAGCGTCTCAGTCAGCGGTCTTACGGATTGCAGAATCGACGGAATCGCGAAGCGTCCAGCTCTCCGCCTGCCCACGTGGACTCCTGAATTCTCATTCCAGAAAACTCGATTGCAAACAACGGCCGCGGCAGGTCCCAATGACGGTCATCAGGCATACAATGGGAACAGTAAGAGCGAAAGCGATCCAGCGCCATCAGGACAACGTGTGCAATTGTTATCAGGAGATTCCCGAATGCAAAGCTGACACGATGCGTTATCCTGAGTGAAGAACGGGGACAGGTCCGGCTTTCGGCTGAAGGCGAGAAGGCATGAAGGATCAAGGATCACGAGGGGCTACACGTACCCGTCGAATGACGGCTTTCATCTCTCATTTCCCATCCCTCATCCTTCATCTCTCATCCTTCATCACTCGTCTGTTCCCTTCTCCGCTCGGCCTGCCGGTCCGCGAGTATTCTCCATGAAGGCGGTTTTGACGATCCTCAACGGGCCTCAGTCCGGCCGCAAGGTGTTGGTGCATACCAACCGCCTGGTCGTGGGCCGCATGCCCGATTGCGACATTGTGCTCGACGCCGAGTCGATCTCACGCCGCCACGCCTGCGTGTTTCAAGGCGACGACGGCTTCTACCTCGACGACCTCAACAGCCGCAATGGGACGTTCCTCAACGGCCAGCGGGTCCGCGCGGCGACGAAGCTGCAACACGGCGACAAGATCCGGCTGTTCGAGGTGATGCTGGCGTTCGCGCAGCAGGACGCGGCCTTGCAGACCGCTGCCGTCCGGCCGTCCCCCGACGAAACGGCGGCCATTCGCATCGCCCGCGAGGGACGCAACCCGGCGCTGTCGGAAACGCTGGCCGAGATCGACCTGCGGAAGTTCGAAAAGCTCCGCCGCTACACCAACGCGGAATTGAGCCTCAAGGCCGTCATCGAGATCACGCGGCGGCTGCAGACGTGGATCGACGTCGAGGAAGTCCTGAATCGCATTCTGGAAAGCCTGTTCGGGATCTTCTCGCAGCTCGATCGGGGCTGCATTCTGCTGGTGGGGGACAACTCCGACGACCTGTTGCCGGCCGCCATCCGGCATCGCAACGACGACGACGGCGGCGGCCCGGCGCGGACGATGCGTCCCATCCGGCAGTCGGTCGCGCGGCGGGTGCTGGAAGAGGGCAAGGCGGTCCTCAGCGTCGAACCGGCCAGCGACGACCAGTTCACGGAGCAGATCAAGGACGACGGGTCGGTTTTCGACCTGCAGAACCGCTCGTACATGTGCGCGCCGCTGATCGGCGCCTCGGGCCGGTCGCTGGGAGTGATCTTCGTCGATACCGACGAGTCGGGCGAACTGTTCAGCACCGACGACCTCGACGTGCTGGCCTGCGTGGCGTTTCTGGCCGGCCAGGCGGTCGAGCAGGCGACGATGCAGACCAAGCGGTACCGCGCCGTCGTCGACACCGCCGTCGATGGAATCGTCACCACCAACGACGCGGGAATCATCGAGTCGGTGAACCCCGCGCTGCTGCGGCTGCTGCACTACGAACGCAACGAGCTGATCGGCCGCGGCATCGGCAACATCATTCCCGCCGGAACCGACGCCGGCAACGGGTCGTCGCCCCCCTCGCCGTTTACCGCGGGCCGCGCGGCCGAATCGGCGACGCAGTCCGACGGCCGCCGCGAGACCGTCGCGCGGCGCAAGGACGGCACGACCGTTCCCATTCACCTTTCGGTCGGGCGGTTCCAGCTCGACGGCCGCGAACACTTCACCGGAATTCTGCACGACATCACCGAGCAGAAACAGGCCGAAGAGAAACTCAAACAGTGGAACGAGCTGCTCGAACGCCGGGTGCAGGTCCGCACCGAGCACATGCGGCTGCTGCAGGACGTGGCGGTCATCGCCAACGAGGCCGAATCGGTCGGCCGCGCCTTCCACGCCGCGCTGGAGCGGGTCCGAGCGTATCTCAACTGGCCGATCGGACACACCTACCTGCGTTCGCCCGACGACCCCGAGCGGCTGGTCGACACGGGGGTCTGGTCGTTCGACGATCCCGACCGCTATGTGGATCTGATGCACGCCACGCGGAAACACATCAGCGAAGAAGGACTACGAATCGTCGACCGCGTCTTCGCGACCGGCCAGCCGGAATGGCACACCGACATCTCCAACGACACCGACCTGCTGCGGCGGGAAGTGCTCGCCGCCAAGGGACTGAAGACCGTGTTCGTCGTCCCCATCCTGATGGGCACCACGGTCGTCGGCGTGTTCGAATTCTTCGCCAGCAAGGTCAAGCAGCCCGAACCGGTCTTTCTGAACCTGATGAAGCACGTCGGCACGCAGTTGGGCCGCGTCGTCGAACGGCAGCATCTGCAGAAGGAACTGATCGACGCCGTCTGGAACCAGCAGCGGCGGTTCGGGCAGGAACTGCACGACACGCTGGGGCAGCAACTGACCGGCATCGGGATGATGGCCCAGAGCCTGGCCCGCAAGCTCGCCGCCGAAAAACGGCCCGAAGCCGCGCTCGTTTCCGAAATCGCCGCCATGATTCAGCAGGCCAAACAGGACGGCCGGCAGCTTGCCAAGGGGATGTTCCCCGTGGAAGTCGACGCGGAAGGCCTGCGGGCGGCGCTCGAAGAGCTGGCGGAAACGACCCGCGAACGTTATGAACTGGATTGTCGGCTGAAGTTCGACAGCCGCGTCGACATCCGCGATAATAACACCGCGACCCACCTGTTCCGCATCGCGCAGGAGGCCGTCACCAACGCCGTCAAACACAGCGGGGCGTCGCGGCTGACGATCCTGCTGGGGGTCGAAGATTCCCTGCCCGTGCTGGTCGTCCGCGACAACGGCCAGGGGTTGTCCCCTCCGCCTCACGGAGAATCGGCCGGAATGGGCCTGCGGATCATGAAATACCGTGCCAACGCCATCGGGGCCGAACTCACGGTCCAGCCCGCCGACCGCGGCGGGACCCTCGTCAAATGCCTCGTTCAAGGAGTCTCCCGCAAATGACCGCTCAAGCGATCGCCAAGGCGAAAGTCTTCATCGTCGACGACCACCCCTTCATGCGCCGCGGGCTGGCCGCGACCATCTCCGACCAGGACGACCTCGAAATCTGCGGCGAAGCCGCCGGCAAGTCCGACGCCATGCAGTTGATCGCCGAAACCGAACCCGACCTGGTGGTGATCGACATCTCGCTGGAGGACGGGAACGGGATCGAGCTCATCAAGGACATCAAGGGCCGCTGGCCCGAAATGAGGATGCTCGTCTCGTCGATGCACGAAGAATCGCTGTTCGCCGAGCGGGCCGTTCGCGCCGGCGCGATGGGCTTCATCAACAAGGCCGAGCCGGTCGAGCAGTTCGTCGAGGCGCTCCGCCGCGTCGCCTCCGGGCGGATCTTCCTCAGCCAGCGGATGACCGACCGCATGCTCAACCAGGCCATCGCCCAGAACGAAGAACCTCCCGCCTCCCCTTACGAGCGGCTCTCCGACCGCGAGATGGAGGTCTTCGAGATGATCGGCAGCGGACTCGGCACCAAACAGATCGCCGCCAAGCTCGAACTCAGCCGCAAAACCGTCGAAACCTACCGCGAGCACATCAAGTCGAAGCTGAACCTCAGCAACGGCACCGAACTCACCCGCCACGCCGTGCAGTGGGTGCTCGAACGGGGATGAAGGATGAAGGATAAGGGATGAAGGATGAGGGATAAGGGATAAGGGATGAAGGATGAGGGATAAAGGATGAGGGAGGTGCAGAGGACCATCCCTCATCTTTCATCCTTCATCTCTCATCCTTTATCCCTCATCCTTCATCTCTCATCCTTCATCTCTCATCTCTCTTACTGGCTCCAGCGCCCCGATCGTCACGTCGACGCCGGGGCTGAAGACCGCGTGGTCGGGCGGGCCATCGACGTCAATCCCGGCCGCCGCCAACAGCGATTGCTTGCACGCCGTCACGCTCGCCGGCCGCAGCGGATAGGGGACGTGCCGTACTTCTCCCCGCAGCAATCCGCCATCCCGCTTCTCCGCGTACATGACGTATCGCTCGACGAGAAATTCTTCGAAAGTCCCGGCGACTGCGGGCTGTGGACGGCCCGCGGAGAACTCGGCTTCGATCTGATAGGCGGCGCCGGCGACTCCGGGCCACAGCCGCCGGCCTGAGTACGCGATGCGATCGCTCCCGTGGCGGAAGCTGCCAGCTTCCGCACCGACGCCGGCAGCGGCCCTGGATGGATCCGCCGCTGCCGGGACATCCTGGGCAACGTCGGTCACGTTTCGCGCGATCCGCAGTTCCGACCGAAAGTAATTCAGGTGCCACCGCCGGCGGGCGACGCGGACGGCCAGCGAATTGGCCGCGTCCAGACTGAAGAACCACACGCCGGGATCGCCCCCCTCGCGCGTGACGTACGTCCGCACGTTCGTTTCGTGAAAGGCCGAAACGCCGGGCACGGGGGGAAACCACCACGGCCGCACCCCCCGCATGTCGAACGCCACCAGCCCCACCCACGCCCAGCCGTCGAACGTTTCGACGGTCAGCCCCGGCGGAAGCAGCCGCTGCACGTCGTCCGCCGGCGCCCGCCAATGCAGAAACAGCAGGTCCCGCCACTTCTGGTAGCCGGCCACGCGGCTGGTTCGCCGTCGCATCGCTGTCGTGGGCTGCATCGGTTCGCTCCGCGGAAATCGGTCGGCGGCCATGTTCCCCGATGAGTACCGGCGATGCCAGCGAGAATTAACCGGAGAATGTGCTCCGTTCACACCGCTCAAAGATGAGACAGAAAAATTGGTGACAGAAAAATTGGACAGGGGATTACGACTTTTCTCCATTGCCTCAGTTGCCTTCTGTCGGTTCCCTCGAATTGGAACAGGATGCGAGCGGAGAATCGGGACGTCCGATCACATCCGTTCCCGCCTGACTATGAATTTGCGGTCACTCTCGGCGACACGTGTCCTCATGCCGTTTCCGCTGACTGCTTGAATCGGCATTTTTCTGTCACCAATCTTTCTGTCTAGCTTGGTTGCACCAGCCGACTTTCGGGAACAATCGTGGTCCGCGGGGCGTCGATTACCGTATAATGATTGGGGTGAAGGTACGGAGATTTCCAGAAATCCCGCGACGCCGCCCCGGAGTTGGCACCCGCGACTCGCAAACGGAAACCCAGCGACATGGCCACGACGTCCACGACCGCTCAACGCAAGTACGTCGAGTTCGACGAGTTCATCGACTTCCAACTGCAGAAGACCCGCAGCGGCATCAAGGCGAACGACATCCTCACCGCGCTGGCCGGCGTGGCGACGCTGTTCCTCGCGTACCTGCTCGTCTTCGTCGTGTTCGACCACTGGATCGTCGACGGCGGCTTCAGCCCCGTCGGCCGCTGGCTGATGCTCGGCGGCCTGCTCGTCGCCTGTGCCGCGTGGGTCGTGTGGCGGGTCGTCATTCCGTCCCGCAAGCACGTCACCGGCCTGTACGCCGCCCGCGCCATCGAAACCACCGAACCGGGCCTGAAGCACACGCTGCTGAACCTCGTCGACCTGCGGCGGGCCGGCCGGAAGGTGCCCGAAGACATCGCCCGCGCGATGGAGAAACGCGCTGCCGTCACGCTCTCCAAGACCGACGTCGATTCCGCCGTCGACCGCCGCCCGCTGATGCGGCTCTCCTACGCGTTGCTGGCGCTGGTCGTGCTCGTCTGCCTGTATTCGCTGTTCTCGCCGAAGAAGATCTCGGCGTCGGTCTGGCGGGCGCTGTTCCCCTCGTCGGCGACGGCGGTCGACACGGCGATCAAAATCGACAAGGTCGCCGTCGAGTACGGCGGGCGGCAGCACGACCCCGACGTCACCCTGCCGGCCCGCAGCAAGCCCGAGGTCATCGTCGACCTCAGCTACAGCGGCGCGGCCCCCGAGCAGGTCATGCTGTATTACAGCACCGCCGACGAGAAGTACCGCGACGTCCCCGTCCCGCTGCGGCCCGACGCGAAAGAACCCAAACGCTACCGCGTGCGGCTGACGGGGGAATCGAACCGCGGCCTGCTGCAGAATACGACGTACCGCATCGAAGCCGGCGACGCGAAGGCCGGGCCGTTCACGATCACCGTCGTCCGTCCGCCGATCGCCACGGTGAAGCAGGTCCGCTACGTGTACCCGAAGTACATGGAACGCGAGCCGAAGACGCAGGAAGGCGGCCACGTCGAAACCTGGGAAGGGACCGCCGTCACCGTCACCGCCCGCACCGACCAGCCCGTTACCGACGCCTGGCTCGTCTTCACCGACACCGAAGACGTCTCGAAGCCCGCCGCGAAAACGCGAATGAGCATCGCCGGCGGCACCGGCCTCTCGGTCGAGCTGAAGCGGGAAATCGCCTTCCGCGAAGACGGCAGCTACCCCCGTTTCTATCACATCGAATGCATCGGCAAGAACGGGTTCAAAGACCCGCGGCCGGCACTGTACGGCGTCACGATCCGCCGCGACCTGCCGCCGGTCATCGAGCTGATCGACCCGCAGGGAACCGAGCGCGACGTTCCCGCCAACACGCAGACGCTGCCGCTGCTGTACAAGGCCCGCGACCCCGATTTCAAGCTCCGCATGGTCACGCTGCGGGCGGAACTCACCCGTGCCGGCAACGGCGGCAAGCCCGAGGAGTTCGACGAGCAGTTCTTCGACGGCCTGCAGAAGGAAATTCAGCGGGCCGACGACTGGAAGCTCGACCGCATGCGGCTGAAGGCCGGCGACACGGTGCGGTTCCGCCTCGAAGCCCGCGACAACAAGCAGCCCAAGGGCAACCGCACCTTCACCCGCTGGTTCACGCTGCGAATCGTCGAGCCGGTCTCGAAGGACCAGGCCGAGCAGCAACTCAAAAACGACCAGCAGCGGCAGCGGCAGATTCAGGAGGAACAACGGAAAAACGAGGGCGACCAGAATGCCGGCGATCAGCAGCAGGACCAGCAGCTGATGGGCAACGACGCCAAAAAAGCCCCGCCTAAAGACGGCGGCAACCAGAAGAAAAAAGGAAAGAGCAAAGCCTCCGGCAAGCAGAACGGCGCCCAAGGTCAGCCCGATCGAGGCAAAGGAGACGCCCGGAAGCAGGCAACCGACCAGAAGCAGGACGGGGCCGAAGACGGCAACGCCACGAAACAGGGCCCCGACGGCAAACGCAAAGAGAAGACCGATCAGCGACCGCCGGAAAACGACGAAGAGCTGATCAAACGCGCCTACCGCGAACTGAAACAGAACGAAAGGAAGAAAGGCAAGCAGAAAGGGGCCAACAACGCGAAGGAACAGAATCCCGAAGGCAACGACCCCGGCAACACGGCCCAGAACCCGCCGAACGGCAACGACCCCAACGCCGGGCAAAAGGTCGGAGCGAAGAAGAAACAGACCGGCGAAGCGCCCGGTGCGAAGGCGGGCAAGAAGAAGGATTCTCCTGGAAAGTTCCCGATGCCGAAGCAGGATCAGACGACTCCCGGCAAGAAGCCCCCCGCTCCGAAGACCGACGGCCCGCAAAAACAGAACGACACGGGCGCCTCCGGAACGAATTCCGGCGCGAAGAAAGACGCCGGTAAGAAGAAATCCAACGGCTCGGGGGCCGGTGTGCCTCAGCCGAAGAAAGAACCCGGCAATCAAGAAGACGGCAGCGGCAACGCCAAACAGCCCGGCTCGAAATCGAAATCCAAAGCCGGCACGGGCAAGCCGGAGCGCAAGACCGAAGACAGCGGCGGCGGACCGAAGAAAAACGTCAAAGACGACGGCAAGAAGGCCAGAAAGAAAATGGCCACCGGCGACGAAACCGGCATGGCCGACCCGAACAACGACCCCAACGCGAATCCTACAAAGGCCAAGAACCCGGAAAAGATCGAGCGCCGCAAAGACACCAAGCCGGCGATCAAGAAATCCAAAACCGGCGGCGAACCGAAGCAGGGCGAGAGGAACGGGTCGGACGATCCCCGCAACGCCAAATCCAAAGTCACGAAAAAGGCCGTCAAGGAAAACACCGACGACCGCAAGACGCAATCGAAAGACAACGCTGCGACGAAGCCCAAGAGCACCAACGACAATGAGGCTCCCGGCAGCCAGAAGCAGCAGGGCAAGGGAAGTAAGCAGCAGAAATCGAAGAAATCCGACCGCGGCGAAGGCGGCATGGGGACGCCCAGCGATCAGGGCAAAACCGGCAGCCAGCAGAAAGGTGCTGGCGACATGAACCAGCGCAAGGGTCAGCGCCAGGATGCACAAAAGAAAACCGGCAATGCCGGCAAAACGTCAGGCAAAGGTTCCACGACCCAGCCGAAGGCCGGCGGTAAATCCGGCGCGAAACAATCGTCGCCCAACAACGGCCAAGCCGGCAAGGCGGCGAAAGGCTCGCCCCAGGGAGGCCGCAATGGCAAAACGCCCGGTCAGAGCGGCGCGGTGCCGAACACTGACCGGAAGCGAAAACAAAACGCCCGCGACATCGGCGGCACGGGCAACGGCGTCGGCCGCGAGGGGCAGAACCCCGAAGGCGACCTGTCCGACCCCGAGAAGGCCGACCTGAATCACGGCCGCAAGGCGTCGAACCTCGTGCTCAAAAACCTCGAAGACAAAGCCAAACGGCCCGACGTCGACAAAGACTGGCTCAAGAAGCACGGCTGGTCGTCGCGCGAACAGGCCCTCAAGGAGATCGCCCGCATCCGCCGGCGCGTCAACGGGCAGGCCGCCGACCCGCAGTTCGACGAGTTCCTCAAAAGCATCCGCGACATGAAGTTCCAGTCGGAAGTCGGCAAGCGCGTCGGCAAAGGCGTCGTCAAGAAGACGCTTCCGGGCGAAGGCAACACCCGCCAGGAAAACGTCCCGCCCCACCTGCGAATCTACTACGACGCCTTCCGCCGCAGCGTGAACCCCTGACCGCCGCAAAGCAGGTCCGGACGGCCCGTCCGGACCTCGGTGGGACAAAGCGGACAGGTCCATTTTTCGGATCGAGCGATTCCCCGAGTCCGGCGCCGAACGCCGAAAAATGGACCAGTCCCCTTTCCCGAGGGCCGTCCGGACCTACTTGGGCGCGACCGTCAGCGCCGGGTCGTGCACGCTCTTCTGCCAGGCGAGCAGTTTCGCGTTCAGCTTCTTGCGAATGTCCGCCCATTTCGCGTCCTTCGCGAGGTCGCGCAGTTCATCCGGATCGGCCTTCAGGTGGAAGAGCTGGTAGCGGTCCAGATGCGGGTAGTGGATCAGCTTCCACTCGTCGGTGCGGATCATCCGCTGGAAGTTGCGGAAGTAGCCGAACACGTGCGGATGGATCGATTCCACCTTCCGCTGCAGCAGCGGCTTCAGACTGCGGCCGTCGAGGTTCTTCGGGATCGCGACGCCCGCCAGCTCGCACGTCGTCGGAAACAGATCGCGTAGATGACACTGGGCCGCCGACTTCCGCCCCCGCGGAATGTCCGGCCCAGCCATGATCAGCGGCACGCCGATCGTGTGCTCGTACATGCTCTGCTTGCCCCTCAGGCCGTGGCTGCCGACGGCGAGGCCGTGGTCGGCGGCGTAGATGACGATCGTGTTGCCGAGCCGCCCGGTCTTTTCCAGCGCCTCGATGATCCGCCCGACCTGCGCGTCGAGATGGCTGATGACGGCGTAGTACACCGCCAGCTCGCGCTGCACCATTGATTTCGTCCGCGGCCACTCGAACAGCTTCTCGTCGCGGCCGTTGAAGTTGCCGTGGTCGAACGGGTGCCGCGGCAGGAAGTTCTTCGGCACCGGCATCTTCGCCGGGTCGTACATTTTTTCGTAGCCGAATGGCATCAGCAGCGGGTCGTGCGGGGCGGTGAAGTTGACGTGCAGGAAGAACGGCTTATCGGATTTCTTCTTCAGGAAGCCGATCGCGGCGTCGGCGAAGTCGGCCGAGATGCCCGGCGTCAACCCGACGCCTCGCTCGGGAAAGAACGTCTGGCGGTCGTCGGACTGAAACATCCAGCCGCGATACCCGGTGACGGGCCGGCCGTTCCAGTCGAACGTGGGGACGAACCACTTCCCCCCGCCGCCGCTGTAGAGGCCTGGGGTTTCCTCGTACCCGCGCTGGCTGGGCCGGCCGTGGTTGTGCCACTTGCCGACGTACCCGGTGCGATACCCGGCCTTCCGCAGCGTCTCGGCCCAGAACGGCGTGCCCGGTTTGAACCGCCCGCCGAAATCGCGAATGCCGCTGCGAAACCCGCTCTGCCCGGTGAGGATTTCCGCCCGGCTCGGCGTGCAGATCGGGTTCGCGCAAATTGCCCGCGTGAAAACGGTCCCTCGCCGCACGAGCCGGTCGAGGTTCGGCGTCTTGATCACGCGGTTGCCGAGCTCGGCAATCGTATCGGGCCGCTGGTCGTCGGCGAGGAGGAAGAGGATGTTGGGGCGGCGGCTCTGCTTTCCGCCGAAGAGCCGCGAGATGCGACCGGCCGACGTCGCTTGGCGAACTCTTGGCCGTCTCGTGTAGATGCCCGATTTTCGACCCGCTGAACGTGGACGCGTCGCCTGAGAGCCGTTGGGTACGAAGTCCTTGAAGCGAACCACGCGCACGCCGCGCTCTTTCGCTTCTGCGAGGATGATTCGGAATTGCTTGACGATCCTGCGGGCCGCTTCGCGTTTTCCGGCGGTGACCGTGTCCGGATCGGGGATTTCGCCGACAACCAGGAACTTCGTCTGCTTCGTGATTCCCCTTCCGGTCCGCCGCCCCTCGTCGTCGACTTCATTGTCGATGACCGCCCCGGTCCTCTTTGCAAACCGGTGCAGAAGCGCGCGGTCGCTCTTCCCGTCGCCGTTGAGGTCGATCAGTCCGACGATCGAGAACCGCTCCGGTTGCGGTGGCTTCAGCGCTGGGTCGGCCGCCAATGCCGACGAGGCGACGGATGCGGCGACGATCCCGATTGCAAGCGACATGCGGTGTTTCATCGGTCGTCACTCCGAATCGGGTGCGTGGGAAAGGGGTCGGGTGTGGAAAATTCAAAATTGCGGAGCGATGGCCTT
>Ga0268386_10000857_pt1 | contig 20150 bp, 11 predicted proteins | sample RVTome_15_FD_200260 | JGI IMG/M metagenome (GOLD analysis project Ga0268386, IMG submission 200260) | Soil microbial communities from uranium-contaminated site in the Upper Colorado River Basin, Wyoming, United States - RVT150D86... ...
AAACGCTTGCGTATCGCAAAGTCGCGGCATCCGTGACATTGACGATCGCCTTGGTGCCCGGGCGTGTGGCCAGAGCGCGTGAAGCCAGTTCCATCGTGTGCTCGGCTTCGCTGGAGGACTCTTGCCGGGGGTACTCGTTCAGCACAGTCTGCAGGATGTGGGGCTCGCCGTACCAGTCCCTGAGCAGCACGCTTCTGCCGTAGGGCGCGAAGTTCGCTGCGTCCCTGCCCGGAACCAGGTCTCCTGCATAGGAGATCATGGCGTTATAGATCATCGGGAGGAATGCCGCCACGCTGGGGCTCGTGTCCCATAGAAAAGCGACGTTTCGAGGCGGCTCCGAAACCTCGAGGTAGGCAATGCTTCCCGGCTCCACGATGGCCTCGATGATCTGCATCGAAGGTGAACTTTCCGACTCCCGGATGCGCGTCGGAATTTGCGCTCCCGTCTCATTTTCAACGCGCACGACCGTCCTCACCGTGGATTCGCCGGCCAGGGCGATGAGCATCGTATTGTGCTCAGCCGGGACCAAAAGGCGATACCAGTTCACGAATTCGCCCAGTTGTACCGTGCCTGCGACGGATTGATCCCACTGCAATTCGGCGGCGCGGTCGCGGGTCAGGTTCTCGGAAATCCGAAGTGACGGCTTGGTCTCGAGTTCCTGCAAATACTCGTAGATGGCAGCCTGGCTGGCGAACCCCCATTCGGCGAGAATCGACATGTAGTCTCCCGCGGTCGGCACTTCCCAGATTCGCAGGGTCTCCGGCGGCCAATAGGTGTCGCCACCTTCGGTTGCGTCGGTGGTGAACTTCACAAACCGCGCCCAAACGGGGGACTCGAACGGGAACGCGGGCGTTTCACCCGATTCTCCCAGCACCCACCGGCCCAGTGGATGCCACGGCCCGATCGGGGAGTCCATGCTGGTGGAAACCAAAACGCTGGAAAATCTCTTGAACCTCGACTCACCGGTCGGATGAATCCATTCCATTCGCGAGATTTGGGCCGCGCGATCGTGGTGAAAGCCCACCACCCATTCCAACGGCTGGGCCGGCTTCAGGCTGACATACAATCCCTCGGTTTCTTCGGTTAGGGATTCGCGTTCTCGGTTGCCAAATTGCGGTTTCGACCACACGACATGGCCGCCCAGCTCGGGGGCCGCCAGGTTGAATCCCTTTCCGCCGGAAAGATCGAAACCTGGCTTTGCGATCACTTTCAGCTCACCGAGCGACGTTTGGCCACGCGGCCTGCCGGTAAAGTCATCTCCGATCATCAGTTTTCCGAATTTGGCGGGCACCGGGCGGTCGAGGGCGAATACCTGTTCCGCCTTGATGGGATCCAGTTTGCGATTCAACACGGGTTGAAAGGCGTTGCCGTCCATCGAGGCGTGGAACTCGAGCTCCCTGAGATAATTTAAGGCTGGTCTTGTAGAGATGAGGCTAACCGCAAGTCCGGCAATCTGTACCGGGTCATCGCCCGCAAGGTCAAATACCGCTTGCGCTTGCGGACCTTGGTACCCGCCCCGCAAGTGGAGCCCGTAACCGTCGGCGGCGATGCCGTCAAAGAGGCCTGCAAACCCCGAGCCAATCGCGCTGTCCTCCTGCCCCAGCCACTCGCCGCCCAGGTCCTGCAGCGCGACATTGAATCCGCCGAGCATTTCGACGGGTAGAGCCCAGTGCCGAACGGGGTTGACCCCAGGTGCGACACCATCGACGACGATGTCCTGGAACTGTTCGACATGCCGGCCATCAGGGGCGAATGCTGCGAGACTGACCCGCACCGATCTGCCGGCCCAGGCGTCGTCGGGCACGATTACGCGCACCGGAATTTCGGTGCTGTTACCGGGGGCCACGGCAACGTTTGCGTGTTCCAACCAAACCTGCCAACGGCGATCGCTCGTGGCCGATTGCAGCGTCAATTCGAGTGGTTCTGGACTGGTGTTGCTCAATCTGACCGAGCCATCGAGTCGTTGACCATAGGCCCGGTAAGCGGAGACCGTTTCATTTTCCAGTTTAAGTTCCATGGAGACGGGAAGTGGAACCGTTGTGGGCACCGGCAGAGGTTGATCGTTGAAACCGATTATTAGCCGGTAATCGGGCGGCCCACCCGTTTTTACAACCAGGTAACTGATTTGGCCAGGCGGAATCGTTCCGAGATACGCCTGCTCCGATGCGTCCCACGCGAGCAGGTTGGGACCATTAAACTGCTGCAAGACTTCTACATTTCGCCGTTGGTCAGTGGTGATCCGTACCGCAGTCGCCGCGTCAAAAAGCGGCAATTCGAACCAGTCCCAGTCGCCCCACCTGCCGACCTGTCCTTCGATGATCTGCGCGGCCGGAAGGGCTCCGGCAAAGGCCGGATTGTCATTGGGTTCGCAATCGGCGGGGCAAGCGAACCGGGGCAGCCGTTCGAGGCGGATCGTGTATTCCGCCTCGCTTGGGGTGCGGGCCCAGAGTTCCACCCGGAAATCCCCGGGTTGAAAGAGCCCTTCCAGAACGATGGGCTGCCCAAGGTCTGGATTGTTCGACGACCCCAACTCGGTGCCGTCCCAGTAGATTCTGGAAATGAAACTGGCATCCGGAGGCGGCGTCACGGTGAGGCGGATGCGGTCCCAATTGGCCAGGTGGAAGCGATAGTTGTCATTGTCGTCATCTGGCAGCAGGCCAGTACGGGTCTGGCCCACGGCCAGCGGCTGCATGCGGCTGGCGTCGTCGTTGGGTTCGATTTCCCCGTTCGGGTCGGGCGGACCCAGGGGGAGCGCCAACAGGGTGTATTCGCCGCCGTCCTGCCCAAACACCGAGATGTAATGCGTGCCTGGCAGAAGGAATACGTTATCGATGCGAACGCGCCGCTGGCCTGGGGCGGCAGCCACGTACTGATTCTGAATCCCCGATGCATCGTAGAATTGGAGTCCACCGATCCCTTCCCCCATGGCCTGGAAGCGCCACAATTGGGGACTTTCGACGACTACGATCCGGAAGTAATCGACATCGAGGCCCGCAAATCGGCCTTTGATGCGATTCTTGACCGGGAGGCTCGTTGCATAGTCGATCGAATCATTGGGTTCAGTCTCGACACCCGGCTCGATCGGGCCTTGCCTGGAATACGCGAGTGTGTACTCGTTATCCTGCCCCCCGCTGACTGACAGCCCCCATTCAGCCTCAGTGAGGACAAGGTCGGGAATCGTGATCTCGCCGATACCCTGGCGGCACTGTACGCTGTTGCGTTTGGAATCGTGCAAACAAAGGTCAACCCTGCTTTCCCCGGTTGCGGCCAGGTGCAGGCCTGTGACCAAACCCGAAAGTTCCTCATCGACCCGCAGCCAAAAATAATCCGCATCCGTAGGTGCCGCCAGTCGGCCCTCAACCGCTCCGCCCCGTATTCGATTGGCCTGGTTCCAGTTGTTGTTGGGTTCGGCTTCGCGGCCTTCTGCAACCTGCCCGACCGGCGCCGAGCCGAAAAAGCGAATAGCATTGCCCGCGTTTCCTCTGAACTCGACGAAATACTCCCCAGCCGCGAGTCCAAGATCCCGAAAGTCGAATTTTCCGAGTTGGTCGACACGGGCCAGTGCAAGTTGCGCGCCCTGCGCGTCCCTGAGGAAAACTTGCCCTTGTCGGCCCACCGGCACCTGCCCGGCGAAATCCCAATAACTGCTTGCATGGCTGTCCGTGATGACAGTTCTGAACCACGATTCGGTGCCGACCGCGAATGAGCCGAACTGTGTCCCTGGCCCGACCTGGTAGGCGTTATCCCGAGTATCGTTTGCAACGGGATTGGGTAGAACAACGTAATACTCACCCTCTCGAACGTGCAAACGGTAACCACCAGTTTCCTCTTGATCCGTCCCCTCGCCGCCACTTGCATCCCCGAAACTGACGCTCTCCGTCGGCGGGCGAAAGGTGCCGCTGTCCCCGCCGTGGGCGACGCCCAGAATGTACTCGCCCGGTTCGAACAGCAGGTTTTCGGCAAGGCCCGGCCGCGTGCCGTCGCGGCTGCCGATGGTGAACAATTTCTCGACGCCGGCGACGTCGACTCCGTTCTCCGCGTACTCGATGCGAAGAACGTCGACCACGGTTAACCGACCCGGGATGCCGCGGAGTTCGAGGGTCCAGCGTTTTCCTGCATCGACATCCGAAACGACCCACTTGAAACCATCCTGGTCGTTCCCGTGCAGCGACCCTATTGCCGTGGTTGGGCCACTCAGTTCAGTCGCTTCAGAAGGGCTGTTGTTGGGCTCGATTTCGTAAACCGTATTCGCGATGAGCCCGGATGGCATCAACCCGATCAGAAATCCGCCGAGCAATATGGGGCGGCGCTGGGTCACTCCTGAGGATTGCTTAATGCCACTGGTTGGAAACACCCTCGGTTGCCTAAGGTGCCGCTGAACTGCACGGTGGGCGAGTCAAATTTGGCGTCACTGCACTCCACTCCGATAGTCTCACTATAGTTCAACCACGGATGAATGCTTGTTTCGTCTCCCGCCGGGCTGAATTCCCGGCCCGGGAAACGTTTTCATGTTTTCCTATACTGGTAAGAAATGAATGCGTGCAGAGGCATCCTTTCGCAGGGACGCCACGGCGGCATTGACCGAGGAGTCAGCCATGAACTTCTTCAACAAATGGTGTATCTGCCCATTGGGCACGCTGATTCTGATGTGCCTTCCCCTGCCGGTATCTGTTGCTGCGGACGACTTAAGGCAAAGCGCGAGCGTTGTATTCAAGGAAATGCCTTGGGGGCGGTATACGGAGATCACGATCGAGTACCTCCCGACCGCTCAACAGGCCATGGAAGCGACTGCGAATCCCTGGCAGACGGGGAAATTGACGGAGGACATGCTCGAGGCAGCGGAGACAGACCCAGCGGTTAGATTGATTATACCGGGGCTCGAGTATGGGATGACCGGTGTGTTCGAAAACGTTCGGATAGAAACCGATGAGGGAATCTCAGTGAGGAGGGACGGGCGGCTCGGCGCGCGTCTGGCGCCGACCAGCACGGAGTACACCGGCAAAGTGACGATTTTCGAAATTACACTGCATCGCCTTAAGGGAAGTTACCACGCCGATCTATACAATAAGGACATGTCGGACCGCGAGATCCGGGCGAGGGCTCGTGATTTCGTCGGTCGCATAGACAGTGACTTTGACGTTGATATGTCCGTGGCATTCCCTCGACAATTGGCCACTCTGCCCGAGGCTCCCGAGTCCGAGCAGTTGAGTGCGCAGGACGCGGTTCTGCTGCGCAGGATGCAAGAAGCAGGCGTGCCGCCGGATGTTCAGGGTCAGACCCTGCAGATGTTGCGCAACCTGCCGCCCGAGATGGTCAATTTGGTCCTGGACACATACAAACAAGACAACCCGGAATGAACCATTCAAATTAGTTGATGTAACCCAGCGAGCGAAGTTTCTCGATCGCCTCCTCGTCCAGCGCGGGCGGCGGTGACCGATCGCGCTCCGTAAGTTCCCCTTTGACGAGCGCCTCCCATTCGCTCATCACGGCGGCGACCGCTTCCACGGGCGGAATGGAAGCCGGTTCCGATTCACTGTTGGCGTAGGCCAGTGGACCACGTTTCGGAATCCTGGGTAGTTCGTAGCTATTCAGATTACCATCTTGGAAATCCAAAACCTGTTTATTCCGACCTTCAATGATTCCGAGACGAAGCAGGCCTCGGAGGCGCTTGCGGGCCGCGACTTCGGCCTTTTCTGTTCCGCCCTTGACTGCGCCTTTATGGGATTGGTAATAGGTGACGCGGTCGAAGGGGCCGTCTTCGCCTGAGGTCAATGAGTTGCTCCAGTTGTGCCCCTGCCATTCAGGCGGAATCGGGGCGCCAAGCAGGCCCATGACCGTGGGCGCTAAGTCGAGCAGGGTGGCGGGTGCCTGGAACACAGCCGGCGGAATCCGTCCCTGCCAGGCAAATCCAAGCGGAACGCGCAATTCCTCTTCGTAGAGGTGCCGGCCATGTCCCTTGTAGCCGTGCTCACCAAGCCCTTCGCCGTGATCGGAGGCGAACACCAACAAGGCGTCGTCGATGTCGAGGTAATTCTCCAGGTCGGCCAGCAGCAAGCCAATCTGCTGGTCGACATGCGCGATCTCGCTGTCGTACTGCTGCACGGCGCTCGCTGATCCGTCGGTGGGCACACCCAATCGGGCTGCATATTCCTCGTGCAATTTGTAAGGTGCGTGCGGGTCGACGAAGTGCACCCAAAGAAACAGCGGCTGGCCTGGATAGACACCATCGTTTTCCAGCCAGTCAATAGTACGTACTAGAACGTCTTTGGCGTCGGCTTCACCGAACCAGAACAGCCAACGTTTCTTCGTCAGCACCTCTTCGTACACGTCGAAATGCTCGGCCAGCCCGGACTGCTTGTCGGTGAGGGTCCAGTTGCTGACGAAGGCGGCGGTGACGTAGCCGAGCCGCAGCAGCAACTTGGGAAGCGAGCGCAGGCCCTCGCGGATCGGAATGCCGTTACGGCTCGAGCCGTGCTCGTGGGGATACAGGGAGGTGAGCATGCTGGCACATGCTGGCGTGGTCAGCGGCTCCGGCGTGCGCGCGGCGTTGAAGCGCGCGCCTTGGCTGAGCAGGGCGTCGATGTTGGGGCTGGTGGGGGCCGGGTTGCCGTAGATGGACAGTCGGTCGGCACGTAGGGTGTCAACCGTGATCAGGATGATGCTGGGTAGTCTCGGCGGGGACAGTACAGCGCTGTCGCGTGCTTCGGAATCTGCTTCGGCCGCGGCCGACAGGATCCGCAGCGCGACTGCAGAAAGCGCCATCGCGCACAGCAGCCATTTGGTCAGCCTTGCTTCACTCACTCAGAACAGGTGTGGCTTGAGCGAGTAAAGCGCAAGGTGCGGCGTTCAGCGGCAGTGGGCGTATTGCATCGCGCAGCCGGCCGTACAGTTCATGCGAGCCTGGAAGGCGGGGTCCGAGACCATAACCATCACCTCGTCCTGGGAGGCCGATTTCATGCGCTCAGTCGCCTCCTGGATCCCACTCCACTCCTCGCAGGTGCAGGCGCAGCCCTCGGCGGGCTCCGGCAATTTCATCGTCGGTGGATGGGCCGCTTGCGGAGCGGCGCGGGGCCGTGGTTGAGCAGTGGGCGCGCTCTGCGGTTTCATCTCCTCGGCGGCAATCATCTGCCCAGCGGCCGGATCGACACGCTCAGCCCACAACAGGTTTTTGCCATGGGCGTCGCTCCAACCCTGGCCGAAAACCCAGGGGACTTCACCCGTGCCTGCCAAGCCTTCGAGTTGCACACCCTTGGCGCCTACTTCCATGGTCCAGCGGGCCTGGCCTTCCCTATCGATGCTGCTCACGTGCAAGTTGGTTTCGCCTTCGTAGCGCGGTCCGGCGAGCAGCAAGCCACCGTCGCTCGTCGCCAGGAATCGCTCGAGCTTGCCGTTGAGTCGCTCTGCAACGGGCTCGATACGTAATTCGCGAAGTAAAGAGCCGTCGCGGCCAACCTCGATGAACCAGGTGCCGTGCTGAGGCGGGTCGAGGCTTCGATCGGTAGAAACCTGAACGAGCATTCCGTAGCCGTTCGCAGTCTGCTGCACATCGTCATGGCCGACCGTGGCCTGATGCACAATTCGCCGCTCACTCCCGTTCTCCAGCGTAACCCGGCTCATCAGCGCCATCTGCTCGTTATTTTGAGCCACCATCCGGTCGATCGGCAGATCCTGCGGAATCGACATCTCGCCCGTCCACATCAGGCCGCGCTCGAGGGCTGGTGAGAGCCACTGGAATGCACCGGAAGCATCAGCGGTCAGCAGGCGTGTTTCGGAGAACACCCGCGCCTCGATGGCGCGGCCGGCGATTTCGAACGGTTGCACGGCCTCGGTGTCGGTCTGCAATGCGCTGGCGCCCTTGACCAGGCGCATGTCGAGCGACATGCCCATGCCGCCGCCCGGCGCCGGGAAGCCCCCGCCAACGCCTGTCACAGCGGTCGGATTGCTCCACTGGCCTCTCGCGAGCTCCTCGCCCGTGGGCGACATCTTGACCCATGTGAGCGTGGTCGGCTGTTCGCCTCCCGACGATTGTGCCGTGTGTTGTACGACGAACAGATTACCGTCGTCGGTGGGAAAGAGCGGCCAGGGATATCCGCCGAGGCCGACCAACGATGGTGAGTCGAAAGAGGAACGCAGCGAACCGTCGCTTGCGGACCAGTATTCGAACGTGGCGCTGGATGCCATGCGTTCCGGAGTAGCAACCGCGAATACCCCATCGCCCCCTCGCTGCAGCACCAGGGAGGCAAAATTCCGCTGGCCGGTCGCGAGCTGACGATTTTCTACGCGCCCATCCGGAAAAAGCTTAGCGACGTAAACGTTGACCGTCCAGTCCTCCTGCCCCAGCGAGGGCATGCTCTGGTACAGCACACGCACGCGGTCGCCCTTTCGGTCCGCATCGGCCAGCATGTGGACTTGCATCGGATCGGGGCGCTCGACCCAGGAGAATTCGGCATTGGCAACGCTGCATGGAAGGAGCAGGCCGGCGGCAAGCGCCGAGAGCACAGAGCGTGATCGATCAGGAAAGTTTCGCGCGCGCCGCCCGCTGAGGTTTGCTCGGATATTCATGGCAAGTCTGGGGCTCTCCTGAAAGTGCATCAAAACTTATTACAGCATATGCAGAATTGGATTACTCCGCACGAAACGCGAAATGCGCAATTCTCTGCTAGGCTCAGATTGATGGGTCAGTTCCCTCGCCCCGGAGATGAGGAGAATCCAGAAACATGAGAGCGCTGTTGGTGGCCATCGTATCGATTCTGGCCACGGCCTGTGGTGATCAGACCCAATCTCCGGCTGACACTTTGGCTGCGCCTGAACCCGCCGCATCGGTGAAATCAGGTAGTGCCCGTACGATCGAAGCACTGCCCGATCCCTGTGCATGGCTGAGCGCTTCGGAAGCACAGGAAATCCTGGGTCTACCGGAACCGCCACCCCAGACGCCGATGGGCGGCCCGGACACGGCCGGCCGTTCGTGCGTTTACACCAACGCCGAGCAAACCGCCTGGATCAATGTCAGCTACGAGGGCCTGAACCCGCAGGTGTTCAGCGCCCAGGGCAAATCGGATCAGGAGCTGATCGAGCTGGCCGGCGCGATGTACGCGCACGGGCTCGAACACGTGTACTCAGGCGAAACGGACGACTACCCGACGTTGGCATTCCAGGATGCCGACCGCACCATCCTGGTCGTGTTCACCGACATTGGAAAAGCGCGGAACCTGCCCGAGGGGATTTCTGAACGATTCGCGATCTCTTCCTATTACAACGTACTGATGCACCTGTTCGCGCCCAAGCGCTCTGGTGAAGAGCGCTTGGGGGCGTTGGAGGGGCTGGTCAACAGGTCCGTCGATCAGCTGTCTGGCGCTGCCAGGTGAGTGCCAAACTCAATGGAAAGACGCCCCGACCGCTTTTCCTGCTATATCCGTTTGAAGCAGGTGAGCGTGGTTTGCCAATTCAGTGCCCTCTGCAGAGTTTAACGTCCATTCCGACCTGACGCTTCAAAGTGTCGGTTGCCATGGCCCACTTAAAGGCGACGGTTTCCGCATGGCTCCCATCGGGCGTGAATTGATCAATCAAGCAGCATTCTAGGCCGCGCTTTGTCGAACCTTGAGGGGCAGTCATATCCTCCAAGGTACACTCTCCGAGACTGTGGATGTAAAGCACCCCAAGAAACGCCATGGAAATACCGCCAAGGCCGATCAAATATTCCGTAGCGGTGGCGCCCCGGCCATCGGACAGCATGCCGATTACTGACCCGCTAGCGGGGTCGATTCGCCACCAGGAGAGGTCATCGGCATTGGCGTGGGAACGTGTCGCGACCCAGTACCCGGAATCCAGCTCGGCGCGGAGTTTTCTTCGCTGGCTATCGCTGATCTCAAGACTGGCCAACTGCTCCCCATCGCTCAGCATCCGAATCGGCGTTGATTCGTCCTCGCCCGACAGGGACGCCAACGGAGTTTCGACGTGTAACGCCGAAATATTGAGCATTTCCAAGGCGTGACTTTCGGCAACGGTCTCCCAGACACCGTGAAGAATGATGTCCCTCTGCGCGACATCCTGGTCTCTCCACGCCGTACTGCGGCGCTCGTTGGATACGATATCTGTGGAAAAACGCATCCGGTCGCGGGAAACCGGCGACCAGTGCAAGGCCAGCAGTGTGGGGCCGGAACGGTATGTTGCTGCGTTCAACTGTTCAGCGATTCCATTGTCAAAGTCTTGAAGCAGCGACAAGAGCACCGTGGCATTGGCCCCCGATTCGCTGCCGGGGACCTTGGTAAAATCCCCCATCGAAAGGTCGCCGGTAGTCCCATAAGTATGCAGCAGCTCGCTGCCGCCCAGTCGGCGAGATAGGAATACATCCAGAGTCACCGAATCGGGATAGGCACCTGCCGCGAGCATGAATTCCTCACTCGCATAGACCTGCCAGGGTTCCGCCCTTTCAAGTGAGGCTTCTTCCACTTTGCCGGCTTCGCGCGCCGCTGGCCCGACGCGGTCAAGCAGATAGCGCCTGGCCGTCCGCTCCTTACCATCGGGCGCGATTAGCGTGTATTCGATCCACTGGGCGGTGAGATATCGAGCTCGCGAATCTGTGGGCCCGTCGGAGCCCAGGCCATGCAAAGCACCCGTGGCGCTGTCAATCCTGTCGCCCACAGTCCGGAACAGGGCGGTAGCGCCAACTCCGTCAGCCAGCAGGTCCAGATCGTAGGGCACGCCGTCGAGATCAAAACCCTGTGAGCCAGGTAATACCTGTCCGGCGAACAGCGGAATGAACATCTCACTGGAATCCCTTAATTGCGTAACGTCGCTATCAAGCAGATTGTCATTGAACTGGTTTGGAACGTTCAGAAAGACAAAACTGCGGCCCAACATATTGGCTACGGGCCGTTCGTAATCGGGCACTATTTGTGTCAACTTGAGGTCTCCGAGCTCAGAGCGCTCTACGAAAACCGCAATCCGAACTTTATGGCTCAATTCAGTTGGGATTTCGTCGGAATAGTATGTGATGGCTTCGACTGCGTCTGCTCCCCAGGACTGTTCATCGAATGCCGGATGGACGGCAATCCATGAGCCGGCTGCGCTTTCGCGGTACTCGACCCAGAAATAATCGCTTGCTTCTCGGATTAGTTCATCCGGTTCCGACCCCAGAAGTTGGCCGTCCGCATGCTTCTGGATTTCACGTTTGAGCAGACCTGCAGCTTCGAGAGCAATATCTATGTCCGGGGACCGTTCGCCACGGGAAGATTCCGCATCAGACTGAATGATTTCCGCCTCACCGGAAATCTCATTCCATTTCGCAACATTCACGGGCGAAGGAGGTGGCTCTCTTGGGGTGCCCATTTGTTCGAGCAGTTCTTCCGATTGCTCGCGGCTCAAGTTGCCGCGCGCGATGCGGGCATCCGCACCCGTTTCCTTGATGAGGGTGGCGAGCAACAGGGCTTGGTCAAGGCTGTTCCCCGATCGACTCATCAGCGTTCCTTGTGCGCCTCGCAAAACGCCAGGATATTGCTCAAAAGCGATCTCATTGCGGACGAATTCGATGACTTCATCGACGCTCCATTCGAGCCGGTCGACTGCTGCGTCCAGTTCGAATTGGCTGCGATCGATCGTTGACCGCAATGACTTGAGAATCGAAACCTCCTTGTTGATCTGAGCGATATCATCCTGTGATGCTGGGTCCGAGTCTGGCTCCTGCGCTTGTGCCGCAATCGTGCCAAGCCCTAACGACAGCAGAAGACTGAACTGAAAACTAAAAAAACGGTTTGGAGTCGCATGCATTGATCTCTCTCCCAGGTCCAACGATCGTTCGTTCCTAAGTTCTTGCCAGGTCAATCACAGGCCCCTCGCCGGAAATAGTGAAAACCAATATGGTCGAGAACCATCTCATCCGGCGCGCCCCGACTAACCTGTTGCGTTTTCGGTGCCTTCGATGCCTGATAGCGTCCGGCGGCTCATGAATCCTATTTGCATCTTGACGTATCTCGTTGGATTGCCAGCCGTCGAATACCCTTTTCCTATTTATAGCGCACCTTTGAACATTCTGCTGTGAAGATGACTGCACATTCAGGGCTTGAGGGCAAGCGCCTGATCATTGTTTCACGATGGCGCGGAAATTGCCTTTCGTGATGGTGATGACCTCGCACGTCGGCCAGTTTTTGGTTGAGGTCGGACTGCTCGGCCGCGCCGGATTATTCCCCTACTCAACCAGAAATCGAATGATTAGGGGCGGATCGTAGACTTCGGGGGCAGGAGGTGCCGAGTACTCCATCACTTTGGTCAAGAAGATCGAGCCGGCGATCTGATCGGTCGAGGCTCCAACGACGAGAACATAGCCCTCCAACGAGTCGAAGCTTCCCGCCATGTTGCCTTCAAGGGCAAGCCCCAGGTTGCTGTTCCCTCCCGCGCGACCCAGGCGGTAGACGCCGCGGGGCCAGGAAACGTTGTCAAGAGGTTTCCCGCTGCCCTGCAGATCGAGCTGCAAGCGCAGAGTCGCCGGATATCGCTTCGCGCCGAACTCGGCTTCGCCATTGGCGCCCATCTGGAAGATCCGATTCCCGGTCGGCAGGGTGCCGAGACTGGCCGAGACGTCGCCCGAAAAGCTGCTCAGCCGCATGCTGCCCTGCCAAATTTCAAAGCCCTGAGCCGACATCGGTGGCAGGCCGATTTCACGGCCGGTGCAGCGCTCGGCATCCTCGGGCATCACCAACCCCAGATCCCTCACGAACATAAGCTTGGTGTACACGGCCGCCAGACGGGAGGGTATGCTCTTTTCCCGATGTCGCCGCATCTCCTGGCAGGCAAGATCTTGCCGCTCTTCGCCTTCGACTCCGAAAAACAGATCGCTCATGTAGGGCCAGGCAACCATTTCCGCTATATCTTCCTCCAGCGACGTCGCGCCGTACCACGATATGAATCCAGCCTCGGCTGTCTGGTTTGCCGACCACGATTTGACCGCGTCCAAGTCCCCTTGACCCGATTGATGCCCATGCGCCCACCCTACGTCCTGGAAGGAGGCATGGACGCGCAACCATTCCCTTCGCAGCCCCTTGCTGAGGCGGACACTCTGGATCGTTTGCTTGGCAAGTTCCCGGGGCTCGGGTTCCCAGTCTCCAGAAAAGCCCTTCTCCCGGAGCGCACTCTCCGAGTTCAGCAATGCTTCGGCGGTATGCGCGGCTTCGTGCAACAGGGACTTGGCCATCCTGAGCCGGTTGAAGGATTCGTTGCGAATCAAATCGTCTTCGCCATATCCAGCTCCGATATTGAGCAGGATCATGTCGCCGGCACCAGTCTGCTGAACCGCGCCCGATCGCTTCAAACTCGGCGGCAGCGCGCCGAGGGCTATGCGACCGATGCTCTGGCACAGCAGTGGCGTCGTCAGCCCCAACGCCGCATAAATGAGCGCCCGTTGTGTCGGCCCGGGCACGACGAGTCTGACACTTTCCTCGAAGGGCAGACCCTCTGCAAGCCCACGCTCTTCCTCGCCGTAGATCAACATGACGTGCGAACAATAGGGCGGCAGCTCGGGGATCTCTACGCCGGTTTCCGGTCCGGCAGCATAGGCAGCTGCGATTGGCGAAGCGAGTCGCCATGCAGTTCTCGAAGGCACTTTCGCACCGGCGACGGTCGCCCCCGATTCGTCCTGAATCACGATCGTTTCGATTGCCTCGGATTCACGCAGATACCCCACAGCGCTGACCCGCCGATCCGCCAGATCGATCTCTTCGGGCATTTCGCCACCCACAAATTCCAATCTGAGAACTTCGGGAAAACGCAGAAGCTGTCCGTCGACCGGCTCACCGCCAGCGTTGAGACCGATGAGGCGATGGGAGCCGGACAAGGGGCCCAGCGGCACCCCCTCGCCTTTCGGAACGTCGATTCGATCCATCCGCGCAATCTCCAGCTTGCCTTCGGGCGTGCGGACGACCAGCGCTCTCCAGATACTCTCGGTGGGGCCCGGCGCGGTGACTCGGGACTCTCCACAACCCGGAATCTCGGCACAGGCTGCGCGGAAGGCCTCGATATCCTCCGATGACATGCCATGATCGGCATTGCCTGTGCCCGCCTCGTCCGGAGCGCAGCCACACGCCAGCAAGGCGAAGATCACGATTGCGCAGATTCGCGCAGCGGAACACATCTTCCCCGTGGTCATGGCCTTACTGCTCACCGGTGAGGGGGGCAAAAAAAGCATAGACTACTCCTGTCTGCATTCAGACCAAGCTGACCGAACCGCGGGTAATGCCCGCGAGAAGCGTCCGGTACTCTCTTCATCCCTGACCGAATCGGGTCTGAGGCGATGCGCTTGGCGCGGAAGGTCTGGTATCAGGGCATTCTCCACAGGGCCCGCGGTGTGGACGCCGCTCCCTTGTAATTCGGCGAATAGTAGACGCCCACTGTCTCCACGCCCTCCCGCGGGCCCGTCCAGATCTCGGGAAAGCCGAGCCATCCCCGCTGGCAGCCATCTGCGAACGCTGGATACGGTGCAAGTTCGGGCTCGAGGGCGTCCATGTCGGTGTTGGAGTAGGAATGGCCGTTCACCTTCTCTTCGCCAAACAGGGCTGGTCCAACCAGGCACATCCCAAAGTCGTAGGTGGTGAACTGCTCCTCAGGACCGGGCATCAGCCGGCAGACCTCAATGTCGGCGTCGACCATCGTCTGTGACTCTCCCGCGCTGTCCGTGGCCGAGCGCCCGGTGGCGAGTTCGTGCACTGTGATCCGGTACAGACCATCGTCAGTTTCGTAGCTCTGCCCCACAGTCAGAGTCTGAGTGGCTTCGCAGTCGAGACCCGCGGTTGCAGCGGGCGGCGTGGTTTCCGCACCGCAGGCAATCAGCATCAGAGCGAGAGTGAGCGATGATGCTTGCTTGAATACTTCGAAATGGCTCTTCATTGATTCACCTCCAGGCACCATTGCCAGTGCAACATATTTTGGCGTCGCATGTATCAGAATCTATTCACCATATCTTGCTCATCAAAGTTCGCACCGACTGGATCCTGGGCGTGCAACGAGCCTTTCATCTCACGCGGATCATTCCACCACCAGGTACTGTATGGTCCCCCCAACCCGATCCGGGCCGAACACGTCACTGGGCACCTCGACCATCCGCACCTTGGATGTGCAGCTCCCAAGGTTGCCCGATGTCGCGGCCGCAGGATCGTTGCAGATCGCCGCCTCGATTTCGTCGGCGACCTCTTCGCCGCAGGTTTTCTGGCCACGCAGGTGTGCGACGACGATCTGGCCCTCGCGCAGCTTCTGGACTTCACCACCGTCGTCAACGATCTCGAACACGGCCTGGCCGTCACAGCCCAGATTGAAGTAATTGCTACAGGCGTCCCCAGTGAACTCCGAAGCGTCAGGCGGGGTGCCTCGCTCGGCGGCGACTTCGAAGCCCGCCTGATCCCAAACCAGACGCCCGTAGCCCGATACGTTTCCGTCGTTGCCGACCACATGAACCGAGGCGATCGACGCTCCGGGCAGCGGGTCGGCAGGGTTGGGGGAAAGGCAACCGCCGCCGAGCGTCGTATCCTTGATCAGTACGGCGGCTGCCACCGAAGCGGGTCCGCAGGACTGCAGCCCGCCCCGAAAGGTCACGCATTCAAGACCGGCCGGGCACTCGCTGCCGCCCTGACCGCATTTGCTGGAAACGGCTTGATCTTGAGATTCTGCCGCCCGCGCAGGCTGCTCGTTCCTTGGCGGCGGGGTCGTGGCGGCTTCCTCACGTTCCGCAGCCGGCTGGTCGCCCTTGCCGCACGCGGCGAGAAACAGAGTGCAGATCAGCCAGGGGGCAATTTTGAACTTCATCGTTTTCTCCCTTCCCGAGCAGCGAACACCATGAGCGCGATCGAAGGCTCCTTGAGGTGCCGTGAATCATCAAGCACTGCCTGCGTTTGGGGGCCGTCGGGAAATCGGCCCACCAACTCGCGCAGCAGAGCGGCGCGGATTTCCGGATTGCGCGATACACCGTCCTCCTCACCGTAGTCCAGATCGACCGCGCTCGCCAGCAAGTCAGCCGTGGCGGGGCTCGACTGGCCCACCAGGGCTCGGGCCGCGCTCAGGCGCACCGAGGCATCATCCATCTCGAGGAGCCGGCCGAGGATGGGCAGCGTTTCGGGCGCGTCGACATCGGCGAGCGCGTCGGCGAGTTGCCACCGGTACTGCGCGGTGCGACGCACCCGTTCGTTGGCGCGCGCCATGTATCGATCGCGTTCCGCGAACGCGAAACCGGCGACCATGCGGGCGATCTTCTGGGTGTCCGCCGGCAAGCCCATCGCGATCTTCGCGCCTTCCCAGAGAAACGGCTTGAGCCGCTTGTACCATGCCCCCACCGTGCCGCGTCCGAAATTCCAGTCGCTCTTGTCGATGAGGGCCTCGAGTTTGTCGATCTGCGAATGGTCACCCAGTTCGTAGAGACCGATCGTCATCCAGGCGAGAAGCCATTCGTTGGCGTGCCCCTCCGCGACGCGTTCGGCAAGGAGGCTTCGGGCGCGCTCGCTCCCCGTGTCGACCAGGTCGCGCACCAGATCGGGTCGATGATCGGTGGCGTCTTCCGGCGGGTTGCGCTTTTCGAGGGCGTCGTCGATCCAGGCGTAGGCAGCCTCCTCGCCCAGGTGGAGGAGCGTGCTCGCTGCGAGGTATTTCGGGTCGTCCCTTGCGAAAGACTCCGGCTGGTCGATCATCTGGGACGATTCGTCGTTGCTCCAGGGCGCGAGAGACTTCGCCCTTTTGAAGCTCTTGCGGAGGCCGCCCTTTCGCAGCTCCTTGTGCAACTGCTGCACCGCCCACTCGTCACGGTAGGCAGCGGCCAGCGCGCGCAGCGCGACCGGGCGGACCTCCTCGGGCTTGCCCTTCTTCGCCAAGCGCTCGAGCACCGGCTTGGCGGCGGGATCGGCGGCAAATGCCAGGCCCTGCACGACACCGGTCATCGCCATAAGGTCGAGACCCTTGGTCTTTGCCAGTGCAAGGAGTTCGCCCATCACCCGTTCGCGCTGTTGCGGCGTAAGCCCACCCGACCCCACCAGCTTGCCGAGCCCCTTCGCGGCAACGGCCTGAATGGCCGGGACGGGCTCCATGGTTTTGCCCTGCGCGGCGAAGGCCGACCAGTCGAAGCCGAGGTCGGGATAGGGCTGGTCCCAGATCCCCGCAAAGATCGCGCCCGCGCTTTCGGGACCAAGTTGGAGCGCGCCGTCGATGCAGCTGTCCTGTAACCAGTCGTACCCCAGCGGCCCACCCGCGAGCGTCCCGATCGAGGTGAGGCAGCTCCTGTAGAAACGCGCCGCCGGTTCTGTAAAACCGGAACTCCGCAGGCTGTCGGCGGCCGCGAGTCCGCGTACCCACGGGTCGAGCAGGGTCTCCTGGACGCTCTGAATGTGCTGCTGCACTCTTGGTGAAGGTGCCGGGGCGGCCCCGAGGGCACCCCGCAGAATGTTCTCGGGCGTGTATGCTTCCCGCATCATCTTGAAGGGGCTGTAGCCGCCCATCATGCCCCCCATCAGCTTGCCGACCTGCTCCATAGGCTGGATCAAGGTTCGATCGCGGAGACTGGCGGTAATCTGATCCACGGCCTGCTGCTGGACGTCGGCGGGCAGGCAGCCGTGGCAGTCCTCTACCAGAAAAGCGAGGAGCACGGGGTTCGGCTGGCGAGCGAGAATGCCGCTCTGCACGATGCCGCGGGCCCGAAGATCGTCCTGGGCCGCGCCGGGCGTCACCAGAAGGGCCGCAGCGGTGAGGGCGGCCATGAAATGCAGGCCGGGGATCACGCTAGCCCGCCGCGACTGAATTGCTTTGACATGACTTGAGTCTAGTCCAGATTCACTCGAGCCTGATCGACTTCACCACGGCATCGACGGCGCGTTCGAGTTGCGAAGAGCGCTCCGGCCATGAGGACAAGACGTAAACCTGGCGGCGCCCATCGTGGAGGACGGTTCGCCGTTCCGGGGCGTCGATCGCCGCATAGCCCGCCTTGTTGCTTACACGGTCGACCGCCAGGTCCGTTCGTCGCGTCACCGAAAAACCGCGTACGCCGTTGATCTCTGTGTCCCGTTCGAATTCGACCACCTCCCCGGCCAGGGAATCCGCCAACCTGCTCTCACTTAGGTCTTCAAACGAAAGTGTGGGTTCGGTCTCGAAGACCTCGATCTCGACCTTGCACTTGGCCGGGCCTTCAATAAGGAGGGCGTTCCAGTCCCCGGCCGTATCAGCCGGCTGCCATTTGGCCAGGTCGAGGCCGAAGTACCCGACCGGCCTCTCTTTGTAGCGCACCTTGACGGACCATGTTTCGGGCGCGTCCAGCTTCAAGCCGATCATGCGGTTTTCGATACGGCGCCCGCCGCGCGAGGCGTCCTGCCGCGCCGGCCGGCGATCGAGGAATTCGGCCACCTCCGCCTCGGCCTTGCGGAGGTAGTCGGCAAGCCAGTTGTCGATCCGCTCCTTCACGTCCCGGGCATTGCGAAGGCCTTTAAAAGCCACTTCCCTGCGCTCCCGGGTAACGACATCGCGGGTGGCGTCCCCCCCCCATTCACCAAAAACGACGTCGGCATACCCCGGGGCGCGTTCCCGGATGCGTGGCCTGAACAGGCGCTCCGGCGGGTACGCGTCCGTGATCTTGTCGCCCTCGAGGATCAGCAGTCGCCGGTTGGTGATTGCGTAGGTCAGGTTCTGCATATAGCGCTGCAGGCGCGCGGCGGGGCCGGGCAGGAAGATCAAAAGGAGCGCAAAAAGCACGAAGCCGCCGATCACCATCGCCGTGGTTCCCGCGTCCACCTCCTGCAGCAATTCCCTGAGGGCGAAGGAATCGGGGAGCACCCGATAGACGAATATCGGCACCGCCGCGATGATAGCCAGGACAATCACTTTGCGGTAGCGGCTGCCCCTGGGCACCGGTTGCTCCAGTTCCGGGCGGCCGGCCCAGAGCAGCTTCTCACCGGGCTCGAGGACTTTCGAGACCAAGCTCTCAGGACTGTTGTTCATGATTTAGCTCCTTTCCGATACCGAGAGCGGCTTCGAGCTTTGTCCTGCGCCAAACGATGACTCATCGACGGCCCGCCGCGCCAGGCCAAGCGCATGCGCGATGGAAAGGCACCAGGCGTTGACGAGGAACAGCACCAGCGCGAGACCGCCGAAGGTCAACATCCAGTTTCCGGCCGGGCCGTTGAACGGCTCCAGGCCGGCGATCCACTCGAGCAGCGATCCGAGCGCATCCCAGCTTTGCTCCTCGAAGGTGATGAACAGCATGGCCGCGAGCATGGCGAGGCCGAACGCCCAGATCGTGATCAGGGGCGCAAGCTGCGTCCAGCGCAAATAATCGATCGCCAGCGTCGCGGTGAGCTTGAGCAGGTTGGGTCCGTCAGTCATTACGCGTCACTCCAGATTGAGTACAACTTCGTCCTCTCCCTGGACTTCCACAGCCTCGAACGTGCGGGGTGGCGCGCTGTTCACCACGACGCGATATACACCGCGTTCGAGTTCGACGGGCTCAGCGCCCACCTGGCCTGCGGCCACTTCGTTGCCGCCCTGGTCGTAGACCGTGTAGGTGACACGCAGCGCTTGCTCGATGGATTGGCTCAATCCGCTCTGATCATTGGCGGCAAAATAGCGCCCGCCGCCCAGCTCGGCCCAGGATTCGAACTGTGCGGCCAATTCGACATCGTCGATGGCGAAGCCGACGATGTTGAGATTCACCTGGAAGCCCTTGGCCTGCAAAGCCTCGATCACTTCGCCGGGATCGCCCTCGCAGGTCTCTTCGCCGTCGGTGACGAGGACGATCGCGGCGCTGGACACGCCCTTGAGATCGCTCTCCACGGCGGCCAGCGAATCGGCGATGGGGGTGCGCGCGAGGTTCATGGCATTGATCCCCGCGATGGTCGCCGCGGCCGCGGCCGGGTCGAGCGGAGCGAGCGGGATCTCGAGGTCGGTGCGGCAGGAGTCGACCTCTTTATGGCCAAATACCCGTAACGCCACGGGCGTTCCCGCCGGAATGTGCTGCGTCACGGCCTCGCTCAGCACTTCCTTGGCGATGGCGATGCGGCGCTTGCCCTCCATGCGCTGCAGCATCGAGCCCGAGGCGTCGAGGATCAATTCCACCGCCGCGCCACCGGCCGCACTGGCCCCCTCGGCGGTCACGACGGTAAGCAATCCGGGTCCAGGGGCTTCGCGGAATTCGCCTTCAA
>Ga0268386_10000858_pt1 | contig 20140 bp, 19 predicted proteins | sample RVTome_15_FD_200260 | JGI IMG/M metagenome (GOLD analysis project Ga0268386, IMG submission 200260) | Soil microbial communities from uranium-contaminated site in the Upper Colorado River Basin, Wyoming, United States - RVT150D86... ...
TCATCGATGTCCATGCCTCGAGCCAGGTAGTTCTCCACGAAGGTGAATCCGTTGGCAAGTGTGAAGGCGAGCTGGGTGATCGGGTTGGCGCCGGCTTCGGCCATGTGATAGCCGCTGATCGACACCGAATAGAAGTTGTGCACGTCGTGGTCGACGAAGTATTGCTGGATGTCACCCATCATCCGCAGGGCGAACTCGGTGGAGAAGATGCAGGTGTTCTGAGCCTGATCCTCTTTGAGGATGTCGGCTTGGACGGTTCCCCGAACCGCGGACATCGTCTCCTCCTTGATCCGCTGGTAGACAGCGCCTGGAAGCACCTGGTCTCCGGTGACACCGAGGAGACGCAGCCCGAGGCCGTCATTACCCGCAGGAAGCGCACCGTGGTACCCGGGGCGGCGAGTGTCCCCGGAGATCTCGGCGATCGTCTTCTCCACCTCGTCCCACAGGTCGTGCTCGGTGATGTGGGCCTCACAGGCCTGGTCGATGGCCGCGTTCATGAAGAAGGCGAGGATCATGGGGGCGGGCCCGTTGATGGTCATCGACACCGACGTCGTCGGGTCGGAGAGATCGAAGCCCGAGTAGAGCTTCTTGGCGTCGTCCAGTGTGGCGATGGAGACCCCGGAGTTGCCCACCTTCCCGTAGATATCGGGCCGCTCGTTTGGGTCCTCGCCGTAGAGCGTCACCGAATCGAACGCGGTGGACAGTCGTTTCGCCGGCATGCCCTCGGACAGGTAGTGGAAGCGAGCATTGGTCTGCTCGGGGGGGCCCTCCCCGGCGAACATCCGGGCCGGATCCTCGCTGGCCCTCCGGAAGGGGAATACGCCGCCGGTGTAAGGGAACTCTCCCGGCACGTTCTCCTGTAGAAGCCATTCCAACCGATCACCCCAGGAGCGGTACCGGGGAACGGCCACCTTGGGGATCCGGGTGTGTGAGAGGGTCTCACTGTGCAACGGGAGACGGATTTCGCGTCCCCTCACGTGATAGACGAACTCCTCGCCCGAGTACTCGGCGACCAGTCCGTCCCAACGCTCGAGGGCCTTGAGGTTGGCGGGGTGGAGCGACCCCCGGGCCCGAGCAACCGCATCCTCGACACCGGCTCCCCCTTCGTCGACCGCTCCCTCCAGTCGGTAGAGGTGCTCGGCGGCCTCTGACTGCTCCCGGGCCCGCTCGTCGTACTCTCGGATCTCGGCGACGATCTCGGCGAGATATCGGGAGCGCTCGGGTGGCACGACGTGTTGTTTGGCGCCGGGGTCGACCGGCAGTTCGAGAGTGGTCTCCAGCCCAAGTCGGGACACGAAAGCCCGGTAGAAGCGGTTGGTCCCCGGGTCGTTGAAGTCCGACGCCACTGTGAGGTGCACGGGCAGGGAAGCGTCGTCGGAGTCGAAGGCGAGGCGATTGCGCTTGTACTGCTTGCGCACGTCACGGAGAGCGTCCTCGGCCCCCTGCTTGTCTGCCTTGTTGATGGCGACGAGGTCGGCGAAGTCGAGCATGTCGATCTTCTCCAGCTGGGTGGCTGCGCCATACTCGGGAGTCATCACATAGAGGGCATGGTCGGAGTAGTCGACGATCTCGGTGTCAGACTGCCCGATGCCGGATGTCTCCAGGAGCACCAGGTCGTACCCTGCCGCCTTGACGATGTCGATTGCATGCTGAACATGCGGGGACAACGCCAGGTTCGCCTGCCGGGTGGCCAGCGATCGCATGTAGACGCGGGGGTGAGGCAGAGAGTTCATCCGGATCCGATCACCCAGCAAGGCTCCACCAGATCGCCGTTTCGAGGGGTCCACCGAGATGATGGCCAGTTTCATGTCGTCGAAGTCGAGGAGCAGACGCCGCACCAGCTCGTCGACCAGACTCGACTTGCCCGACCCCCCGGTGCCGGTGATGCCCACGACCGGAGCCCCGGACTCGAGGGCCCGCGTCTCTACCTGCTCCCAGACGTCGGCGTACTTGTCGGTGTAGTTCTCCGCCGCCGAGATGAGATTGGCCACCAGGGCAGGGCTCTCCGCGCTCAGGGTGTCGAGGTCGAATCCCGGGGCCAGCTCGCCCCTCGGGTAATCGGACCGGGCCAGCATGTCGGCGACCATGCCGGTGAGACCCAGTTCCCTGCCGTCGTCCGGCGAGTAGATCCGGGTGACACCCTGGGTGGCCAGCTGCTCACCCTCGTCGGGGAGGATGGTCCCCCCGCCCCCTCCAAAGATGCGGACATGCGAGGCGTCCCGCTCGGCGAGGAGATCGACGAGGTAGCGGTAGAACTCCATGTGACCGCCCTGATAAGAGGTGACCGCGATGGCATGGGCGTCCTCTTGGACGGCGGCGTCGACGATGTCGAGGCCACTGCGGTTGTGCCCGAGATGGACGACCTCGGCTCCCGCAGCCTGGAGGATGCGACGGAAGATGTTGATCGAGGCGTCGTGACCGTCGAAGAGGGTGGTGGCGGTCACGAACCGGACCTTGTTGGCCAACTGCTGCTCGGACATGCTTGCCAACAGCTTACGAACGAGATACTTTGATGTCAAAGGATATGTCCATGACCACTACCGGCCTGAGAGATCCGATTGCGGAGGCCCGCCGCCAATGGGTGGCGCACGGGTGGGAGGGTGCCGCCGCCGGGATGGTCGCGGTGACCACGATCACCAGGGTCCAGCAGATCTTGGTGGGCCGGGTCGAAGACGCTCTTGCTCCCCTGGGGCTCACCTTCGCCCGTTTCGAGATCTTGAGGCTCCTCGGGTTCACCAGGACGGGACGTCTCCCCATGGGCAAGATCAGCGATCGCCTCCAAGTACACCCGGCGAGTGTCACCAGCGCGGTGAAGCGTCTCGAGCGCGAGGGTCTCATCAGGCGAGAGCCCGACGGAACCGATAGCCGGATCGTCCTCGCCGCGCTCCAGCCGGCAGGGGAAAGCCTCCTCGGGCCTGCCACCATTGCTGTCAATTCCGTTTTCGAGTCGACCGGGCTCGATGATCGACAGCTCGAGACGCTGGTGCGCATGATGGATCCGATACGGAACGCGGCCGGGGACGACGTGGATCGCGAATGACACACGCTTCACCCATGCCCGCCAAGGACTAGTCATTTGGGTGCGCACTGCGCCGAGAGTGATCACCCCCATTCACGATTGGGGAAACATGGACTAGATTCCCCGATGGGATGGCACAATTCACAGGGCGGCTACAAGGACCCAATCTCGAGCCCAGCGGGGTGCTCATCGACATCGGGGACGGTCGATTTCGGGTGTCCGCTGGACGCCGCCAACTCGGGTCATGGGCCATCGAGCGGATAACCGCCGAGCGGACCTCGATCTACAAGTTCGCCCTCCACATCGAGGGCGAGAACTTCGAGTTCTATCCAGACGATCCATCGACGTTCTCCGACTCGATAGGGGCGTTCATCGACCTCACCGAGTCGAAGGGGCGCTTCGGCCTCCGACAGCGGATCGAGCAGGCAGGCGGCTAGACCGGGGTCGAACGCGAGCAGAATGGAGAGATGGTCAGGACTCTGATTCGACGCGGCGCCTTGACCGCCACCGCGGTGCTCGGGCTGGAGGCCGCCTACGCGGTACTTCGCCCCTCACCGACGCTGGAGAGCTTCGACCCGTCCGGTGAGTTCGGTGACCCCGGCGACCCCCCGCTGAGAGTCGTTGCCCTCGGTGACTCCTCGGTCACTGCACCCGGTGTCTCCACCCCGGACGAGATCTGGGTTTCCGTGGTCTCTCGCCGGCTCGCCGACCGTGGTCGGCACGTGATCCTCGAGTCGTTTGCCGTCGGGGGCTCCACGGCACGCGATGTCATCGAAGCTCAGATGGAGGACGCGATCCTCTTTGGCCCCGATTTGATCCTTCTGTCGGTGGGTGCCAACGACGTGATCAAGGGTGTGCCACGGCGCCAGTTCGCCGCCAACCTCGCTCATTTGGTGGGAGAGTTCGCCGACACCGGCGCCATCGTCGTGCAGAGCGGTGTGGGGGTAATGGGCACCATCCCGAGGCTGTACCCGCCCCTGAGCAGCCTGATGTCGCGGCGTGCTGCGACCTTCGATCAGGTGCACTGGCAGGTGGCCGAGACCTACGGCACTCATGTCGTCGACCAACGCAGCGACGACTGGGCTTTGTGGAATCGAGATCGGTCGCTGTGGGCTGCCGACCACTTCCATGTCAGCGCCGCCGGCCATGCCCGCTGGGCGGAGACGACCTGGCGCACGGTGGAGCCATTGGTCGGCAGGGCGAGTGGATCGGGCTGAGGCCCTCATCCGGATTGCCGGCGCCCCGATCGGGCATCTGGCCACGGTCCGTCCCGATGGCCGGCCCCACGTGGTAGTGGTTACCTTTGCCCTGACCAGGAGGAACGTGGTCACCGCAATCGATCACAAGCCAAAGACGACCGAGCGCCTGCAGCGCCTGGCGAACATCGAGAGCAACCGGATCGTCTCCTTTCTCGTCGACCACTATGAATCGGACTGGGACCGGCTCTGGTGGGTGCGTGTCGACGGACCGGCCTCGATTCACGACCGGGGAGACTTGCGTGACGAGGCGGTTGATGCGCTCACCGCCAAGTACAGGCAGTATCGAAGCCGCCCGCCCCAGGGACCGGTGATCGCCATCTCGCCAGATCGGGTCAGTGGGTGGGCGAGCACTCCCTGACTCCGGACTCGGTTGCCAGCCATTCGACATGCTGGTCGTGGTCTTCGCGAGGGACCATGGCGATCAGCCGTGACTCGGTGGTTACCCCGACCGCCAAGACGTCGCCCCGTCGTCCTTCGAGGACTCGGTCGTAATAGCCGGCGCCCCGGCCCAGCCGCCCTCCCATCACGTCGAAGGCCAGGCCGGGAACCAGGATCAGATCGATCTCATGCAAAGGCGTGACCACGCCGGTCTCGGTCGGCTGTCGCATCCCCAGCGGATGCCTCTCACGGGGGACGGCACGATCACGGAAGCTCAGAGATCGGTCGAGCTCGACACGGGGTAGCACCCAGCGCCATCCGGGAAGTGCGGCGAATAGCGGGGTCAGCTCCACTTCGTCCGACATCGCCAGATAGGCGGCGACCGTTCCCGGGATGCGAGCCGCCATCCAGTCCCGCAGACCTGTCACGACTCGTTGCGCCGTCTTGGCCTCGACCGGGCCCCGGGCCCTCATCCGGGCACGCAGCGTCTCCTTGTCCACCAGGCCAGAGTATCGGCAACCCCCACTACTCTCGTTCGGATGCGTCTGGCGAGCATCTCGTACCGCACCGTCCTCACCTGGACAGTCGGTGTGCTGGCCACCATCGCCGGCGCTATCGCGGCCATCGTGCTCGTCCTGATCAACCCGACGTCCCCCCGCATCGAGAATGTGATCCATTGGTGGAGTCGGGCGTGGCTGTGGGCCTCTGGAACCAAGCTAACCATCGAAGGATCCGAGAACATCGACCCGGGTCAGTCCTATGTCGTGGTTGCCAACCATCTCTCCACCCTCGACATCATGGTGTGCTTCCTGGCGATCCCTGTGCCGATCCGCTATCTGGCGAAGAAGGAGTTGTTCCGCATCCCACTTCTCGCCCAGGCAATGCGGGCCGTGGGGATCATCGAGGTCGATCGGGCGGCGCGAGCGGCGATCCACCTCTCGGTGAACCGTCAGGCGCGGGAGCTCATCGAGCACAAGCGAAGCTTGATCATCTACGCCGAGGGGACCCGCCCTCGCGATGGGGTGATGAAGCCGTTCAAGAAGGGCGCCTTCACCATGGCGGTCTCGAGTCAGCTGCCTGTGCTCCCTCTATCCATCCACGGCACCTACGAGGCGGCGGCCCCGGGCAAGCCCTGGTTTCGGGGCGGTCCGGTTACGGCCATCATCGACCCTTCGATTCCCACTGCGGGGATGACCCATGGCGACGCCGACGAGCTTCGCGACCGGGTGCGCGAGATCATCGCCAAACGCGTGAGCGATCTGGGCGGACCCGTTGGTTGAACCGTTCTGTGAAGGTTTGTGACGCGTGACGCGCCATAGATCCTCACAGAACGGTGTACCGGTCGGTGTGACAAGAGCTCCCGCTACTCGTCGGGCCTAGTCGTAGACACCCGCGAGGTAGGAGCGTCCCTCCGACACCACACAGAGGAAGGCGCCGAGAGAGGTGACCAGTTGGTAGCGATCGGCGTTCCCCTCCCCCGCCCACCATCGGCCAGTCAGCCGCCAGGGACCGCTCCAGGTGAGCACCGGCTCCCATCGTGAGCCGAGCCGGACCCGTGACGGCATCCCCCCGTCCCATTCGACTTCGATGGGGTCGAGACGGGGTGGCACCAGGGCAGGTGCCGGCGAGGGGGTGGCGCCAGGCCAGGGTGCGGCGGTGTCACGCTCCCTCTCGACCTCGGGCTCTCCCCAACGTGACCAGACGACGCGCTCGGCAGGCATGCGGCCTCCCTGGGCCCGCGCCCGAAGCACCCCATCGGGCCCGAGGAGGGCTTGAGCGCGCGCCAGGGCCCGCTCGGCCTCGATCATCGATGATTCGTCAGTGAGCAGCCCGAGTTGGCGCCCTTCACCCGAGAGATCGGAAGGTGTGATGTGGAGACCCTTGATCCCACCTGGGATACCTGCGGTCTCCACCCAGGCGCGGAGCTGCCACCAGACCCGATCGCTCAAAGCCTTCTCGGTGAAAGGGTCGGCGGATCGCCAGACTCTGGTCCGCGATGGGCCGGAGGCGGCATCGGCGGTGATGGTCACCGTATGAGGAGCGACTCCAGCCGTTCGCAAACGCCGCAATAGCCTCTCCGCCAGGTTGCGCCCGGCAAAGGCCACGGCGTCGAGACTCTCCAATGGGTCTTCGAATGACATCGTCACCCCGAGCTCGTGAGGAATTTCCCTGGGATCCACCGGCCGATCCTCACCACTGGCGAGACGATGGGCCAAGAGACCCGGGTTCCCGAAACGAGAGGCCAGAGTCTCCCTGGGGAGACGGGCAAGGTCACCAAGCGTGGCGATGCCCAGCCACCGGAAGGTGTCGATCATCTCGGTGCCTCCCATCGACTCACGCAGGGTGCTCAGATCGAGCACGGAGAGAAACGACAGAGTGTCGATGACGATGTGGGGCTCTCCCCCCATGGCGGTGGCTGCTGCCCACCGAGCGGCGAACGGGCCGCCCGCTATGCCGATACGGTGAGGGGGGACGACCCCCTTCATACCCCCCGCTGATTCGCTCCCCAAACCATGAGAGGAGGCCACCTCCCTCATACCCCCCGCTAGCGAGGGGTGGTGGGAATCGAGCTTGGATCTCTCCTCGAACTGCTGGTCGATTCCCACGCTGATGCGCTCGGCCAAGGCCTTCTCGCTCCCATAGAAGCGAACCGCCCCGGCCACCGGGATGAACATCAAACCCGGGCCGACCACCTCCACACGGGGCACCAGGGCCTCCACCGCGGCGACGATCGGCTCGAATCGCCGTGCCTCGTCACCGACATCCCGGGTCATGACCGTGGCGAAGGGAGCCAGGGCCTCGGCCTCCCTCCTGGGCATCCCCAAGACGACCCCGGCCTCGAGAACATCTTCGGTGGCTCCGGTCACCCGGTCGTCGACGACGAGCAATGGCTCATCCGACGGCCCGTCTGGCCGGGTCAACGACCACATCGGAAACCACACGCACAACGTCCGTGCCTTCATCTTCCACCTCGAATCTCCGGGCCACGCCTCCGGCTCCCTTCCCGGTCGCCTCGAGGACGAGACGACGACGGGTCAGCCTCCCGTGACCGCGGTCTGCTCCCTCCCAGGTGACCCCCAGCGCCCGTACCCGCAGATAGGCCACCCCCCCGGGAAGCCCGCTCCCCATCGACCGCATTGCCACCGCCACCCGTCGCGCCCGGGCCAGGGCGGCGAGACGACGGAGATCCTGTTCACGCACGCGCACCGGGACTTCGGCATACATCGCCTGTACCCCTTCGAGGAGGGCAGCGGTCACCTTGGGCCAGAGGATGGGGTCATCACATCTGACAACGACGAGACGCTCCGCCAACACCCCCGTCTCCCATGCCGCCTCGGGTGAGATCCACCCTCTCGTATCGAGGGCAACTACAGGAGCCCTCCAGGAATGAGGGGCGAGCAGCCTGAGACCGAGTCGGGTCAGCCCGGTGCCGGGAACACCAACCAGCTCGGTCACCCGACCTGGTTGGAGGTCGAGAAGACCTCTCGCATGACGATGCTCTGGCGCCGGCATGGCGATGTCGGCAGCAGAAAGGCCCTCGATTCGCATCTGACTCCGTTTACTGAGGGCGATCCATCATATCGAACATGTGTTCGAGAGCAAGTCGGAGCGGCTTTGGGGCCCCCGGCAGGTCCGCCGTGGATAGAGTCTTGCGAGTCGCAGCACTCGAACTCGAGGAGGAGAGATGACCGACGAGCGCCCAGGGATGGATACCCCTGAAGAGCCCACCCCGCCTGGGAGGCATGGGGACGAGCACGACGACGCCAAGGTCATGGCCGGCGCCGGCGACTTCACCAGCGGCGAAGGCCTGGTGGCGTTTGCCGGGATCGTTATCGTCGTCGTCTGGGTCATCTTCTCGATCATCGTCGCCGAGTACTTCATCGCCTGGCTCATGCTGGCCCTGGCCGTAGCCGCTGCGGTCCTCCCCCGCCTCAACCGGGGGACGGTGGAGAAGTTCCATCCGCTGCCGACGCTGATGAAGGTGATCGGCTACGCCATCGCCCTCATCGGCGTCTTCGCTCTCGTCGAGGATCTGAGGTTCGACGAGTTCAACGACATCGGGGACATCCTCGGCGGGCTCGTCACCTACGCCGCCTGCGTAATGGCATTCATAGGGGCTCGTCAGATCAAGAGCTAACCCTCGAGCTCCTCGACGGTCTTCGGCCAGTCGTCCTTGAGGAGCCGGGAGAGCGACCTGTCGGCCAGAAGCTTCCCGTCGGTCTGACAGGTGGCGCAATAGTTGGTTTCGTTCTCCGAATAGACGATTCGCTGCACCTTCGAACCGCAACGGGGACAGGGCTCGCCGAATCTGCCGTGAACCGCCATGTCCTCGCGAAAGGCGGTGACCTTCGTCGGCCAACCGTCGCCGGCCTCAGCGCGGAGACGTTGCGTCCAGTCCTCGAGAGAGCTCACGACCGCCCGACGCAGGGTCTCGGCCTCGTCGTCACTCAACTGGCCGGTCCGTTTCACCGGGGAGAGACGGGCCGCCCACAAGATCTCGTCCGAATAGGCGTTGCCGATCCCAGAGAAGATGCGGGGATCGGTCAGGGCGCGCTTGAGGGTGCGATTCTCCGAACGAATTGCCTCGGCGAACTCGGAAGCCGATGCCTCCAGCGGCTCGATCCCGCCCCGGTCGAGGGCGGCGACGCCGTCCCAGTCGCGAAATACCCAGATTCCGGCGCGTTTCCTCGTCCCCTGCTCGGTGAGGATCAATGAGCCCTCTTCGAAGTCGACTGCCGCCAAGCCCACCTTCTTCGGTATTGGCTTGCCGGGCGTCTCCCATCGGAGCCGCCCCGCCACCATGAGATGGATCACGAGGAAGAGACCAGGGTCATTCGCGAACTCGAAGACGATCCGCTTTCCCACGCGCCGCAACGAGTCGACGACCCGTCCAACGGGTGCGTCGTATGGAGGTTCGTACGTCCGCATCACGGCCGGTGAAACGACCCGCACGCCGTGGACTGGTCGTCCCAGGACCCGTCGCTCCAGGGCTTCGATGTAGACGACTATGTCTGGGAGCTCGGGCACCGGGCAACGCTACCGGTCAATCGGGCTGGCGAACGCTCCCACTGAACAGGACGGCCACACCGACCACGAGACCGCCCGCGATGAAGCCATATGCCGTCAGTTGGGTGTTGTCGGCCTGGGCTCCGCTCACCGCGAAGCCAAAAATCGCGATCATGCCGAGCAATGCGATGGTCGCGATGACCTGCGCGATCCGGATCCCCATCGACATCACATAGGCCACTCCGATCATGAGCACACCCCCGATGATGAAAGCCAGCCAGAACTCGAACTCGTTCGCCTCGGGCTCCGCGGCGACTCGGGGGGCAATGGCCGAGAAATCTTGCGCGGCATCGAGAAAGGCCCCCCCGAGGACGATGAGGGCCCCCGCCACGGCGAACCCGATGGCCGCCAGGTTGGTCGAGATCGGAGTCGACTCAACCTCGACCATCGCTTCGGGCTCCTCGGGGTTGCGCCGGGCCGCCAGTCGCCTCGCCAATCGTGGCGAGGCCGCCGCTACCCCGATCTCCTCGGCCAGGGCGACGTCGTCTGCGGTCCGCAGGATGAACTCCTCGCCCTCCGCCTTGATGTTGAACCCATCATGGAGGGCGACGATGCCGATGTCGGACACGTTCCAGTCACCGACCAGCTCGTTACCGGAGACGAGTCGAACCCGGCGATTCTCGGCGAGGACTCTCACCCCAACGCCGGGACCGGTGTCTCCTGGCATTCTGACGTTTCCGTCCAGTTCGACAGCCATCGATGTCCCTGCTCGATCCTCGGTCGAGTCGTGATTTTAGGGACGGAGAAGAGGGCCGGTGGTTCCACCGGCCCTCTTCTCCTGTCGTGTCGTGACCCGACGTCAGTCGTTCATCTGCTCGAAAGCTTCGGAGAAGCTCTGCGGGGCCTTGCGCCGACCGCTGGACGACTTCGGCTGGCTGTCGCCACTGTCTTCACGGCGACGTTCGCCGCTGTGACGGCCGTCGCTATCTCCGCCCTTGCCCCGACCTCCGCGGTCATGGTCACGACGGCCGCGATCACGGCCACCGCCTCCTCCGCCTCCTGAGGGGCCCTCACCGTTGGGGAGAGTGGCGCCTTCCAGCGCCTCCACCAACTCCAGGCTCACCTTGCCCCGGTCGATCTCGCGAACTCTGACCTTGAGCACATCGCCGTCGGACAGGTAGTCCTCGACGCGCTCGACCCGCTTGGAGCCGTCGAGACGGGAGATGTGGAGCAGACCGTCGCGTCCGGGGAGGATGTTGACGAAGGCGCCGAACTTGGTGATGTTGACCACCTTGCCCTCATACTCGGTACCCAGCTCGACCTCCGGCGGGAATGCGATCTGGCGGACACGCTCCATCGCACTGGCGAGTGCCTCACTGTCGTTGGAGGCGATGCGGACGATGCCCACACCATCGCCTTCCTCGATCTCGATCTTGGCTCCGGTGACTTCCTCGAGCTCGCGGATGACCGCACCCTTGGGACCGATGACCTCACCGATCTTGTCCTTCGGGATCTCGACCGTCTCGATTCGCGGTGCCCACTTGTTCATCTCTGCGCGGGGCTCGGCGATGACCTCGGCCATCGCACCGAGGATGAACAGCCGGGCCTCACGGGCCTGGCCCAGGGCCGACTGCAACACCTCGGACGGAAGACCCGAGATCTTCGTGTCCAGTTGCAGCGCCGTGATCATCTCGGCGGTCCCGGCCACCTTGAAGTCCATGTCGCCGATAGCATCTTCGGCACCGAGGATGTCTGTGAGGGTGACGAACTTGTCGTCTTCTTTGATCAGACCCATGGCGATTCCAGCTACAGGAGCGCTGATAGGCACGCCGGCATCCATCAGCGAGAGCGACGAGCCACAGACCGAAGCCATCGACGACGACCCGTTGGAGGCGAGCACCTCCGAGACGAGCCGCAACGCATACGGGAAGTCGTCCGCTGACGGGATCACCGGGAGCAGGGCCCGCTCGGCGAGGGCACCGTGCCCGATCTCACGACGCTTCGGGCCACGCATGAAGCCGGCCTCGCCCGTGGAGAACGGGGGGAAGTTGTAGTGGTGCATGTAGCGCTTGCCATCGGCGAGGTCGAGGGTGTCGAGCATCTGCTCCATCTTGAGCATGCCGAGGGTGGTGACGTTGAGCACCTGGGTCTCTCCCCGCTGGAACAGGGCCGAGCCATGGGTGCGCTCGATCACGCCCACTTCGATGCTGAGGGGCCGGATGTCAGAGGTACCGCGGCCGTCCATGCGGACGCCGTCTTGGACAACCCGGTTGCGAGTGACCTTCTTGAACACACTGCGGAAGGCGTTCTTGACCTGCTTGAGGGTGTCGGCATCGTCCTCACCGACGCCAAGCTCGGCCACGATCAGCTCCAGCAGCTCAGACTCGGCGGTCTGCCGGTCCTGCTTGCCAGGGATCTCGATCACTTCTCGAATCCTGTCGATGCCTGCAGACTCGGCCCGGGAGTAGATCTCCGCTGAGTACTCCACATTGGGAGTCCAGGTGAACTCGGGGACCTCGACTTGGGAGGCGAGCTCCTTCTGGAGGTCGATGAGCCGGGCGATGTGCTGCTTGGACTCTTCCAGCCCCTCTGCGACCGCTTCTTCGTCGGACGGACGGTCACCATCGGCGAGCAGCCGGTAGCCATCCTCGGTGGCACCCGCCTCGACCATCACAATGTCGATCTCTCCAGCATCGTTGCGCCGCCCGACGACGACCATCTCGAAGACACACTCGTCGAGCTCGTCCTCGGTCGGGAAGGCCACCCACTCGCCTTTCTTGAGACCCATGCGGACCGCGCCCAGGGGACCTTCGAAGGGAAGACCGCTAACCCCGAGCGCGGCAGACGCTCCGTTGAGTGCAACGACATCGAAGGGATTCTCCTGGTCGACGGAGAGGGTGGTAACCACGATGTGGGTCTCATTTCGGTACCCCTCGGCGAACGACGGCCGCAGCGGGCGGTCGATGAGACGACAGGTCAGCGTGGCCTGCTCGGAGGGACGGCCCTCACGACGGAAGAACGACCCAGGGATCCGGCCCACCGAGTACATGCGCTCCTCGAAATCCACGGTGAGCGGGAAGAAGTCGACTCCCTCCCGGGGTTTGGCGTTGGCGGTGGCGGTCACCAGCATCTCGGTGCCACCGAGCTTGGCGAGTACGGCTCCGTTGGCCTGGAGGGCCAGCTTGCCGGTGCTCAGGACGAGCTCTTTGCCGCCGATGTCTCCTCTTACTGAGGTTTCGGGCACGTTGTGCTCCTTGTGGTTGGGGAGCCTGCGCCCGTTGGCAGTGGTGATGTCTCCAGGATTCCGGGTCGGGCAAAGACCTAGAGACATCGCCACTGACAACCGACGTGGCTCGCTTCTGTCAGGCCGTATCGGCCTTCTTGTCGGGGGGCGGTCTCGCCCCACTTACGCGTGAGGAGCGGCTGACCGCTCCCCACGAATTCTCTCAGCGCCGCAACCCGAGTTTGGCGATCAGGCTGCGGTATCGCTCCACATCCTCGCGACGCAGGTAGTCGAGGAGTCTCCGGCGCTTTCCGACCATCAGCAGCAGACCGCGACGACTGTGATGGTCGTGCTTGTGGTCGCGCAGATGATCGGTGAGATGGTTGATCCGCTCGGTGAGCAGTGCGACCTGGACCTCGGGGGAACCGGTGTCGCTTCCATGGGTGCCGAACTCTTCGACGATTTCCGTAGTTGTCTTCACTGCGCGTAAAACCTGAAGTGGTGTGGGGATCGCTCTGGACTGTAACAGCTTCGCATCTCAAACTCACATTCGCGATGGGGCCGATTCGAGGATGGCTCGGCTCTGAGCGATGTCCTGAATCATCTGATCCACCAGAGGATCCACCCCAGAGAATGCGAGCTCAGGTCTCAGATATTCGACGAACTCGAGAGTCAGCTCACGGCCGTAGATGTCTCGCTCGAAGTCCAGGACATGAGCTTCGATCAACAACTCGTTGCCGCCGAACGTCGGTCTCACCCCGACGTTGACCGCGGCGTGGTGAGTCTCCCCCCCGATCGTGGCAAGACATGCGTAAACGCCGTGGGCGGGGATGATCTTTCGGTCCGGGGGACGAAGGTTCGCCGTCGGGAAACCGATTTCACGACCCCGCTTGTCGCCATCGATCACGGTGTTGGTGAGACTGAACCTCGAGCCGAGCAGTGCGGAGGCCTCGGCGACGCCGCCGGCCTCGATCAGGGATCTGATGCGACTCGACGACACCGGGGCACCGTCGGCGGCGACGAGTTCGATCGATACCACTTCGAAGCCGTGTTCGCTCCCCAGATCCCGGAGCAGGGCGACGTCTCCAGACCGGTCCTTGCCGAAACGGAAGTCCTGACCGATCACCAACTGGCCCACGCCGACCTTCGCCACGAGGACGTCTGCGACGAACCGTCGTGGAGACTGCTCCTTGATGTCCGCGAGATCGAGGACACCGACACAGTCGACACCCGCTTGGTCGAGCAGCGCGATCCGCTCCTCGATAGTCGTGAGGAGTTGCGGCGACGTGCCCGGTCTCAGCACCTCGACCGGGTGCGGGTCGAAGGTGAGCACCACTCGGGTCATGGTCTCTTCGAGCCGGCTCAGGAGAGCGCGATGACCCCGATGGACGCCGTCGAGGACGCCGATCGTCATCGAAGTCGGCATGTCAGGCGCCCGCCACTCGGGCCACGGGCCATCGAGGACCTTCATCCCGGCAACACCACGTCGGGCTGGGCCGTCTCCCCAACCCGTCGATACACGGCGAGGAGACGACCCTCGACGTCGAGCACCCCGTAGGGCTCGTCGGCGGGGCCCGTCACCAGGGGGCCTCCGACAAAGCGCACGCCATTGCGCACCCCGCGCGCCGTCTCCTCATCGACGGTGACCATCGGCATGCCGACCAGGGCCTCTGCGGGGGTGAGGAAGTACGACTGCCAATTGTCGAGGTCGTCGATGGTGACGCCCTGGCTGGCACGAAGCGAGCCAATTCGAGTCCGTCGCAGGGCGGTGAGGTGGGCCGCACCGCCCAAGACGGCGGCCATGTCGTCCGCCAGTGAGCGGACATAGGTCCCCTTCCCACAAACGACCCGGAACTCCACCTCGGGATAAGGCGGAGCGCCGACGGACAGGATCTCCAGCTCGTGAACCTCGACCTGGCGTGCGTCACGCTCTATGACTTCTCCCTCGCGGGCCAGCTCGTAGAGACGGCGACCCTCCATCTTGAGCGCGGAGACCATTGGGGGCACTTGGGCGATCGTCCCGGTGAACCTGGGGATGAGAGCCTCGACATCACGTGGGTAGATGTCCATCGGCTCCCTGGAGAGCACCGCCCCGTCAGCGTCGAGCGTGTCGGTGGCCACCCCGAACAGAGCCGTGGCGACATACTCTTTCGCCTGATCCTGGATGAACTTGATCAGCCGCGTCACATTGCCCAAGGCGAGAACGAGGGTGCCCGTCGCCATCGGGTCGAGGGTGCCGGCATGACCGATCTTCTTGACCCCCGTCGCCTTCTTGACCTGCCCGACCACCTGATTCGAGGTGATCCCCCCTGGCTTGTCGAAGACGAGAAACCCCTTGGTCACCGATAGTCCTCGACCACGGCCAGCACCTGCTTGCGCACTTCCTCCACATCCCCCTCGACGGTGAACCCGGCAGCGAGACGATGCCCGCCGCCACCCCTGGCCGCGGCGAGGGCCCCGACGTCGGTGTCTCCCCTGCTCCGCAGGCTCACCTTGACTCTCCCGTCCTCGTGCCCCTTGACCAGGACGGCAGTGTCGGCCTCGACGGCGAGACGGAGCAGGTCGATGAGGTTCTCGGTGTCTCCCCAGGAGACACCGCTCAGATCCAGATCCTCTTCCGTGATCGAGGTCGAGACCGTGCGAAGGTCGGCATCCAACTCGGCACGGCTCATGGCCAGGCCGACAGCCTTGAGATACCCGAAGGGAGCCTCATCGTAGACATGACGCCCGATGACGTTCGAGACTGCACCCGCCCTCACCAATGCCGCCGCGATCTCATGTGTGCGGGGCGACGTGTTCGCATACTGGAAACGCCCGGTGTCGGTGATGAGGGCAGTCTGCAGGCACTGTGCCACCTCGGGTGTGATCTCCCAGACCAGGATCTGCAGGATCTCGTACACCAGCTCGGCGGTGGCCGCCGAGTCCGGGTCGATGACCGCTATGTCCCCGAACCCCTCGTTGGTGACGTGGTGGTCGATGACGATCAAGGTATGTGCCTCACCTGCGCTCTTGGCGAGCTCACCCAAACGCGCCGCAGAACCGACGTCCAGCACCACCATGAGCTCGGGGGCCGGCGGGAACTCCCCCGGCGGTACCAGGGTGTCGGTGGGCAGAAAACTCAGGCTGGGCGGCAAGACGAAGGGAGATCCGAAGCTCGCCACCACGTCTTTGCCGGCGCTCCCCGCCGCCCTGGCGAGACCGAGCATCGATCCCAGGGCATCACCGTCGGGGCCGACGTGACAGGCCAGAGCCATCGACTCGGCCCTGTCTATCGCCTGCGCCGCCTGCTCCAATATCCCCCTGTCGATCATTCTTCCTCCATTGCCGGGCCCTCGCTCTGCTCCCCGCGCAGTTCCCGCAGGATCTCCTCGATGCGCTCTCCCCCGGTGATCCCCGGATCGATGGCGAACTGCAGGATCGGCGTGTACTTCAGCCTGACCTCGGCACCGACGACGGCCTGGAGCCGCTTGGCCGCACCGTGCAGGGCCGTCAGGGCATCCTCTCGGCTCTCCTCACCGAGGACATCCACGTACACCGTGGCCTGCCGGAGATTGGGCTGGGTGTCAACCGCCGTCACCGAAACCATCTCGAGGCGGGTGTCACTCAGTCTCTCGATCTCTTCGGCGAGCACCTCACGGAGTATCGAGTTGACCCGCCGCATTCGGTCGCTCATGCCGACTCCCAGATCAGGTGCGGGCGACCTCGCGGACCGTGTAGACCTCGATGCTGTCGCCGTCCTTGATGTCGTTGTAGTCCTCGAATCCCATGCCGCATTCGAAGCCGGATTGGACCTCACGGACATCGTCTTTGAAACGCTTGAGCGAAGAGATGACGCCATCGTGGATGATGATGCCATCACGGAGTAGCCGGGCCCGCGCTCCACGCTGCACCATGCCCTCCACCACGTAGCAGCCGGCGATGGTCCCGGCCCGGGGGACCTTGAATGTGGCTCGCACCTCGGCGGTCCCCAACACGATCTCTTCTTGATCTGGAGCAAGCTGACCGACGAGGAGTTGTTCGATCTCGTCGAGCAACTCGTAGATGATGCCGTAGGTGCGGACCTCGACCCCCGCCGCCTCGGCAGCCCTCCTCGCCTTCGGCTCGGGGCGGACGTTGAACCCCACGATCACGGCCTCCGTGACCTCGGCCAGCGTCACGTCATTCTCGTTGATGCCCCCCACGGCGGTGTGGACGATCTGGATCTTCCCGCCCTCACGCTCGATCTTGGTGATCGACTCCCGGAGCGCCTCGAGGGAGCCCTGGGCATCGGCCTTGACGATGACATTCAGGGTTGCATCTTCGGACCGGAGTTGATCGAGGAGGCCTTGCAGGCGGTCCCGTGCCGAAGGCGCGACATGCGCCTCGATTCGCTCTTCCTCCTGGCGCTCTGCAGCGACCTTGCGGGCCTCGCGATCGTTCGCCTGGACTTCGAAGAAGTCACCGGCGGCGGGCAGGTCATCCCATCCCATGATCTGCACCGGGTCGGAAGGCCCGGCCTCGTCGATGCGCTCTCCCGAGGCGTCCATCAAGGCCCGAACCCGACCCGCGATGGGCCCAGCCACGAAGGCATCGCCTTGCCTGAGAGTCCCGCGTTGGATGATCACCGTGGCCACCGGCCCCCGACCCACCTCGAGCTGAGCCTCCACGACCACACCGGTGGCCTTCGGCTTGGCGTTGGCCCGGAAGTCCTCGAGCTGGGCGATGAGGTCGATGACCTCGAGCAGGTCTTCGACTCCGTCACCGTTCATGGCGGACACCTCGACGGAAGGCACATCCCCCCCGAGCCCCTCGACGACAACGCCGTGGTTGGTGAGATCGGTGCGCACCCGAAGCGGGTCGGCACCGGGCAAGTCCATCTTGTTGACCGCCACGATCATCTTGACCCCGGCGGCCTTGGCGTGGGAGATCGCCTCGACAGTCTGAGGCATCACCCCGTCGTCGGCAGCGACGACGAGGACGACGATGTCGGTGATGTTGGCACCACGGGCGCGGAGGGCGGTGAACGCCTCGTGACCCGGCGTGTCGACAAAGGTGATCTTGCGACCGCCAACCTCGACCTGATAGGCACCGATGTGCTGGGTGATGCCGCCCTCCTCGTCGGCCACGACGTTGGCTTGGCGGATGGTGTCGAGAAGGGTCGTCTTGCCATGATCAACGTGACCCATGACAGTCACTACCGGAGGCCGTGGTGTCAGGTCTTCGTCGGCATCTTCGAATTCGGGCTGCTCGGCGACCACCGGCGCAGCCGGTGCCTGCTCGACCTCGACGATGTAGCCAAAACCCTCGGCGATCTCGTCGATCAGCTCAGGCGGCATCTGTTGGTGGGCACCTGCGGGGACGCCTTTGCTCAGCAGCGCTTTGACGATCTCGGCGGTGGGCTGGTCGATGGCCGCGGCGAAATCGGAGACGTTGGTCCCCTCGATGACCGTGGCGATGATCACTTCGTCCGCCGGCGCCGAAGCGGCCTCCGGTTCCGGAGCCCCGGGCTCGGGTGATGCCGTGGCATCCCCGGTCTCGGCCCCCGGTTCGTCCGACCTCAGTCCTTCCGCACTTGGTTCCGGAGCCGTTTCCGCTACCGGCACGGGCTCAGCCGGCTCCCCCTCGGGATTGAAGGAGAGACGGATCAGCTCGGCCGACTCGTCGTCGATCCCCGACGACGCAGTCTTGACCTCCAGACCCAAGTCCAGGGCCTGTTCCATGACCTCCTTGGAGTCGAGGCCCAATGCGCGGGCTAGTTCATAAACCCTCATTCAACGATCACTCACTCTCGGTGTCTGTGTCTACGTCTGTTGGTGCCTCGTCGGGATCGGGCAGGGCGGCCTCGACCGCGATGGTGGCCTCCTCCGGGTCGGCCGCGACCGCGGCCACTTCGGCATCGGTGCTCAGCACCTCTGCCCCCTCGTTGTCCGATCGGATGTCGACCTTGTAACCGGAGAGACGGGCGGCGAGACGGGCGTTCTGCCCCTCCTTGCCGATCGCCAGAGAGAGTTGATGCTCAGAGACGACCACGTCGGCGGTCTTCTCGTCCTCGTCGATATGGACCTCTTTGACCTTGGCGGGGCCCAGCGCCTCGGCGATGAACTGGGCCACGTCGTCACGCCATTGGACGACGTCGACCTTCTCCCCACGCAATTCGTTGACCACCTGGCGGACTCTCGACCCCCGAGCACCGACGCAGGCACCTTTGGGATCGACGTTGGGGTCGTGAGAGATCACAGCGATCTTGGTTCGATGTCCTGGCTCTCGGGCGATGTTCACGATCTCCACGGTGCCATCGGTCAGCTCGGGCACCTCGAGCTCGAGGAGTCGACGAACGAGATCTGGGTGGCTGCGGGAGACGACGATCTGAGCTCCCTTGGTCTCGTTGCGCACCTCGAGAATCAGAGCCTTGACCCGATTCCCCCGGTCGAGACGCTCGAAGGGGATGCGCTCGCTACCGGGAAGGATGGCCTCGGCGTCCCCGAGGTCGAGGATCACCGAGCGGTAGTCGACTTGTTGGACGATGCCCGTGACGAGGTCGCCCTCACGACCCTCGTACATCTCGTAGACCTTCTCCCGCTTCGCCTCGCGCAACTTGAACTGCATGACCTGCTTGAAGGACTGGGCGGCGATCCGGCCGAACGCCTCTCCTTCGGGAGTGTCCTCCCATTCGTCGATGACGTTGCCGTCCTCATCGAGCTCCTGGGCGTACACGGTCACCTCACCGGAATCCGGGTCGATCGTGACACGGGCCTCCTCGGCGGCGCCCGGGCTGCGCTTGTACGCGGCGACGAGGGCGTTCGCAAACGCGTCGAGGATGGCCTCGACGGCAACACCCCGTTCCCGTGCGAGTACCTCGATGGCCTCCATCATCGTGTCGAGCTTCATCATTCTCCTTCAGTGACCTGGCTTCGGCGCCTTCTCCCACCGGAACACCGTCTTGGCGCTGATTACATCGTCGTAAGGAATCGTTGTCGGGCCCTGCTCTGACTCGATGGTGAAGACAGAGTCGTCCGCTGCGAGGAGCACGCCACGATGAGTGGCCGCGTGCTCACTGGTCGTGGACTTGACCACGATCTCCCGGCCCAACGACTTCGAATAATGGGTGGGACGACGGAGCTTTCGCTCCAGTCCCGGAGAGCTGACTTCGAGCTGATACGCGTCCTGGAGGGCCGGTTCGTCGTCGAGAAGGCGGGACAGGCCACGGGAGAGCTCGGCGAGACGGTCGACGTCCACGTCGTCACCGTCGACGACCACCCGGAGCACCCGACCACG